>Ga0157306_10000069_pt1 | contig 17025 bp, 16 predicted proteins | sample NitcycUS163409C2_FD_108391 | JGI IMG/M metagenome (GOLD analysis project Ga0157306, IMG submission 108391) | Soil microbial communities from Arlington Agricultural Research Station in Wisconsin, USA - Nitrogen cycling UWRJ-S163-409C-2 | ecosystem: Environmental > Terrestrial > Soil >...
ACAGAGCAACGAGTCGAGCGTCACGCAAGGAAGTCCCGAAGCCAATGGCGGCGACGCCAACGCCACGGGTGGTAATGGCGGCGACGCCAATACCGGCAACACCCAGATCGGGAACGGCAACGCCTACGCCAAGTCCGAGCCACAGGAGAATGAGAAAGTGCCGCTCGAGCACTCCTCCTCCTGCGGTTGCGACCACAGCGGAGGCGGAAGCGACAACGATGCAGACGCCGATGGTGGAGACACCACGGCGACCAGCGGCGACGCAACCGGTGGTGACGGCGGCGACGCCGACGCCGACGGCGGCGACGCCGAGGCCGAGAACACGGCCAAGGTGTTTCAGTCCAACCTAAGTGGGGTGGACCTGAGCCCCTGGTAGTCGATATCCAGACAGAGCAAGCACGTCACTGACGTGGGACGGTCCCGGCGGCGCTTCGGCCCGCCGGGATCGTCGCTGTCCGCGTGCGGTCAGCGAGGCGACAAGCGGGCGAAGTAAGCGAACCAGTTGCCGGAGTGCTCTTGCCAGAGGAGGCCGGCTTCGGTGGCTTGGCGTTTGAGGCTGGCCTGGGTGGTGAAGTGGGGGTCGCCGAAGAGCTCGCCGACGACCAGACGGCCGCTCGGCTTGAGCACACGGGCGATCTCGCTGAGGGCGGCGCCGGCATCGGGAATCTCGCCGAGCACCGCGGTGAGGATCACAGCGTCGACGGAATCGTCTTCGTAGGGAAGATCGGTGGCGTCGCCCAGGGTGGAGATGAGATTTGCGAGATTGCGCTCGGCGGCGCGCTGCATCGTGTGGTCGAGGAACTCCTGCTGCAGGTCGAAGATCTCGATCGTGCCCTGCGGACCGACCCACTCGGCCAACTCGAGGCTGTAGTAGCCGGTCCCCGGACCGATCTCGAGGATGCGCTCCCCCGGCTCGGGCCGCAGCACCTCGCGCAGGCGATCGCGAGTGATGACCGGGTGCGGCGCCTCGACCCAGAAGCGTTGCCCGTAGGGGCAGGCCGAGGGGTTCTTGCGCCACCAGAGGGCCGCGCCCAGCGTCGCCAGGGCGGCAGCTCCAAGCAGCCTGCGGGGGCGCATCAGTCCGGAGGGTTGAGCGAGAAGCCGACCCGATGCTCGCCCGAGTCGATTCTCAGGAAGGAGACCTTGCCGAGGTAGAGCGCCAGGACCCCATCCTCTGTCTTGACGTCGTGCCAGCCGCCCTTCTCGACCTGCTTGCGCAGGTCCTTCAGCTCGCCCTCGTTGAGCCGCACCTCGATCACCTGGCCGCCCTCGAAGCCGATCTCCACCTTCTGCACGTCAGCCATCAGTCCCCTCCTCGAGGCGGTTCGACGATCTCGGTCAGCACACGTCCGGTCGAGCGCGGCTGCAGGAAGGCGACGCGGCTGCCGCCGATACCGACCCGGGCCTTGGCGTCGATCAGCTCGATACCGGTGGCGGCGATCCGCTCCAGGGTCGAGTCGATGTCGTCGACCGCGTAGGCGACGTGGTGCAGGCCGGGCCCGCGCTTGGCCAGGTACTTGCCGACGGGGGTGTCCGAGCCCAGGGGCGCGAGCAGCTCGACATGGCCGTCGCCGACGTTGAGCAGAGCTGCCTCCACTCCCTGCTCCTCGACGGTCTCTCGCAGACCGAGCTCCATCCCGAAGCTCTGCTGGTAGAGCTCGATCCCGGCCTCGAGATCCTTGACCGCGACGCCGATGTGGTCAATCCGTCCGAACACGGGGCGGCAGTCTACGTGGCATTCTCGGCGCGCAGGATCTCGGCCAGCGCCGCGACCCCGACCTCGAGTTGCTCGGGTGTCGGCTCCTTGGTCGCGATCAAGCGCTGGATTTCGCGGCCGGGAGTGTGGAAGGCCTCGGCGAGGGGGGTGCCGTGGTGGCGATCGCTCCAGGCGAACATCTCGACTGCCAGCGAGGCGCCGCCGAGTCCGACCGTGGCGCGCGCCACCGGCCCGGGACGATCGACGAGTCGCTCGAGCAGCACGGTCCCGGCCACCGAGAGCAGCATCATCGGGGTGATCAAATTGGACCCGCAGCGGTCGTGCTCCTTGGGAACGCCGGCCGGATCGTCGATGCCCTGCTCGTAGGCGGCGATCGCCTTGTGCTCGACACCGTGGTAGGCGGCGAGATCGCGGTCGAGCAGGGCCACCACCGCGGGCGCTGCGCCAATTGCCTGGACGGCGCCCTCGCGCAGCGCCGAGCTGCCGAAGCGCTTGCGCAGCGTCGCGGTCGCAACCAGGGTCGCGGCGACGGCGCCAGCCACGCGCCAGTCCTCGAAGGGCAGCCTAGCCGCCGGCATCCGGCTCCGCACCAGCGGCAGCACCGCCAACGCCTCGGCCAGCCTCAGCGGGCCACGCAGGCCCGGCATGCGGGCCGCGAGGCCGGGAGTCAGCTCCGGCTTCGGCGCCGATGCGATCTCCACGTCTCCGTCAGGGTCGCGCACGGCCGCCGCCCAGTGGGTCGGACCGTGAATCAGCAACCCGTTGCGCAGCGCCATGCCGCCGAGCCGCAGTCGCTGCTTCTCCTCAGTGGCCATGCGACCAAGATAGCTACCGGGCGCCGCGGCGATCTTGACGCCAGCTGGCCCCGTGGATCGTGTCCTCACATGCGGCGCCCGCGCCAGCGATGGCGCGGTCACCGTCCCCCCTGCTGTTCCCCCTGTTAGTCCCCGCCGGAGGCCCCCAGTCCAGGCCCCCGGCGGGTGTGTCGGCTCTCCCTGGCTCTAGCTTGGAAAGCCGCACTCTGAAACACGGGGTCCCCAAGGAAGTTGCGCTTGTCTCAAGGGCGGCCGAATCTCTTTCGCAGTGCCTCCAGCCGCCGTCCCAGCTCGCCCTCGAAGCCGCGATCGGTCGGCGTGTAGAAGCGCCGGTTCTCAAGGCCCTCGGGCAGCAACTGCTGCTCGCTGACGGCGCCGGGCTCATCGTGGGCATAGCGGTAGCCCTTGCCCCGGCCGAGCTTCTTGGCACCGGGATAGTGCGCGTCGCGCAGGTAGTCGGGGGGCGCCTTGGCGCCGTGCTCGCGCACCTCGGCACGGGCGGCTCCGAGGGCTTTGTAGGAGGCGTTGGACTTCGGCGCAAGCGAGAGGTAGACGGCGGCCTGGGCAAGGTTGAGGGCGCACTCGGGCAGACCCACCCGGTCGACCGCCCGCGCCGCCGCGTCGGCGACCAGCAGCGCCTGCGGGTCGGCGTTGCCGACGTCCTCGGAGGCGAGGATCACCATGCGGCGAGCGATGAAGCGCGGGTCCTCGCCGCCCTCGAGCATCACCGCCAGGTAGTAGAGCGAGGCGTCGACGTCGGAGCCGCGCGTCGCCTTGATCCAGGCCGAGACGTAGTCGTAGTGACGGTCCCCCTGGCGGTCGTATTCGAGTGCCTTGCGCTGCAGCGCGTCCTCGATCGCCGCGACGTCGATCGGCTCGCCGTGCGAGCGCTCGACCGCCCGCTCCAGGGCGGAGAGCGCCACCCGCGCGTCGCCACCGCTGCGCTTGGCGAGCATCGCAAGCGCCGTGTCCTCGATCGGCGGCGGGTCGGCGAGGCCGCGCTCGGGATCGGCAAGCGCCCGCCGCAGCAGCGCCTCGATCTGCCCGGCCTCCAGCGGCCGCAGCTCATAGATCTGGCAACGCGAGAGCAGCGCCGAGTTGACCTCGAAGTAGGGGTTCTCGGTCGTCGCCCCGATCAGCGTCAGCAACCCCTCCTCGACCGCAGGCAGCAGCGCGTCCTGCTGGGCCTTGTTGAAGCGGTGGATCTCGTCGAGGAAGAGCACCGTCGGCCGCCCACTCCCCTGCCGCCGCTCCCGAGCCCGCCCGATCACGGCCCGGATCTCCGCCCGCCCCGCATTGACCGCCGACTCCTCCTCGAACGCCCCCTCGGCCCCCGCCGCGGCAATCCGCGCCAGCGTCGTCTTGCCGCTCCCCGGCGGCCCGTAGAGGATCGCGCTGTGCGGGTGCCCCGCCTCGATCGCCGTCCGCAGCGCCGACCCCTCCCCCAGCACGTGCTCCTGCCCCACAAGCTCATCGAGACTCCGCGGCCGCATCCGCACGGCAAGCGGAGCCTCCGAAGCTGGGACCTCGGGGTGGGAAGCGTCTCCGGTGTCAAACAGCTGGTCGGCCATTGCGGCTGAGTATGAGGGAGCCGGGGGAGGTCTCCCCCGGATCCCCCCACACCACCTACACTCACCCCATGGAGAGCGCCACGCAGTCCCCCCCCGTCCCATCCACCCTCGAGAGCTTCAACCCTGCCACCGGCGAGCTGGTCGGCTCGGTAGCGACGATCACCCCCGACCAGGTTCAATCAGTCGTCGACGACGTCGCCCGCATCCAGCCCGCCTGGGCCGAGCTGAGCCTGCAGGACCGCGCCCGCTACATGCGTCGCGCGGCCGACGCGCTGCTCGACGACATCGACGAGATCGCCGAGCTGCTCGTCAACGAGCAGGGCAAGCCGCGCGCCGAGGCCTACACGATGGAGCTCTTGCCGACCGTCGACGCGCTGCACTGGTGCGCCAAGGCGGGGCCGAAGATCCTCGCCGACGAGAAGGTGCGCATGAGCCAGGCCTTCCTGGCGAGCAAGAAAGGTCGCTTCTCCTACGAGCCGATCGGCGTCGTCGGCGTGATCGCGCCCTGGAACTATCCGTGGTCGATCCCCTTCGGCGAGGTGGCGATCGCGCTGATGGCCGGCAACGGCGTCGTGCTCAAGCCGGCCAGCCTGACGCCGCTGCTCGGCGAGGCGATCCGCCGCGTCTTCGAGAAGGGCGGCCTGCCCGAGGGCCTGATTCGCGTCGTCCACGGCGGCGGCGCGGTCGGCGACGCGCTGGCCCGCTCGGGCGTCGGCAAGGTCTTCTTCACCGGCTCGGTCGACGTGGGCCGCAAGGTCGGCGAGGTATGTGCCGGGCAGCTGAAGGGCTCGGTGCTCGAGCTGGGCGGCAAGGACCCGATGATCGTCTGCGCCGACGCCGACCTGTCCAACGCGGTCTCCGGCGCCGTCTGGGGCGGCTTCGCCAACGCCGGCCAGACCTGCTCGGGGATCGAGCGCGTCTACGTGGTCGAAGAGGTCGCCGACCGCTTCGTCGAGGGCGTCGCCCGTGAGGCGCAGAAGCTGCGGCTCGGCGACCCGCTGCAATGGGAGACCGAGATCGGTCCGATGACCTCCGAGGGCCAGTACGAGATCGTCGTCGACCTGATCTCCGATGCGGAGGCCTCCGGGGCGACCAAGCTCTGCGGCGGCCCGACCGAGGTTCCGGGCCTCTCCGGCAAGTACGTCGCCCCGACCGTGCTGACCGGGGTGACGCACGAGATGCGGATCATGCGCGAGGAGATCTTCGGCCCGGTGCTGCCGATCGTCGTCGTCAAATCCGAGCAGGAGGCGATCGACCTCGCCAACGACTCCGAGTTCGGCCTCGGCGCCTCGGTCTGGACCAAGGACCGCCAGAGGGGCGAGCGGATCGCGCGGCGGATCGAGTCGGGCATGGTTTGGGTCAACGACCATTCCTTCAGCCACGGCGCCTGCCAGTGCGCCTGGGGAGGCGTCAAGGACTCCGGGGTCGGCCGCTCGCACTCCAAATTCGGCTTCTACGAGTGCGTCAACATCAAGATGAACGCCTGGGAGCCGGGACTGACCCGCGACTTCTGGTGGCACCCCTACGACCGCACCCTGGGCGAAGCGGTTCAGGCCTCGGCCAGGTTGCTCTACGGCAAGGGCGCCGTCCGCAGCAAGGCGCTGCGCGAGGGGATCGGCCCGCTGCTCAAGGTAGGCCGCCGCACCCTGCGCAAGCGCAGCGGCTGACGAATCTGCATGCACACGGCCTAAGGCCGAGTAAATGCAGATTCGTCAGGTGGCTATGAGTTGCTCTAGCTCGAAGAGGCCCTGCGTCTCGAGCTCGCGCAGGCGCTCGTAGTCGGCTTGCAGGCGCCCACGGTCGGGGTCGACCAGGTAGACCATCCCGGGGCAGGAGAAGAGGTCGATGGTGCGCCGTAGCTGCTGGCCCGGCTCGAGCATCGCAATCGAGCCGGCGAAGGTCGGGAGGCGCTCGATCTCTTCCAGGCCGGCGGTGGAGACGATCCGGCCCTCGTGCGGGGAGATCAGCATCACGCAGTAGGCGGCCTCCCGCAGCTCGTAGGGCTGGCTGGCGCGGCCCGCCACCGAACCGGGATCGAGGTAGGCCTCGGCGGTCACGGTGGGGTGGCTCGGCGTGCAGCGGTCGATCACGTCGTCGCGCACCGAGCCGTGCATGCGCGCCCCAGACTCGACCAGGACCGGGCCGTCCGCGGTCAGCATCACCTCGGTGTGGGCGGGTCCGAAGCGGATGCCGAGCGCGTCTAGCACCGCTTCGACGTAGGGCGCGACCTGGTCCTGCTTCTCCCCGTAGCGCGGCAGCAGCTCCTCGTAGTCGTAGACGAGGTTGCCGGCGATGCGCCGCTTGTTGTCCTGCCAGATCTCCGAGACATGGTGAACGCCGTCCCAGCTGATCGAGTTGAAGAAGAGCTGCGTGCCGTGCAGCATCTCCTGGACAAGCAGCTCCCGGTTGGCGCCCTGCAGCGCGTTGGGTCGCCCGAGGATCACCGCGAAGGCGGCTTCCACCGCACCCGGGTCCTCGCAGAGGCTGACGCCGTCGGTGCCGGCGCTGTCGAGCGGCTTGACGACGACCGGCCACTGGTCGCGCTCGCGCGCCCAGGCGGCCGCTTCGGCCGGGTCGGCCGTCTTCAGCTCCTCGACGGCGCGCAGGCCGGCGGCGCGCAGCGCGCCCGCCATCGCGTGCTTGTCGCGTCGCGCCCGGCTCAGCTCGGTGCCGTTGGAGGGCAGCCCGAGGCGCTCGCTGAGCGCGTCGGAGAGCGGCACGCCCGGCTCTGAGCCGACGACGACGAAGGCCGGGTCGTGCGACGCGAGGCGCGCCGCCGTCGCCTCAAGGTCGCCCTCGTGGACGACGTTCTCGACGAAGTCGCCGCCCCGAAAGGCGCGCAGGTAGAACTCGGGCATCTGCGGGCTGCTCTGCACGTGAACGACCGGCAGGCCGGCAGCGGCAAAGCGCGGCGCCAGTTTGGCCCCGGTCGAGTAGGCGTCGACGACGACCGCAGCCCCGGCGAAACGCGTAGGGGGTTCATTTGCCGCCGAACGCGTTGCGCTCATGCCGTCGCCACCAGCACCAGGCGGTCCTCGGGTCGCTTCGGGCTGCGGGCGAAGTCGCCGTAGCGCTCGACGTCGTCGAAGCCCGCCTCGCGCACCATCCGCTCCAGGTCCTCGGCCTCGTACATGCGGATGCGCGAGTCCATCTCTTCGCCGTCGAGGTCGTAGTGGACGCAGAGCATCCCGGTCGAGAAGTCGACGTCGAGCGTCTCGACGACGCCGTTGGTCTCGCGCACGACGACGCCCTCGTCGGTTTTCAGCCGGTAGCGGGAACGCTCAAGGTCGGAAAGCTGCATCACCATCCGGCCACCGGGCACCAGCGCGCGGTGAAAGGCACGCAGCATCTCCTCGTCCTCCTCGACTGTCGCCCCGTAGCCGTAGCTCGAGTACATGCTGACCAGGGCGTCGAAGGGACCGAGCCCCTCCGGCAGGGGCTCTCTGAGGTCGGCGACGACGTAGGTCGGGCCTGGACAGCGCCGTTCGGCCTCGGCGATCGCCGCCGGCGAGACGTCGACCCCCACCGCGTCGCAGCCATGCTCCATCAGGGCGGCGGCGAAGCGGCCGAACCCGCAGCCCGCATCGAGCACCTTCGCTCCCGGGCCGAGGCCGACCAGCTCGACCACCTGGGCGGCGTCCTCGCTCGTCGTGTCGTAGCTGCCGAGCTGCTCGGCGACGCGCATGAAGAGCGGCCCGTAGTTGTCGGTTTCGTTGAGCAGCGGGGCTTGATCACTCACAACTTCCAAAGCGTACCTTTCGGTTGCGGCTCGCGCGAGCGCCGCGACACCGAGGTGTGGGAGGGTGCCGAAACGTCATTGCCCCGCTCGGAGACCGGGCCAGACTCGGTCCCACACTCGAGATGACCCAAGCCAGCACCAGCGAGCCAGCCATCTCCGTCACCGCCCTGCGCCGCGAGTACGGCGAACGCACGGCGCTGGACGGCATCGGCTTTGAGCTCGCCGTGGGTGAGACCCTGCTCGTGCTCGGGCCGAACGGCGCCGGCAAGACGACCCTGCTGCGCATCCTCGCCACCCTGCTGCGCCCGAGCGGCGGTGAGGTGCGGGCGCTCGGCTGCTCGCTGCCAGGCGAGGCCTGGAAGCTGCGCGGGCGGATCGGCTTCCTCGGCCACGAGCCGCTGCTCTACCGCGACCTCAGCGGCCGCGAGAACCTGCGCTTCCATGCCCGGCTGCACGGAATCGAGGGGGAGGGCGGCGAGACGCGGATCGCCGAGCTGCTGGCCGCTGTGGGGATGGAGCGCCGCGCCGACGAGCGCGTCGCCGAGCTCTCGGCCGGGATGCGCCAACGCCTGGCGATCTGCCGCTGCGTCCTGCACCGGCCTGAGCTGCTGCTGCTCGACGAGCCCGACTCCAACCTCGACGCCGAGGGACGCGAGCTGGCGCGGGCACTGATCGGGTCCGGCGAGCGCCGTACCCGAGTCGTCGTCAGCCACGACCCCGAGCGCTTCGAGGGCGAGGCGGATCAGGTGCTGCGCCTCGAGGCCGGCGGCAGAGCGGTGCTCGCATGACGCCTTCCCGTGCCGCGTTCACGACGATCCTCGCCAAGGACCTGCGAGCCGAGCTGCGCACCCTGCAGTCATTGCCGGCGATGGCGCTCTTTGCCACCACCACCTTCGTCATCTTCCGCTTCGGCCTCGACCGCACCAGCCTCTCCGGCAGCCTCGCCTCCGGCGTGCTCTGGGGGACGCTGCTCTTCGCGGCGCTGCTCGGCGTCAACCGCCTCTTCGTCGCCGAGCGCGAGGAGGGCGGCTTCGACGCGATCCGCCTGGCGCCGATCGACCGCAGCGCGCTCTTCGCCGCCAAGGCAGCGGCGCTCTTCGCCTACCTGGTCGTCCTCGAGCTGGTCGTCGTGCCGGTCTTTGCCGTCTTCTTCCTCGACTCCGCCGCGCCCCTCGCCCCCCTGGCGGCCGTGCTGCTCCTCGCCGACCTCGGCATCGCCGCGACCGGCACGCTGATCTCCTCGATGGCGGTCCACTCGCGCGCCCGCGACCTGCTCGGCCCGCTCGTCCTCCTGCCCCTGGTCGTACCCCTGATGATCGCCGCGACTGGCGCCAGCGAGCCGCTGCTGGCCATGGGCGGTCCCGCCTATGAGCGCTTCGGCACCTGGCTCGCAGTGCTCTCCCTATACGATCTGATCTTCCTCCTGCTCGGTTGGGCCGTCTTCGATTTCCTACTGGAGGACTAGCGGGCAGGCCGCCTCCCACCGCCCAAACTCAGGCATGTACGGCAAAGGACTCAGACCTCTCTCGATCGCCACCGTCGTGGCGATCGCCGCCGCGCTCTCGCTGACCTTCTTCTACGCCCCGCTCGACGCCGACCAGGGCTTCATCCAGAAGATCTTCTACCTGCACGTGCCGCTGGCGATCGTCGCGCTCTGCGGCTTCGTCGCCGGCGGCGTCTTCGCGATCCTCCACCTGCGCAGCGGCGAGCGACGCTGGGACGCCTACTCCTACGTCGCGATCCACATGTCGGTGATCTTCGGCGTCGCCGTGCTCGTCACCGGCTCGATCTGGGCCAAGGCCTCCTGGGGGCACTGGTGGGTCTGGGACGAGCCGACCCTGGTCAGCTTCCTGATCGTCTTCCTCATGTACGCGACCTACTACCCCTTCCGCTACGCGATCGAGGACCCCGAGCGCCAGGCTCGCTACGCCTCGGTCTTCGCCGTCACCGCCGGCGCCTTCGTGCCGCTCAACTTCATGGCCGTGCGGCTCGCCGAGAGCCTCGTCCACCCGCGGGTCTTCGCGACCACCAGCGGCGGCCTGCCCGGCTCGATGATGCTCACCTTCCTCGTCTCGCTGCTGGCGATGGGCCTGCTCTGGCTGACCCTGGTCAAGCTCGAGCTGACCGCGAAGAGCGCCTCGGGTCAGCTCAAGCGCCTGCGCCGCGCGATCGACGCGCCGCTGCCGGGCGGCGGCTCGCGGATCGCGCCGGAGGTGAGCTAGGGTGGACTTCCTGCCGCTGGCAGCCCCAGCCCTGCCGCTCGACGAGGCCGGCAAGTACGTCGCCGGTGCCTATGTGGTCTTCCTGGTCCTGGTGTTGATCTACGTGGCGATCATGGCGGCCAAACTGCAGCGCATCGAGCGCGAGCTGAAAGAGCTGGCCGGATTTGCGGAGAACCGCGCCAACGGAGAAATAGCCGCCCCCGGACGCGGAAGCGAGGAGCCATCCATATCTGACTCTTTGGCTCCTCGCGGAGCGGAGGAGGCGGCGTCTGATGTCTGAGCTGCTCGCTCTCGGCGTCTCCCACAAGACGGCGCCACTCGACCTGCGCGAGCGGCTCGCGCTGACCGAGGGACGCGCCGCGGGCGCCCTGCGCGAGCTGACCGAGGTTGCCGGAATCCACGAGGCGGCGGCGATCTCGACCTGCAACCGCACCGAGCTCTATCTGGTCGTCTCGGACCCGGTCGAGGCCGAGTCGACGGCACTCGGTGTGCTCACCCGGCAGGCCGACATCCGCCCCACCGAGCTGCTCGGCCACCTCTACTCGCTGCGTGCCGGCGAGGCCGTCCGCCACCTCTTCCGCGTCACCGCCGGGCTCGACTCGATGATCGTCGGCGAGGCCGAGATCCAGGGCCAGGTCAAACGCGCCTACGAGCTGGCCCTGGTCGAGGGCGGCACCGGTCCGATCCTCAACCGCCTCTTCCGCGGCGCCCTCACCGCCGGCGGTCGGGCTCGCGAGGAGACCGGGATCAGCGAGAAAAACGTCTCGATCCCCTCGGTCGCGGTCGAGCTGGCGCGGCACACGCTCGGCGATCTCGCCGAGCGTCGCGTGTTGGTGATCGGCGCCGGCGAGACCGCCGAGCTGCTCGCCCGCGCCCTGGTCAGTCGCGGCGTCGCCACCGTCTTCGTCGCCAACCGCCACTACGACCGCGCGATTGGCCTTGCAGAGCGCTTCGGTGGCAACGCGGTCCGCTTCGATGAGCTGCCCGAGCAGCTCGAGCAGGCCGACATCGTCGTCTCGGCGACCAACTCTCCCCACCACATCGTCGAGCGCGACGAGCTCGAGCACGTGATGGCGACGCGCGAGGGCCGGCCGCTGCTGCTGGTCGACATCGCCGTGCCACGGGACGTCGAGCCAGAGTGCCGCGAGCTCACCGGAGTCAGCCTGCATGACATCGACGACGTGCAGCAGATCGTCGAACGCAACACCAGCGGTCGCGAGGCCGAGGCACGGCGGGCGGAGCGCATCCTCGACGCCGAACAGGATCGCTTCGAGCGCTGGCTGGCAGCGCTCGAGGTCGTGCCGACGATCGCCGCGTTGCGCGAGCGCGCCGACGAGGTCTTGCGGCGGGTGCTGGCCGAGAACGAGGGCCGTTGGGAGAGCCTCGGCGAGGCTGACCGGGAGCGCCTCGCCGCGATGGCCAAGGCGATCGCCTCGCGCCTCCTGCACGAGCCGACCCTGCGCATGAAGCGCTCGGCCGGCAGCGACGACGCCTACCTCTACGTCAGCGCTCTGCGGGAGCTGTTCGGGCTCGACCCGGAGACCGAGCCGGAGACCGAGCGCGGCTCGAACGTGACGGAGCTGCGTCGCCGCAAATCCACTTGACGCTGCGCATCGCAACTCGCAGCAGCGCCCTGGCTCTTGCGCAAGCGGGCCAGATCGCCGAGATGCTGGACGGCGCCGAGTTGGTCAAGGTCGGCTCGGACGGCAAGCCGGGGGATAAGTCGCGCTTCGTGCGTGGCGTCGAGCAGGCGCTGCTCGACGGCGAGGCGGAGATCGGCGTGCACTCAGCCAAGGACCTGCCGGCCGAGCTGCCGGACGGTCTGGCGATCGCCGCCGTGCCGGCGCGCGAGAACCCAGCCGATGCTTGGATCGGCGCCGGCAGCTCACTCGACGACGTGCCGGAGGGCGCCCGGGTCGGGACGGCCAGCCTGCGACGCCGCGCCCAACTGCTCGCGGTCCGCCCAGACCTCGAGCCGAGCGAGCTGCACGGCAACGTCGACACCCGCCTGCGCAAGCTCAATGAGGGAGAGCTCGACGCGATCGTGCTCGCCGTCGCCGGCCTGCGCCGGCTGGGCCGCGAGGCGGAGGCGTCGTTCGCGATCCCGGCCGAGTCGATGACGCCCGCGGCGGGCCAGGGCGCCCTGGTGCTGCAGATCCGCACCGAGGACGAGGGGACCGCCGCAGCTGTCGCCTCGCTTGGAGACGAGCGTGCCTTGCGCGAGTTGACCGGCGAGCGCGCTGTCGTCTCGCTGCTCGACGCCACCTGCGCCACGCCGATCGGCGTCCATGCGACTGTCGAGGGCGAGCGCATGAGCATCGACGCCTTCGTCGGCCTCCCCGACGGCAGCGAGTGGATCCGCGATCGCGTCGAGGGCGAGGCCGCCGAGCCCGCCGCCCTCGGCGCCGAGCTCGTCGAGCGCCTCCAGGGCGCCGGCGCTCGCGACCTCCTCGACCGCGCCGAAACCTGGAGCGGCGGGCGTGTCTGAGTTTTCCCACTACATATCGTGGGCAAGCTCAGACACCCCCCTTTGGAGGAGTGCGTGAGCGCGCGGGCGGGGATCGTCTACCTGGTCGGCGCCGGCCCTGGCGACCCGGGGCTGATGACCGCCCGGGCCCTGGAGCTGATCGCCGCCGCCGACGCGATCTTCTACGACCGGCTGATCCCGACGGGGGCACTGGACGGTGCCTGCGAGGACGCCGAGCTGGTCTACGTCGGCAAGGCGCCCGGTCGCCCCTCGATGCCGCAGGAAGAGATCGGGGCGCGGCTGATCGAAGCTGCGCGGGCCGGCAAGAGCGTCGTCCGGCTCAAGGGCGGCGACCCCTTCGTCTTCGGGCGCGGCGGCGAGGAGGGAGAGGCGCTGCGCGCAGCCGGAGTCGAGTTCGAGCTCGTGCCCGGGGTCACCGCGGGGGTTGCGGCCACCGCCTACGCGGGCATCCCTGTCACCCACCGCGACGATGCCTCCGCCGTCGCCTTCGTCACCGGCCACGAGGACCCGGAGAAGGAGGAGAGCGCAATCGATTGGGAGGCGCTGGCGCGCTTCCCCGGCACGCTCGTCTTCTACATGGGCGTCAAGCGTCTCGCTGCCAATGCGGCCGCCCTGATCGAGGCAGGTCGGGATGCCGAGGAACCCGCCGCCGCGGTCGAGCGCGGCACGATGGACGGGCAGCGCACGGTGGTCGCGACGCTGGGCACGCTGGCCGAGGCAGTCGAGCGAGAGGGCATCGGCGCCCCCGCGCTGATCGTCGTCGGCCAGGTGGTCCGACGGCGCGAGGAGCTGGCCTGGCTGGAGCGGCGGCCGCTGCACGGGCGCCGCGTCGTCGTCACCCGCGCCCGTGCGCAGGCGAGTGGCCTTGCCAGGACCTTGCGTGGCCTCGGTGCCGAGGTGGTAGAGCTGCCGGCGATCCGCATCGAGCCGAGCATCGAGACGGACGAGGTGAGGCGCGTGGTGGGCTCGATCCGCGATTACGCGCTCATCTGCCTAACCAGCCCCAACGGCGTCCATCTGCTCTTCGAGGCGCTGCGCGCCACCGGCCGCGACGCCCGCGCCCTGGCTGGCGCCCCCGTCGCCGCAATCGGCCCCGGTACCGCCCGCGCCCTCGCCGAGCGCGGCATCGCCGCCGACGTCGTCCCGGAGAAGTTCGTCGCCGAGGCCCTGGTCGAGGCGCTCGCTGGTGTCGAGGTCGCTGGCCGCAGGGTGCTCGTCGCGCGCGCCGCCGAGGCCCGAGACGTGCTCCCTGACGCGCTGCGCGAGCGTGGTGCCGAGGTCGACGTCGTCGCTCTATACGAGACGGTCCGCGAGCAGCCGGACGAAGAGTCGATCGAGGCGGCCCATGCTGCCGACTACGTCACCTTCACCTCCTCCTCCACGGTACGCAACCTGACCGAGACGCTCGGCGGCGGCTTCCCCCGCGAGGCCCGCATCGTCTCGATCGGCCCCGTCACCAGCGAAGCGGCCCGCGCCGCCGGCCTCGAGGTGCACGTCGAAGCCGAGCGCCATGACGTCGAGGGCCTGATCGCAGCGCTGCTCACCGACGCCCAGGCCACCCACCCCTGACGCTTCCGGTGCGCCTTATATGGGCATAGACCGCAAAAAGCGCACCGGAATGACGTTCGGGGCCCCACACCGCCATTACCGGGTCACGGACTCGACCAATACGCGCGCTCGCGAGCTGGCCGAGGAGGGGGCACCGGGCGGAACCGTCGTCACTGCCGACGAGCAGACCGAGGGACGCGGCCGGCAGGGGCGGGTCTGGACCGCGCCCGAAGGCAAGGCACTGCTCTACTCGGCGATCCTGTGCCCACTCGACGAGCGCCACCTGCTGCTGCCACTCTCTGTGCCGCTTGCGGTCTGCGCTGCCGCCGAGGCCTTACGGCCCGGCATCGAGTGCATGGTCAAGTGGCCCAACGACGTCTGGCTCGATGGGCGCAAGCTGGCCGGCGTGCTGATCGAGGCCAAGCCGCAGGACGGCTGGGCGGTGATCGGCGTCGGTCTGAACTTGCTCATCGCTCCAGACGAGTTCCCACCAGACCTTCGTCAACCGGCGGTCTCGCTCTTCGGTGGGGCTACGGGGAGTCGGGGGGAGTCCCGACGGAGCCTCCCCGCTGTTGCTCCGGCGGGACTCTCCCCGACTCCCTCAACCGCTGCGGGGGTGCTAAATCGCCATCTAGACCACTGGGTCTACGCGCGACACGAGGACGTCCTCGCCGAGTGGCGGCGACGCGACGGGCTGTATGGGCGCGAGATCAGCTGGGAGGGCGGCTCAGGCGTCGCCGACGGTATCGATGGCCGCGGCAACCTCGTCGTCGTCCTCAGCGGGGGTGGCACCGCCAGCCTCGGAGCCGGCGAGGTCCAACTGCGCCTCTGAGTCCTCGCGCGCCGCGGCATCCTTCTCCGAATCGCTCACGGGTTTCGTCCCCTTGGCCCCCGCGTCACCTTTCGCCGTCTCTGCGTCTTTCCTCGTGCCCCGCTTCTTGTTCGGCCGTTTGCGCCGCTTGCCCCCCTTGGGGAAGTTGCGCAGCAGCTCACGGGCGATCGCCGAAGGCTTGCGGGCCATGCGCATGCGAGCGCCGCGCAGGACCTCTTCGCCCTCCGGCGTGTGCGAGACAGCGGCCGCGAGCAGCGCCACCGCCAGGCGGCGGTCCTGTTTGCGCGCCGCGTGCACCAGACGTCGTGCGTTGCGCCCGTGGGCGCGGCCTGAGGAATTGACCAGCAGGCCGAGCAGCCGCTTGGTCTCGGGCCAGCGCTGCACCGCATACTCTTCATGCAGCTCGCGCGTGTAGGTGGCGAGCCTCCAAACCCAGGCCTGCGCCTGATCGCGCCGCCCGATCCGCTTGTCGACCAGCGCCTGCAGCAGCGTCCGCGTGCCGGAGCGCTTGTCCTCACGACTCCAGGTGCCGACGATGTCGATCGCGTCGTCAAAAGCGTCAGGATCCCCGAAGTCGGCAATCTCGCTCAGCGCTTTCAGTTTCAGCTGCGAGCTGCGGTTGCGCTGCACGCAGGTGAGCAGGAAGCGGCGGCGCAGCTCTTTCGAGCGTGAGCTCTGCAGGATCGCCCGCCCGCGCCGCCAGCCCTGCGGGTTGATGCGCGCCCCGGCCAACGCTGCCCAGGCGTGCTGCTCGGGGTGATCGAGGTTGTCGACGGCGATTCGCCAGAGCTCGCGTTCGAGCACCTGCATGCGCCGCTCCTCGTTGTCGGAGACCGGCACGATCCGCCGCTCGACCTTGATCCGCCGCCCGCGGGCGCGGCGCACCGGGCCGATCACGATCGCGCCGCCGCGATAGACGTCGCGGTCGAGCAGGCTGTGCAGGGTGACGATCGCCTCGTCATGGGTGGTCGCCGGGTGGACGAAGTCGATCACCAGGCCGGCCTCCTTACCTGGCGCGCGCCGTGTCACGCGGCCCACCCGCTGCTGGTAGATGCGCCGCGAGGCGGTCGGCGCCAGGTGCATGCAGAGCGTCGCCCGCGGAGAGTTCCAACCCTCGGCGAGCAGCATCGCGTTGCAGAGCACGTCGACCTCGCCACGCTCGAAGCCGGCGAGGATCTCCGCCAGTTCGCGCTTCGGCGTCTCACCGGAGACGGCGCGGGCCGCGATGCCGACGTTCTGCAGGGCGCGCGCGACGTTCTTGGCGTGTTGCACGCCGGCCGTGTAGAGCACGCCGGGCATGCCCTCGAAGCGCGTCTTGTAGAGATCGGCGATCGCCACGTTGAAAGGCTCCTGATCGAGCAGCGCGGCCAGCTCCTCCTGGTCGAAGTCCTGGTCGACCTCCCCCTTGCGCAGCGGCACTTTGGCGATCGTCCGCACCCCGGGGCCAGGCGGGATGCGCATGCAGCGCAGCGGCGAGATCACCCCACGACGTGCGGCCTGGATCAGGTCGAAGCGCGAGGTTTGGGTCGGGAAGAGATCGGTGACGTGCCGGGCGATCAGCGCCCCGGTCGCGGTCATGCCGATGAAGACCGGGCCGGTCCAGGCGCGGATGCAGGCGCTGGTCTTCTCGCCCAGCGCGGTGTGCGCCTCATCGCAGATGACGATCGAGTAGGCGTCGGAGATCTTCTTGTGGTTGCGCACGAACCACTGGTAGGTCTCGACCGTGACCGGCCCGTCGGGGTCGTCGCGACCGTCCATCAGCGGCGGGCGCAGCCGCTCCTTGTAGCCGCGCTCGGAGATCTCGCCGATGAACTGGTCGACGAGGTTGCGGCGGTGGGTGAGGATCAGAACGCCGCCGGTGCGCGAAGCGTCGATGAAGCCGACCGCGGCGACCGTCTTGCCGGCGCCGGTCGCGTGCTCGAACCAGAAGCGCCGCTCGGCGCCGGGGTCCTCAGGCGCCTCCTCGATCGTCTCCTCGCCGTCCTCGCCGGCTGCCTCCCAGTCCTGCGGCTCCTCGTCGGCGGCCAGCTCCTCCGGCTCGAGCTCCGGCTCGCCGTTGGCCTCGGCGCTGGGCGCCTCGGCCTCGGGCGGGG
>Ga0157306_10000070_pt1 | contig 16959 bp, 16 predicted proteins | sample NitcycUS163409C2_FD_108391 | JGI IMG/M metagenome (GOLD analysis project Ga0157306, IMG submission 108391) | Soil microbial communities from Arlington Agricultural Research Station in Wisconsin, USA - Nitrogen cycling UWRJ-S163-409C-2 | ecosystem: Environmental > Terrestrial > Soil >...
CGCGCTTGGATCAGGGTCCTTTGGCGTTGCTGGCAAGACAAAGTGCCTTATGACCCCTCTCTCCATGGAAATTTGCGCGGCCTGCAAGCTGCAGGGGGTTGACACAGGGCGTCTCGCGTGCAAAGTACGCCGCGCTCCCTGCGTCCTTGCCTGCCGGCACCTGAGCCTCGTCACCCGGTAATAGACTGATTTCCATGGAGGCAGCCACAAAGGAGCGTGAGCTCAGCGGTGAGAAGGCGCAGCGCATCGTCGACGCGATGCGCGAGAGCGTCGCCAAGCGCGGCGCCGCCGGCTCGACCTTCGAGCACGTTGCCCGCGAGGCAGGAGTCAGTCGTGGGCTGCTCCACTACTACTTCGGGACGAAGGAGCGCCTGCTGGTCGAGGTCGTGCGCCGTGACGCGGAGATTCGCGTTGCCCGCCTCGACGAGCCGCTGGCCAAGGCGCAGACCGTCGATGACGTGATCGACGTCCTGCTCGCCAGCCTCACCGACCTGATCGAGAACGAGCCGGCCTTCTTCCTGCTCCTTTACGAGCTCTTCAGCGCCGGCCGCCGCAATCCAGAGATTCAGCATGAGGTCGGCCAGCTCTTCGAGCGCACCCGCTCCCATGTCGCCGACGTGCTCAAGCAGAAGGAGCGCGAGGGCGTGCTCAAGCTGCGCCACGACGCCGAGGAGATCGTCTCCTACCTCTTCGCGATCGCTGACGGCTTCGCCCTGCAGGCGCTTTCCGATACCGAGCGCGACATCAGCGGTGGCCTCGCCGTCGCCGCGGCCTCGGGCCGCTACCTGCTCACCGACGACTGACTTCTCTCTTTGGATTCTCCGCCGCCGTCAAGGCGAACGGTTCGTTGAAGCTTTTTCCGGGTCCTGGTCCCTAAAAAGCTTCAACGAAGGGCGGGAGTGACCGGGCTCACAGACGCTTGACCGTTCGTTCGAAAGGCTGGCCAACCAGCCAATGCGCAATTTCATGGTCAAGCTCGCAGGGTTCCTCGGCCGTCGCCGCCGCTGGGTGCTGTTCGTCTGGATCGCGATCGTTCTCGCTGCACTGCCGCTTGCCGCACGCCAGACCGAGCACCTGACCGGGGGTGGCTTCGACGTGCCGGGCAGCCAGTCGAAGGCGGTGAGCGAAGCCCTGGAGAAGAACTTCGAGGCGACGTCGGGAGGGATCGCGGTGCTGTTGCGGGCCCAGCCCGAGGCAAGCGCAGAGGCCCGAGGCGCGGCGATCGACCGCGTTCGCCGCTCGGTCGCGGAGATCGACGAACTGGCGCTGCCGCCTGCGATCGCCCGGCGCGCTGAGCTGGCGCTGCGGAGGAGCGGCTCGGCGACCCTGGCGCTGCGCAGCGAACAGTCTTCTGACCGCCAGGTTGACAGGGCCGTGACCCTGCGCGAAGACCTCGAGCCCGGAACGGCTGAGGCCGGCGTCACCACTTACCTCGCCGGGCAGCCGACCGTCTGGGCGGGGATGCAGGAGCTCTCCAAGGAAGACCTCGCCAAAGCCGAGGCAGCCGGCTTCCCGATCGTCGCCGTGATCCTGCTGATCGTCTTCGGCTCGTTGGCGGCGGCGGCGCTGCCGCTGGCGCTCGGCTTCGTCAGCGTGATCGTCACCGGCGCGTTGATCTACTTCCTTTCGCTCAATATGGGCATGTCGGTCTTCGTCACCAACATGGCCTCGATGATCGGTATCGGCGTGGCGATCGACTACTCGCTCTTCATCCTCGCCCGCTACCGCGAGGAGCGCACCCGCGGACGCGACCCCGAGCACGCCCGCGCCGAGGCGTTGGCCACCTCCGGTCTAGCGGTCACCTTCTCTGGCCTCGCCGTGATCGTCTCGCTGGCGGGGCTCTGGATGGTGGACAACCAGGCGCTGCGCTCGATGGCGCTGGGGGCGATGACCGTCGTCGCCGTCTCGATCCTCACCGCCACCACCTTGCTGCCGGTGCTGATCGCGATGCTTGGCGACCGGGTGATGCCCGGCGGGATCATTGCCAAGGTTCTCGCTTGGATTCGTCGTCCGTTCCAAGGTGGAGCCGCCGCCCCCGGACGCGGGAGCGAGGGCCTGTCCATATCTGATTCTTCAGGTTCTCGTGGGAGCAGAGGAGGCGGCGGTGATTTCTGGGTGCGCTGGACCAACCGCGTTATGGCCCGACCGTGGCTTGCGGTGATCGGCGTCTCGGCGGTCCTGCTCACGCTCGCGGCGCCGCTGCTCTCGGCCGAGACCGGAACCGAGGCGATCGCCCAGTTCCCCAAGGGCAGCGACGTGCGCGTCGGCAACGAGCTCGCTGCCGCAGAGCGCGACGGCGCCGCCGATCCTGTGCAGATCGTCGCCAGCTTCGACGGTGGCGGACTCGACGACGGCGATCGGGTGGCCGTGACCGGCTTCCAGCGCACGATCGCCGGCACGCCGGGGGTCAGCTCCGTCGCCCCGCCGAGCTTTGCCGACGATGCCGTTCTAATCCAGGCCCTGCCCAGCACGCCGAGCGAGTCCGACGCCACCCGGGCCCTGATCGACCGCTTGCGAGACAACATCGTTCCGGCGACCGAGCTGAGCGCCATCGCCACGGTCGCCGTCGGTGGCGAGTCCGCCCGCAGCCACGACGTGCGCCAGCAGATCGACGGCTCGATGTGGATGATCGTCGCCTTCGTCCTGGCTCTCAGCTTCCTCGTCCTGATGGTGATGCTGCGGTCCGTGTTGTTGCCGCTAAAGGCCGTGCTGATGAACCTGCTCTCGATCGGCGCGGCGTTCGGCGTGCTCGTCGCGATCTTCCAGTGGGGCTGGCTCGACAGCGTGCTTGGCTTCGAAAGCCTCGGCGCCCTGGACACGATCAACGTGCCGCTGATCTTCGCGATCGTCTTCGGCCTCTCGATGGATTACGAGGTCTTCCTGATGTCGCGCATCCGCGAGCACTATCTCGAGCACGGCGACAACGAGCGGGCGGTCGCCGAAGGCCTCTCGACCAGCGCCCGCACGATCTCCTCGGCGGCGCTGATCATGACCGCGGTCTTCGCCGTCTTCGTGCTCACCGGCGTGCCCTCGATCAAGGAGCTCGGCGTAGGCTGCGCGGTGGCGATCGCCCTCGACGCGACCCTGGTGCGCCTGATCCTCGTGCCCGCCGCGATGAAGCTCTTCGGTGACTGGAACTGGTGGATGCCTTCCTGGCTCGACCGCGCCCTGCCCGACCTGAGCTTCGAGAGCGGCACGCGTGAGCCCGAGCCCGAGCTGACCTGAGCATCCAAGGGTCTCCGCGGGTAGGCTCCCCACGTGCCCACCCGAACTGCATCAAATTCTCGGTCCAGCAGGTAGAGAATTTGATGCAGTTCGCTGGAGACGACGATCTGGCCTTCGCTGGGGCGGCGAAGCAGGCGCAGATGGTGCGCGACGGCGAGATCTCGCCGAGCGAGTTGGTGCAGCTCTACCTGGAGCGGATCGCGCGGCTTGAGCCTCAGCTCAATGTTTTCCGCGCTGTGCTCGGCGAGCGGGCGCTGCTCGAGGCTCAACAGGCGGAGGGACGGCTGAAGGCCGGCGACGAGCGGCCCCTGCTCGGTGTGCCGATCGCGCTCAAGGACAACCACGGCCTGGCCGGCGAGCCGACCTGCAACGGCACCGACGCCTATCCCGATCCGGCGCCGGCCGACGACGAGATGGTACGGCGGCTGCGCGAGGCAGGCGCGATCGTGATCGGCAAGACGCACCTGCCCGAGCTGGCGATCTGCGGCTTCACCGAGTCGGCCACCTGGGGGGTCTCGCGCAATCCTTGGAACTCACAGCGCAGTCCGGGGGGCTCCAGTGGCGGCAGCGCCGCGGCGGTCGCCGCCGGGCTGGTGCCGATCGCCTCGGCCTCCGATGGAGCGGGCTCGATTCGCATTCCCGCAGCGTCCTGCGGAATCTTCGGGTTGAAGCCGCAGCGCGGCCGCATCTCTCTGGCGCCCCTCACCGAGCACTGGAACGGACTCTCGGTCAACGGCTGCGTCAGCCGCACGGTGCTCGACACGGCGCTCTACCTGGACGTGGTCGCCGGCGGCTCGACCGAGTCGGGCGCACCGCCGCCTCCGCAGCGGCCTTTCGTCGAGGCTGCGCAGTCCTCGCCGGGCAAGCTGCGGGTCGCCTGGTCGACGGCTCCGCCGCGGGCCGCCGCCCCGCCGACCGTCTCCGACGTCGCCAAGGGCGTTGTGGCCGACACCGCCGAGCTGTTGCGCTCACTTGGCCACGACGTCGCCCAGCAGGACCCGGCCTGGGGCGCCATCGGCAACAACATCACGCCGCGCTACCTGTGCGGGATTGCCGAAGACGCCGCCAAGGTGCCCCGTCCCGAGCGGCTCGAACGGCGCACGCGTGGCTTTGCCCGGCTGGGTCGCCTGATACCCGATGGCCTCTTCCAGCGAGCCCTGGCGGCGCGCGAAGCCGACGCCACCCGCGTCAACGCGATCTTCGACAGCCACGACGTGCTGATGACGCCGGTGATGGGCGACACGGCAATCCCCGTGCGGCGCTGGGAGAGCCGCGGAGCGATCCCCACCGTGCTCGGCATGAGCCGCGTCTATCCATACTGCGTGCCCTGGAACCACCTCGGCAACCCAGCGATGTCGGTGCCCTCGGGAATCGCCGCCGACGGCATGCCGCTGGCCGTGCAGATCATCGGCCGCCCCGGCGACGAGACCACCCTCCTCTCCCTCGCCGCTCAGCTAGAAGCCGAGCGCCCTTGGGCCAGCGCCCGTCCCCCTATCAGCGAGTCCCAGAAAAGCTGCACGAGAGGAGGGTCGGGTTCCCCTCCCCCCTGAGGCTCTGTAGCAACGCCTGAACCCTGGCCCACAAATCAGCTGCGCGACGGCCTCAGGGGGGAGGGGAACCCGACCCTCCTACCCAAACACTTTGCGCATCCGCACGAGCTCGCGGATCGGCCCGCGCGGGCGGATGCGGCGCTGCAGGACCATCTTCAGCGGGTTGGCTTCCGGCTTGCCGGTGGCGACAAAGTCGGCCCAGCTTGCCTCGAGGGTCAGCGTCGGGTTCGGCGCTTCGCCCGGCTCGGCCCGGGTCGAGCCGTTGTCGATCACCAGGTGCCAGGGGTCGGCGTCGGTGAAGCGGTACTGGTAGACGAGCGGCGAGCCGTTGGCGGCGGCCGGATCGACCACGCGCTTGACCACGTCGAAGTAGAGACGCTGCAGCTCAGGCGAGGTTTCCGGCGTGGCATCGGGCGGGCCGAGGATGCCGGCCATCATCAGCTTCACCTGGCGCTCGGCGATCTCGCGCTCGTCGGCTTCCGGGTCGAAGGGGAAGACCCCGGGCGGCATCTCCTCGGTCGGATAGCCGATCGTGCGCCAGCGCTGGCGGATCAGCTTGAGGCCGAAGGCGAAGATGTCCTCGAGCGAGAAGCCGTAGCATTCGGTGTACTCGCGGTCCATGTTCGGCGGGTAGAAGACGGCGGGGCCGTAGGGCAGCACTTCGCGCAGCAGCTCGACCACCGCGGCTTTGCATTCCTCGGATGCCGGGTGCTCCTCGGCGAGCAGCTCGGCGAGCACCTTGACGCCGAAGCCGATGTGGCGCTGCTCGTCGCGCGAGACGTTGGCCATGCCGGCGCTGAAGCCGGGCATCGTGTCCTCGGAGGCGAAGAAGTCCTCGATGAAGTGCTGGCCGGGCTGGGCGAGGGAGCCCTCGACGATCAGGTGGTAGAGGGTGATCGCCTGCGCGTACTTGGGCAGCGAACGGTCCTTGCGCAGTTCCTCGGCCATCAGGTCGAGCCGGTCGAAGATGCCGCGGTAGCCCCAGTTGAGCTGCGGCAGGGTGGCGGAGAGGGTCTGCTGGATCGAGTCGCCGCCGACCCCGATCACCTCCTTGAAGAAGCGGTGGAAGAAGACTGAGTGGCGCACCTCGTCGACCTGCTGGGTGGCGAGGAAGTAGGACTGCTCCTCGGTCGGCGCAGCGGTGATGTAGGGGGCGAGCGTATCGGCGACCCGGTCCTCGCCGTAGAAGAACATCGAGTAGATCCACATCGCCGAGCGCTTCTGGATCTCGCTGAGCGACTCCCAGCCGGCCCTGTCCCCGGAGAGGTCGATGTCGTAGGCGCTCCAGTTGCCCTGCTCCCAGCGCTGGTACAGGTCCTCGTAGGTGACGTTGTCCATCAGGCTCTGCGACGCGACACTCATCTCTCTCCTTCGTTCGTCCTCCGGCGGCTGCTCGGGAAGGTTACCGCCAAACTGGCCAGTCAGCCAGTTTCAGTGCGTGATGTCGTCACACAGAGGCGGGCGGCTCGATCTCGCGCTTGAGGATCTTGCCGGTGGGGCCCTTGGGCAGGTCGTCGAGGAACCAGACGAGGCGCGGGTACTTGTAGGCGGCGATGCGCTCCTTGACGTAGGCGCTGACCTCCTCGGGGGCGATCTGCTCGCCGTCGTGGAGGACGACCGCGGCGCCGATCTCCTCGCCCCACTCGTCGTGGGGGACGCCCAGCACGGCCGCTTCGCGGATCTTGGGGTGCTCGAAGAGCACCTCCTCGACCTCGCGCGGGTAGACGTTGTAGCCGCCGCGGATGATCATGTCCTTCTTGCGGTCGACGATGTAGAAGTAGCCCTCCTCGTCGGTGCGGGCCATGTCGCCGCTGTGGAACCAGCCACCGCGCATCGCCTCCTCGGTGGCATCGGGTCGCTGCCAGTAGCCCTTCATGATGTTGTGGCCGCGGATCACGATCTCGCCGACCTCGCCCTGGGCGACCGGCTCGTCGTTCTCGTCGACGACCATCATCTCGACGCCTTCGATCGGCGTGCCGATCGAGCCCGGCTTGCGCTCCATCTCGGGGTGGTTGGAGCTGGCGACCGGCGAGGTCTCCGAGAGTCCGTAGCCCTCGAGCACGATCGCGTCGAAGGCTCCCTCGAAGCCGCGCAGCACCTCGACCGGCATCGAGGCGCCGCCGGTTACGCAGGTGTGCAGCGAGGAGGTGTCATAGCTTTCGCGCTCGGGGTGGTGGAGGAGGGCGCCGAACATCGTCGGCACGCCGTAGAAGTGGGTGACCTTGTCGCGCTGCATCGTCGCCAGCGCCTCGGCGGGGTCGAATTTCGGCACCAGCGTGAGGCAGGCGCCGACCTTGAGCGAGGCGTTCATGCCGACCGTCTGGCCGAAGGAGTGAAAGAGCGGCAGGGCGCCGAGCACGACGTCGCCGGCGGCGACCTCGCAGGTCGTACGGCTGGAGACGTCGGCATTGCGCAGCAGATTCATGTGGGTCAGCTCGGCCCCCTTGGGCTTGCCGGTCGTGCCCGAGGTGTAGAGGATCACCGCGGTATCGTCCTCGGCGGTGTCGGCGAGGCCTGGCGTTGGCTCGAGCTCACCCAGCATCGCGGCGAAGGAGCTCGGCTCGACCTCGACCATCTCGGCCCCGGCATCGGCGGCGCCCTGGCGCGCCTCCTCGGCGAAGCCGTGCCAGGCGAGCAGCAGCTTGGCGCCGGAGTCCTCGAGGTAGAAGGCGATCTCGCGCCGCTTGAGCAACACGTTCATCGGCACGACGACGCCGCCGGCACGCAGCACGCCGTAGTAGGCGACGGGGAATTGGGGCACGTTGGGCAGCATCACCCCGACCCGATCACCGGGCTCGAAGCCTTTCTCGCGCAGCAGTGTGGCGAGGCGGGCGCTGAGCTCGTCGAGCTGGCCGTAGCTGAGCTCGACCTCGCCGAGGCGGATCGCCGGGCTGTCAGGAGTGCGCTCGGCGCTCTCGGTCAAGAGCGATGCCAGGTTCATCCCCATGATCCGTTGGGCAGTCTATGCCTCGACCGGCTTTGGCTGTGGTTCCTCCTCGAGACCCGCCTGGTCCGCGTTGTGGCGGCTCATCGCCCAGGCGAAGGCGCCGCCGGTGCCGAGCATGAAGGACGCGTAGACCGCGGCCGGCACACCGACGTCGGCGGCGAGCGGCGCGGCGACGGCGATCGCCAGCGCCGAGTTGTGGATGCCAAGCTCGAGCGAGATCGCCGTTGCCTGGCGGCTGTCGAGCCGGGCGAGCCGTGAGATCGCGAAGCTGATCGACATCGCGGCGACGTTGAGGGCGAGCGCGGCCGCCGCCACCTCGGCCAGGTTCTCGGTGACCGTATCGTGCTCGCTGACGATCGCGCCGACGACGACTGCGGCAAAGATAGTGAGGGAGGCCGCGCGCACCCGCGGATAGGCAGCCTCGACCCCGGCCGGGTACCGCCGGCGCAGCTCCATGCCGATCCCCACCGGCACGATCGTGATCGCGAAGACCCGCGCGACGACGCCGAGCATGCTCACGTCGCCGACGCTGGTGGCATCGAAGTGGTTGGTGGCGAGCGTCAGGAAGAGCGGCACGGTGACGATCGCGCCGATGCTGCTGATCGCCGTCATCGTCACCGAGAGCGCTGTGTCGCCCCGGGCGAGGTGGGTCAGCATGTTGGCCATCATGCCCCCAGGCGAGGCGCCGAGCAGGACCAGCCCCACCGCCAGCTCGGGGGGCAGGTTGAAGAACTCGGCCATCGCGAGGGCCAGCAGCGGCGAGATCAGCGCCAAGTTGAGCATGCCGATCAGCACGCCGCGGGGCGCGGTCAGCACCCGGCGGAAGTCCTCGCGGGTGAGCGTCAGCCCGAGGCTGCCCATGATCACGGCGATTGCCGCGGGCAGGACCGCAGAGGTGAACAGCGAGTCCTCCATGCGATGAGCCTAGTGTGATTCGTTCGATAGGCTCGAACCGAGATGGAGGATCTAGGTCAGCCAAGCTCCTACCACGCCCTCGCGCCAGGCGTGCCCGTGTTCTCCAGCGACGGCGAGAAGCTGGGAGAGGTCGAGCGGGTGCTCGCCGATCTCGATGCCGGCGTCTTCGACGGCATCGTCTTCGACACGAGCGCCCTTCCCGGCGGGCACCGCTTCGTCGACGGACCCGAGGTGGACGCGATCTACGACCTCGGGGTGGTGCTGAAGATCACGGCGGCCGAAGCTGCCGAGCTGAAAGCGCCTACCGCCAACCCGGGCTCGATCTCGGTCAAAGCAGGCGACCTCGGGAGCGGTTCGCGCGGCGGCCTGCGTCGCGCCTGGGATCGTCTCACGGGTCGAGGCTGAGCGCGGGCCGCTGCCGCGGCCCCCCGCTTCGCTCCGGACTTCCGTAGGATGCCGCGACATGAAGGCCCCCGCTCTGATCGCTGCCGTTTGCCTGGCGCTGCTCGTCGCCGGCTGCGGCGACGATGACTCGACTACCGAGACGACCGCGACCACCACGGAGCAATCCGAAGCGCCGCAGTCCGAATCGGCTGCCAACAAGACGAAGCCGAAAGTGGCCGTCCCTCAAGGCGCGCCGCCGAAGAAACTCGAGGTCAACGACCTCGAAGAGGGCAGTGGCGCCGAAGCGAAAGCCGGGGACGAAGTAACCGTCCAATACGTCGGGGTCAACTACAAGAGCGGAAAAGAATTCGACGCCTCCTGGGACCGCGGCGAACCGTTCCCCTTCCAGCTCGGCGCCGGCGCGGTGATTCCAGGCTGGGACCAGGGGATCGAGGGAATGAAGGTGGGCGGCCGGCGTGAGCTGATCATCCCGCCCGCAATGGCTTACGGGACAGCGGGATCGCCGCCAGCCATCCCGCCCAACGAAACCCTGATCTTCGTGGTCGACCTTCTCGCGGTCAAATAGACCGCTCGGAGACCGCTCGGGCGCGTCTTGCACGCGTTCCCTAAGATCGTTGCATGAAGTTTCTAATAGCGATCAGTGCAGTTTGCGCAATCCTGGGCTTGGTCGCTTGCGGCAGCAGCGACGACAGCTCGAGCACGACCGCCGACTCGGCTTCGACGGTGGCAAACAAGCCCGAGCCAAAAGACAAGAGCAACGAGCCAGAGGACAAGGCCACGGCCATCCGGTCGCCGCAGGCCAAACCGGTGCTCGTCGTGCCAAAGGGCCCACCCCCGAAAGGGCTCGTGATCAGAAACCTCAAGGCGGGCAAGGGCACCACGGCCACCGCCGGCGACAAAGTCACCGTCGAATACACCGGCTACAACTACGTCAATCACGAAGAGTTCACCAACCACGCACACAACTGGGACAGAGGAGAACCGCTCGTATTCCAGCTTGACGGCGGCGAACTGATCCCAGGGGTGGAACAGGGCGTTGAGGGGATGAGAGTAGGCGGCCGCCGCGAACTGGTCATTCCCCCTGACCTCGCCTACGGCAACGTAAACCCCCCGCCCGAGGTTGGGCCGGACGAAACGGTTATCTACTACGTAGAACTGCTCGGCCTCGATCAGGGCCAGTGAGGGTCCTCGTCGTCCTCGGCGCGGTCGGCGTAATGGCGGCATTCGCTGCCTGCGGCGACGACGATTCGATCTCTCGTTCCGGCGAATCTGGTGATTTCGACACGGCCCGGTCGAGCCTCGCGAAGCCGAAACCGAAGGTGCGGATTCCCAATCGACCGCCGCCGAAGAAGCTCGTCGTCAGCGATCGGCGAATCGGCACGGGGAAGGTGGCGAGGGTGGGCGACGAGCTCAGCGTCGAATACGTCGCTTACAACTACCGAACCGGTAAGGAGTTCCATCTGGAGACGCGCCATTGGGGTCACGACGAACCAGCTGTATTCGAGCTTGGGGCCGGTGAGGCGGTGCCTGGCTGGGACCCCGGCCTGCGGGGGATGAAAATCGGAGGTCTACGCGAACTGACGATCCCGCCCCGGCTCGCGTACGGCGCCGGCATCTCGCCCCCGGGGGTGCGCCCGAATGACACCGTCGTCTTCGTGATCGAACTGCTCGACGCAGATTAGGTTTCGCAGGCGATCATCTCAGTGTCTGGGCGGTTCGCGCCGGCAGCGAGTCCCTGGAACGCCGGCCCCGGGTAGCTACCTGCCTGCCTTCCGAGCGCGATACGACGCGGTTCCCTAAGATCTTTGCGTGAAGTTTCTTGCGCTAATCAGCCTTAGGTCGGCACGAACCGATCATCGATCACTTTTCCCGTCCGTGGCGATCTGCGTCGCGCTGGCGCTCAGCGCCTGCGGCGACGAGGGCTCATCGCAGGAGGCCAGCAGTCCTCCCCGGGAGACAACCCAGGCCACGGCGGCCACACCTACCACACCGCCCAGCAAACCCAAATGCGGGCCGCAGCCGAAGAGCATCGCCTCCAACGAGATCGGCGAACCCGGGCCGGAAGAGTTCCCAAAGCCAGACATTCGACCTCCCTGCGGTCCGCCCCCCAAGAAGCTCGTCGTCATCGACCTCAAAGAGGGCTCGGGGCGGCCCGCCGCGCCGGGCGACGAAGTCATCGCCCGCTTCGTGGGAGCCGACTATGAGACCGGCGAAGAGACCTATGGCTCCTGGTTCTCGGACGGAATAGGCCTCGAGTTGGGATCGAGAGAGCAGATGCTCGGCCTCGAAATTGGCTTCCGCGGGATGCAGGCCGGCGGCCGCCGTCAGCTGATCGTGCCCCCAAAGCTCAGCGAAGGGCATGACACGGTCATCTACATCGTGGATTTGCTCAAAATTAATCGGGGTTGAGCAGCCTTCGCGTCATTGCCGCTGGCAGACGCCCGACCCTGAGTAGACGCAGCACGCAATCATCCGGTTGTGCCGACTCGTTCGATCTTCGCCGAGAGGTTTGCCGCTCAGGGCCTGGCCGATGCCGCCGGGCGCAGTCCAGAGGCGATCGCCGAGCGACTGCTCGCCATCCAGGGACAGGATCCGCGCGGCGCGCGACTCGCCGTCCGCGCACGCAGCTCCGGCCTCACCGCCGCCGATGTCGACCGGGCGCTGAGCGAGGAGCGTTCGCTGCTGATTGCTTGGCTCAACCGCGGCACGTTGCACCTGGTGCGCAGCGAGGACTACCCGTTGCTGCAATCGCTGACCACGCCGCCGCTGCTCACCTCGGCCAACAGGCGCCTCTCTCAGGAGGGCGTCTCACCCAGCGAAGCCGACCGCGCGGTGGGGGCGATCGAGAAGGCGCTGGCGGCGGAGGGCCCGCTGACTCGCCCGCAGCTGCGCGACCGCCTCGACCGCGCGGGCATGCAGACAGCCGGCCAGGCGCTGATCCACCTCTTCTTCCTGGCCAGCGTGCGCGGCAGCGTCGTCCGCGGGCCGATGGTGGGCAAGCAGCACGCCTACGTCCTCGTTGGCGATTGGCTCGACAAGCCAAAGCCGATCGACCGCGACGTCGCCCTGGCCGAGCTGGCGCGTCGCTACCTGGTCGGCCATGCTCCGGCCAACGATCGCGACCTGGCGCGCTGGGCCGGCCTGCCGCTGCGCGACGCCCGCGCCGGCCTCAACGCGATCTCCAAGCAGCTGGTCGAGCGCAACGACGGCCTCCTCCACCTCGCGGCCCACCCGCCGACTCCGGAGGTCCCTGGACCGAAGCTGATCGGCGCCTACGACCCGCTCCTGCTCGGTTGGACCTCGCGCGAGCAGATCATCGGCCCGCACAACCATTTGGTCACCGACAACGGCCTCTTTCGCCCCTTCGCGATGGTCGATGGCCGCGCCGTTGCCACCTGGAGGCTGAACCGCGGCAAGGTCGCCGTCGAGCCACTCGGCCGGATCGCGAAAAAGGCGACCGTCGCTCTCGAGGCCGATGCCGCCGACGTCGAGCGGTTCATGGCCTCCTAGCCGTCCGGCGCCGGGCCGGGCGGCTCGCCGACGCCGCTCGCCAGATCGATCGGCGGGCCGACCGGGCCGGTCGGGACCCAGCCTCCGTACATGCGCAGCAGGGCGAGCAGGCCGAGGGCGCCGGCCAGGGCGGAAAGCCCGCCGGCGTAGGCGAGCGTGCCGCGGGGGCCGATCGTGGCGACCAGCAGGCCGCCCGCGGCGAAGGCGCCGAGCTCGGCGCTGTTGCGGATGCCGTTGTAGGCGGCGAACGCCCTGCCGTGCAGGTGGTCGGGAACGCGCACGTGAATCAGGCTGCGGAACATCACGTTCTTCAGCCCGTGCGCGAGCCCGCCGAGCAGCGAGCAGGCGAGGAAGAAGCCGAAGCTGAGCCAGAGGGCGGGCAGCGCCAGCCCGACGCCCTGCGTCGCCGCCGCGACCAGACCCGCGGCAGCAACCGCTATGGGAGCGATGCGGCGGGAGATCAACATTGCGCCGAGCGCCATGCCCACCGTCCAGATCGAGAGCATCGTTCCGTAGGCGACGTCGCCGCGGCCGAGCACGTCCTCGACGAAGAACAGCTCCGCCACCCAGACCGCCGACATGAAGAGCAACGAGGCGAAGGCGACGGTCATCACCAGCGCCAGGACCCGGTCGCGGAAGAGGAAGGCGATGCCGTCGCGAGCGCGGGGAGAACGCTCACCGTCGGCCAGCTCCTCGGGCCGGCGCCGCACCCGCAGCGAGAGCGCCGCCAGGGCGACGAGCGCGAAGGTCGCGGCGTCGACGAGCATCGCCAGCTCGAGCCCCCCGGCGGCGAAGAGCAGGCCGCCGAGCAGCGGGCCGATGCCGAAGCCGAGGTAGCGCGCGGTCTCGATGTGACCGTTGGCCTCCTGGATGCGATCGTCGCCGGCAAGGGGCGGCACGAGCGAGAACTCGGTTGGCTGGGAGGTCGCGAAGACGACGCCGAGCGCAGCGGTGAGGACGAGGACGGGAGCGAGCGCATCGCTGAAGGCGAGCGCCGCCGCGGCAAGGGCGCCGAGCGCCGAAACGCCGGCGAGCAGCCGGGTGGCCTCGATCCGGTCGACGAGCAGGCCGACGTGGCCGGCGACCGCGACCGAGGGCCCGAAGAGGCAGACCCAGAGCGCGGCAACGGCAAAGCCCGAGTCGGTCAGCTCCTTGACGTGCAGCCCGAGCGCCACGATCGCGACCCAGTCGCCGAGCGCCGAGAGCCCCACCGATCCGGCGACGAGGCGGAAGTCCCGGTCGCGGAAGAGGCTCGATTTCACGGTAGGTCAGTCCAGCTTGGGCGTGCGCCAGGGTTGTGCGAGGCGGGCGGCGAGGTCGTCGGCGAGGCCGGCGATCGGGACTCGGGTCTGCTCGAGGGAGTCGCGGTCGCGCAGGGTGACGGTGTCGTCCTCCATCGTCTGGTGATCGACGGTGATGCCCCAGGGAGTGCCGATCTCGTCCTGGCGGCGGTAGCGCTTGCCGATCGAGCCACCCTCGTCGAACTCGGCGGGCACGCGGCGGCGGATCTCCTCGAAGGCCTCGCGGGCCTTCTCGGGCAGGCCGTCCTTGGAGACCAGCGGCAGGACGGCCGCCTTGACCGGGGCGAGCCGGGGGTGGAGGCGCAGCACCGTGCGCTGGCGTCCCTCGATCTCCTCGACGTCGTAGGAGTCGACCAGGAAGGCGAGCGTCGCGCGGTCGGCGCCGGCCGCCGGCTCGATCACGTGCGGCACGTAGCGCTCCTTGGTCTGCTGGTCGAAGTACTCGAGCTTCTCGCCGCTGAACTTGGCGTGCTGGGTGAGGTCGAAGTCGCCGCGGTTGGCGATTCCCTCGAGCTCAGACCAACCGATCGGGAAGAGGTACTCGATGTCGCTGGTTGCCGACGAGTAGTGGGAGAGCTCCTCGGCGCCGTGGGGGCGAACGCGAAGGAACTCGGGCCGGATGCCGAGCTCCGTATACCAGCGCTCGCGCTCCTCCATCCAGATTTGGTGCCAGCGCTCCGCCTCTGCCGGGGGGACGAAGAACTCCATCTCCATCTGCTCGAACTCGCGCGTGCGGAAGATGAAGTTGCCCGGGGTGATCTCGTTGCGGAAGGACTTGCCGATCTGGGCGATGCCGAAGGGTGGCTTCTTGCGGGCGAAGCCGAGCACGTTCTTGAAGTTGATGAAGATGCCCTGCGCCGTCTCCGGCCGCAGGTAGACCTCCGAGCCCTCGCCGGCCACCGGCCCGACGTGGGTCTCGAACATCAGGTTGAACTGGCGGGGCTCCGAGAGCTCCCCGCCGCACTCGGGGCAGCGCAGCTCGGCGGTCTCCTCGCCACCTTCGGCTTCGACCGCCTCGCGCAGATGGTCCTCGCGCCAGCGCTTCTTGCACTTGCCGAGACACTGGACAAGCGGGTCGGTGAAGCCCTCGAGGTGGCCCGAGGCCTCCCAGACCCGCGGGTGTTGGAGGATCGCCGAGTCGAGCGCGACGATGTCGTCGCGTTCCTGCAGCATCGCCCGCCACCACTCGGCCTTGACGTTGTTCTTGAGCAGCACGCCGTAGTGGCCGTAGTCGTAGGTCGAGCCGAGGCCGCCGTAGATCTCCGAGGAGGGAAAGACGAAGCCGCGCCGCTTGCAGAGGGCGACGATCTCCTCCATCGAGACCTCGGTTGGGCGCGTTCCGGGTTCGGTCGCTGACATGCCGGAACCGTATCGGCTGCGATAATCGCGCCTCCTGTGCCCATCTACGAGTACAAGTGCGAGAACGGCCACGTCTTCGACGTGATCCAGCGGATGACCGACGAGCCGCTCAGCGAGTGCCAGGAGTGCGGCGCGCCAGCCGAGCGCGTCCTGCACCCCGTTGCCGTCCACTTCAAGGGCTCCGGCTTCTACAACACCGACTACGGCAAGAAGAAGAAGGGCGCCGCAAACGGCTTTTCTGGCGAGGGCTCAGGCGAGTCGAAGCCCTCAGAGCCCAAGTCGGACTCCTCCCCCAGCTCCGACTCGAAGTCGAGCGACTCGAAGCCCAAGGCCTCAACCACCAGCGACTGACCGTTCATCGCCGCTCGATGCATTGACCACACTCTGGTGTGCAAAATGCATCGCGCGGCGCGACGCTAGCCGTTGAGCAGGCGGTCGACGGCGTGCTGGCGGGTCGCGTCGGGGACTTCGATGCTGCTTTCCGGGCCGCTTTCGTCGCAGCCGGAGTTGGCGCCGGCGCAGAGCACGTCGGTTGGGCCGCTGCCGCCGATCGCCGCGGCGAGCACCAGCTGCGGCATGGTCAGGAAGCCCATGTCGCTGACGAATGCCTTGGGAGCGTCCCAACCGATGATCGGTCCCTTGAGGAAGTTGTAGGGCAGGCGCAGGGGGTCGGTGAGGCGGCCCTTGATGCCGTTGATCACCTCCTGCTGCGCCTGCGCGCGGTCGAAGTCGCTGTAGCCGATCGAGTAATAGCTGCGGCCTGTGCCGGGACATTCGACCGGCTTGCGCACACGCGCGTAGGCGAGCGCCTTTTCGCCGGTCAGCGTGCTCTCGCCCTTGGGCAGGCGCAGCGTCACTCCTCCCTGGCCGCCGCCGGCGCCGCCGGAGATGTCGGCGCAGAGCTTGTGCTTGAGATTGACCTCGATCCCGCCGACCGCGTCGATCAGGTCTTCGAAGCCGGTGAAATCGACGATCGCCACGTGGTCGATCTCCAGATCGAGGAACCCTTCGACTGCTTCGATCTGCGCCGCGGCGCCGCCGTAGGCGTAGGCGGCGTTGATCTTCTGCGGACCGTGGTTGGGGATCTCGGCGTAGGCGTCGCGCGGGATCGAGAGCTTGCGGAAGGCGCCGCCGCCAGCGCGGATCAACATCAGCGTGTCGGCCCGGAACTGGCCGACGGAGCATTCGCCGTGCGGCGCGTCGCCGTGGGCCTGCTGTTCGAAGCACTCCTCGGAGGGCGCCGCGCCCGGCTCCAGGGTGTCGGGCGGGCGGGCGTCGGTGCCGATCACGAGGATCGTCTGCGGGTTGACCAGCAGCAGCGGGTCGCCGTGAAGGGCATCCTTGGCGTCGCCGGAGAGCTTGAACGACTGCAGCTGGGCGGAGACGGCGAAGGCGAGGAAGCTGAGCAGGATCCAGCCCAGCGCCGCCAGGCCAACCCACTTGAGGATCCGCCTGCCGCTCCAGCGCCGCGTCGGTAGCTCTGGTCGCTCGCCCTGTGGGGGCTTGCGCCGCCACCACTTCGGCGCGCGCGGCGTCCGCTCTCTGAGACCTGAGAGATCGGGGGACCGAAACCTCGACAGAAGGCCTTTCCGGGACCGGTAGACCTTGTACTCGGGCGGCCCGGAGGGCTGCTGCTCGCCATTGTCGGCCATGAAAGACTGCGGCAATCATGCCGATGCTTGCGGTCGCTCGTTTCCAGCCCACCCTGAAGCTCGCATGAGTGCAGGGGAAATCATCGGCGTGGATC
>Ga0157306_10000071_pt1 | contig 16944 bp, 10 predicted proteins | sample NitcycUS163409C2_FD_108391 | JGI IMG/M metagenome (GOLD analysis project Ga0157306, IMG submission 108391) | Soil microbial communities from Arlington Agricultural Research Station in Wisconsin, USA - Nitrogen cycling UWRJ-S163-409C-2 | ecosystem: Environmental > Terrestrial > Soil >...
CGCTCTGGTGGGGATCGGCGGTGGCACGACGCCGATCACGGTCTCCCAGGCGATCAGCGGCCTGATCCCCGACACGACCTATTACTTCAAACTCGTCGCCACCAACGAAATTGGCACGACCGCAAGCACCACCAAGACCTTCCACACCCGGCTGATGCCCTTCCCCAATCCGGAGGACCGGGGTTGGGAGATGGTGAGCCCGGTGGACAAGAACTACACGGACATCTACGGGCAGGCAGGGCTGGGGTCTCCCAACGAAGTCGCTGCGTCCATCGACGGCGAATCGGTGGGGTACTGCACAAGAGCGCTCTTCGGCGACGATCCAGGGAACATGTACACATGGTGCGCTCCCTACATTGCGAGGAGGACCTCCTCCGGCTGGCAGACCACGCACCCCTTTCCACAGCTCTGTTACGTGAGTCAAGCTTTCAACTCAGCGGATACGCCCCAGTGGCTCACCTACCTATCGCCAAACTTCGATCGTTACGTGATGTCGAGGGGCGAGTCAGACGGCTGTCCTGACATTCCGCCGCTCGATCCGGCAGCTCCGATGGAACCAAACGGAGTAGCCGAGAACCTTTACTTCCACGATCTTCTTGGAGACCCCGGCGAGTTTGTCCTTCTCAACAATGCACTCACGCCCGGCTTTCGAAACGAGAAGTTTTACGGGGCCAGCGATGACTTCAGCCATATCGTCTTCAATAGCTTCGTAAACCAGACGGCTCCCCCCGACTCACCCGCACCAGGCACTTTCGCAAAGCCCTACCTCTGGATTCGCCAGGGCTTCGACAGCTGCACAGAAGTGGGAGGCTGCCTCACCCTGCTCAGCAAGGATCCGAGTGGCAATCCATTTACGGTCCCGACCGGTTTGCCGACGCTCCACATTTCTAACAGCGAGACACATCCGCTGATTGTCAATGCCGTTTCCAATGATGGGCAGCGAGTCTACTTCCACGCCAATCTAGATCTACAGCCAAGCGGGGGTCTAGGAATCTGTTCCGACACGTGTCAGGTCTATATGCGAGAGAATTCCAGCACGACGTATCATGTCAGCGCCTCGGAGTGCACAGCATCGTGCGGAGGCTCGCCGGAGCGAAACGAATTCATCTACGCCACACCGGGCGGCAGCAAGGCCTTCTTCTTCAGCTGCTCGAAGCTGACTGACGAATCTTCTCCGGAGGGATCCGAATGCGGCAGCGCTGTTGGCGAGGGCAAACTCTATCGCTGGGATCGCGATGCAGCGCCCGGTCATCGGCTCGTCGATCTCAGTGTCGACCACGAACCGAGCGATGGAATCCAGCCTGGGATCGATCAGGAGGACCTTGGAGCGTTCGTCGGAGCCAGCGACGATGGTGACATTGCCTATTTCGTCGCAGGCGGCCAGCTCGTCGCTGGTGAGCCGACCTTCGCTCCTGGCACCGTAGAAGAAGAATACATTCGTGGCACAGGCGAGAAAACCGGTATAAGAAATGGCCGCAAGCTATACCGGTGGCGCTGGAACGGGGGAGACCCTGTTGTTGACTACCTTGGCCCGTACAAAGAATTTCTCAGTGCCTTCCTTGCAGACGAGAACACGACCCAGGAGCAGGTACGGGTTACGCCAGACGGGAATTACGTACTGATTTACAGCCGCCTGCGCTACGACCCGGCGGCGGACACGGACGAAGATGCCGACGCATACCGCTGGGACGAAGAAAACGGTTGGCTTTGCGTCTCCTGCCAAGCGCCCGGAGTGCCCTCAAGCGGGGAGGTCGACGTGGCTCAGCATAAGCTGTGGTACGAGAATACATACGCTCGGTCAGTGGGTTCGGACGAGCCGCGGGTTTTCATGACCGACGATGGCCACCGGATCTTCTTCGGTACAACGGACGCACTTGTTTCGGAGGACGTAAATGGCACGGTAGAATGCCCACTCTACGAGCACAACGGCTTTTACCCCGTAAATGCATGCCTTGACGTGTATGAATGGAATGACGGCGCCGTTCACCTAGTCTCAACCGGTACAAGTGACAAACCGGCGCGCCTCGTCAGCTCTACAAGGACTGGAAGAGATGTCTTTGTCATCACCAACGAGCGTCTCGTCGGCTGGGATCGTGACCTCAACGGCGACATCTACGATGCCCGGATAGGCGGAGGGTTCCCTGAACCGCCGCCTCGACCGGCGAGCTGCGAAGGCGAAGCCTGTCGTGGCACGAGCTCGGTGGCGGCGCCATCGACGGGCGCCGGTAGCGCGGTCTTCGAGGGGCCAGCCGACCCGAAGTCCACCCGGGGCAAGTGCCGCAAGGCGGGCAAGAAAGGCCGCTGCGCGAAACGCAAAAAGCATAGGCGCAATCGAGGAGCCAAGAACAACCGGAGGGCCGTTCGATGACCCGCCGACCGATCACGGATTCCATCACCACGGAGGCCGCTAAGTCAATGCAACCTGCAAAAAGGTCCCTCGTCCTCACGACCGTTCTCGCCTGTGTGCTGATGGCATGGGCGGTGCCGAAGGCCGCGGCAGCCGTGCCCATCGTCTCAACCGAGCATGCTTCGCATGTCACCGACGCCACGGCGACGCTCAACGGCACGGTCAGCACCGACCAGGCGCTCTCGGCCTGCCAGTTCGAATACGTGACCGCCGCCGCTTACCGGGTGAGCGGCTTCGGTGACCTCTCCTCCGGGGGCAGCGCGCCCTGCGTCCCGGCGGCAGTCTCGATCCCGGCCGACTCGGCCCCGCATGCGGTCAGCGCCGACATCGTCAGGGCCATTCCAGGAGAGCCGCTCTCCTTCCGCCTGCGGGCGACCAACGCCAGCGCCTCGGTAACCGGACTGATCTCGACCGTCGGCAGCTTCGGCCTGGCCAGCTTCGATGCCACCGTGCTGAAGCAGAACGGCGATCCGGCTACTCAGGCCGGATCGCACCCCTATACCGCGAGCGCTCCCTTCTTCCTGCGCACAGGGGTCACTACGTCCGGCTTCGCGGATTTCCCGATCGGCGCGCTTCAGGACAGCGCGGTCGAACTGCCGCCAGGACTGGTTGGCAACCCGCGTGCCTACCCGACATGCACCGAGGTGCAGTTGCAAGCAGGAAAATGCCCGGTGGACAGCCAGCTGGGCGTGGTCACGATCTACCCCAACATCGGCCAGCCCCCCGGCTTCAGATTCCCCTTCACCGTTGGCGTCTACAACATGGAGGTGCCTTTCGGGCTCCCGGCGATGTTCGCTTTCAACATCGTCGAGAACATCACCCACGTCTACGCCGAACTGCGCACCGGCGAGGACTACGGGCTGACGATGGTCGCCAAGAACACTCCGCAGACGCTGCCGATCGAAGGCGTGGCCTTCAAGTTCTGGGGCGTTCCCTCTGACCCCTCCCACAACAACCAGCGCGGCCCTTGCGTTGGGTCCTGGGGGCCAAACAAACCGTGCCCGGTGAGCCCCACGATGCCGCCTACCCCCTTCGTCAGCCTGCCGACCGCCTGCGTCGGGCCGGTGGAGACGACGCTGGAAGTAACGAGCTGGGAGGGCAAGTCTGACAGCGCCTCGGTCCTCTCCCACGACAACACACTGCCAACCCCCAACCCGATCGGCGCCGACGGCTGCAACGCAGTCGACTTCAGCCCGAGCCTCGAAGCAAGGCCGACGACCACGGTCGCCGATGCCCCCTCGGGCCTTGACGTCGACCTCCACATCCCACAGAACGAAGATCCCGAAGGCACGGCCGCGGCACACCTTAGGGACACCACGGTTACCCTGCCCGACGGCCTCGTGGTCAACCCCGCGAGCGCCAACGGCCTGGAGGGCTGCTCCTTGGCGGAGTTCGGCTTCACCGAGAAGCTCGGCGACGTCATCCACACCACGCCTGACCCGGCCACCTGCCCGGAGGCATCGAAGCTCGGCACGGCCTCGATCGAGACTCCGTTGCTCGAGAGTCCGATGCCCGGCGCCGTCTACCTCGCCGACCCCCACCAGAACCCCTTCAACTCCCTCCTAGCCCTCTACATCGCCGTCGATGACGAGAAGACCGGCCTGGTGGTGAAGCTCGCCGGCGAGGTCAAAGCCGACCCGCAGACGGGCCAGCTCACCACCACCTTCAAGGAGAGCCCCCAGCAGCCCTTCGAGGACTTCCGCCTGCACTTCTTTGGCGGTGCCGGCGGGGCGCTGAGGACACCGGCCACCTGCGGCCAGTTCACCACCGCCTCGAGCCTCACCCCTTGGACGGCGCCCGAATCGGGCCCGCCGGCGAGCCCGACGGATACCTGGGCGATCACCCAGGCCCCCGGCGGCGGCGCCTGCCCGGGCAGCCTCGGTGCCATCCCCAACTCACCGGACCTCGACGCCGGCTCGGCCTCCCCGATCGCCGCCGTCCACTCGCCGATGGTGGTCAGCCTGAGAAGGCAAGACGGCTCCCAGCAGTTCTCCAGCCTGAGCCTCACCCTGCCGCCGGGGCTGACCGGCAAGCTGGCCGGGGTGACGGCCTGCCCAGAGGCGGCGCTCGCCGCCGCGGCGCAGGATTCAGGTAACCAGGAGAAAGCCCAGCCCTCCTGCCCTGCCTCCTCGCGGATCGGCAGCGTCGACGCCGCAGCCGGCGCCGGCCCCGCCCCCTACCACGCCCAGGGCACCGCCTACCTCACCGGTCCCTACAAGGGCGCCCCGATCGGGATGGCGATCATTACCCCGGCAACGGCAGGGCCCTTCGACCTCGGCAACGTGGTGGTGCGCGCCGCCCTGCAGATCGACCCGAGAACCGCGCAGATCACCGCGGTATCGGACCAGATCCCCTCGATCCTGCAAGGCATCCCGCTCGATCTGCGCTCGGTGCAGATCTCCGTCGACCGGCCGAGCTTCACTCTGAACGGCACGAGCTGCGATCCCTCCTCGTTCACCGGGCAGCTGGTCTCGACCTTGAGCCAGACGGTGCCGCTCACAGAGCGCTACCAGCTCGGCGAGTGCGGCCGCCTGGCCTTCAAGCCGAAGCTGGCGATTCGCCTGATCGGCGGCACCAGGCGCGGCGCCCACCCGGCCCTGCGCGGCACCCTGCAGATGCCCCCTGGCGGCGCCAACCTCGAGCGCGTCTCGGTCGCCCTGCCACGCTCGGAGTTCCTCGACCAGGCCCACATCGGCACCGTCTGCACCCGGGTGCAGTTTGCTGCCGAGGCGTGCCCGGCGGCCTCGGTCTACGGCGCCGCTACGGCGACCAGCCCCTTGGTCGAGTATCCGCTCTCGGGCCCGGTCTATTTGAGGAGCTCTGACAATGAGCTGCCCGACCTGGTGATGGCGCTGCGCGGTCCGGCCCACCAGCCGGTCGAGGTCGACGCCGTCGCCCGCATCGACTCGGTCAAAGGTGGAATCCGCTCGACCTTCGAAGGGGTGCCCGACCTGCCGGTATCGACGGTCGTGCTCTCGATGGCCGGCGGCCGCAAGGGCCTCTTGCAGAACTCGACCAACATCTGCAAGGGCAAGCATCGCGCGACAGCTGAGTTCGACGCCCAAAACGGCAAGGTCGCCGACCTGCGGCCGCTGCTTCGCAATGGCAAGTGCGGTCCGCAGAAAAAGCGCGGCGCCAAGAAGCAAAAGCGCCGCGGCGCTAGGTAGCCGGGAGGCCCGCGGAGGATGACCCTTGCCCGAAAGCGCCGCCGCACCAAGTGCGGCGGCGCGGCTGCGCTGAGCGCGATCGCCGTGCTCTGGGCAGGCGCCGCCCCCGTCCAGGCGGCCGGGCCGCCGATCGTCACCGAGACCTGGGTCTCGCAGGTCTTCTCCACCACCACCCGCCTCCACGCCCGGATCAACCCCAACGGCCTCTTCACCACCTACCACTTCGACTACATCACCAAAGCGGCCTATGACGCCAACGGCGGCAACTTCACTGGCGCCTCACGCATCCCCGCGGTCTCGGACGCCAACGTCGGCTCGGGCGAAAGCGCCGTCAATGTCACTCAGCAGATCTCCGGCCTTGTCCCCGACACCGCGTACCGCTACCGGGTGGTGGCCAAAAACACAACGACGACGATCGGCTCCACGCGCGACTTTCGCACCCAGATCATCCCCTCCGGCGCCGATGCCTGCCCCAACGCCACCCCCCGTGCCCAAAGCGGCGCTCGGAACTCCGAACTGGCCGACTGCCGCAGCTGGGAGCTGGTCAGCCCGGTCGATAAGAACGGCGGCCAGGTGGCAGCACCGGGGGAGCTCTTCGGTGGCGGTGTCGCGCAGGCCGCCGCCAGCGGTCAGTCGGTCACCTACGGCTCCCAGGCTTCATTTGCCGGTGGAGCTGGAGCCCCACCGGCAAGCCAGTACCTGGCGAGCCGCACCGCAGGCGGCTGGGCGACCCTTAACATCACCGCACCGATCTTCGCCGGCACCTACGACGCCGCCGAGGAGGGCGTCCCCTACCAGCTCTTCTCCCCCGACCTGGCCAGGGGACTGCTCCTAAACGGCGATCGCTGCCGCGGCGAAGAGGATGGCTGCGCGGTCGCCAACCCGCCGCTTGCCGGCACCGAGGCCCCGGTCGGCTACCAGAACTACTACCTGCGGGAGGGAGGGTCCTTCACCGCCCTGCTCGGCGCCGCCAACGCCGGCTTCCTCGCGATAGAGCCCAAGTACTTCGAGCTGCGCCTCGCCGGTGCCTCACCCGACCTGGCCCACCCGGTCCTCTCCAGCTGCGCGGCGCTCAGCGCCAACGCCACCGAAGTGCCGGCCGGCGAAGGCTGCGATGCGACAAAGCAGAACCTCTACATGTGGTCGGCGAGCTCGGGGCTCAGCCTGGTCAACATCAAACCGGGCGAGACCGCCGGCACCCCGGGAGCCGAGCTCGCCGCGCAGTCGGGGGCAATCTCGGGCGACGGCTCGCGGATCTACTTCACGCTCGAGGGCAACCTCTACCTGCGGGCCTCCGCGCAGAGCAAACAGGCAGACGAGGACGCCGGGGGCGAGGGAGCCTTCGAGGCCGCCTCCGCCGACGGCCAGGTCGCCTACTTCACCAAGGCCGGGCACCTCTGGCGCTACCTGGCGGCGAGCGACACGGCCACCGACATCACGCCACCGGGTGGGGTAAAAGGGGTGCTCGGCGCCTCGGCTGACGGTTCGCGCGTCTACTTCCAAGACGAAGGCGCCCTGAAGCTCTGGAGCAGTGGGACGACCACGACCGTCACCTCTGGCGCAGATGCCGCCCTGGCCTCAGACTGGCCGCCGACCACCGGCACCGCTCGCGTCTCCGCAGACGGCAGCAAGCTGCTCTTCCTCTCCGAGGCCCCCCTCAGCGGCTTTGACAACACCGACCTGAACACAGGCGAACCCGACTCGCAGGTCTTCCTCTACGACTCCACGGCAGGATCGCTCACCTGCGTCTCTTGCAACCCCACCTTCGGCCGCCCGATCGGCCCCTCCACGATCCCCGGCTCGCGCCCCAACGGCAGCTCTCCCGGCTCCACCAACTCCTATAAGCCTCGATCGCTCTCGGCCAACGGCAAACGCGTCTTCTTCGACTCCCGCGACGCCCTCGCCCTCGCCGACACCAACAACGACTGGGATGCCTATCAGTGGGAGGCCCCCGGCGAAGGCAGCTGCGCGAGAGCCGACGGCTGCCTCAGCCTGATCTCCTCCGGGCGCGCGGCGGGAGGCGCCGTCTTCATCGACGCCTCCACCGACGGCGCCGATGCCTTCTTCCTCACCGCTGAGTCGCTCGTGGCCGGCGACCCGGGGGCGACGGACCTCTACGACGCCCGCATCGGCGGCGGCTTCCCGGTCCCGCCCCCGCCGATCGTCTGCGAGGGCGACGCCTGCCAGCCGCTTCCTTCAGCGCCACTCGACCCGACCCTGACCACGCTGCTTGCCGGCCCGGGCAACCCCGGGGTGCGCTACCCCAAAGAGCGCTGCCCGAAGGGCAAGGTGCGTCGCAAGGGGCACTGCGTGCTGAAGGGCAAGGCGATGAAGCAGGGCGAGGCGGGCGGCAAGCGCAGGGGGAAGGGGGGCAGGGGAAGGTGAGGCGGGCCTGCCTGCAAGTGAGCCTCGCCCTTGCGGCGCTGCTCTTGCTCGCCCCGGCCGCCCGCGCGGTTGCCCCCAGCTTGGGCCCGGTCACCGCGACCAACATCCAGGGCGTCTCAGCCCTCTTGAAGGGGACCGTCGACCCCGAAGGCCTGCCCAGCACCTACCTCTTCGAGTACAGCACCGCCGCCAACTTCGCCGGGGCGGCGAAAACCCAGAGCCAGCCGGCGGGCTCCGGCAGCGACCCGCGCCCGGCAAGGGCGGCGATCTCGGGCCTTGCGCCCAACACCACCTACTTCTTCCGCCTCGTTGCGATCAACTCCTCGGGGACGACGACGGGCAGCTCCGCCTTTTTCAAAACCACCAAGGGCTTCGGCTTCCTGGCGGGCACCGAAGGCTTCGCCGCCGCCGTCCACCGCGACGGCGGCGGCCCGGAGACCCGCTCGGGCGCCCACCCCTACCAGCTCGACTTCGAGGTCAACCTCAATCAGGCCGGCGAGTTCGAGGACCAGCCCGGCGTCCCCTTCGCCGACGGCGACATCCGCGAGCTTGCGATCGAGATGCCGCCGGGGCTGATCGTCAATCCGAGCGCCTTGGAGAAGTGCACCCTGGCCCAGTTCAACACCCCGCGCGTCTCCCCGTTCGAAGAGAGCCGCTCGGGCGAGAGCTGCCCCGACAAAACCCAGCTCGGCACGGTCGAGGTGAAGACCAGCCTCGGCGGCGGGCAGACCCGGCGCTTCGGGCTCTTCAATCTCACCCCGGCGCCTGGCATCCCCGCCCAGCTCGGCGCCTCCCCCTTCGGCGCCCCCTTCGTCCTAAACGGGGGCCTTAGGTCCAACCCCGACGGCTCCTACGTCTTGACCCTCGAGGCCCACAACATCCCCCAGCGCCTTGACATCTACGCAGTGAAGCTCTCGCTCTGGGGTGTCCCCTGGAGTGCCTCCCATAACGGCGAGCGGGGCGATTGCCTGAACCAGGCAGAGCCGACCTTCCCTTGGTGCAAAGCCTCGGTCGGCGAGACCGCGGTCTACCCGCCAAAGGCCTACCTGAGTGTGCCGAGTGCCTGCTCGGGGGCACTCTTCTTCAGCGCCAGGGCCTCCTCCTGGCAGCAGCCCGCCCAGGCCTCAGCCCAGGCGCTGAACAGGACCTCCTCGGGCCAGCCGGCGGAGATGTCCTGCAAAGGGCTCGTATTCGAGCCCAAACCGGTGGGCCAGCTGAACGACACCAAGGCCTCCTCCCCCTCCGGCTACAGCTTCCGGCTCAAAGAAGACCTCGCCAATCTCACCAACCCCAGCCAGTTCGCCCACCCGCCAGTGAAGAGGGCCGTGGTCAGCCTGCCTCCCGGCGTCTCGGTCAACCCCTCGGTCGGCGCCGGGTTGGGAGTTTGCAGCCCAGCGCAATTTGCCGCTGAGACCGCCTTCAGCTCCCCCGGGGCCGCCTGCCCCAACGCCTCCAAGCTGGGTGACTTCGAAGTCAAAACGCCGCTCTTCGAAGGGATCGTCGACGGGGCGATCTTCCTTGCCGCCCCATACGACAACCCCTTCGGCTCGCTGGTCGCCGTCTACCTGGTGGCAAAGCTGCCCGAGCGCGGCGTCTTGGTCAAGCTTGCAGGCCGCATCGACCCCGACCCCGGCACAGGCAACCTAGTGGCCAGCTTCGACGGCCTGCCCCAGCTCCCCTACACCGACCTCGACCTCACCTTCAGAACAGGGCAAAGAGCCTTCCTCGTCACCCCGCCCGCCTGCGGGGCTGCCACCTCGCGGATCGAGATGACCCCCTGGGCACTGGCCCTGGTGCCGGGCAACTCCGGCGCGGCCTTCTTCAACCCCGCCCTTGCACAGACCACGACCCAGATCAGCTCCGGCATCGGCGGCGGCCCCTGCCCGGCGGGCACCCCTCCCTTCGCCCCCTCAGTGGTCGCCGGCGGGGTCAACTCCAACGTCAACTCCTACACCCCTTACTTCATCCACATCACCAGGCAAGACACCGAACAGGAGATCACCTCCTACTCCTTGGTCTTGCCCGAGGGGATCACAGGGAAATTGGCCGGCATTCCCTTCTGCCCCGATGCGGCGATCGAAGCGGCAAGGCAAAAGCGCGGCGTCGCCGAGGAACAATCGCCCTCCTGCCCGGCGGCATCGGAGATCGGCCACGTGCAGACCGGCTACGGCGTCGGCAGCTCCCTTACCTACACCTCAGGCCGCCTCTACCTAGCGGGCCCCTACAACGGCCAGCCGCTCTCGGTGGTGGTGATCAACCCGGCCACGGTCGGCCCCTTCGACGTGGGCGTGGTCGTCATCCGCTCCGCCCTCTCGGTCAACCAGCGCACCGCCCAGATCCAGATCGACAGGAGCGCCTCGGATCGCATCCCCCACATTCTCTCGGGCATCCCGCTTCACCTCCGCGACATCCGCATCTACCTCGACCGCTACCAGTTCACCCACAACCCCTCCTCCTGCGCGCCCGCCAGCCTGCTCTCGACGATCACCGGTGCGGGCCTCGACTTCGTCTCCACCGCCGATGACAGCTCCTCGACCTCCCAACGCCATTTCCAGCTTCTCAACTGTCTCACCCTGGGCTTCAAGCCCAAGCTCGGCATAAGACTCAGAGGCCCGACCCGCAGGGGCGCCTATCCCGAGTTGAGAGCGACCTTCGCCGCAAGAGGCCAGGGCGACACCAACCTGAAGGAAATCAAGGTCTCCCTGCCCAGATCGGAGTTCTTGGCCCAGAACCACATAAGAACGATCTGCACCAAAGCCGAGTTCGCCAGGGAGGACTGTCCGCCTTCCTCGGCCTACGGCCGCGCCATCGCCTACACCCCATTGTTCGACGAGCCGCTGCGCGGCAACGTGTATTTGCGCTCCTCTGCCAACAAGCTGCCCGACCTCGTCGCCTCCTTGCGCTCCGGAGCGGTGCGGATCGTGGTCGAGGGCAAGATCGGCCCGACCAAGCAGGGCGGCATCAGTGCCCTCTTCCGCGACCTGCCAGACCAGCCCGTCGATCGCTTCGTGATGGTGCTGAACGGCGGCAGAAGGGGCCTGCTCACCAACTCGTCCGACATCTGCAAGGTGCCGCCGGAAGCGACCGTGCAGGCCTTGGGGCAGACCAACCTGGGGGCCAAATTCACCACTGTCTTGCGCGGGCAGTGCAAAGGAGGGGGGAAGGGGAGATGAGGAAGCTGCTGCGGGCGCTCTGCCCGGCACTGGCCTCACTCGCGGTGATCGCTCCGGCGGCCAATGGAGCGACGGATCCGTTGTTCGTCTTTACCCCCACCCCGCCGCCACCGTCCTTCCCCCCCGCGCCGATCGTGCCGCCCCCCACCGGCTATCTCAACGGCCCCTGCGGTCTGGCCGTCGATTCCAGCGGACGCTTTTACGTCTCCGACTACTACCACCACGCTGTCGACGTCTTCTCCTCTAGTGTCGATCCAGCCAAACCATGGCAGAGCTACATCACCCAGCTCGCCAACGTTGACCCCCTCGACGGCCCCTGCGGCCTCGCCCTCGACGCCACCAACCGCCTCTACCTCAACAACTACCACCGCAACGTTACGCGCTATGGCGCCTCGCCCTCTTTTGGGTCGGGCACGGTGATCACCGGCGAACCGCTCGACTCCTCGCATCCGACCGGTGTCGCCGTCAATCCTGCGACCGGCAATGTCTACGTCAACCAGCGCACTTTCATCGCCGTCTATGACTCGCTCGGCAACCCGGTGATGGACGGAGCCGAACAGCTCGTGATCGGCTTCGGCAGTCTCGGCGATGCCTACGGTCTGGCGATCTCCCAGCACCCCGCCACCCTGGGGCGCATCTACGTCCCCGACGCGGCCACCGACACGGTCAAGGTCTATGACCCTGCACTCGACAAAGCCAACCCGGTTGCCGAGATCAAAGACCCCTTCGGCAAACCCTTCGTCTCTTTGAGAGATTCTGCCATCACGATCGACAAAGTCACAGGCGAGGTCTACTTCGCCGATGACCAGCAGCCCACCTACGCCGAGCGCCCGCAGGCGACGATCTACGTCTACGGCCCGGCCAACAACTACAAGGGCCACCTCAAATACAACGTGATCACAGCTTGGCCGGTGGGGTTGGCTGTCGACAATTCCGCTAACGTCATCCCCGGCGACCCGCCCACCCCCACCCAGGGCCGCGTCTACGTCACCTCGGGCAACACCTCGCCCGCCTCGATTTACGCCTACGGACCGGGCTCTGCCACCACCGCCACGCCCCTGCCGCCCTTGGGCTCGGGTCTGAGTGCACCGGGCGGAAGCAGCACCAGCAGCGGCTCCTCGAGCGGAGCTGACTCGGGTGCCTCCCTCAACCTAGACACGAGGGCCTCGAGCGCGGCGCCCGGTATTCCCACCGCCTCAACCTCCACCATCACCCAATCCGAAAACCTCCGCGTCGCCGTCAACGCCAACCTCTCGCCAAAGCGCCTGCCCCGCACGGGAGCGGCCCCGATCGCCGTCGCGGTCGGCTGGGACATCACCACCACAGACGGCACTCCGCCACCGCGGCTAAAGCAGCTCGAGATCCAGATCAACCGCCACGGGCGCTTCGACCAAACCGGCCTGCCAACCTGCCCCTACGCCAAGATCCAGCCCGCCACCACCCAAAGGGCGCTCGCCAACTGCAGAAGCGCATTGGTCGGCAGCGGAAGCTTCAGTGCCGAAATCGCCCTCAAAGGACAGGAAGGCGAAGCCTATGAGGCAGCTGGCCAGCTCCTCGTCTTCAACGGCGAAGAAAAGGGAGATCCCGTCCTCTTCGGCCAGATCTACTCCCCAAGGCCCTTCGCAACATCCTTCGTTATCCCCTTTGAGATCGAAGCGAAGAAGAAAGGCACCTACGGCACCGTCCTCAGCGCCACGCTGCCCAAGGCGCTCAGAAGCTGGGGCAACCTGACCGCGATCGAGATGAAGCTGAAGCGCACCTACGGCTTCAAAGGCAAGCGGCGCTCCTTCGTCTCCGCCGGCTGCCCCGCCCCCAAGGGCACGGGCATTGCCTCCTTCGAGCTCGCCCAGACGAGGTTCAGCTTCAACGGCGGCAAGGAGATCGAGAGCACCGTGGTGGGGGACTGCCGGGTGCGGGGGTAGGTCCGCGGGGGTTCGGGTCCAACTAAGCGGACTGGGTCTCTCCCGGTCAGGCCAGCTGACCTGGGAACTGTTATAGACAATAGTGTTTATATATTGCGATGAACGATCCCGTGTCCCGACCGGGCCACCGTCCCAGCGCCTTCGACGCAGCCTTCGCTCGCCTGCAAGTGAGGATCGAGTCGGCTTGCGTCACAGAGACGGAATGGCCAAGGCAGGTGGCGGCGGGGATCCGGGCCGCGCTGGAGTTCGCCGCGTTGGAGCCCGGTGCCGCTCGAACGCTGACCACCTCTGCCCTGTCCGGCGGTCGCGCTGGCTATGAGCGTTACGACCGCATGGTCTCGCACCTCGGTGAGCGGCTCGCGCCTGGTCGGGAGTTGAGCCTCGAGGGTTCGCGACTGCCGCAGATCATCGAGAAAGCAATGGTCGGCGGGGTCGCGATGCTGGTTGCGCAGCGGGTCGATCTCGGCAGGCATCTAGAGCTTCCGGCGCTCGCTGACGAGGCGATCCAGTTCATCCTGACCCCCTACCTGGGCAGGGATGAGGCCAGGAGGGTTGCCATGGCCGCGTAGGGCTCGGGGCGGTCCCGATGCAGAAGCGTCACCTCTGGGTCTTGTTACGCGCGGATCGTCCCTGCAGCATCGGCTCAAACCACGAAGGGGGATTTCGATGCTGCTCTACGAGCTGATGGGTTACGTGCACGCCGCGATCGACGGGCGGGTGCGGAGGATCCGCTTCCTGGCCGGCGAGCGGGGCCAGGGGACGGTCGAGTACGTGGGGCTGATCCTGCTGGTCTCGCTGCTGATGGTGGGGATGGTCGCGGCGATGAAGGGATTCAATGGCAAGCAGGGCACCGAGCTCGCCGACGTGATCGTCAACAAGATCAAGGAGGCGGTTGACAAGGTGGCGTTCAAATGAGCGCGGCGGCGGGGCGGCTCGAGCGGGTCGCCTCGCTGCCCGCGGCTGCGACGGGGCGGCTGGTCGATGTCGTGCAGGTGCCTGTGACGCGGATTCCGTCCGGGCGGAGGCGTACGCTGTATTACAGCATGGGGCATCGAACGCAGCTATATCTGGACGAGGGTCAGTACCGCTGGCTTAAGCAGCGCGCGGGCAAGGCGGGGAGCATCGCCGCCGTGGTGCGCGAGCTGATCGATGCCGAGCGGGCACATGAGGTCGGTTCGACGGCGGACCCTCTGCTGAGCTACCTGATCGAGGAGGCACCCGGCAAGGGACGCGAGAGGACCAGCGTCAGCACCCTGGACCGCGATCTCTACGGGCCATGAAGTCGGTGTTCATCGACACCAGCGCCTTTGTCGCGCTGCGCAACGCATCGGAGGCCGAGCACGAGGCTGCCCGCCGGGCCCTCGCCGAGCTGATCTCCGAGGGCGTGGCGCTCTTCACCTCCAACTACGTCTTCGCGGAGACTTACACGGCGTTGATGGTCCGGGTGGGGCGTGACGAGGCGATCGAGTGGGGGCGGCGCTTCCTGGCGGGCGGCGCGATCGATCTCGTCCACCTCGACCGGCCCACCGAGGAGCGCGCCTGGGAGATCCTCGAGCACCACGAGGACAAGCGGTGGAGCTACGTCGACGCGACGTCGTTTGCGCTGATCGAGCGCGATCGGGGTGCGGATGCGTTCGCTTTCGACACCCACTTCGCTCAGCGCGGGCTTAACGTCCTACCAAAGCAAAAATCTTGACTGATCAATTTCAATAGGGCTATCCTCGGTTCAGGCTCGCATGGCGTCGGGGAGACTGGCCTGGCGTCGGAGGGCTACCCCAGTGGGTGTGGAGGGCCGCGGGCATCCGCGGCCCTTCGCGTGCAGGCGGCTGCTCTGCTGCAAGGTCGGTGCGAGCGGGCGCCGAGCTTCTCGTCCTCTGGCCAGCCATGACAGACTCGCGCCATGACAGACTCGCGCAGCTACGACCGTGCGCCTGCCGACATAAGGCCGGTGACGATCGACCCCGGCTTCGTCGCCAGCGCCGACGGCTCCGCGTTGATCTCCGTGGGAAAAACGCGGGTGATCTGCACCGCTTCAGTGTCCAACCAGGTGCCGCGCTGGATGACAGGGCGCGGCAAAGGCTGGGTGACCGCGGAGTACGCGATGCTGCCCGCTTCGACTGGCGATCGCAAGGCGCGCGACGTATCCAAGGGCCGCCAGGACGGGCGCGGGGTCGAGATCCAACGCCTGATCGGGCGCTCGCTGCGCGTCGTCGTCGACTTCCGGGCGTTGGGCGAACGCAGCGTCTACGTCGATTGCGACGTGCTGGAAGCAGACGGGGGCACGCGCTGTGCGGCGATCACCGGAGGCTACGTCGCCCTGCGGCTCGCCTGTCAGAAGCTGCTCGACGCCAGTCAGATCGAGACGATGCCGCTCAACGGGTCGGTTGCGGCGGTCAGCGTCGGCATGGTCAACGGCCGTGCCCTCTGCGATCTCGACTACGGCGAGGACTCCAACGCCGAGGTCGATGCCAACGTGGTGATGACCGGCGAGGGCGGCCTAGTCGAGGTCCAGGCCACAGCCGAGCGCACGCCGCTCTCCCGGGCCTCGCTCGACGAGCTGCTCGGACTCGCTGAGATGGGGATCTCGCGGTTGCGCCAGGTGCAGGAGAAGGCGGCCGGCGTCGGGTAATAGGCGTGGGCGGTATCGACACTTTGATCTTCGCCACCGCCAACAAGCACAAGCTGCGCGAGCTATCGGAGCTGCTGCCGCGCGTCGAGCTGGAGCCGCTGCCCGAGGGCGTTGAGCTGCCGCCGGAGCAAGGGGAGACGTTCGCCGAGATCGCTTTCGAGAAGGCGCGGACGGCGCACGCCGCAACGGGTCGGGCGGCGATCGGCGACGACTCAGGGATCGAGGCGATGGGGCTCGAAGGCCGGCCCGGGATCCACTCCGCCCGCTACGGCGGGCCCGGCGCCAGCGACGAGGAGAATCTGGAAAAGCTGCTGCGCGAGGTCGCCGAGGCCGGCGAGGATCGCCGCGCGGCTTACCACTGTGCGCTTGCCCTGATCGAGGCGGACGGGTCCGAGCATCTCTTCGAGGCCCGTTGCGAGGGAGTTCTGGTTGAGCAGCCGCGAGGCGAAGGAGGGTTCGGCTACGACCCCGCCTTCGTTCCCGACGACACCGACGACGACCGCACGATGTCCGAGCTGAGCCAGGCGGAGAAGAACGAGATCAGCCACCGCGGGCGGGCCGCGCGGCTGCTGGCGGCCCACCTGGCCGGCGAGGCGGCGGCAGGGGCACGATGATCCGCACCAAGAGCGGCGCGGCGGCGCTCTCGATCGCCTCCAACTCGCTGCTGATCGCGATCAAGCTCGCGGCAGGGGCGATCACCGGCTCGATCGCGATCCTCACCGAGGCGATCCACTCGCTGATCGATCTGGTCGCTTCGGTTGTCGCCTTCGTCTCGGTGCGCAAGGCCGACGAGCCGGCCGATGCCGACCATCCCTACGGGCACGAGAAGGTCGAAAGCCTGGCGGCGACGATCGAGGGCATGCTGATCCTGGTCGGCGCCGCGATCATCATCTACGAGGCGACCCACCGGCTGGTCGTCGGCGCGGTGGTCGACGAGCTCGGCGTCGGCATCGCGGTGATGGGCTTCTCGGTGATCGCCAACCTCGCCGTCTCTGCCGTTCTCTCGCGACAGGCGCGGGCGCACGAATCGCTTGCCCTCGAAGGCGACGCCGCCCACCTGCGCACCGACGCGATGACCTCGGCCGGCGTGCTGGTCGGGCTCACGCTGGTCGAGCTGACCGGCGCTGTCGCCTTCGACTCGATCACGGCGCTGCTCGTCGCCGGCGCGATCGTGATTGCCGGGATCAGGATCGTGCGCCGCTCTTCCGGGGTGCTGGTCGACGAGGCCCTGCCCGAGGAGGAGATGGACAGGATCGAGGCC
>Ga0157306_10000074_pt1 | contig 16882 bp, 12 predicted proteins | sample NitcycUS163409C2_FD_108391 | JGI IMG/M metagenome (GOLD analysis project Ga0157306, IMG submission 108391) | Soil microbial communities from Arlington Agricultural Research Station in Wisconsin, USA - Nitrogen cycling UWRJ-S163-409C-2 | ecosystem: Environmental > Terrestrial > Soil >...
CGGACTCCTCTGACCGCACCGAGGTGACCAGGGCGGCCTTGCGTCGCGGGTCGCTCGTCTCCGGCGGCATCCTCGCGGGCGATGCCTGCATCGCGGTCGGCGACACACCGCGAGACGTGAAGGCCGGGCATGGCGCTGGCATCGCGGTGGTCGGCGTCGCCACGGGCGCCTACGACGTCCAGCAGCTGCAGGAGGCGGGCGCCGACTGGGGACTGAGGACCGTCGAGCAGGGCTTCCCCGTCTAGCGCCTTTATTCACATCTTTGGCAAAAACCCTTGTTGGGTTCCCCGCTCCCTACGTAGCCTGAGCAGCCGCCCTCGCGTGGTGTGCACAACTCGATTTCCAGGGCGCAGGGGAAGGGGAGCGTTGCAGGGATGCAGGGGACTGGGAGTGCTGCTTGCCTTCCTCGGGTCGATCTGCGTCGCCGGTCCAGTTACCCCGGCTAGCGGCGCCGAATTCGAAATCGTGCCCGGGAGCTTCGCCGTGCGCATGCTCGACGCCGATGGCAATCCCGAGAATCGCGCCGGCTCCCACCCCGATCGCCTGCAGATCGACTTCGAGCTCGAAGGCGATGAGGAAGACGGCGCTCCGCGGGATCTCGTCTTCGAGTTCCCGCCTGGCTTTGGTGGCAACCCGGCCGCTGTCCCGCTCTGTTCTCGGGAGCTGTTCGAGGCGGGCAACGAACCCTGTCCGGAGGAGTCCCAGACGGGCCTGATCGAGCTGATGTTCTCCGGGGGAGGGGAACTCGAGCTACCGGTGTTCAGCATCGAGCCCCGCCCGGGCGAGCTCTTCTCCTTCGGCTCCGTGCCGGGGTTCGACGTTCCGCTGACGACAGAGCTGCGCCCGGATGACTTCGGCCTCATCTTCACGGCGAGTGAGCTGCCCAAACAGGACCTCAGTGGCGGTCGCCTCGAGCTCTGGGGTGTGCCGGCCGATCGCCAGGAAGGCACCTCGATTGCGCGTCGCGCGCTGCTCACAGCGCCGACGCGCTGCGGCCCCCTGCCGTTCGTCCTTCGCACCCGCTCCTGGCAACAAGATGCGGCCTGGCTGAGCGCGAGCGCCGAGACCACGCCGCTGGTCGGGTGCGAGGATCTCGACTTCGAACCGCACTTGGATGTGCAGCTCGACAGCCCGGTCCCCGATACCCCGACCGGGGTGCAAATCGAGTTGACCACCCCCGAGGAAGGCGGCGCCGACGAGCTCGCCGATGCCCAGATCCAGAACGCGACGATCGCCCTGCCCGACGGGGTCACGGTCTCTCCCGGCGGGGCGCAGGGGCTGGTCGCCTGCAGCGACGCCCAACTCGACCTGCGCAGCTCCGCCCCGGCGCTCTGCCCTGCCGCGTCGAGGATCGGAGCCGTCGAACTCCTCTCCTCTGTGAGCGACCAGGCCCTGAGCGGCTCGGTCTACCTGGGCGAGGAACGCCCTGGTGAGCGCTTCCGGATGTTCATCGTCACATCGGCCTCCGGCATCGTCGTCAAGTTCGTTGGGTCGATGCAAGCCGATCCGGTGAGCGGCCGCTTTTCGACGACCTTGACGGGATTGCCGCAGGTGCCCATCCGCCGCCTCAGCCTCGACCTCGACGGTGGTGCCAAGGCGCTGGTCGCATCGCCGTTGTCCTGCGGCCCGGCAAGTTCGCGCGGTCACTTCGAGCCCTATGGAGATGGGACGCCGGTCGAGTCCGTGGCTCTACTCGAGATCCGCCCGCGGCCTCCCGCGTCACAGTGCTCCGGCCCCCCGTTCGCTCCGCGCCTCTCCGTTCATCTCTCCTCCTCGCGGGCGGGTAGGCCCAGCACGCTCTCGGCGAGTCTCCTGCGCGAGGACGGCGAACAGCTCCCACGGGGCTTCGCCCTGACGCTGCCGGCGGGGTTCAGCGCCCGGCTCGGCGCCGTGCGAACGTGCGGGGAGGCCGAGGTCGCTGCCGCCGCTTGTCCGCCGGCCAGCCGGATCGGCGGGCTGCTCGCCAGAGTGGGATCGGGCCCCAACCCCGCAGCCCTGGAGGGAGACGTCTACCTGACCGGCGGCTATCGGGGCGCGCCGTTCGGATTTTCGATGCAGGCCCGGGCCGAGATCGGTCCTTTCGACCTCGGCACGATCGCCTTCCGGGCTGCAGCCCAGCTTGATGGTCGCAGCGGCCGGGTCACGGTGCTGAGCGATCCCTTGCCGGAGCTGGTCGAAGGCGTCTCGATCAGGTTCCAGAGCATCACGCTGAGCATGGACCGGCGGGGCTTCACTCGCAATCCCACCTCTTGCCGGCGGCTGAGTCTCGACGCCACCGTGGAAGGGACGAGCGGGCGCCGCGCCGAGCTGACGCACGGCTTCAGATTGCGAGGCTGCCGGAAGCTTGGCTTCAGCCCGCGGTTTCGCGTAAACCTCCTCGGCCGCGATGAGCTGCGCAAGGGGGGGAATCCAAGCCTGCGCATGTCGGCCCGACTTCGCCATGGCGACACGAACCTGCGCGCCATGAACCTCTCGCTCCCACCTGGCTTGAGGTTCGGCATCGGCAATCTCGAGCAGATCTGCTCGCGGCGGGACGCGCTCCTCAGCGAGTGTCCGGACGGTGCCCGGATGGGCACGTCTGTGGCGCGAACGCCGTTGTTGGACACGCCGCTGCGGGGCACGGTCTACCTCGTCCAGCCGCGCGGCAACGGAGAACCAGACTTCTGGGCCAGCCTCTCGGCGATGGGGATCGAGGTCGAGATGAGGGGCACGACGGTGATGCGACAGGGACGCCCAGTGACCAGGTTGGCGGGCCTCCCCGACCTGCCCCTGTCGTCGTTCACCATGCGGCTAGGCGGCGAGGACAGCCGGGTGCTCTCCTTGGACGTCGATCCGTGCGCGAATGGCGAGGCCTCACGGCTGTTCTCGAAGGTCGCTATCAGAGGTCAGAGCGGTCTGCGGCGGACGCTGCGGCCCCGGATCGGCGCACATTGCAATCGTCGCGCGCCGCGGTCTGAGCGGATCGCCGAGCAAGCTGCCCGGCGAGGAGCTGCCTCTCGATGAGCCGGGTCCGGCGGCGCCGCCCGAACAGAGGCCGCTCCGACCCGCTCGGCGCCATTACCCGGCTGGCGCTGCGACGGGCCCGCTGGGTTGTCGGCGCCTCGATTGCCGCAGTTGCGTTGCTGGCCTTCGAGGGACGCGACGTCGAACGAAAGCTGACGATCAATCCCGTTCACGTCGCCGGCACGGCGAGTGCGCGCGCACACGAGATCGTGGTGCGGGAATTCGGCACCGACTACTCGATGGTGGTGATGCTGCGCGGACCGAGCGCAGCCCTCGAGGACCAGGGGCGGCGGCTGGACGCGCGACTCTCCGCAATGCCGGAGACCTCTGTGGTCTCGCCTTGGACACGGGGGGCGCCGGTCGACGAGCTCAGGCCCTCGCCGCGTGTCGCGGCCCTTGTTGTGCGAACCGAGCCCCCTGGAGACGGCGGACCAGAAGTGCTGCTGGCGCCGGTTCGCCGCCAGATCGGCGCCAGCGTGGAGAAGCCGGTGAAGGCAAGCCTTGCCGGTTTCCCTGCCGTGATCGAGTCGCTCCGCAAGGCCGGTGAGGAGGCAACCGCGACCGGAGAGCTGATCGCAGTGCCAGTCTTGCTCGTGGTCCTCCTGCTCGTCTTCCGCTCGGTGCTGGCGGCGCTCCTGCCGCTCCTCATTGGCGGAGCCGTCGTGCTCGCCACCCGTGGCGTGCTGAGCCTTCTGCTCAACTTCGTCCACATCGACCTTTTCGCAGTCAGCGTCACCGCGATGATGGGCCTTGCCCTCGGCGTCGATTACTCGCTGCTCGTCGTCTCGCGCTTCCGGGAAGAGCGTGAGGGAGGCGAGATAGCGGCGGCGGTCGAGGCCACCGTGCGGGCCACTACGCGCAGCATCGTGCCGGCGGGCTCGGCCCTCATCCTGGCCATGGTCGTCTCGGGGTTGCTGATGCCCGGCGCGATCGGGCGCTCGGTCGCGCTGGCGGTGGTCACCGTCGCCTTGCTCAGCATGCTGCTGGCGATTTGCGTCGTGCCGGCTGGGCTGTACCTGCTCGGCGGCAACCTGGATCGCTGGTCGCTCCCCCGTCGCGAGGTCTCGAAGGCGGCGCCGCTGCGCCTGTCGCGCCGCGTAGCCGCCCGCCCCCGCGCCGTGATCGCCGCGGTGATCGGCCTCGTGCTCTGCGCCAGCTGGGGATTCACGCTGGAGTCGGAGGCGACCGGACTCGGCCTGCTGCCCGCCGGGGATCCTGGCCGACTCGAACAGGAAGAGGTTCAGCGAGCGCTCGGCCCAGGGTGGCTCGCGCCGACCGAAGTGATCGTGAACGGTCAGGGCACACCGATCACCTCGCCGGAGCGGCTGCGGGCCCTGGCCTCCTTCCAGCGCAAGCTCGAACGCGATCCCGGCGTCGACACCGTCGCGGGCCTGCGCGAGGTTGAGAGCGGGGCCGGTCGACTCAGCGGGCTCGGCAGAGAGTTGGCCGCGCAGGAACGCGGGCTGGACAGGCTTGAGTCGGGCATCTCTCGGGTGCGGGACGGAACGAGGCTGGGCGCCGAGGGCCTGCGGCAGGCGGCACAAGGCTCGAATGCGCTCAGCACCGGCGTCGGAGCTGCGAGCTCGGGCGCGGGAGTGCTTGCCGGGGCGCTGCAGAAGACCGATGCGGGATCGGCAAGGCTCAGCGAGGGCCTCGGCCGCGCCGGCGATGGCAGCGGGCGGCTCGCCGACGGGGCGACCAAGGCGAGCAGTGGCGCCGGGCGACTGGCTAGCGCCCTTGCCCGGGCGAGCGATCAGACGGGAGAAGTCGTCGACAGCGCACGGTTGTTCCGTAATGCGATGCGGTCCGGGAATGAGCGACTCGACGCCCTGCGGCCGCCGCTGCAAGGCGCCGAAGAGCGACTGGCCACCGCGATCCAAGGACTCGAGCGGATGACGGTCGGCCGCAGCGACCCGCAGTACGCGGACGCGCTTCGCGCCGTACAAGAAGCGAGTCTCCAAATCACCGGTGTCGACCCGCGCAGCGGCGAACGGTCCAACCCTTCCTACGGCGGGCTCGAAGACGGCATCGAAGGAGCGGCAGGTCAGTTCGATGTCGGCCTCTATCTCGCCTCGAGGCTCGACCGCAGCGGACGGCGGGCGAGCAGCGGGATGGACAAGCTCGCGCAAGCCGCCGAGCGCCTCGACCGCGGCCTCGACCGACTCTCCGCTGGCAGCCGTGAGCTGTCCAGCGGGGTCGCCGCGCTCGCTCAGGGCGGCGCCGAGCTCTCGCCGGCGCTGACCCGCATCAGCGACGGTGCCGACCACCTTGCCAGTGGGCTGGGGCAGCTCGGGGCCGGCGCCGACCGCCTCGCCGGCGGACTTGCCGCAGGGGCCCAGCGGTCGGGGCTCCTGACGGAGGGCCTCGACCGCATCGGCAACGGCCTCGCCGAGCAACGGGAGGAGGGCTCCGGCTCTTCGCTCACCAAGCTGCAGCAGGACTCACCCGGAGTGTTCCGCTCCCCGTACCTCGTGCTCGCTGGGCTGGACGGCAGTTCCCCTCAGCGACGCGCTCAGGCAGCGTCGCTGGTCAACGTCGACCGTGGTGGCTCAGTCGCGCGCATGCTGGTCATCGGCCGTGACGAGCCGACGAGCGAGCGGGCCCGTGCCACCGCCGATCGCCTCGAGGCGGGCGCAGAGGAGCTCGGCCGCGAGCTTGGCGCCGAGGTGGTCGTCGGTGGCGTCACTCCAGCTGGCGACGCCCTCAACGAGGCTCTGCGTGACAGGGCGCCGCTGCTGCGCATCGCCCTTTCGCTGATCAGCCTGTTGATCCTGATTCCGGTCATGCGCGCCGTGACGATGCCGGCGATTGCCGCCCTGCTCAACCTGCTCACGATCAGCGCCACCTTCGGCCTGCTCTCGCTGCTCTTCAACGACTCGCTGCTGGGTGGTCCCGGCTACGTAGACGTCTCGGTGGTCCTCGCGACGATGATGGTGATGTTCGCCCTGGCGATCGACTACGAGGTATTCGTCTTCGCCAGGATGCGCGAGGAGTACGTGCGGACGGGATCCTCGGACATGGCGGTCGAGAATGCTCTCAACCAGACCGCCCACGTGGTTACCGGCGCCGCATTGATCATGATCGCGGTCTTCATTGCCTTCTCGGTCTCGGACCTGATTTCGATCCGCAACTTCGGTGTCGCTCAGGCCATCGGGGTGTTCATCGACGCTTTCATCGTCCGTCTCGTCGTCATCCCCGCCGTGATGGGCTGGCTCGGCGAGAGGAGCTGGTGGATGCCGCGCTGGCTCGACCGCCTAATGCCGAGCGGACGCTCTCCCGCACACCCGGCGCCAGACTGAAGCGGGCGGCAGGCCGGCCGGACCTCTCACCGTCACTGACCCCCGGACTCGCCTCGATCACGCCGAAGGCCTCCAGCGCTTCGAGATGACGGCGTACGGTCTGGTAGCTGGCCGGGCTCTGTGCGGCCAGCTCCGAGGTGGAGGCGTCGCCGACCTCGCTGAGCAATCGCAGGATCTGCAGCCTGATCGGATCGGCGATCACGTCCAGCCAGTGCAATCGCCGCTTCTGCCTCAATGGCGCTTTGATCGATGCGCTCATCCTGCTCGACAAACTAGATCGTTTACGCACCCGTTTGAGGGTAGCTTCTATTAAGCGTCGCTTCCGGCCGGGGGACGCAGATATGCGCCTAGGCCAGCAGTGCCCGCGCCTGGTAGATCGAGAGGAAGCCCGTCTCGAAGCCGTTGCGGGCCATGCGCAAGTAGAGGCGCCAGACACGGACCCGTTCGGGGCCAGCGAGCCGCACTGCGTCGTCGAGGTTCTCGTCGAGGCGGCGAGCCCAGTGGTGCAGGGTCTCGGCGTAGTCCTCGCCGAACTCCTCGACGTGGCGGGTGTAGAAGCCGGCGCGCTCCAGCGCCAGCAGCACGCGCGAGAGGTGCAGCGGTTCGGCATCGGGGAAGACGTAGCGCTCGGAGAAGGGTCCTGCCGCGGGATCGGTGTGGCGGAGGCGGGCGATGCCGTGGTTTAGCAGCCGGCCGCCAGGCGCGAGCAGGCCGGCGAGGGTTTGCGCGTAGACGTCGATCTGCGCCTCGCCGACGTGCTCGACCATGCCGATGCTGGCGATCGCGTCGAAGCGCTCGCCGGCCAGGTCGCGGTAGTCCATCACGCGGATCTCGACGCGGTCGGCGACCCCCGCCGCCTCGGCCCGCTGGCGGGCGCGCTCGGCCTGGGGCGGGGAGAGGGTGATGCCGACGACGGCGGCCCCATGCCGGGTCGCGGCCCAGAGCGGGAAGCTGCCCCAGCCGCAGCCGACGTCGAGCACCCGGTCGCCCTCCCCCAATTCCAACTTGCGGGCGACCGTCTCGAGCTTCTCCTCCTGGGCCTCCTCCAGGGTCTGCGCGCCGCGGGAGAAGATCGCGCAGCTGTAGGTCATCGAGTCGTCGAGGAAGAGCGAGAAGAACTCGTTGGAGACGTCGTAGTGGTGGCGTACGGCCTCGGCGTCGCGCGCCTTTGTGTGGCGGCGTCCGCTGGGGCGCAGCTCGGCGGTGGGCCTTGCTGGCGGCCGGGTCAGGCCCGCCGCCCGCACCGCGCCGAGCAGCAGGCGTGCCCTGTCGCCGCCATCCAGCGGCGGCGGCTGCCAACCGTCGAGCAGCTCGATCACCGCGTCGATGTCGTCGACCTCGAGCTCGCCGCTGACGTAAGCGCGGCCGAGACCGAGCTGTCCCGGCGCCCGCAACACGTGAGCGGCGGCGCGGGGCGAGCGCACATAGAAGGTCGGGCCGGCGGCGCCGTCGCTTGCTGCCAGCCGCGTTCCGCCCCAGAACTCGACGGTGAAGGGACGCTCGGGGATTCGCGCCTCGATCTCGCGGCGCAGCGTCGCGGTGCTGGCGAAGGCCATCGGCCTGAGACTACCCCCGAATGGGCCTCGGCCGCCTGGCCGGGAAGGGCATGCGTATCATCGTCGTGCGTGGCAGGACCCCTTCCATCCGACATCCAGCCGGTCGCCAATGAGACCCGCGATCGCATCATCACCGGCCTGGTCACCGTCGTCCCCTTTCTCGCGATCGGGCTCGCGGGTTGGCAGGTGTGGGGTCAGGCGCTGCACTGGAGCGACGTCTTCCTCTTCGTCGGCATGTACCTGCTGACCGGGCTCGGGATCACAGTCGGCTTCCACCGCCATCTCACCCACCGCAGCTTCAAGGCGAAGAGGTGGCTCCACGCCCTGCTCGCCATCCTCGGCTCGGCGGCGATCGAGGGGCCGGTGATCTCCTGGGTAGCGGACCATCGCAAGCACCACGCCTTCTCCGACGAAGTGGGAGACCCGCACAGCCCTCATGTCGACCATGGCCACGGTTGGGCGGGCGCCATGCGTGGCCTCTACCACGCCCACATGGGCTGGCTCTTCATCCACACCCAGCGTGGCAGCAAGGAGCGCTTTGCGCCGGACCTGATCAAAGACCCGGTGATCAACTGGGTCGACCGCACCTTCCTGCTCTGGGCGATCCTCGGGCTCTTCATCCCCTTCGCGCTCGGCTGGCTGATCGGCGGCACTCTCTTCGCCGCGCTCACCGGGCTGCTCTGGGGCGGCCTCGTCCGCGTCTTCGTCCTGCACCACTTCACCTACAGCATCAACTCGCTCTGCCACGTATTCGGCAACCGCGACTACGAGACCAGCGACGAGTCGCGCAACCTGGCGCTGATCGCCCTGCCGACTCTCGGCGAGGCCTGGCACAACAACCACCACGCCTTCCCGACCTCGGCCGTCCACGGCCTCGGTCGCTGGCAGGTCGACCTCTCGGCGCTGGTCATTCGCTTCCTGGAGAAAGCCGGCTTGATCTGGGACGTCGTGCGTCCCAGCCAGGAGCGGCTGGCGGCGAAAGCCGCCTCCTCCTAAGGCGCTTCGACCAAGCGGCCGGCGGCTAAGGCCGCTAAGGCGCTTCGGCCGACTCGTACCAGTCGACCCAGGCGCCGCAGGCCCGATCGAGGGGCACGATGCGATGGGGCTCGTCGCGGACTGCGACCAGCTCGCCGAGGCTCGCCTCGCCGGCGTATCCCGTCATCTCCTGCAGGGCGCTCGGCTCGGCGGCTGAGAGCCTGAAGCGCAGCGGGCTCCCGTCGGAGCGGATCTCGCCAGCCGGCCAGTACTGACCATCGCTGGCGAGGCTGATCGTGCTTGGGCGCTGGCCGTCGAGTGCCGCCGGCAGGGGCTGGCGCAGGCCCGGGGCGGAGAGCGTCAGGTCGAAGGGGGAGAAGTACTGCAGCGAGAGCAGCCAGCGGCCCGCCGGCAGGCGCAGCGTCTGTGTCGCGTGCTCGCCGGTGCCGAGCATCGGCCTCGGGTTCCAGCGGTCCTTGCCGCCGACCACCGCCCCGGGGAAGAGCGAGGCACGGCCGGGGGCTGCGGTGAGAATCCGCACCTCGGGCGCCGCGCAGTTGGCGCGCGCCGCCGGCTCGGTGCCCTCGAGCAGCACCTGGCGGTTCTCAGGCGGCGACCCCGTTCGCTTCCAGAGCAGATAGGAAGGGGTCGCGTCGACCCGCTCGAAGCCGGCCGGCGCTTCGCTGTTCCAGGCCGCCCGGCTGGTGACCACGTAGGGGGAGCGTTCGAGCGTGGCGTGCGAGAAGGAGTCGAAGTCGATCGGGCCGTAGGCATTGCCGGTGTCGAAGGGCTTTTCCGGGTTGGGCGAGACTTCGCCGTCGGGGAACTCGACCAGGGGCACATGCGTGTCGGCGCCCATCAGCTCATGTGCGGCATAGCGGTCCTGACCGGCATAGAGCACCGGTTCCCCCGCGAGGATCGGCATGAAGGCGCGCAGCTCGGATCCATGCCCGGGCGGACCGACCGGCGCGTCGCGCAGCACCAGCAGGCTCGAGTAGAGAGCGCCCCCCACGAACGCAACAGCCAGCACCGCCCACCCAACCCGCGCGAATCCCACTGCGTTCGCTCTTTGTCCGGCTGGGGCTGACAAAGAGCGAACGCGTCCGGCGCGCAGCTCGAAGAGCAGCGGCCGGACCGCGACCAGCATCGCCAGGGGGGCGGCGATCATCAGCGCCTTGGCCTGGGAGTACTCGCCGCTGGTCGCCAGCGAGGCGAGGTAGAGGATCGTGCAGGCGGCGAGTGCCAGCGGTACCGCCAGCTCGCGGCGGCGCAGCCACCAGGCAAGGCCGAAGGTAAGCGCGAGCAACCCGATCGCCGCCGCGAGGCCGGTCAGCTGAGCACCCCCCGCGGCGCTCAGCCGGTAGTTGGATGCCGGCCAGACGCCCAGCGCCTCGATTGGCGATACCGGTCCGTAGGTGTTGGTACCCGCCACGCGGTTGAAGCCGTGAATGAAGGCGTAGGGCCCGACCAGGGTGAGCAGCACGGCGACCCCGGCGAGGACGATGAGGCTGAGCAGCACGATCGGGCGGCGCAGCGCTCGCAGCAGGGAACGCGGGCGCAGGGCCGCCCGCACGGCGGGCACGCTCGCTCCCCAGAAAACGAGGATTGCCACCGGCCAGGCGAGGCCGGCGAAGCTGTAGGAGAAGCAGATCCCGCCGGCGAGCGCCAGTGGGACCAGCAGGCCCAGCGGCGCTCCGAAGACCCCTGAAAGCGATGCCCCCTCCCGCGGCCGGCCGAGGGTGTGCAGCCAGATCGCGAAGGCGAGCACGAACAGCGCCTCACCGGTCTCCTTGAACGCTCCCTGCGCGTAGTAGGAGGCGCCCAGGTAGGAGACGGCGACGAGGATTGCCGCCAGCGCCCGGCGCGCCGGGCTCAGGTCGCGCAGCGCGGCCAGCGCGGTCAGTCCCGTCAGCACCCCGATCGCGAGGATCTGTCCAACGAAGGCCTGCCCGAGGCAAATGCCCGGCACCGCCGCGACGGCATCGGCGAGCGCGTGCGGCCCCAGCGGGTAGCCCGCTTCCGGGATCGGCCCGAGGCCGCTGCGCAGCCACTCCGCCCAGGCCAGGTGCAGGCCGAGGTCGTTGTTGAAGCCGACGCCGAGCACGCCCCAGCGGCCGCTGACCGCGAAGGGGATCGAGAGGACGAGCACGACGACGAGCGCGACGAGCGCCGTTTCTCCCCATGGCTCCCGCCGGCGCCGCGGCATCCACCAGAGGACGGCAGCCGCCACGCCGAGCAGCGCGACCAGTCCGAGCGCGGCGCTGGTTGCATGCCCGGGCGCCCGGGCGAGCACTCCAGTGACGGTGAGCACGGCGCCGAAGCCAGCGGCGGGCGCCAGCCAGGCGCGGGCATCACCCCCGCCGGCGAGGGCAAGGATCGCGCGTCCAACCAGCAGCGACGCGGCGCAGATCAGCGCCGCCGAGGCGTAGGTCCCGATCATCAGGGGCGCAAACTATGGCAGCGTGGCCGGGGAGCGCCGCGCGCTCTCAGTACCTGTCCGCCGCACGCTCCAGCGTCTCGCGCAGATTCTCGCCGCGCAACGGCTCCTCGTGGCCGGCACAGACGACCGCCGGTTCCAGCGCCGCCAGCCTGCGCACCGAGTCCTTCGCCTTGGCGTGGTCCCAAGCCCAGGCGGGGTGCGGGACGCTCGCCTCGCCCTCGGGCAGGGCTCGCAAGCGCGCCGAGTCGACGAAGTAGACGACGTCGGAGACGATCGCCAGCCGGTCGCTCTCCCGCCAGAGCCCGATCAGCCCCGGCGCGTGCCCGGGGAAGTGGATGACGCGGAAGCCCGCCACCTCGTCCCCCTCCTGCACCGTGCCGTCGATCTTTACCGCGCCCCCGTCCCAGCGGCGCAGCAGCAGCGGGTATATCCAGCGCACCGGCGCCACGGGCAGTTGCGAGAGGTCCATGTAGGGGGCGATTGAGGCGTCGCTTTCGGCATCGCCGATCTCGTCTGGATGGCAGTAGACGGGCGCGCCCATCACGGGGGCCGTCCCGCGGTGATCGGCATGCGCATGACCGAGCACCACCCGCTTCAACCCGCCGAGGCTCGCCGCCGCCGCCCGTGCCTTCTTCGCCATCGACTGGGTCCCGGCGTCGAACTGGACGACGCCCCCCTCGTCTTCGAGGAAGTAGACGTTCATCGCCTTGCGGAAGTCTCCGCGCAGCAGCCACACCCCGTCGGCAACCTTCTCCATGATGAGATCAGCCTAATGCCGTCCCTCTGGAAAGCCGGCCTCGCGATCCTCGTCGCCTGCCTGCTCGCCTCGATGGCGATCGCGATCTACCGCTTGGCGACCACGCCAACCGAGATCCTCGGTGACGGCTTCCGCGGCCTGCCTCTTCACAGTAAGCCGCAGCGTTAGTATCAGCCCTCGTTCGGCGACCGAGGTAGCAAGGAGGCGGCGTGTTCACTCGCATCGTGGTTGGAACCGATGGGTCGGATACGGCGGCCGAGGCGGTCCGCCAGGCCGTCGACCTCGCCAAGCTCGCAGGCGCCCAACTCAGCATCGTCAGCGCGTACGAACCGGTGTCCAAACGCCGGGTCGAGAGCGAGCAGCTCGATGCGCCGGCCGACGTGCAGTACGGGATCGGCCCTCGCGAGGACGTCAACCTCGTCCTCGATGCCGCCGCCGCGGCGGCTCGCAAGGAGGGGATCGAGGTGCAGACCCACCCGGTCGAGGCCGACCCCGCCGAGGCGATCCTCGACGTCGCCGAAGACACCAACGCCGACTTGATCGTCGTCGGCAACAAGGGCATGACCGGCGCCCGTCGCTTCCTGCTCAGCAGCGTCCCCAACAACATCTCCCATCACGCGCCCTGCAGCGTGATCATCGTCCGCACCACCTGACGGCGTCTGGCCAGCGCAGCTCGACGTCCTCGGTCGCTCGCGTGCGGAGCGATCACGACGACCGCGCTCCGCTCGCTGCGCGAAGAGTCAGATATGCACGCTTGCTCGCTGCGCGCTTAGGCGCTCCCTGTGTCCTTGATCTGCTTGGCCAGACGCCGTCAGGTCGAGGGGTCGGTTGCCTGGGCGGCGTCGATCAAGCCGGCGCCCTGGCGCTCCGCTGGCAATCCCAGATCGCGCGCCGTGTGGCGCAGGCGCTGGGTTACGGCCCCGACCTTGCCCTTTGACTTTGCCCGGGGGTCGATCGTGCCGCTGGCGAGGACCATCGCCGCGACACCGGCGACGTGGGCAGCGGCCATCGAGGTGCCGGCGTAGTCGATCGGCTCGCCGAAGCGCCGCGTGCTGCCGTTCTTGAAGGTCACCTGGAGGATCGAGCCGGTGGAGGTCGAGAGGCAACCGGGGATTGGCGCACCGCCGCCCGGGGCGATCAGGTCGACGTCCTTGCCGGCAAGCGAGTAATTGCCAAGACAGCCGCCCTCGGTGCTGCCGCCGACGCCGACCGCGTGCGGGCTGGTCGCGGGCGGCGAGACGCAGGCCTCGGATCCGAGGTTGCCGATCGAGGCCACCGCGACGACGCCGCGGCGGTAGGCCTGGCGCAGCGCTTCGTCGACCCCGGGCACCCTTCGGTTGCAGCCGAAGTTGAAGCTCATATTGATCACCATGGCACCGTGTGTGACCGCGAAGCGAATCCCGCGGGCGATGTCGTCGGCCTCGCCGCGGCCCTGCTTGTCGAGCACGCGAACCGGCATCAGCTTGGCCCTGTAAGCGAGTCCCACCAGGCCGATCCCATTGTTGGTCTTCTCGGCGATCGTCCCGGCAACGTGTGTGCCGTGGCCGTTTTCGTCCAGCGGCAGGGGATCCTCGTCCACGAAGTCATAGCCCTTGACGAACTGGTTTGAGCTGAAGTCCGGGCTGCGGCGGAAGCGGGGCCCATTGGCGCGGTAGGCGATGCCGGTGTCGAGGACGGCGACCGTGATCCCTGCGGCGCCCGGGTGTCCCGCCGCGCTTAGATTCGCCCAGGCCCCCACCGCGTCGATCCCACCCGGAGATATCGGCAGCAGCGGTGTCGGTTCCCCCGCCCAGGGCAGCAGGTTCCACTGCTTTGCGACCCAACCGCCGGGTGGCCCGGGCGGTCCGCCGATCGGACCGGGGTCGTTGGGAATCTCACGTGGCGAGGTCGCCGACGCCGACGCGGTTGCGATCTGGTTGGGCACCGCGTAAAGGACGCCGGGGCGATGGCGGAGCCGAGCCGCTGCCTCGTGCACGCTGACGCGTTTTGACAGCCGCACGCTTCTGGAGATGCGATCTCCGGCCCGCTTCACGATCAGCTCGTGGGGAACGAATCCCTGGGCAGGAGCGAGGCCTATGGCCGCGCCGGCTGGCACCGGGGGCAGCAGAGGCAGCGCGAGCAGGGCGGTGGTGACGGCGATCGGAAGGCGTCGGATCATCTTGCGTCTGGCTCGCTCAATCCCTGCAACCGAGCGAGCCATCCACTAACACTGGCCCGCCAACGAAGTTGTAGTGCCACATACTCCCGTATGTATGCGAGGTGACGCTCCTCTGCCCGAGCACGAGCCGTGGATGGCGCTGGCGATCGAGCAGGCGCGCCTGGCCGAGCGTCACGGCGACGTGCCGATCGGTGCCGTCCTCGTCCGCGAGGGCGAGCCGCTCTCCGCCGCCGGCAACGAGCGTGAGCTGCGCCGTGACCCAACCGCCCATGCCGAGATCCTCGCGATCCGTGCTGCCGCCGAGGCCCTTGGCGGCTGGCGCCTATCCGGCACGACGCTCTACGTGACGCTCGAGCCCTGCGCGATGTGCGCGGGCGCGATCGTCCTCGCCCGAATCCCGATCGTCGTCTTCGGCGCCCCCGACCCCAAGGCCGGCGCCGCCGGCAGCGCTCTCAACGTCCTCGCTGAGCCGGCCCTCAATCACCGCCCCGAGGTCCTGACCGGCGTCTTGGAGAAGGAGTGCTCGCAGCTTCTCTCAGATTTCTTCTCCGCCCGTCGGTGAGCACCGCGCGTTGTCGCGGGCCTAAGACATCTGTCTGCTTCCGGAATTTCTAGGCTTAGCGCATCGTTGGAAATTCGAACCGGTCGATTCTCGACCGATTGACGCACTTCCCTTTAGAAACGAGCATGATCCGAGCCTCCAATCAAGCCTCGAGCTCAACCAGGAGAAAGGCCGTCAGCCTCGTCATGTTGGGCACGGCGCTCGTCTCGGTCGCGGCTTCCCTGACGGTCTCCTCGGCGAATGCTGCCCCCCCGGCACAGACCGACATCATGCTGCTCTTCGACACGAGCGAATCGATGAAGCTCGCCTTGAAGGAAGCCTCGGCCTCGATCGAAGAAGCCATCGACCAGATCGACTCGCAACTTCCGGATGTTCAGTATGGCCTGTCGGAGGTGCGGGACTACGGGGGATCGGTCTATGACACGAAGAATCCTGACGACCTTCCATGGCAGCTGGACGTGCCGATTACCGACGACAGAGAAGCGGTGATCAGCTCGATCGGGGCCCTTGGCGCCCATGGAGGGGGGGACCCTCCCGAGGCCTACGCGCGGGCCCTTTGGGAGGCTGCCAGCAATCCAACGATCGGATGGAGGCCCGGGGCGAAGCACTTGGTGGTCTTGGTCGCTGACAGCGTGCCACATGACAACGATCTCGACGAAGGAATCCCCGAAAGCGTCTGGCTCGCATCGCCGCAATGGGATACCGGCAACGAGCTGGGTGAGGCCGCAGGCGTCGTCGGCACGTTGCTGAACGAAGGGACCGACCTGGATTGGCAGGGCGTGCTCCAGAAGCTGGCCGGGGGCAGCATCCCCTTGGAGGTCATCGCTTATCGCAGCGAGAGCGGGATCCTGCCGTACTGGGAAAACTGGGCTGCACGGACTGGCGGCCAGGCCGTCTTGGCCGAACGGGGCCAGCTGGCTGATGAGATCGCCGGCCTGGCCGAAGCCGGTGCCGGCCGACGCTGCAAACCGGCTCACGGCAGCACGGGCAAGTTGCTCCTGGCAAGCCTCAGGTGTGCAGCGGCACTGCCGCCGCTCAAGGCGGTCTGCGATGCGAAGCTTTCACTCGCCAAGCCCTTGAGGAGGTTGGCGAAGGGCCGGATCGTCGTCCACAAGGTGAGAAAGGGGCTGGTCCCACTGGCCGATCTGCTCAACGCCACAAGGGCGGCGAAGTTCCTGCGGCACGCTCCCCGCGGCTTCACGACGTCAGATGAGGTACTTCGGAAGCTCGAGCGATCGCATACCGCGATCAGGCTGATCCAGGTGCTGCCTCACCTCGCGCGCGCCGTACAGCGCGCGAGCTTTCAGCGGATCGCACATGACATTGCCAATGTCGCTGGTGCCAAGGCCTGCGCTGCCGGCTTGATCACCGCCGTGAAATAGTCCGGTTTGCGGTACGCGCCGCCCGGTCGACGTCTTCACGGCCTCGCGGCCTAGGGATCGAAGATAGGCTCTCCTTCCGGTGCTGAGGTTTCTCTCCGAACGGCTGTCGCTGCCGCTCGCCGGAGTGGCCATTGCCGGTTTCTTGGTCGGTCTGTCGAGCTCTGGGCTGGTGGTTGGCCTCTCGATCATGGGCCTCGTCTACATAGTTCTGGCACCGGTCGTGCTTTGGCACATCGCCCGTGGAGAGCCGAAGCGTTTCAAGGGCGCCGCAGCCTTCTTCACCGCCTGTTCGTTGAGTGCCCTTTACATGGGGTTTATCGAACGTCCGGAGAGCGTGACCCATTTCGATTTCGAGGCAATAATTGGAATTGCAGCCATCGTTTGCGCCACCGCCTATCTGGCAATCAAGCTGCCCGCCGACTACAAGAGAACGCACAAGCCTTGTCCCGAATGCGCCAACACCGTGCTTGAGAAGGCCCGCGTTTGCCACTACTGCGCGTATCGGTGGGAGCCGCCGTTGGTTCAGTTGGCACCGCACCGAGTCCAGGAGGTCACGGATTCCTGATCGGTGCATCGACGCGCAAGGCAGGCGCTGCTGAGGAGCGCCTGCCGCTGTTTCAGCGGAGAGGGCGGTGTCCGGTGTCAGCAGATAGGCGACACCTGTGTCAGGACATAGGAGACACCGAATGAAGGGAGCTCTCCTGTGGCAAAGGCGCGGTACCTGGTCGAGGCGCACCTGCTGGAAGGCCG
>Ga0157306_10000077_pt1 | contig 16757 bp, 14 predicted proteins | sample NitcycUS163409C2_FD_108391 | JGI IMG/M metagenome (GOLD analysis project Ga0157306, IMG submission 108391) | Soil microbial communities from Arlington Agricultural Research Station in Wisconsin, USA - Nitrogen cycling UWRJ-S163-409C-2 | ecosystem: Environmental > Terrestrial > Soil >...
ATCGTGCCGCCGGGTCTACCTTGGAGGACGAAGTAGCCGAGCTTGGCCGGCGAGGCGGGCTTCAGGGCAAAGGTCGGGCCCGCGGCGCTTTCGGCGGCGGCCGGCCACGCGACCGACGCGAGGACAGCGATCGTGCCCAGTGCGATCCCACGACGGCCTACCTGGAAAACCCTCATGTAGGCGGGGGCTGGCAAGCCGGGGGCAGTCTACGGCCCGCTGACGATGGAGATCGTGAGCGTGCTGGTGTAGGTGCCGGCAATGCTGCTTTGCGGAACGAAGACGCTGATCGTCGGCGTGTTCGTGAATTTCCCCATGCCGGTGTTGGCAGCTGCGTTGAAGAATTTGACCGCCGCCGGCGCGGTCGGTGCGGCGGGCACCGCGAGGGGGTAGGAGATCGCGTTGGTGGGGTTGGTGCAGGTTCCCGAGGCGCAGACCGAGGTGACTCCCGTCAGCGTGGACGCGTTGGTCGCCAGCGTGCTCGGCGTGCCGCCGCCGGTCGTGAATTGGGTCGAGGTGATGGTTGCGTTCCAGCCGGCCCCGGTGCCTCGCGTGTCCTGGATGGTCAGAGGCGCCGTGTAAACGGGGGTCGAGTCGCCGCTGTCGAGGTTCGCCGAGAAGCTTGGCGTCGCGCTGGTCGAGAGGCTCAGGGTGCTGCCGGTCAGCGTTCCGGTGGCCGTGGCGCTGGCGCCCAAGGCAGTGGAAGGGAGCGCGCAGAGCGCGGCTCCAATGACGAGAGTCGCAAAAAGACTTTTATGCCGCACGGTGATCCCCTTCTGCTGCCCGGGTTGCATTGACGATGGCGGTGTATCGGCAAAACTCGGCATCGGCTTTAGGGAGGATCGCGAATGGGATGATTTGATCCGCTCCCTCGAGCCGCACACGAGTGGGTGTGTAGCGTGTTCTGTTTCGTGCAGCGAGCGGCCCGCGAAATCCTGAAAGCGCTGCTGTTCGTCGTATTTGCGTTCCCGTCGGGATCCGCGGCGAGCCTCGCCGACCATGTCAGCCCCCTGGCCGGCACTCAGCCCGGTCCTCGGACCTTCGGCGGCGGTCACAACTTCCCCGGCGCGACCGTTCCCTTCGGCATGGTCCAATGGGGCCCCGACACCACTCCCTCGGACCGTCACTCCGGCGGCTACGACTACCGCGACCGCCATATCACCGGATTCAGCCTCACCCATCTCAACGGCGCCGGTTGCTCCTTGTATGGGGACTTCCCGTTCTTGCCGACGACCGAGCCGCTCCAGGATTCCCCGGCGCTCGGCGGCGGTGGACTCACCGGGCGGTTCGAGCCCGGCTTCTCCCACGGCAACGAGCACGCGAGCCCCGGCAGCTACTCGGTCCGCCTCAATCCGGTGCGGGGGAGGGCGATCGACGTCGATCTGGCCGCGACGACGCGCACCGGGATGGCGCGCTTTGCATTTCCTCGCTCCCCACACGCGAGCGTGCTGATCGACGCGGGCGGCAGCGCCAAGGCCAACGACCTCGCCGAAGTGCGGATCGACCCCGCCGCTCGTGAGATCACCGGCTCGGCGTCGAGCGGCTACTTCTGCGCCCAGCGGCCGCGCTACAGGGTCTACTTCGCGGCTGTCTTCGATCGCCGCTTCGATGCCTATGGCACCTGGACACGCCAGGGGCTGGACCCCGGCTCGACTACCGCCGGTGACAGCAAGCCTCCCTCGACCGTTCCCGCCAACACCGCCCAGGCCGGCGCCTACGCCAGCTTCGACACCCGCCGCAACCCGGTTGTCGCGGTCCGCGTCGGTGTCTCCTTCGTCAGCGTCGACGGCGCCCGCGCCAACCTCGCCGCCGAAACCCACGGCGCCGGCTTCGGCGACGTCGCAGAAGCGGCAGAGCGCAGCTGGGACCGCGCTCTCGGTTCGATCCGGGTGAGGGGCGGGAAGCGCCGCGACATCTCCACCTTCTACACCGCTCTCTACCACGCCCTGCTGGCGCCCCGGACGTTCAACGACGCCGGCGGCGATTACATCGGCATGGACGGGCTGATCCACCACGCTGGCGGGCGCACCCATTACGCGGACTTCTCCGGCTGGGACGTCTACCGCACCCAGATCCCGCTGCTGGCGATGCTGATGCCACGCCGTGCCGGAGACATCGTCACCTCGATGCTCGTCGGCGCCGCCGAGAGCGGCTGCCTGCCGCGGTGGTCCTACGCCAACGGGCAGAGCATGACCATGGTCGGCGACCCGGCGGACCCGATCGTCGCCTCCGCCTCCGCCTTCGGCGCCCGCGGCTTCGATCGCAGTGCGGCGCTGGCGGCGATGGTCAAGGGCGCGAGTGAGGACTGCCGTACCGCAGACGGCAGTTACGTCCAGCGCCAGGGTCTCGACCAATACGAGGCGCTCGGCTACCTCCCCTTCGACATCGACGTCAAACGTCGCAACGCAAACTCGTTGTTCGGCGATCCGGATGCTGTCTGGGCCTCGGCGGCGACGACGCTCGAGTACGCGGTCGCCGACTTCTCGATCGCCCAGTTTGCTGCCCGCGCCCTGCAAGACGACGCCACCTATCGCTCCTTCATCTCGCGCTCGGCCAACTGGCGCAATCTCTTCAACTCCCGCAGCGGCCAGATCGAGCCGCGATTCGCGGACGGCACATTTCCTCCCCGCTACGACAACCTGCGCGGGGCCGGTTTCGCCGAGGGCAACTCGGTCCAGTACACCTGGATGGTGCCCCACGACCCCGCCGGCCTCGTCGCCGCGATCGGCGGGCGCGCCAGGGCGGCGAGCCGACTCGACCGCTTCCTGCGCAAGCTGAACGGTGGTGGCGGGGCGACCCACGCCGAGCACGCCCTGCTCGGTAACGAGCCGAACCTAAACGTCCCCTGGCTCTACAACTGGATGCGACAGCCGTTCAAGACGCAGGCGACTGTGCGCAGGGCGCTGCTCAGCCTCTACAGTTCGGCGCCGTCGGGGTATCCCGGCAACGACGATCTCGGCACGCTCTCCTCCTGGTACGTGTTCGGGGCGCTCGGCCTCTATCCGGAGGTGCCCGGCGTCGGAGTGTTGGCGATCGGAAGCCCACTCTTCCGGCAGGCGACCGTGCGGCTGGCCGGCGGACGGAAGCTGCGGATCGCCGCGTCGGCATTCGGCCTGTCGAAGCCCCTGAAACGGCAGGGGGAGGGACGGTCGAAGCTGCATCTGGTTCAGCTTCCCCTGCGCCGCTCCCCATACATTCAGGAAATGCGTTTCAACGGCCAGCCATACGGACGGCCGTGGACGACCGTCTGCGCGCTGGCGCGGGGAGCGACTCTGGCCTACCGCCTCGGGACGCGACCGAACCGTGCCTGGGGCGATTCCGCCGCCGCTCTGCCGCCCTCTTTCGGTTCACAGCGGCCAATGCCGAAGAGTCGCTGCGTCCCTTGACGGCCGAACGCACGCATTCGACCGTCCTCTGGGCGCTTGGCGGCCTGATCGCGCTCGGGCTGGCTGTCCGCTTCGCCACCCTCGGGGTGCAGAGCTACCACCACGATGAGGTGATCACCGCCGTGCGGGTCATTCCCGGAAGCTTCACCCAGATGCTGGGGGAGGTGAAGGGGAGCGAGTCAAACCCGCCCCTCTACTACGTGCTGGCCTGGGGTTGGGCGAAGGCATTCGGCACCGGAGAGGTGGGGTTGCGATCGCTGACGGCGCTTTTCGGCGCCGCGACCGTCCCCGTCGCGTATCTGATCGGCCGCGAGCTGGCGAGCAACCGCGCCGGCCTGATCGGCGCGGCGATCGTTGCCGTCAACCCGATGCTGATCTGGTACTCGCAGGAGGCACGCTCCTACGCGCTGCTGGTCTTCTTCGGGGCGGTCTCGCTGCTCTTCTTCGCCCGGGCGCTGCGAACCCGCGAAGGGCGGGACCTGGCGCTGTGGGCGCTCGCCTCCGCCCTCGCTCTCTGCAGTCACTACTTTGCCGTCTTCGCGGTGACGATCGAGGCGGCCTGGCTGCTGGTCGCGCTGCGCTCGAGGTGGCGCTTCGTCCTGCCGGCGGTCGGTGGCGTCCTCGCGGTCGGGCTGGCGTTGCTGCCTCTGATCCTCGTCCAGGTCAACCCGACCCACATCGGATGGATCGACCACAGCCTGCTCTCCACTCGCCTGTTGGATACCGGAGGCAGCTTTCTGACGGGAGAGACCGGACACGTGATCGCCCAGTCCCCGCGCGAGCGCTACATGCTGGTCCCCGTGCTGCTGATCGGGGTGGCGCTGCTACTCGTCGCGCTGCGCGGCAGCAAGCGGGAGAAGCGCGGCGCCGCGCTGGGTTTGGTCATCGGCGTGGGAGTGGTACTGCTCGCCTCCGGCCTCGCGTTGGCCGGCAAGGACTACATCGTCGAGCGCAACCTGCTGCCGGCTTTGATCCCGCTAACGATCGCGGCCGCGGTCGGCTTCGCGGCGAGCGGAGCGCGGCGGGCGGGGCTGGTTCTGGCGACCGCGCTTTGCGCGTACTGGCTCGCCTTCGACGTCCACGTCGCCCGTACCCTCAACCTGCAGCGGCCGGACTTCCGCGAGGTGACCGAGCGGCTCGGACCGCCGGTTCGACCGCGGGCGATCGTCACCTGGACACTCGCCGCCGACGGGGTTCGGTTCTACCTCGGCCACGCGTCGCGGCGCAAGTACCGCGGCAAGGTGCCGATCCGCGAGGTGGATGTGATCAGCAAGGCGGTCGTAGTGGGACGGCCACCGGAACTGCCACCGGCCTTCCGCCCGGTCGAACGGCTGAGGTTGGAGAGACTCACGCTCACCCGCTACATGGCTAGGGGCATCCACCGGGTGTCAGTCCTGCGGCTGCGCGATGCACGTACCGGCTTCGGCCGCAACGCGGTGATTACGGACGGAATGCCGCAGGAGGCGGAGGCGAGCGAATGAGTGGCCACTCGCCCCACTCCCGTACAGGAGTGGGGCGAGAGCCAATCATTCAGCTCGGGTTGATGTAGGCGATCGCGATTGCCATCGCGTCGTCGATCAGGTGATGCCCTTCCGGCACGTTGTAGATCCCGTGCAGGCGGATTGTCTGGCCTTTGCTGATTGTCGAGATCGGGTTGCCGGTGCAGACGTTCATCGAGGAGACGTGTTTGCGGCCATCCGGCGTTTCGTAGCCGGGACCGCCGTAGCCGGCCACCGAGTTGCAGAGGACGTTGCCGCCCGTGCTCTCGTTGGTCAGTTCGATGTTGACGCCGTGGTCGTGGATGTGACCGGCGGCGGCGATCAGTTTGCCGCCGAAGCTGGCTTTCCAGTCGTAGTGCGTGTCACTGAGGCCGATCGGAACTGAGATGTAGGAGTTGAGCGAGCACTGGTTGGCGTCGAGCCAGACTGGGCGCAGCGGCGCGCGGCTGGTGTGGTCGCTCCCGGTGGCGTACTTCCAGGTCATGCGGATCTTCACCGTCTTGCTGGTCGTCTGCCAGTTCATCAGGTCGAAGACCATGTTCCAGGTCTCGGTGCTGTTGACCTTGTAGCCGTAGGGCAGCGACTGCAGGTCGACTGCGGTGCGCTCGTCGCCCGAGGCGAAGAAGCGCTCGCCGAGCAGGCCCGGGCCTTTGCCGGCACAGGTTGCATCCGACTTGCCGCTCGACTGAGCCGCGAACATGGCGTGATGGAGCATCGGGCCTTCGCTGATGGTCGCTTTGCTGCCATCGGTGTAGACGAGGTCTGGCGTGACGCCGATGATCGAGCAGCCGGTGCATGGCTTGGCGATGTTCTGGACGATCTGGTTGGTGATCATCCCCGCGTTGTCATGGTCGTGTGGATCGCCATTGCCGGCCGGGATCGTGTATGGGCCGTAGTCGATCGTTTTGGTCGTGATCGTGGCGTTGGCCATCGCGGGCGCCATCAGTGCGGCGATCGCGCAGGCGAGCAACGCCAGACGCTTAAGTGCTGGCATGAAGCCTCCCTGGGGAAAAATCGAGGATTACAGCAAATGCTGTCGAATACTCAGCGATCTTAAACGCACACTGGCGTACCTGTCAAACGCCGCGCCTCAACTCAATCCCTTGAGCTCGACCGCGGCGGGGTCGTGGTCGCTCGCGTTGCCGCCACGCAGGGTGCGTCGGAGAATCCAGGCCTCGCCGACCTTGTCACGCAGATCTGGGCTGGCCCAGATCTGGTCGTAGAGCTCGTAGCTGGTTTTCCCATCGCCTCGGTAGCGGTGCGTCCAGGGTCGATCGGGGGGAGGCGTCGGGTCGCCTTCGGGATACGGGCCACCGCGCTCCTCGGCTTTGGCAAGCGCGTCGAACAGTTTGGCTTTCTCCTCGAGCGCGCTCAGTGGAGGCGAATCTGGGGTGTCGTTCATATCGCCCACGACCAGATACGGCGTGCCCGGCGGGTTCTCCTCGATGATCGAGGCGATGCTTTCGGCCTGCCGTTGGCGCCGCCGGTCGTTTTTGCGCACCTCCTCCTCGTCGTCGGCGAGTTGGCTCTTGAGGTGATTTACGTAGACGGTGAGGACCGGCTGGCGATCTTTGGGCTCGAGGATCTCGACCTGAAGGAGATCGCGCGAGAACACCGTTTCGGCGGGGTCGTCGGGATGGGTGCGGTGGCGCCAGGAGCTGACCTCGCCAAGCGGCAGCTTCGAGATCACGCCGACGTCGATGAGCCGTTTGTCGTTGCCCTCGACCAGGGAGAGATGCTCGAAGCCCTCGTCGTTCAAGCGGAAGAATTTGACGAAGTCTTCGAGAGCATCGAGGTTCTCCACCTCCTGCACGCAGAGGACGTCGACGTCGAGGGCCTTGATTCGCTCGGCAAGGGTTTTCTGCGCTTTCGGGTCCTTCGCCCGAACCAGCTTGCCTTTGAACATGCGTCGCCATTGCAGCTTGCCGTCAGGACCGATGACGCCGCGTGAGACGATTTCCAGCTCCTCGCCCTCTGTGGGCGGCGTGGCAGGGCCGCTCGACAGCCACGGACGCGGTTTCTCTTTTGTCGCCTCTTCGGAGTCCGAGCGGATCTGCGGATCCGCCTCCGTGTAGAGGTTGAAGCGGGAGAAGAGGTTGTTGAGGTTGAAGGTGCCGACGCGGATGTCCAATGGGGCTCCCTCTATCGAGAATGCTGATGGACCAATCTAAATACACAATGATTTCTCGATAAGACCTGAGCATTTAACCACGTCATGGGCCCGTGCTCGTCGCCAAGGACGACGCACCGGTGGTCTTCCAGTGACCCGGTGCTTCTACTGAACGACCGGGAGGGGGGTGCCGCTGAGTGGCGGCGCCTCAGCAGCAGCAGGCGTGGCCTGCAGGACCGGCAGCTCCTGCGGAGTCGAGGCGACGATGCCGCGGGCTGCCTGACGGATTGCTTGGGCAGCCGGGGAGTCGGGTTCCGCTGTCACCAATGGCGTGCCTGCGTCGGCGTGCTCGCGCAAGGGCTCGGAAAGCGGCACCTTGCCGAGCAGGGGGATGTCGAGTTCGTCGGCGAGCAGCTGACCGCCGCCCTCGCCGAAGATCGTCATGCGCTCACCCTGGGGAGTGGTGAAGCCGGACATGTTCTCGATCGCGCCGAGCAGCTCGAGGTCGAACTTCTTGGCCATCTCAGCGCCGCGCTTGGCGACTGTCTGCGCCGCCGGCTGCGGGGTGGTGACGATCAGGAACTTGGCCTGGGGAAGAAGCTGGGCAAGGGTCATTGCGACGTCGCCTGTTCCGGGCGGCAGGTCGAGCAGCAGGTACTCGAGCTCGCCCCAGGCGACGTCCTCGAGGAACTGCTGGATCGCCTTGTGCAGCATCGGTCCGCGCCAGACAACGGCTGAGTTTTCCTCGACGAAGAAGCCGATCGACATCACCTTCACCCCCCCCGCTGCGTCCAGGGGCAGGATCTTGCGCTCGCCGTTCACCTCTGGCTTGTGGCTGACGCCGAGCATGCGGGGGATCGAGTAACCGTAGACGTCGCAGTCGAGCGCCCCCGCCGAGTGGCCTTCGGCGGTCAACGCCGCGGCCAGGTTGGCGGTCATCGTCGACTTGCCGACGCCGCCCTTGCCGGAGGCGACGCAGATCACGTTTTTCACCTGGGCCAGCGCTCCCGCGGGCAGCTTGCCGCGACCGAGGCTTTGTTGGAGGCTCGATTTCTCCTCGTCGGAGAGCACGTCGAAGCCGACCGCGACCTCGGTCACCCCATCGAGCTCGGAGACCTGTGCGGCGACCGCCTGTTCGAAGTGCGAGCGGATCGGGCAGCCGGCCGTGGTCAGCGAGACCACCACCTCGACCCGCCCCCCGTCCTTGATCTCGATCGAGCGCACCATGCCCAACTCGACGATCGAGCGGCGCAGCTCGGGATCGATGACGGCACGCAGCTTCTCGGTTATCTGATCCTGGCTCGGAAGGGGCATTGGGCCATTCTCGCAAAGCAGCGACGCCCGGCATCCCGGTGGTCGAAATCGCTGGGCAAGGAATAGCTGGGCAAGGGGGGAGAGATCGAGCGCTCGGGTGCTTAGCCCTCCACTTGCTGTCCAGCGAAGGAGGGGTCATGTCGAACACACGCGGCGGGTTGGGGCGCCTGATCGCCCTAGGAGTGTCCCTGGCTTTGGCACTGCTCTTGCTGGGTGCCAAGGAAGCGAGCGCTGGCAAGTACTCGGTCGCCCAGTGCGGCTGGCGCCTGGGCGCCGATGCCGGCTGGGCCGACAGCACGGGCGGCGCGAAGTTCCGGCCCGACGCGTACTGCGCGACGCCCGTCGGCACCGATCCATTCGATGGCGCCCACCTGAAGAGCTTTACCCGCGACGGTCAGGCAACGGTCTCGGGCACGCGCTACGCGCGCTGGCGTTGGGACGCCCCGCCCGGTACCGGTATCACCCGGGTGAGCGGCACCTGGTGGCACGCTCTGCATGACGGCATGGAGCAGCGAATCGGGGTCGGCACGTGGAACGGCGGCTTCGATGCCTTCGCAGTTGCCGACGTCACCGACGTCACCCCGCGCAACTTCGTCGCCGGCTTCGACCCGGCGATGCCCGCCCTCGAGGACCGGCTGCTTTGCGCCCGCGCCGAGAGCAAGTCGTGCAGTCTCAACCCAGGCTCGTGGTCAGCGATCCGCGCCCTGACGATCACGGTTCAGGACGACTATCCGCCGGGGTCCGCGATCGGCGGAGAGCTTCTCGAAGGCGGTTGGCAGCGCGGGATCCGCAAGCTCGGATACAGCGCCACCGACATCGGCGCCGGGCTGCGTCGCACGGAGGTCGTGATCGACGGGGTCTCCGTCTTCCCGCACGACCACCCCTGTAACGCCGCCGTCATCGGCAGCGAGCTGCGGGCGACGACGATGCGGCCCTGTCCCACCGATCGCGTCGGCTACTACCCGCTCACGACCAACGGCTTCAGCGACGGACCGCATAGCCTCAGCCACTGCGCCACCGACTTCGCCGGCAACCCCAACTGCCTGCCGGCACGCACGGTTCTGATCGACAACAACCCCCCGGCGCATCCACGCAACCCGGTGCTCGCCGGAGGCGAAGCCTGGCGGCGCACGAACGACTTCGATCTGACCTGGACCAATCCTGACCAGGGTCCCGCGAGCCCGATTGCGGGCGTCTCCTGGCGCGTCAAGGCGCCAGATGGCCAGGCATCGAGTGCGAGGTTCGTCGCGGGCCGCGACGTCGCTTCCCTGAAAGATCTCTTCGTCTTGCGTGCGGGCGTGCACGTGCTCGAGTTTTGGCTGCGTGACGAGGCAGGCAACGAAGCCCCCGCTACGGCCAGCGCGGTGCCGCTGCGCTTTGACGACGTGCCGCCAGGCGTCGCTTTTCAAGCCGCTGCTGGCGGTGAGGCGGTGCCGACTCAGGTCGAAGCACGGATCGCCGACCTTCACTCCGGACCGGCGAGTGGGGAGATCCACTTCCGGCGCCTGGACGGCAGGGACTGGGCCGAGCTTCCTGCCAAGCTGCAGCGCCAGTCCGCCGAGACGTCGCTGCTTGTCGCTCGCCTGCCAGGCGACCTCGGTCCCGGCACCTATGTCTTTCGCGCCGATGCCGTCGACGGCGCCGGCAACACGGCCACGACGACGCGCCGAGCCGATGGGGCCGAGATGACGATCCGCAAGGTGGCGGGCAGCCCGCTCACCGCTATCGAGCGGGCCGAGCCGCTGCGCGAGAAGACCCGCATCTTTGCTCGTATCCGCTGGCGCCGGCTCGTCGGCAGCGCCTTGACCGTTCCCTTCCGAGCCACGGCGACGGTGCATGGGCGTCTGCTCAGCGCCGACGGCGCCGGCCTCGGCGGGCGTTCCGTGCGGGTGGTCGAGCGCCCCTCGCGCGGCGCACTGAGAAAGGCCCGCGCGCGGATGGTCGAGACCGGGCCGCATGGCGGCTTTGAGCTGGGCCTGCGGCCGGGGCCGTCGCGGCGCATCGCGATCTCTTTCAGCGGCGAGACCCGACTCGAGGAGGCGACTCGCCGTCCTCTGACCTTGCGAGTGCGAGGCGGCGTCGACTTCCAAGTGGCGCCGCGTCTGCTGAGGACCGGAGAGGCGATTCGGCTGACGGGCCGCGTACGCACCCTGGGCGCTCCCCTGCCGCGTCGCGGCAAGCTGGTCGCCATCCAGTACTTCGAGCAGGCGACGAAACGCTGGCGGCCGGTCCTGGTCACCCGCACCGACCACAACGGGCGCTTCCGTGCCCGCTACCGGTTCCGCTACGTCAGTGGGACCGCGACGATTCGACTGCGGGCTGCCGCGCTGGCCGAGGAGCGTTGGCCGTACGCGCCAGGTATCTCAAAGCCGATTCTCGTTCGCGTAACCGGGTAGGGTGATGCCGGTGTCGCAGGCAACTCTCCACACCAGCGCCGGGGCAATCGTGCTCGAGCTGCACGACGAGGACGCGCCGAAGACGGTCGAGAACTTTCGCAAGCTCTCGGCCGAGAAGTTCTACGACGAACTCGTCTTCCACCGGGTGATCCCGGACTTCATGATCCAGGGTGGCTGCCCGGAAGGAACGGGCCGCGGCGGACCGGGTTACACGTTCGAGGACGAGTTCAACGAGCACAAAATCGTGCGCGGCGCGCTCGCGATGGCCAACGCGGGGCCCGACACCAACGGCTCGCAGTTCTTCATCGTCACCACCGAGGCCGCCCCATGGCTCGACGGCAAGCACACGGTCTTCGGCCGGGTGGTCGAGGGGATGGATGCCGTCGACGCGATCGAGTCGTGCGAGACCGACGCGTCCGACCGGCCGCTCGAGCCGCAGCAAATTGAGCGCGTCGAGCTCGGCGAGTAGCGCGGCTCTCCTCCCGACGTGCGCAGTCGCTCCTCGGCTCAGCCGCTGAGGACGATGACGATGAAGAAGACGATCACGACCTCGCTGATGATCCACGAGTTGGCATTCATCCAGTCGCGGACCTTGGGCAGGAAGACCTGCGCACGGCTGCCGAGCGCGACGACCAGCAGCGCCGGCAGGCCGAGCAGCAGCAGCGTGAAGAGGACGAAGGGGAGCACGTCCCACCACGGGTCGCCGTGGTTGCCGAGGAAGCTGCCGACGCTGATCGAGGTGACGAGGTCGCTGGGGAAGAAGCCGAGCAGTAGGAAGCCAAGGACGAAGGTCGCTTTTGGGGTCGCCGCCTGCAGCTTGCCCATCCATTTCGGCGGCTCGCTCTGGTGCCGCCCGCGGAACGTGTGAATCGCCGCGAAGATCAGCAGGGCGACGACCGCGTAGTCGATCGCGTCGCTGCCGGAGCTGCCGTCGTCTCCCCCGCCACCCGCTCCCTTGGAGAGGAAGTAGGCGGCGCTGACCACAGCGGTGATCGAGATGGCTGCCCCCAATACATAAGCCCCAGACACCTTCTTCCACGACTCGCTGGTGGCGAAGAAGAAGGCGCTGATGATCTGCGGCCCGGCCACCATCACAAAGGCCAGCGGCAGGATCTTCGCGATGTCCACCGCGGCAGCCTCTCATATGGGGCAGCGGCACATCCGCGACCCGATGTCTCTTCGAGGCCTCGCGCTAGCGATGCAGCGGGCCTGATGAGACGGTATTCGAACCCCGAAGTCAGGGCTCAGCTGGATCGCCTTGACTTCTACTAGCCGACGAAGCCTGACCCTCAGCCGCGTCGCTTTTTCGAACCCTCGGCGGCCTTCGCCAGGTCGCTGGGCTTGATGCCGAGCGCTTCGGCCACCCGCTCGACCATGCCCCAGGACGGGTTCAGTCTCCCGCACTCCAATCGGGACACCCAGGTCGGGTGAACGCCCGCCGCGTGGGCGACCGTTTCCTGGGTCAGTCCTCTCTTCTCGCGCAGCCGTTTGACCGCCTGCCCCAGGGCGACTTGCGGTTCGGCACGGGGCGGCATGGCGTGCGGAACGCTCTAGGACCGCCGTGCGGGCGTCCATAGCAAACTTGCGTAGATGCAGGTAAGCTCCCCGACCGCATTGGGACGACCAGCTAAAAGCCCGAGCCGCATGAGGGGTGATGAAGCGCGGTGCACGATCCAACTATTGCCGCTGCAAGATCCGAGCGATCGAAGCGGCTTAAACAAAGCTCCGTTGGGCAATCCGCTGCTGCGCCGACGACCAGGCCGGTCCCCGGCCCTAAGCGAGCGGCCGAAGACCGGCGCGTATCACGACATGCCTACTTCCCCTTGAAGGTCTGCAGAAGCGGCACGCCTGCATTGACGGACGCGATCTTCATCCTTGCTCACCCCCTCCCATCTCTCAGGCCGGGCGGGTCGCCAAGGCCAAAGAGGGAGGCTAAGGAATTTCTTAGCGCTGGAGATCTAGTTAGCGCTAACCGTTCCCAAGCGAGGGCGAGGACTTATGCTCAGGCGCGTCTAGAGAACCTCAACAAAATCTGATCGGAGGAGAGGAGACATGGGGCATGCGGAGCTGAAGCCGGGACGGAGGTCAGCCAGTGAGTGGTCGCGGCTGCCTGAGGAGGCACCGACATACCCGTTGACTCAGCGCATCCGACAGGAATCGCTCCTCATCCTCCACGAGGGAGAGTTCAGCGCCGCTGACATCGCCGAGATGATCGGCGAGGACACGTCACACGTGACCAATCACCTGCGCGATCTCTATGACGCTGGCTGCATCGAATTCGTGGGCTACCAGGGGAAGGGAAACTTCAAGAGGGCGGTCTACCGAGCAGTTGCCCGACCTTTTACGAGCCGCGAGGAAGCCATGAAAATGTCGCCGGAGGAACGCCAAGAAATCGCTGGCGTGATGCTCCAGTGGATCATGGTCGAGGCAACGGCGTCTTACCGGAACAAGAAGATGGCCAGCGATGAGAACTGCGTCGTGATGTTCGATGAACCTTGCCTCGATGCAGGGAAGGATCGAACTCGATGATTTTTTCACCGCTTGCTGGAGTGGCGATTTTGAGGTCTTGGAAAGATTGAAAAGCGTGCAGGACATCGCGGCCAGGGCGGCTAATCGCATGGCCAAGTCAGGGGAGACTGGTGTGATCGCAGTGGCTTCGTTGATGGCCTTTGAGCGTGCGCGCTCACGGATAACCAAGGGATCGTCGCGGGTGCCGATAAGCAAACCGTGAACGTTAACTAAATCCGGGCCTTGCCACCGCCGTACCGAACTGTAACCGTCTACTACTCCGATTAAGGCAGAGCGGTCGCAATGCGCTCCTGGGAGTCGGCATCGTTCCCAGCGCCCCGGGCGTCTGCAAAAGAGCCCTAGTAGCCCGGGGCGCGGGAACCCCCGAACGAATGCGAAACGGCAACAAACAGCCCCCGGAAGATACTGCGCTCAAGCGGGCGGTTTGTCACCCCAAGCGCCTGGAGCTACTCGGCTATCTCGTGGGGAATAAGACCGGCATGGAAGAGGTCGAGCTGGTCGAGGCGCTCGGACTGGCTCCCCCTCTGGTGAAATACCACCTGAGGGTCTTGCAGAGCGCCGATCTGGTCGCGCACGTCGAGGACTCGGAGCCGGGGGCGACCGGCGGCTACGTCGTTGCGGTTGCGGGCCTGTGACAGTCGATCGCTTGAACGGTCCGGCGAATAGTTTGATCGGCCCGGAGTCCAAAGAGTTCTTGGTGTTCCTGTTCACCGACCTGCGCAAGAACCTGGACGAGAGGGGACCGAGAGCGTCAGAGGAAGGGGCGATCTTCGACGCCCTGCTCGACGGGCTCGACCAGGGGTCCTTCCCTGACGACGAAAAGTTGCGCGAGTATGTCGCCGGGTTGAAGGAATCGACCGACAAAGAGAACGAATACGAGCGCGTGTCGCTCGAACACCAAGCCCTAGGAGAGTTGGCCGATGCCCTCGCAGAGTGAACACAGGCTGGCGCCACGCACCGGGCGATTCGGCCAAAACTTGCGGCGCATTCGCAAAGATCGCGGTCTGAGCCAGGAGTCGATGAGCTCGTCAAGGGATCGAGTGGCAGATAGCCGGAAAAAGAACCCAAGCTGGGCTCCGTGTCTATCCCGACGAGGAGGTCGAAGACGAGTTGCGAGAAGAGGTCCGCGTGCTCACGGCAGCCGACACGCCCGGCGGCTCGGGCGGAATGCCGGAAGCCCTACTTCATTTGGCCGGGGTTCCAGTAAAGAGCCTTTCAGCGGAGGGGGAGGGATTCGAACCCCCGAGACCCCGTAAGGGGCCTGCCGGTTTTCAAGACCGGTGCATTCAACCGCTCTGCCACCCCTCCTCGGAGCACATGCCTACTCGATGCTAGACGGCGCGGCGAAGGACTGTGATCGCTTTAGATGATTGTATTGTCTGCAATGCGTCGTCTCCTTCTGCTTGCTTCGGCGATGGTCTTCTTCGACGTCGTCTTCTTCTCGGCCATCGCGCCGCTGTTGCCCGACTACGTCTCGGAGCTTGGCCTCAGCAAGGCGCAGGCCGGCATCCTCTCGGCCTCCTACGCGGCGGGGACGTTGTTCTTCTCGCTGCCGGCCGGCTTGCTGGCTGCGCGTTTCGGCCCACGCCGCACCGTGATCTGGGGCCTGATGCTGCTCGGTTGCGCGAGCGTGGTCTTCGGCTTTGCCGAGAACTTCCTCTTGCTCGACGCCGCGCGTTTCACCCAGGGCGGCGCTGGGGCGCTGATCTGGTCCGGAGCGTTGACTTGGCTTGTCACCACGGCTCCCGCCGAGCGCCGCGGCGCGGTGATCGGCACAGCGCTCGGAACTGCTGTTGCCGGCGCCCTGCTTGGTCCGGCGCTGGGCGCGCTGGCGGCCGAGGTGGGCACGGAGATCGTCTTCAGTGCCGTGCTCGGCTTCGCCGCAACGCTGGCATTCTTCGCCAGTCGCCTGCCCGAGGCAGCGGCGCCCGAACCACAGGACCTCTACGGAGTTACCGAGACGATCTTCAGCCGGCCGATCCTGATGGCGACGGCCTTCGTCGCGATCCCCTCGGTGATGTTCGGGGCGATCGAGGTGCTGGCGCCATTGCAGATCGCGCACCTCGGCGGGGGCCACGCGCTGATCGCCGGTGGCTTTATCGCCGGCGCTGCGCTGGAGGGGGTCCTGGCCCCGATTGCAGGGCGCTACTCGGACCGTGCCGGCCGCCGTTTGCCGTTCATGGTCGGGCTGTCGATCTGCGCCGTGGCGATGGCTGCCGTGGCGATCGGCACCTCGATCGGCGTCGTGCTGCTCGGACTGATGCTGACCTCGCTGGGTGGCGGGATCTGCTTCACGCCGGCGTTGACGATGCTCTCCGAGACGGCCGAGGCCAGCCGGCTGCACCAGGGCTTTGCCGCCGGCCTCTCCAACCTTGCCTGGGCTACGGGACAGGTCGTCGGCGGCCTTGCAGGCGGGGGTGCTGCCAGCCTCGCCGGCAACGCCGCCCCGGGCGTCGCGATCATCGTTCTGCTGCTTGCCACGGTTGTCTACGCATCCCACGCTCTCGCTTCACCGGCGGTGCGGCCGGTGGAGGGCCGAGCGGGCTAGGCTCAGCCGATGGGAGGTGGGGCGAGCAGGGCCGGAGTGGCGTGGCGCAACTGGGCCGGAGACCAGACCTGTACGCCAGGCGAGCTCCTGCGCCCGGCTGGGCGCGACCAGCTGGCGGAGGCGATCGGCGCAGCAGCAGCCGCCGGGCGCAGGGTCAGCGTGGTGGGCAGCGGCCACTCCTTTACGGAGACGGCGATGACCGACGGCACGATGGTCGACGTCGGATTGCTGAGTGGCGTGCTCGATGCCGATCGCACCTCCGGCCTTGTCAAGGTCGGTGCAGGCACGCTGCTCGCCGAGCTCAACGAGGCCTTGAGTCGGCTGGGGCTGGCGATGGAAAACCTCGGCGACATCGATCGCCAGACCGTGGCCGGGGCGATCTCGACGGGCACGCATGGCACCGGCGCGAAGTTGGGCAACATCTCCACGCAGGTGGAGGCGCTCGAGCTGGTCCTCGCCGACGGCTCGGTCCGCGAGCTGACCGCCGCGACAGAGCCCGAGTTGCTGCGTGCGGCTCGCGTCGGAATCGGTGCGCTCGGTGCGATCTCGGCCGTGACGTTGCGTTGCGTACCGGCTTTCAACCTGGTGCGGGTCGACTCGCGCCAGGCTCGCGAGGAGGTTCTCGGCGCCTTCCAGGAGCACGCCGACACCAACGAGCACTTTGAGCTCTTCACCTTTCCCTACGCCGATTCGGCCCTGGTGCTGGAGCGCAACCGCACCGAGGCAGCGCCCCGCCCGCGTGGCCGTGCCGCTGCCTTCCTCAACGACGTCGTGCTCGAGAACTGGGCGCTCGAGGGAATCTCGGCCGCCGGCAAGCTGGTTCCCCGGGCGATACCGGCGCTCTCGCGACTGGCCGCGTGGCTCGCCTCCGGTGGCAAAGCGACCGACCGCAGTGACCGGATCTTCGCCAACGAGCGCCGCGTGCGCTTCACCGAGATGGAGTACGGAGTGCCGCGGGAGCATGGCCCGGAGGCGGCG
>Ga0157306_10000078_pt1 | contig 16721 bp, 15 predicted proteins | sample NitcycUS163409C2_FD_108391 | JGI IMG/M metagenome (GOLD analysis project Ga0157306, IMG submission 108391) | Soil microbial communities from Arlington Agricultural Research Station in Wisconsin, USA - Nitrogen cycling UWRJ-S163-409C-2 | ecosystem: Environmental > Terrestrial > Soil >...
CGGCGCAGCTTGAGGATCTCCAGCACCTCGACCAGGTAGACGCTGGCGGCCAGCGCCAACACGCCGCAGAAGCCCATCACCGCGGACCAGAAGACGTCGAAGTTGCCGTGATCGTCGCTGTAGGGGACGAAGCGCAGCGCCAACGCCAGCGCGGCCATGACCAGGGTCCAGCCGTAGAGATAGGCCAGGGTGCGGCGCTGCGAGAAGCCGATGTTGGCCATCCGGTGGTGGAAGTGCCAGGTATCGGCCTTGTAGATCGGGCGGCGGTACTTGAGCCGCTTGGCGACGACGAAGCCGGTATCGAGGATCGGCACCAGGAGGATGATCAGCGGCAAGAAGAGGGCGATGACGGCGTTCGTCTTGAGCGCCCCCTGCACGGCGACGATGCCGAGCAGATAGCCGAGCAGGTTGGAGCCGGTGTCGCCCATGAAGGTACGGGCCGGCGGGAAGCCGTGGCGCAAAAAGCCCAAGGAGGCGCCCGCGGTGAGAGCGGCGAGGACGCCGGCGGCATTGCGATCGAGCGAGAGCGCGATCGCCGCCAGCGCCAGGGCGGAGATCGTGCACACGCCTGCGGCGAGCCCGTCGACGCCGTCGATCAGGTTGATCACGTTGATCACGGCGAGGATGCCGAGCACCGTGCCGACGTCGCCCAGATCGACGGCGCCCCCTCCCGGCAGGCCGAGCAGCTCCACCGAGCCGGGCTGCAGGGCTCCGAGGAAGGGGAAGGTGAAGCTCGTCACCTCGACCCCGGCCGCCACCGGGACGATCACCGCAGCGGTCTGGCCGAGAAGCTTCGCCGCCGCGCCCAGCTCGACCAGGTCGTCGAGGAAGCCGACGGCGGCGATCAGCAGCGCGCCGCAGAGGATCGCGCGGGTCTCGGCGTCCCAAGGCAGGAAGACGAGCCCGGCGGCAAGGACGCCGGCGAGGATCGCCAGGCCACCCAGGCTCGGGGTCGGTGCTTCGTGCATCGAGCGCAGAGTGGGCCGGTCGATCGCGCCCACCCGCCGCGCCAGCCGGTCGGTGAGCGGCACGAAGAGCAGCGCGACGATCCCGGCTAGGAGGAAGGCCAGCAGGGCGTCGAGCGAGTCCGGCATCGACTCAGGCTAGTGTCCTGCCCGGCAACGTGGGCCAGGAAATGACGAGGTCCAGGCACCGCCAGACAAGGACGCAGGGAGCCCGAATAGCAGCGCTATTCGGGCGACCGAGGACGCAGTATGGCGGTGATCTGGGGCCGTCATTTGCGGTCTGTCGTTGCAGGGCAGGACACTAGTTCGCGTACCTGTCGAACCAGAGCGTGAAGGCCATCAGGCCCCAGAGCTGGCGGCTGAGATCCTCGCGTCCAGAACAGTGGGCATCGATCAGCGGCGTCACCGCTGCCGGGTCGAGACAGCCCTGCCGCTCGATGGTGGCAGGCGAGAGGACGTCGCGAGCGAAGGTCTCCAGCGGGCCGCGCAGCCAGCCGGCGAGCGGGATCGAGAAGCCCTGCTTGGGGCCACGCAGGATCTCCTCGGGCAGCAGCGGCGCCAGGGCGCGGCGCAGGAGGCGCTTCTTCGCCGTGCCCCGCACTTTGAGCGGCGTGGCAAGGCCGAAGGCGAACTCGGCGACCCGCCGGTCGAGGAAGGGCACGCGCAGCTCCAGCGAGTGAGCCATGCTCGAACGGTCGGTCTTGACCAACAGATCGTCGACCAGGTAGATGCCGAGGTCGACGTCCTGCAGGCGGGCGAGTGGCTCGGCGTCCGTCGTCTCCGCGTAGCGCTCGCGGTAGAGGTCGACCGGGTCCCAGCCGTCGCCGATCTCGCCAAGCAGAGATCCACGCTGCTGCGGCGAGAAGATCTCCTTCCAGGCATGGTGACGCTCGAGCGGCGCCAGGTGGGCAGCCCGTGCGAAGCGCTTTGCTTTGTAGTCGAAGCTCGCCTTGGCGTCGGAGCTGGGCAGCGCCTCGATCAGCGGCGCGGCGATCCGGGCAAGCCAGCCAACGCGCGGCGCCAGCAGGTCGGCGACGTAGGTGTAGTAGCCGCCGAAGAGCTCGTCTCCCCCCTCGCCGGAGAGGGCGACCTTCACCTCGCCGGCGGCCAGCTCGGAGACCAGATAGGTGGGCACTGCCGAGGAGTCGCCGAAGGGCTCGTCGAAGGCCTCGACCAGCTTGGGCAGCAGCTCGGCCGCATCGGGGCGCAGGACCAGCTCGTGGTGGTCGGTGCCGTAGCGCTCGGCGACCAGGCGGGCACGGGAGAGCTCGTCGAAGCTCGCCTCCTCGAAGCCGATCGAGAAGGTCTTCACCCTTTCCCCGGACTCGCCGGCCGCCAGCGCGGCGAGGCCGGCCGAGTCGACCCCGCCGGAGAGCAGCACGCCGACCGGCACGTCGGCAACCAGATGGGCGCGCACCGAGTCGCGCAGCGTCTCACGCAGCTCGCCGGCGAGCCGGTCGGCCGGGCCCTTGCGAGTCTCCATCGCGGGCACGGGCCCCGGCCGCGCGTAGCGCGACTCGCTGAGCTTGCCGTCGCGCCAGACGAGCGAGCAGCCGGGCGGCAGCTTGCGCGCCTCGGCGAAGATCGTCAGCGGCGCCGGGATCGAGTTGAAGGCAAGGAAGGCAGAGGCGGCCCGGGGGTCGACGCGACGCGAGAAGCCCGGCACCTCGAGCATCGCCTTGAGCTCCGAGGCGAAGCAGATCGTCCCATCGGCAACCCGGTAATAGAGGGGCTTGATCCCGAAGCGGTCGCGGGCGAGCAGCAGGCGCCGCTCCCGCGAGTCCCAGAGGGCGATCGCGAACATGCCCCGCAGCCGCTCGAGAAAGGCGTCGCCGTGCTCCTCGTAGAGATGAACGAGGACCTCGGTGTCGCAGACGGTGGCAAAGCGATGTCCGGCTCGCTCGAGCTCGGCGCGCAGCTCGCGGTGGTTGTAGATCTCGCCGTTCTGGACGACCACGACGCTGCCGTCCTCGCTGGCGATCGGCTGGCGACCGCCGTCGAGGTCGATGATCGAGAGCCGCCGGGCAGCGAGGACCGCCTCGCCCCGGTCGAAGAGCCCATCGCTATCGGGCCCGCGGTGGACGAGGCGGCTGCTCATCCGCGCCACGACCTCCGCCTCGGGGGGCGCGGCCCCGGACGAGGACGCGATGCCGCAAATGCCGCACATAGCGCGGCAGTCTCTCAGCACAGGTGGCTGAGCTCGTTGTTAGCAGTCAATAGCGCCGGAAAAGACGAGCTCAGCCGGCGGGGAGGTTCGAGACAGCCGGTCCGCGGCCGATCACCTTGGCGGCGGTGGCGAGGAGAACGCGGAAGTAGAGGCCGACCGAGCGGTCGGCGATGTACTCCATGTCGTGGGCGAGCTTGTTGGCCCACGACTCCTCGCGGGTGACGCGGGTCTGGGCGAAGCCCGTCACTCCGGGACGAACCACGAGCCGCTGCCAGTACTGGGGAATCTGCTCGCAGAGCTCGGTGAAGAAGGCCGGGCGGATCGGCCGCGGACCGACGATCGCCATCTCGCCGCGCAGCACGTTCCAGAGCTGCGGCACCTCGTCGAGGTGAACCTTGCGAAGCACCCTGCCGACGCGGGTCACCTCGTCCTCGGTGCGCCGCGAGAGCTCCTCACCGAGGTATGGCCCGAGGCGGGTCTCGGCATCCCGTGCCAGGGTGCGGAACTTGTACATGAGGAAGATCTGGCCGGCACGGCCGACGCGGGCACCGTGGTAGAAGACCGGCCGGCCAGAAGTGAGCGCGATCGCCGCCGCGACCAGCACCAGCACCGGCGCGAGCACCGCGAGGATCGTTGCGGCGATCAGCAGATCGAGCCCACGCAGCACGGCATCGACCGGGCGGGACTCACCGTCTCCGGCGAGCGCGATGAAGTGGTCGAGCTCGGCCCGGACCGCATCCGCTTCGGCGAGCGGGTCAGCTGGCGATGTAGGTCTCCGCTGGATGAGCACCTCCGACGGTAGCGAGGATCGTCTCGACCAGGGCGCCCGGGTCGCGTCTCACCGGCACCGCGCCTGGGCCGCGCTTCTGCAGCTCGATCGCCCGCGGGTCGGTAAGCGGCCGCAGCCGCCCGGAGCGGATCAGGGCTTCGTCGACGCCGCCGAGGCGGCCGCCGTAGGTGGTGTAGACGGGAACGCCGAGCGCTGCCGCCTCGCGGTTCATCGTCCCCCCGGCCGAGACGACGAGATCGGCCAGGGCGACGAGGCTCTGCGCCTCGACCGCGCCGGGCGGCACGATCAACGAGGGCAGCTCGAGGCTCTCGACCAGCTCGCGCTGGACCGCAGTGCGGGGCAGGACGACCGCATGAACGTCGCTGTCCTGGCCGAGCCGGGCGAGCACCTTGGGGAAGAGCGGGTTGGACTTGCGGTGATAGAGCGAGACGTCTGGCGGCGGCCGGACGATGACGACCACGCGTGAGCTGTCGACGCCCAATTGAGTCAGGGCCTCGGAATCGGGCTCGAAGTCGTAGAGGTAGTACTCCTCCTTGAGGCCCGGATAGGGAAAGTGCTTCTCGGGGCGGACGCCGAAACGCCTCAGCCGTTCGAGCGGCACCGAGTCGGGGAACATCACCCGACGGGCGAGCCGGCAGCCGATGTGGTGCTGGGTGACCGCGTACTCGTAGTCGTGCATATTGGCCTCGGGAATGCCGAGCGCCCGGGCGGCGATCGCCAGGTCGTTGGAGCCGTGGGCGAGGGCAAGGCCGAAGGAGCGCTCGCGCCCGAAGCGAACCATCGCCGCGCTGCGGGCGGCCAGCCGGTACGCCTTGCTCAGGCGCGAAGCGCCGCCGTGGCGGCCGATCGGCGTGTGCGCGAGGCCGTGCAGGTCGAGCAGCGCCTGCGTCTGGGCGTAGTCGCGCGAGGTGATCTCGACCTCGTGGCCCTGTGCTCGCAGGCGCTCGATAATCGGGCGCAGTACGAGCACGTGCGCGGGCGCTGACATGTCGACCCAGATGTTCATGCCCTACCCACTTCGTAACCAATCTGGCGCGGCGGGTCCTGTCGTCGATTCGGTGCCACCACCCGCTGCGGGGGCGGCTGGCGCCGCCTCCTCGGGGTGGTCCCCCAAATCGGCGCCACCCGCCGCGAGATGCGTTGGAAAGAGGCGCGGGCCCGGGGGCCTTGTGACGAAGTCAAACCGCCGCGGTGGTTGAAAGCTGGGGGTAGAGCGGATAGCGGTCCATCAGCGCCTTGGTGCGCTCCGAGAGCGCCTCCTTCTGCGACTCGAACTCGTCCGAGAGCGCCGTGGCGATCACCGTGGCAATCTCAGTCATATCGTCCTCGACCAGGCCGCGGGTGGTCAGCGCCGGGGTGCCGATGCGCAGGCCGGAGGGGTTCATCGGCGGGCGCGGATCGAAGGGGATCGCGTTGCGGTTGACGGTGATGCCCACCGCCTCGAGCCGATCCTCGGCAGTCTGGCCGTCGAGGCCGGTCGGCGTCAGGTCGACGAGCACCAGGTGCACGTCGGTGCCGCCAGTGAGAACCGGCACTCCATTGGCTTCGAGAGCGGCGGCGAATGCCTGCGCATTGGCGATCGTCTGGCGCTGGCGCTGGCGAAACTGCTCGCTGGCCGCGATCCGCAGGGCAACCGCCTTGGCGGCGATCGTGTGCATCAGTGGCCCGCCCTGCTGGCCGGGGAAGACCGCTTTGTCGATTGCTTTCGCGTGCTCCTCCTTGCAGAGGATCATGCCGCTGCGCGGCCCCGCCAGAGTCTTGTGGACCGTCGTCGTCACCACGTCGGCGTGCGGCACGGGATTCGGGTGCTCGCCGGCGGCAACGAGCCCGGCGAAGTGGGCCATGTCGACCATCAGCTTGGCGCCGACCGAGTCGGCGATCGCCCGGAAGGCGGGGAAGTCGAGCTGGCGTGGATAGGCCGACCAGCCGGCGACGATCAGCTTCGGCCTCTGCTCCTCAGCGAGGCGCTCGACCTCCTCCATATCGAGGCGCAGGTCATCGCGGCTGACGTGGTAGGCGACGACCTCATAGAGCTTGCCGGAGACGTTGATCTTCATCCCGTGCGTGAGGTGGCCGCCGTGGTCGAGGGCGAGACCCATGATCGTGTCGCCGGGCTCGAGCAGGGCCATGTAGGCGGCGTTGTTCGCCTGAGCGCCGGCGTGCGCCTGGACGTTGGCGTGCTCGGCGCCGAACAGCTCCTTGGCCCGGTCGATCGCCAACTGCTCGGCGACGTCGACCTCCTCGCAGCCGCCGTAGTAGCGACGGCCGGGGTAGCCCTCGGCGTACTTGTTGGTCAGGACCGAGCCGACCGCTTCGAGCACCGCCTGCGGGACGAAGTTCTCCGAGGCGATCATCTCCAACGTCCCCTGCTGGCGACGCAACTCGGCCTCGAGCACGGCGGCGATCGCCGGGTCGACCTCGGCGAGCGGCGCGCTCTGGAAGCTCTCGGGTAGGTCGCTCAAGATGAAGCGACATTACCAACGGCCATGGATAGGCTGGGGCGGGTGAGAGCCCGCCTCCTGCTCTGCGCGACCTCCGCCTGCCTGGCCGTGGTCGCGATCCCCGTCGACGCAGCCGCCGCCATCGAGAATCCCTGCGAAGCCCCGGACTCCGGCGCGCTGCTCTGCCCCGACCTGCGGGTCGGCCCGGCAGCCGACCTCTACGTCGAGCACCGCGGCGGTCGTTACAGCTACGGCGGCGGCGTGCTGTTGCACGCTGGCAACGACATCCGTTCCCGCGGCCGCGGTCCGATGGAGCTGCGCGGGCGCCGCTACAAGCGCAACTGGATGCGGGCCAACCAGGCGATTTACAGGGTCGGTGGTGGCGTGCAGATCTTCCCCACCGAGGCCAAGCTCCACTTCTACGACGTCGGCTACCAGTGGGGCGGCTCTTACTGGAAGGTGCACGACCCGCTCAGCATGGAGATCTGGACGCTTGACCAGGGCCGCAAGCCGCTGCAGCGGGTCCGCAAGGGACCTAAGGTCTTCTACTGCTTCCGGGACCTGGAGCGCACCAGGGGGATGCGGCGCTCACCGGGCCGCCCCGTCTACCCAGCCTGCAGCCAGGACCCAAGCCGCCAGCAGGTGAGGCTCGGCACCTCGGTCGGCTGGTCGGACATCTACCCCTCCACCTACGACCGCCAGTGGGTCAACGTCAGCGGCCTGCGGGGCTGCTTTGCCTTCGTCATGCGAGTCGACCCACAGAACCTGCTCTATGAGTCGAACGAGCACAACAACCGCTCAGCCCGCATCATCCGGCTCCCTTATAGGGACGGGCCGCAGAACTGCTGACGCGTCTGAGTGGGGGGATGGCGGGTGCGCCCTGCGGGAATTGACACCCCAAGCGCTACGCGCTTGGGGTGAATGAGGAGCGCGGCCTACGGCCGCGCAGACACCGGATTGCATTTCCGCCGCTTCGCGACATTCCCACAGGGCGCACCCGCCATCCCTCTCAAGCCCCCACCAGCTTTCAAAAGCTCCCTGCCCCGAGGCGCCACTCGGTCGCCGAAAGCTCGACATGCCCCAAGCCCCATTTCGGCAGCCTCAAGCTTTCGAAAGCTTGCGCGCCCTGGCGCCGGCTACGTAGCTCAGGCCGTCGCTGGTGACGCGTCGAGAGGAGCCTGGTCACCCTCCGGGCGAATGTCGCGAAGCGGCGATATGCAATCTCTCTATTGCGCGGCGCAGCCGCGCTCGAGATTCACCCCAGCACAAAGTGCTGGGGTGTCAATTCGCCCGGAGGGTGACCAGGCTCCCCCCAACAATCCACCCCAAAGTCGTCCCTCAGCCGCCGATCGGGGCCCTCGGGGTCGAGCCCCAGAAGACCACGGTGCCCAGCATGCCGATGATGTGGACGAGGACGATGTTGACTGCCATCGACTGCGCCGTGGCGGTGCCGACGCCAACCGGGCCGCCGGATGCGGTGTAGCCGTAATAGCAGCCGACGGCGACGATCGCCGTCGCCATCACCATTCCCTTGATCAGGCTGAAGGTCAGGTCTAGCGGGTTTTGAAACATCCAGAAGATCAGCAGGTAGCCGCCCGAGGAAACGTCCCCGACCTGCTCGACGACCGAGAAGTAGCTGGCGAAGTACATGATTCCGATGCTGACCAAGTAGAGAAAGGGCAGGACGATCCAGGCGGCAAGCAGCCTGGTCCCCGCGAGGAAGGTGACGGGCGGGATGCCCATCACCTCGAGCGCGTCGATCTCGTCTGAGATCCGCATCGCGCCGAGCTCGGCAACGATCCCGGTGCCGACCTTGGCCGAGAGGATGTAGCCGAAGGCGTAGGGCAGCGCCTCGCGCAGATCGCACCAAGCGGCGAAGAGGCCTGCGTAGGCAGGCACACCCTGGGCGCGGAAGAAGTAGGCGCCCTGGAGGCCGCACTGGAGGCCGAGGATGAAGACGAAGGCCCAGATGACAAGGGCCGAGCCGAGGATCAGGATTCCCGCCTGGCGCAGGCTCTCGCCGAAGAACGGGATGACCCGGCCCGAGTAGACCAAGCCGGCGACGCGCGAGCCGAAGCGGGCGAGCTCGCCGAAGGAGTCGAGCCAGCCGCGGGGCGCATCGAGCCAGCCCATCATCTTGGCCGCTCCCGGGTCATCGGATCGTCTGCAGTTCGGGGTTGGTGGCGAGCAGAATCGCGGTGAAGACGAACTGGAAGAAGAAGACCGCGACCAGGGCGATGACCACCGCCTGGTTGACGGCACGGCCGACGCCGGCGGCACCGCCGGACGCAGTCATCCCCTTGAAGGAGCAGACGACGGCGATGATCGCCCCGAACATCGTGCACATCAGCACCGAGCCCCAGATGTCGGTGATCGAAGAGTTGGCGAAGAGAGTCGCGAAGAAGCCGCCCAGCGGCTGCTTGTAAAGCAGCTCGGCGGCAATGCCGGCGCTGAGGCCGAAGACGATGGCGAAGATGTCGAGCAGCGCGGTGACGACCATCAGCGCCAGGAAACGCGGCACGACCAGGTTCTTCACCGGGTCGACGCCAAGCACCTGCAGGGCGTCGAGCTCCTCGCGGATCTTGCGGGCGCCGAGGTCAGCGGTTATCGCCGTGCCGGCGACACCGGCGACGACCACAGCGGTGACCAAGGGGCCGATCCAGCGGATCGCGGTGAGCACGAAGAAGCCGCCGAGGCGGTCAAGCGCACCGAAGATCGACAGCGCCCCCGCCGCCTGCAGGCCGGGTGCGCCGAGGCAGAGGGCAAAGGTCGAGATCAGCAACGGAAACCAGGAGAGCTTGAGCACGAAGAGGAACTGGTCGACGAGCTCCTCGCCGTAGGGATAGGGCGGGCGCACGGCAGAGACGATCGTCTTCGCGGTGAGGATCATCATCTCCCCCACCTGCTCGAAGGCGGACTTGGCGGGCAGGAATGCCCGCGTTACGACTTCGCCTGCCACCAGCTCATCGCCCTGCCGAGAGGGCCCCCGCCCGATCTCGTCGATTCGTCGTCGAGCTCTTCGCCGAGCAGCGCCTCGCGCCGGGCACGAGCTTGACCGACCTGCCGGGCCCGCCGCTCGGCCGCCCGCTGAGCTTCCGAAAGCTGCCCGATGAGCGTGTCGCGCGTCTGCTCCAGCTCCTCGACCCCAGCCACGTGCGCCTTGGAAAAGCGTCCCGCGGTCGGCATGTCGGGGGGAAGATCGCGCGTGTAGGCAGCCAGCTCGACCTCCAGCCGGGCGATCTGGCGGCGCAACTCGTGGCGCACCTCGATCGCCTCGCTCTGCTCGGCGAGGTCGGGCAGCTCGGCAGGCTCAACGCCACCTTCCGACTCATCCGCTGGGTCGCTCATGCTCGCGCAGGCCATCGCGACGATCACCAGGTCGCGTGGATCCAGCCCGGCCTCGCGCACCTGACGCAATGCTCCCCCGGCGATCCCCTCGAGCTCGGGCGCCGCCTCGATCCCGTCGGCGACGAAGGTGCCCTGGCCCTGTCGGGTGACCACGAGACCGGCCTGCTCGAGTCCGGCGTAAACCGCGCGAACTGTGTTGACGTTTACGCCCGCCCACGCGGCAAGACGCCTGCAGCTGGGCAGCTGTTCGCCGGCGGAAAGCCGGCCTGTCGCGATCAAGGCCCGCAGCCTCCACGACAGCTGCACTCCCACGGGGAGCTCTGCCGCAGGGTCGATCGAGAACGGGGTCTCGACACTGTTCGCGGTGCGCTGTGCCATGAGCACACACAGTATTGTCTCTCGCTGTTCGAATCAACTATGACAGTCATCGCAGCCGCTCGAGCCTCTCCTCCAGCTCGGCGACCGGGAGGCCGCCCTCACGCAGCACGGTCCAGCGCTGGTCTTTGTCGAAGGACGTGAGGTCTACCACCGTCGACGGCGCCCCGGTCAGCGGGCCGCCGTCGATCGCCACGTCGACACCGGTGAGGATCTCTCGCGGGACGTCGGCGAAGTGCGCCGGAGCCGGCTCGCCAGTGTGATTCGCCGACGTCTGAAAGAGCGGGCACATCGCTCCCGCGAGAGGTCCGTCGATCAGGCGAATGCCGAGTCGTTCGGGGTCCTCGCGACAGGCGAGCGGGTAGCGCCGCTGGGGGTTGGCTACGACCAGGGTGACCGGCCCTGGCAGCAGCGCCCCCACCGCGACCTGCGTGCTCGGGTCGAGATCCTCGACAAGCTCTCGCATCGCCAGCGGTGACAGGTACAGGACCGCGGATGGCTTGCCGTCATCGCGGCCCTTGATGCAATGGATCCGCTCTATCGCATTGCCGTTGAGCGGATCGCAGGCAAGCCCGTAGAGACCGTCGGCCGGGAAGACGGCGACGCCGCCCGCAGCGATGCAGAGCTCGAGGCCGGTTCGCACCCGCTCGACGCCATCGCGGTCGATCGAGACGGTGACCGTCATCCGGCCCCCCGTCGCCCGACCACGACTCGCTCGATCCCGGCCAGGTCACGGCGTGCTTCCGTGGCGTCGAGCCCGGCCTCGTGCAGCAGCTCCACGACCGCCGCTGCCTGCCGCTCGCCAACCTCGAGTGCGAGGCTGCCGATTCCAGCGTTCGCTGTTCGTGGCGCTATCCCTGACAAAAGACGAACGCACTGGGAGAGGACGCCGCGGATCGCGTCGAGGCCATCCGAGCCGCCGAGCAGGGCCTCGCGCGGCTCCCACTCGGTGACCTCGGGCTCGAGGGCGGCCCATTCCGCATCGCTCACGTAGGGAAGGTTGGCGACGACCAGGTCGAATTCCTCCTCGGGGACGGAGCCGACCTCGAGACGGACCCGATCGGCGAGGCCGAGACGCTCGGCGTTGAGACGTGCCACCTCGAGCGCAGCGGCCGACGTGTCGGTCGCGATCACCTCGCACTGCGGCAGCTCCGCAGCGATCGCCAAGGCCACAGCCCCGGAGCCGGTACCGACGTCAAGCACTCGGCGCGGCGCCAGCTCCAGCGCCAGCTCGACCAGCAGCTCGGTCTCCGGTCGCGGAATCAGCACCCTTGGATCGACCGTCAGCTCGAGATGGCGGAAGCCGCGCCGGCCGAGGATGTAGGCCACCGGCTCGCGCCGCAGGCGGCGGCGAACCATCTCGCCGAAGCACCGGCCAGCGGCTGACGGCAGCTCGGCCTCTGGGTTGGCGGCAAGCCGCGCCCGATCCCAGCCGGTTGCCTCTGCCAGCAGCAACTCCGCGTCGAGCCTGGGCTCATCGACCCCGGCGGCGCTGAGCGCGTCCACCGAGGCCGACAACGCTTCTCCAATCACCTGACCGCCGCGGTCTCGAGCCTCTGTCGCTTCTCCTCCGCTGCCAGCGCCTCGGTGAACTCGGTGAGATCGCCGCCAAGGACGCCATCGAGGTTGTGCGAGGTGTGCTTGATGCGATGGTCGGTCACGCGCCCCTGGGGGAAGTTGTAGGTGCGAACCTTCTCGGAGCGCTCGCCGCTGCCCACCTGTGCCTTGCGCTCCGAGGCGATCTTCGCCTGCTGTTCGGCCAGCTCGCGCTCGTAGATGCGGGCGCGCAGCACCCGCATCGCGCGCTCCTTGTTTTGCAGCTGGGACTTCTCGTCCTGCATCGAGACGACGATGCCGCTCGGCTTGTGGGTGATTCGCACCGCCGAGTCGGTCGTGTTGACCGACTGGCCACCGGGTCCCGAGGAGCGGTAGACGTCGATCTGCAGGTCGTTCTGGTCGATCTCGACCTCGACCTCCTCGGCCTCGGGCAGCACCGCGACCGTCGCGGTCGAGGTGTGGATGCGCCCCTGGGACTCGGTCTCCGGCACCCGCTGCACGCGGTGTGTGCCGCCCTCGTACTTGAAGACCGAGTAGGCCCCCTCGCCCTTGATCGCGAAGGTCACCTCCTTGAAGCCGCCCACCTCGGCGCTCGACTGCGAGAGGGCCTCGGTCACGAAACCACGCTCTTCGGCGTAGCGGGTGAGCATCTTGTAGAGGTCGCCGGCGAAGAGCGCTGCCTCGTCTCCCCCAGTCCCGGCGCGGATCTCGACCAGGACGTTCTTGGCGTCGTTGGGGTCGCGCTCGACCATCGCCAGGCGGATCTCCTCTTCGAGACCCTCGAGCCGGGTTGGCGCCTCCTCGACCAGCTCGCGCAGCTCCGCATCCTCACCGTCCTCCTCCAGCAGCTCGCGTGCTCCGTCGAAATCGTCCTTCAACGTGCGGTATTCGACTGCGAGCGCTTGCGCCGGCTGCAGCTCGCGGTACTCGCGACCGACCTCGGCGTAGCGTTCGCGATCGCCGATCACCGCCGGATCGGCCATCTGCCCCTCGAGCTCGGCGAAACGCGCCTCAATCTGTTCGACCAGGGAATCGATCACTGCAGGGCAACATTAGCTGCGACGCCGCCGTTTCTCGCGGCGGGTGGCACGGATTTGGGGGACCACCCCGAGGAGGCGGCGCAGCCGCCCCCGCAGCGGGTGGTGGCTCCAAATCCGTGACAGGACCCGCCGCGCCGAAACGCTAGGCGACGATCTCGATCTGCTGCTCCCCCGCCGCCTGGTCGGGCGACTCCTCGGCGAGCACCTTCTCCAGGGCGGCGATCGCAACCGCGAGCTGCTCTTCGTCGGGCTCGCGTGTAGTCAGGTTCTGCAGCATCAGGCCCGGCCACATCAGGGCACGCACCCAGCGCTTGCGGCGGTTCTTGCCGGCCCACTTGATCACCTCGTAGGAGAGTCCGGCGATCAGCGGGATGCCGAGGATGCGCGAGGCGAGCAGCCAGTACCAGGCCGGCAGGCCGATCGGGGCAAAGACGAAGATCGCCAGCACCATGACGATCAGCAGGAAGCTGGTTCCGCAGCGCGGGTGCAGGCGCGAGTAGAGCTTGGCGCGCGCTGGTGTCAGCTCGTCTTCGGCCTCGTAGCAGGAGATCGTCTTGTGCTCGGCGCCGTGGTACTCGAAGACGCGGCGCAGGTCGCGCAGGCGGCTGATCGCGACGATGTAGCCGATGAAGATCGCCGTGCGCAGCACCCCCTCGACCAGCCAGAAGAGCAGCGAGGAGCCGAGCTGGTCCTTGATCAGGCTGGTCAACCCGACCGGGATGACGAAGAAGAGGCCGACTGCCAGCGCTAGGGAAAGCGCGATCGTCAGGCCCCAGACCCAACCGCCGATCTCTTCCCGCTCCCCGTCCTCGTCCTCCTCGAGCTGGGCGTTGGCCGAGATGCCGAGCGCCCGGAAGCCGATCTTCAGCGACTCGCCGAGGGCGACGACGCCGCGCAGCACCGGCAGGCGCCAGAGCCGGTGGCGCTGCGCCCAGGGCACGATCGGCTCGGAGCTGATCTCGACCTCGCCCTCGGGGTTGCGCACAGCCACCGCCCAGACAGAGATCCCGCGCATCATCACGCCCTCCAGCACCGCCTGGCCGCCGACCGGCGCGTCGCGCTTGGCGACGAGCGCGCCGTCCGGCATGCGCAGCGGGTCGGCCCCGTTGCTGGAGCCGGCTGCCTCGGTCTGCGGGGAGCCCAGCTCCGGGCTCACGGTCTACTTCTTCCCGGCCTTGGCGTGCTTCGCCGCGCGGCGCTGGAAGCGCTCGACCCGGCCGCCGGTGTCGACCAGCTTCTGCTTGCCGGTGTAGAACGGGTGGCACTCCGAGCAGAGCTCCACGTGGAGATCGGACTCGGTCGAGCGGGTGTAAAAGCTGTTGCCGCAGGAGCAGTGCACGTGCGCCAGCTGGTACTCGGGGTGAATTCCGGCTTTCATCTCCGATCAGTCTAGATCACGCGCGTAATTTGCTCATCCAGGGCTTGGGAAGCTGGAGCGTGGTGCCGATAGCTGAGCATGACCCCTGGACGATCGACCGCGCCTGACACGCCGCTCGCGCGCGGCGTGCGGATCGCCCTCGCGGTGCTGCTGCTCGGCGGCACGCTGCTGGTCGCTCTGCACTACTGGCTCGGCATCGACGGGGGGCTACACGACGTGATCGTCACGGTCGTCTACGACGCAGTCGTGCTGGGCGCCGGCTTGGCCTGCCTCGTGCGGGCCTCGACCTACGGGCGTGAGCGCAGCGCCTGGGTCTTGATCGGCCTCGCCATCCTCGCCTGGGGGTGCGCGGAGGTCTACTGGTCGGTCGCGATCGAAAACAACCCGAGCGCTCCCTATCCCTCGCCGGCCGACATCGGCTACCTCCTTTTCTACCCGCTCGCCTACGCCGGCCTGGCGCTGCTGGTACGAGCCCGCGCTCACGAAATCAAATGGCGCCTCTGGATGGACGGCGCAATCGCCGCTTTGGGCACCGCCGCGCTCGGTGCTGCCTTCATCTTCGACTTCGTCGCCGAGAAGGCGGAAGGATCCACGGTCGAAGTCGCCACCACGCTTGCCTATCCGCTTGGCGACATCTTCATGCTGGCGATGGTCGTCGGCGTGATTGCCCTCACCGGCTGGCGTCCGGGTCGCACCTGGTCTCTGCTGCTCGTCGGCCTGGCAGCGCTGGTCCTCGCCGATATCGCCTTCACCCTGCAGCTCACCGAAGAAGCCCTGCCTGGGGGCAGCTGGGTCGAACCGATCTACCTGATCTCCGCTGTCTGCCTGGGCGCATCCGTATGGCAACCGGCAGAGGCAGCGGCGATCACCTCGCCGCGCGAGCGGCGTCGCGAGATGATCGTCCCGACGGTCTTCGCCGGCGTGATGATCGGTCTCTTCGCGATGCAGTACTTCAGCTCGACCAGCGGGCTCTCGACGGTGCTCTGGGCCGCGACGATGACCGCGGTCGTCGCCCGGCTGGGGGTGAGCGACCGTGAGAACCGCGACCTGCTCGAGCAGGTGCGCACCGACGCCCTGACCGGATTGGGCAATCGGGGTCGCCTCCAGGTCGACCTGCCGGACCGTTTTGCCGGGGCGAGCGAGGAAAGCCCGGTCACGCTGATCCTCTTCGACCTGAACGGCTTCAAGCAATACAACGACACCTTCGGCCACCCGGCTGGGGACGAGCTGCTCACCCGACTCGGAACGGCGCTGCGCGAGGCGGTCAGCCAGGACGGGAGTGCGTACCGCATCGGGGGAGACGAGTTCTGCGTCCTGCTGACCTGCCCCCGCGACCGCGTCCAGGGCGTCGAACGCAGGGCGTGCAAAGCCCTCACCGCGAGCCAGAAGGGAGTCGAGGTCGCCTCAGCGTGGGGCGCGGTCGAGATCCCGACCGAGGCCAAGGATCCCTCGTCTGCCCTGCAGCTGGCCGACGTGCGCATGTACGCGCAAAAGGAGTCACGGCGGGTCTCCGATTACAGGGCCGCACAGCTGATCGCGGATCCGACTGCAGAGACGGTCGAGACCTAGGAGGGTCTAGCGAAACCCGCGTATGCGGACTGGCGAGCGCCGGACCAAGCGGGGCAAGGACGCAGGGAGGCCGAATAGCAGCGCTCATGAGTATCCGGTTCCGTCAGGTGACGTGCCTACAGTCGTCTTGTGGGCAGGCCAGACTTCCCTCGCACGATCATGGAGTTCCAGGAGCGCTTCCCCGACGATGTCGCCTGCCTCGAGTACCTGGCGGCGTCGCGGTGGCCGGAGGGCTACCGATGCCCGGCCTGCGGCAGCGAGCGTGCCTGGATCTTGGAGCGTCGCCATCTTTGGGAGTGCAGCGACTGCCACCACCAGACTTCGGTCACCGCGGGGACGGTCATGCACGGCACCCGCACCCCGCTTCGCCTCTGGTTCTGGGCGGCCTACCTGGTCGCCACCCACACTCCCGGGATCTCCGCCAAGCAGCTGCAGCGCCAGCTCGGCCTCTCGCGCTATGAGACCGCCTGGCTGATCCTGCAGAAGCTGCGCCGGGCGATGGGCGCACCGGAGCGCGAGCCCCTGCGCGGCGAGGTCGAGGTCGACGAGGGTTTTGTCGGAGGCGTCAACCCTGATCGCAAAGCCGGCCGAGACCCCGTTGGCAAGCGGCTCGTGGGGGTTGCGGTGGAGGTCCGGGGAGCCGGCTCGGGCCGGTTGCGGCTCGCGGTGCTCGCGGACGCGAGCAAACGCACCCTCGGGCCCTGGGTCGCTGAGAACGTCGAGTCCGGCGCGATCGTCCACACCGACGGCTGGGGCGGCTATGCCGACCTCAGCCACCGGGGCTTCGACCACAGGCCGATCTCCCAGCGCTGGCGTAGCGAGGAGCGCCGCCTCATCCTCCCCCGCGCCCACCGTGCCCTCTCCAACGTCAAGACCTGGCTGCAGGGCACACACCGCAGCGCCTCCGAGAAGCACCTGCAGGTCTACCTCGACGAGTTCGTCTTCCGCCACAACCGCCGCCGAACTCCGATGGCCGCCTTCCAGACGCTGCTGGGACTCGGCGCGGCACACCAGCCGAGCACCTACGCCGAGATCACCAGCGGCATCGCTGCCTGAGCAAACCGGATACTCATGAGCGCTGCTATTCGACC
>Ga0157306_10000079_pt1 | contig 16691 bp, 14 predicted proteins | sample NitcycUS163409C2_FD_108391 | JGI IMG/M metagenome (GOLD analysis project Ga0157306, IMG submission 108391) | Soil microbial communities from Arlington Agricultural Research Station in Wisconsin, USA - Nitrogen cycling UWRJ-S163-409C-2 | ecosystem: Environmental > Terrestrial > Soil >...
GCAAGGCCGTCACGACCGCACGCGCGAGCGCGACTGGCGCCAGCTTTGGTGGCGGCAACGTCTCCTTCCACTCAACGTCAATCGGGCCCGGGAAGAAATTGATGACCCGCACACCCGCCGCACGCATCCCCGCCCGCAGGCACTGCGAGAGCGAATGCGCAGCCGCCTTCGAAGCCGAGAAGGTGCCGTGAGCAGGGAAGTTGGATAGCGCAAACACGGACAGAAGGTTGACCCAGGCCGTCGCGCTCGACTGGCCGTCGGCCCCGCGAGCCCGCATCGCGGGACCGAAGGCCTGCGCGAGCCGGAGCAACCCGAAGTAGTTGATCTCCATCTCGGCCTGCGCCACGTCCGTGCCGCTGCGCGAGGCGATGCCGTGCGCGCGGTGATGCTCGGCATTGTTGACCAGGATGTCGACCTTGCCGGCGATCTCGGCGGCAAGCTCCTGTACCGATCTCTCATCGGTGAGGTCGAGCGGCAGCAACGTCACCTGCGGCAATGCGGCGAGCGCATCGAGGCCCGCGGCACGCTTCCACGGTTCGGCCTGCCCGACCCACACGATGTCCGCACCCGCATCGACCAGTCCGCGCGCAAGCGCCTGGCCCACGGCGGTTCGACCATCGGTGACCAGGGCCTTGCGAAACTTCGGGTCGCAGGTCATCTCGCGCAACTGTCGGTCGTCGGCCATGTTCGACACGTCCTTTTCCGGAAATCCCACCAGCACCGCCATCCCCGCCTTGTCGAGGCGGGCGTCCACGCGAACGCGCGCGGGCGCCGCTGGCGCGTCGCCATGCAGATGCACCACCACCGTCGGTCCGGCATCGAGCCGAACCATTCCGAGACGCCACGGCAGCCGTTCGCGGAAGAATACGTCGTGGCTGTGGGCAAGCCGCGTCTCGGCGATCAGCTCGCCCGCGCCCGACTGCCGTCGCCACGGCAACGCGGTCGCGAGGCAGCGCACGCAGGCTTCGCGCGGCGGATACTGCGTGGTACCGCAGACCGCGCAGACCTGCAGCTCGAACCGACCCTCGGCCGCCCCCGCCGTAAGGCCAAGCGCAACGCGGCTGCGCTGCCAGGGCGGCAGCACGGGGAGCCGCGTTCGCAGCACGGGGTTCTTCCGCGCAGGTCGCGCGATGGGCTCGGTCATACCGCGCCACCCGCGAGCACTGCGGCGCCGCTGCACAGCCCGCGGTCGTAGTTGATCATGCCAAAGCCGCTGACGAGCCCGATGCGCGCATCGGGCACGGCGGCGCCGAGCACCCGTCCCGTCAGCTGCCGCACGGCCTCCACCAGACCGAGGTAACCACCGGCGGCACCTGCCTGGCCAACCGACAACTGCCCTCCGGAGGTGTTGAGCGGGAAGTCGCCGTCGGTGCCGAACTCGTGCCCGCGGATGAACTCCGCGCCGTCGCCCTTCGCGCAGAATCCCAGGTCCTCGATCTGCATCAGCGTGATCACCGGGTAGTCGTCGTACGCCTGCAGAAAGTCGACGTCAGCGGGGCCAACGCCCGCCTGCGCGTAGAGCTCGTCGCGATCCAGCGCCCAGCCGCCCCGCACCTGGATCGGGTCTTCCGGGTACGCGTTGTGACGCTCGATGGTGCCCAGGATCCGCGCGTATGGCAGACCGAGCTGTCGTGCGCGTTCGACGGTGAGGACCAGGAAACCCTCGGCGCCCGCGCAGGGCATCACGCAGTCGAAGAGACGCAGCGGTTCGGCGATCGGCCGCGCTTCGAGATATTCGGCCAGGGTGAGTGGCTTGCGCAGGAGTGCGTGCGGGAAGGCCCGGGCGTTGCGCCGCTGAGCGACGCAGAGCTTGCCGAAGTCCTCCCGCCGCACACCGTGCATGCGCATGGAGTGGTCGGTGAGGAACGCGAAGCTTGCGTTCGGCCCGCCCGATCCGTACGGATAAACCGCATCGCGCGCGAACTGGCTGAAGCTCGCGACGGTGTGCCGGAAGGAATCGACGTGATTGGTGTCCCCGGCGAGGCAGGCGACGATCGCGGCGTCGCCGGATTGCACTGCGCGCGCGGCGCGCCGCAGCGCGACCACGCCGCTCGCGCCGCCCATCGGGATGTGATCCAGCCAGCGCGGCGACAGGCCGAAATGCTGCATCAGGCCAACCGCGGTGTCGGGGAAGAGCAGGAAACTCGAGACGGCGACGCCGTCGATGTCTTCCTTGCGTAGCCCCGAGCCCTCGATCAGCGCAGCGAGTGCACGGGCGAGCCACCAGTGTGCGCCGCGGATCGAGTGACGTACGTACGGCACGGTGACCGGCACGGCGACCGCGATGTCGTCGTAGCCCGCGCGATTGGTCGCTCCAGTCATGCCGGCACTCGCTTCTTCATCTCCCGCGTGTCCACGCATGCGCCTTCGCCCAGCAGGCGGCGGCCGAGCTCGCCGAGCCGGCCACGCTGGATCTTCTCCGTCGGCGTGAGCGGCAGCGTAGCGCAGAAGGCGACGTAGCCCGGTGCCTTGTAGTAGGCGAGCCGGGCGAGACAGAACTCGACGATGGCGCGCGCCCGGGCTTCGGCCTCCGCGGCCGGGACTCCCGGCGCCAGCACGATGCAGGCCAGGACTTCGTCGCCGCGCAGCTCATCCGGCACTGCCGTGACACCCGCGGCGGCGACGGCCGGATGCTGCAACAGCACGCCCTCAACCTCCATCGCTGAGATGTTTTCGCCGCTGCGACGGATCAGGTTCTTCCTGCGATCGACGAAGTGCAGCTGCCCGGTTTCGTCCTGTCGCACCAGGTCGCCGGTGTGAAACCAGCCCTCGCGCCATGCATCGATGGTCGCCTGCTCGTCCTTGAGATACCCGGTGAAGAAGCCGGATCGCGGCTGCGATCCACGGCTGCGGACCAGGAGCTCCCCGGTTTCGCCGGCCGGGACGTCGTGACCTTCCGCGTCGGTGAGTCGGTAGTCGACGCGCCCTTCCGGTCGCCCGAAACAAGCCGTGCCGACCTGCCTGGGCTCCCGGTTCGCAATCACGACGGCTCCGGAACCCGTCTCGGTCATGGCCCAGGCCTCGATCAGCGGCATACCGAACCGCTCTTCGAACGCCGCGTGATGCCGCGGATTCACCCCTGCCCCGAAGCCGAATCGCACCGAGTGCTCGCGGTCCCGTGGCGACAGCGGCGCGGCAAGCAGCATCGCCGGCATCACGCCGAGGTAATGCACGACCGTCGCGCGCGCTTCGCGCACGCTGTCCCACCAGGTGCGCGGGTGGAACCGATCGACGGGGATGAGACAGCCGCCGGTCAGCAGCATGCACATCGTCGAGTACGCCATGGCGTTCATGTGCGTCAGCGGCAACGGCGTGATCATCCGTTCGACGCCCGGTCGGATCTCGCATAGCCCGCCGAGCCCCGCGTACCAGTGTCCGGCCCACAGGAAGTACTCGTTCGGCAGGATGCAGCCTTTAGGTCGGCCCGTTGTGCCCGAGGTGTAAAGCAGAGCGCACTCGGTCGATAGGGACGGCGCTTCGCTCGCGCCCGGTGCTCCGCTAGTTGCAGCAACGATGTCGTTGCCGTCTGGCGACACCAGCGTGAGCGATCGCGAGACGGAGCGCGCCGCGGCGGCCAGCGTCGCGTGTCGATCGACGGACGCCACGGCAAGCGCGATCTCGCTGTGCCCGACGAGATAACCGAGCTCGTCTTGCCGCCAGTCGGGGTTGATCGGTACGACCGACACGCCGAGCGCATTGAGCGCCAGCCAGTGAAACAAAAACTCCGGGCGGTTGAAGAGCAGAAGCCCGACGCGCTGGCCGGGACCATACCCGGCCGACGCATACGCGGCGCGGAGCCTCTCCACCTCGCCCGCGGCTTCGCGATAGGTGAACCCGCGCTCAACGATGCCGTAGGCCGCGGCGGTCTCCGCGGTCACTGAAAGGAACGGTCGCTCCGCCCACCGAGCCGCGCTGGCTGCAAACGACTCGTATACCGTGCCGCCGATATCCCGCACGCAGCCTACTCTTAAGGGAAGAGCTGGATCGACGGCAGCGCCGCGTCGCAGTTCGTGAGCTCGACTTTCTTGAGCTCTATGCGCAGCACCCCCGACTCGCGCCGCAGCCAGTGGCTCACCACGCCGGCGAGCACGAGCTGCGCATCGAGCCGGGTTTCGACGTAGATGAACGGCGTGCGCAGCCGGCAGCGGCCGGTCGTGGCGCCGTCGTCCTCGATGGCGGGCCGCTGCAGGACGTGCTGACACCAGCTGGGCTGATGCTGGGAGAACGACCGCGGGTTCTTGAGACGCTCGATCCGCACCTTGAGCAGCAGTTTGTCCTCGTAGAAGAGCGAGGTGTGGTTTTCGCCGTCCGGCTGACCGCGCGTGAGTGGCATCCAGTAGCGCGCGTCGTCGGTGAAGAGCTCGTACCACTCGTCGAAGCGCTTCTCGTCGATGAGGCTCGCTTCGTGATAGACGAAGTGCTCGAGCTCCTCCGCCGTCGCGACGGGTACGCCGCTCATTGGGCAGCGCTCGCCGCCATGTCGAGCGTCATGAACCGGGCCCAGGCCCGATACTGCCCGCGCATCGAGATCTCGCTCAGGCCATTGTAATCGCCGGCGAGTCCGCGGGCCTCGTCGCTGCTGTGGTTCCGATGCAGGCTCACCCACTCGTTGCCATCGGTGGCGAGCCCCTCCTGGATCGCGTGGTAATTGTGCTGGTCGTCATGTCCCACGATCGAGGTTGGCGCGTTGATCAACCGCGTGTAGAGCACGGTCCGCTGCAGCAGCGAATCCGGCGCACCGGCCAGACGGAACGTCGTGCTCTCGAGCACCGTGCGGTCGGGTGCAATCGGGCGCGCAACGCGGATCGCCTGGATCGCGCCCTTGATGGTGAGGCTCGGGTAGTAGACGGTGTTGTGGCGCACTTCGCCCAGGATCTGGCGGGCGCGCTCGGCGCCGTAGGCCTGCTCCATCAGCCGCTCGTATTCGCCGATCGCCGAGTACTGGGAGTGGATCGAATATCGAACCCCCGAATAGCTGTGGCCGTTGTCGTATACCCGGACCCCCATCTTGTCGAAGAACTCATAGCCGTTGACGAAGGGGAGGAACTGCTCGATCGCCATGGGCTTCGGTTCGTCCTCGGGGTGGCCGGCCCAGAGCTTCTTCGCCGTGCCGGCCGCGGATTCGTGCGACACCATCGGGTGCATGGTGTCATTCAGGTTCTCGACGAACATCTTCCAATTGCTGTCGTGCAGGTAGCGGAGCGTCCCTCCGGCGACCTCCAGCCTGCCGAGCGGCGACCGGTCGACCATGTTGTCGATCGAGCTCAGGGCGTCGCCGAAATACTCGTGGAACCCGGGACCGGTTTCCGACAGACGTGCGAACACGAACCCGCGATGGATCGCGACGTTGCGTACCGGCGCGATACCGGCCGCCGCGCTCGAGGTGGCGAGGGCCGTGCCTTCGTAGCCCGACTTGATCGGGATCGTGCGGATCGAGCCGTCGAGCCGATACGTCCAGCCATGATAGGGGCAGCGCAGCAACCCGCCTTCGCAATGGCCCGCGCGCGCGGACAGGAGGCTCGCGCCCTTGTGTGCGCAGCGGTTCATCAGTACGCGCACGGTGCCCTCGGCGTCGCGCAGCATGATGACCGGCTGTCGCGCGAGCTCGGTCGTGAGGTAGTCGCCGGCGTTCGGCACCTGGCTGTCGTGGCCGACGTAGATCCAGGTGTTGCGCCACAGGTGACGCATCTCGAGCTCGAAGATCTCCGGGCTCAGGTACACGTCGCGGTGCACGCAGTCCTCGCGGACCAGCGCCCGTACGGCCTCGGGGTCGTCTCGATACCGGTTCAACGGATCTCTCCTCCGCGCATGGTCGCCCAAGCCGTCTCTTCAGGCCACCGCCCGGTCGAGCTCCGCGAGCGCACGGTCGAGCGCGCGGCCGTGCTCGTCGGCAAGCGCCGCCTCGCGGAGTTGCCGCATCGTCCGAGCCGAGCCGGCGCGGCCTTCGAGCCGCCCTGCGGCCATCAGCAGTCGCGTGTAGCCCTGCCAACCGCGAGCGTGCGTGTCGCCGTAACCCTTGACCAGTCGCTGGTTGGCCGCAACTTCGACTGCCAGCCCGTAGTCTCGCCCGGCAAGAGCGGCAATGCGCGACAGCCAGTCGCGAATGCGTGCGTCCTCTTCCTGAAAACGCAGCGTGCTGCGCCGCCAGCGCTTGAGCCCGGCGACCGCACGCAGCACCGCAAAGCCGCCGATCGAAGTTGTCGTGATCGTGCGGTCGCCCGTGAAGCGCCCGAGACGACGACGCCAGGCCGGCGAGGCGAGCAACCCCTTCCCTATGCGCGCCGGGAGCGTCCCGCAGATCTCCTCGACGCGCGGCTTCATGAACTCGGTGACGGTGACCACCTGGTCCTTGCGCGTGCGCAGCTCCGCGCGGATCCGCTCGGCGCGATCGGAACGCGTTTTCAAGTCCGCGACTCGTATGGTGTCCTCGAAGCTCATCCAGAGCGCGAGACCCTGCGCGGTCTCGCGCGTCAGGCGGATGTCGCCCGCCGGATCAGGCTCGCAATCGAGCACCGCCGCCACGCGGTCGAGGTACTGCGCGGCGTACACCGGATCCTGGTAGTCGATCAGCCGGGTGACCGCGAGACGCAGCACGGGTCGAAGCGCGTCGGGGAACGTGTCGATCCGCCCGGCGAACGCCGCAGCCAGCTCCGTGGCCGGCGACACCGTGGGTGGCGTGACCGTAGCGCCAGCCGCCGAAGGGCTCGGCGCCAGACCCGACGCTCCCACGCGGGCTCGAGCGGCGCGCGCCGCGGCCGCGCCGGCCTCGAACGCCGCCAGGTTCGCGTCGACCGATCGGGCCGTGGCCCGAACCGCCGTGCGATAGGCGTCGTCGCCAAACGGCAGCACCCCCGCGCCAGCCACGGCGCCCAATAGCACGGCGCTGATCAGCGCGCCCGTTTCCTCGGCGATAGCGGCCATGTCGAACCCGAGATACGCCCTGGCGCCGCTCGCGACTTCCGCGGCGAGCCGGCCGGCGTCCGCACGCCCGTCGCCGAGCGCCGACTTTTCGCCGATCGTGTAGACGCGGTGCGTCGACGCGATCAGCGTCGTTCGATCCGCGGTCACAAAGCCGCGCTCCACGGCGCGGGCCGCCTCGAGCGCCTCGGCGGCCACGACGATGTCTACGTCGCCCGGGCTCGGCATCAGCGCCATCACCGGTCGCCGTCCATCACCGGGCAACGCAGCCTCGGCGAAGAACTCCAGGTAATAGAAGGTCGCGCCGGTGCGTTGCGCGACACCAGGAACCGAGGTCGCCTGGACGAGGTGGCGTTCGCGGCGTGCGACGTCGATCAGCCAGTCCGCGACGACTCCCCCGCCCTGCCCGCCGAGCGCTGCGATCATGAGCGTCACCGGGCGTCGCGTCAGGTCCATCGCAGCTCCGGCTTGCCGGCCAGCCACGCGATCACGCGCGCGCGCAGGCGTGCAAACAGGCGGTCCAGGCGGCTCGGGTTCGTGATCACGTCGGCGCGATAGAAGGACGGGCACAGCACCGCGGCATGCGCCACCTCGCCGCAGACGCCGCAGCCGACGCAGCTCGCGTCGACGTGCACGACCGGATCGCTCCGGAGCGGGTCAGACGAGGGCTTGATCGTCAGCGACGGACAGCCGGAGAGCCGTATGCACGAGCGGTCGCCGGTGCACACGTCCTCGTCGACGCCGAATTTCTGCTGCACCGTGCGCTGCCCTGCCTCGATGCGCCTGCGGAGCTGCGGTGCGATCCGTCGCTGCCGGTTGAGCTGGCACTCGCCTTCCGCGATCAGCACCTTCGGGCCGGGCTCGGAGGTCGAGAGCGCCTCGCGCAGCGCGCCGAGCGTGGCCTTCATGTCGTAGGTGTGCACGCGCCGCACCCAGGTCACGCCGACTCCGCGGACCGCCTGCTCGATTGGATTACGCATCTTCCGTTCCGGAACGTCGGCCCGGGAGGAGAGGACGTACTGGCCACCGGTCGCCGCCGAGTAGCCATTGTCGACGATGATGGTGAGACCGTCGTGGCGGTTGAAAACGGCGTTGCCGATGCCGCTCGTGAGGCCGTTGTGCCAGAACCCGCCATCGCCCATCAGCGCCACCGGCCGGGCGCCGGTCGAGCCGTTCTCGAGTGCAGCCGCGCCCGCGGCGCCGAGCCCGTAACCCATGATGCTGGCGCCGAGATCGAACGGCGGTAGCGTCGCAAAGGAGTGGCAACCAATGTCGGCGCTGACGTGCATGGGGCCGCGCTCGCGCTCGATCAGCTTCATCGCCGTAAAGAGCGGTCGCTCCGGACAACCCGTGCACAGACCCGAGGGGCGCGCGGGCACCGCCCCTGCGAGCGCGGCCGCCGGCAGCAGCGGTTGCTCCCGTACGGGTCGCTGGGAAGTGGCCGCGGGCGTTCGCACGGCCGGCCGAAGAACCTCCGGCCGGTAGCGCTCGACGAAGGCTTCGACGCCTTGGCGCATCACGGCCCCGGTGTACTCGCCCGCGCGCGGGAACGGCCCTTTGCCGATCACCTCGGTCGCAAGCCCCGCCTGGCGGAGCAGCATTCCGATCGACTGCTCGAGGTACTCCGGCTGGCCCTCCTCGACGACGAGCAGCGCACGCTTGCCCTCGGCGAACGCCGCAAGCTCGGTCGGTATCAGCGGGTAGGTGACGTTGAGAACGTACAGCGGCACCTGCGACGCTCCGAAAACATCTGCGAGGCCGAGACGCTCGAGCGCACGCAGGAGGGTGTTGTAGAGGCCGCCCTGGAGCACGATGCCGATGTCGCGGAGATCGCCGTCGTGCCGCTCGTTGAGCGCGTGCCGAGCGACGAACTCGACCGCGGCTGGCCAGCGCTTGTCGATCTTTTCGCGCTCCTGCTGGTAGGTCGACGGCGGCAGGATGATCCGGTCGTAGCTGCGCCGGGGCGCCGCCAGCGCATCCGCCACAGTGAAGGCGGGCCGCCGGTTGTCGCTCGCGACGAAGCGGCCGTGCATGTGGCAGGCGCGGATCCGCATCATCAGCATCACCGGCGTGCTGCTTGCCTCGGAGAGTTCGAACCCCTGCTCGACCATCCGCACGATGGCGGGCAGATCCGGGCGCGGATCGAGCAGCCACATCTGCGACTTCATCGCAAAGGCGTGGGTGCGCTCCTGCATGATGCTGGCGCCCTCGCCATAGTCCTCGCCGAGCACGATCAAGGTACCGCCCGTGACGCCGGCAGAGGCGAGATTCGAGAGCGCATCCGAGGCGACGTTGGTGCCGACCGTGGACTTCCAGGTCACGGCGCCGCGGATCGGGTAGTTGATGGACGCGGCGAGCATCGCCGCAGCGGTCGCCTCGCTCGCGCTCGCCTCGAAGCGCACGCCGAGCTCATCGAGGATCCCGCGGGCGTCCGCAAGCACGTCCATCAGGTGTGACACCGGCGCGCCTTGGTAGCCGCCGACGTAGGCCACGCCCGCCTGGAGCAAGGCCTTGGTGACGGCGAGGATGGCCTCGCCCTCGAAGGTCTCGCCCGAACCGAGACGGAGGGACTCTACTTCCCTTGCGAAGGATCGTTCCGCCATGCGCGCCCCGGTGGCAGTCCCGAAGATTCATGATACGCTTCTGATCACGTGATTTTGCAAGTATTGCCGCGCCTAACGTGCCTCCCGTGAGCACCGCCGCCCGCGCCAGGACCGGCTCCCGTCCAGCCGGCGCCCGGCTGCGCTCGGATCCGGCGTCGCCGGGCTTCCGGATCGCCGATTACCCGTTCTATCTCGTGAACCGCGCGGCTGCCCGGTATGCAATCGACATGGGCAAGGCCCTGAAGGGCATAGGCATGGACCTGCCGACCTGGCGCGCCCTGATGATCCTCCACGAGCGCAGCCCGCGCAGCGTCACTGAGATCGCCGACCAGGCCGTCATACGGCTCTCGACCATGACCCGCGTGGTGCAACGGCTCGACCGCAGCGGGCTGGTCCAGCTTGCAAGCCGGCCATCCGATGGCCGCGTCACCGACGTCGCGATCACTCCCCGCGGGCTCGACGCCGTGCGTCGCGTGCGCGAGGTTGCGGGCCGGATGTTCCAGCGGGCGTTCGGGGATTTCTCCGCGAGCGAGATCGAGACCCTGAACGAGCTGCTCGTTCGCGTGTTCCGCAACCTCAGCCTCGCACCGTGACTGCGGAGGTAGCGCCAGCCCCCCTTTGATGTCCCTGCGGTGGCGCCGTTGACAAGATTCCGGGCCTGACCGATGGTATCGGTGACCAATTTCCCAAAGGCCGCCGCGCGGCGCTTCCTTGCGAGCAGGTGTACGCACCGCCGCGACAGGCCGGCATCACGCTCATGACACGCTCATCTACCAACTGTTAAAAGCGGTTCCATCCGAGGAATCAGCCATGACCACGCCTAATTCCACCATCGACTGGCACGTCCGAGCCCGCGGGCTCAACTTGCAGACCCGCCCGTTCATCGGCGGGCGGTTTGATGACGGTCCCGCAGATCACGCATTCGACTGCGTGAGCCCTATCGACGGCAAACGGATCGCGTCGCTTGCCGAGGTCGGAGCGCGCGGCGTCGACGCCGCCGTGACCGCGGCTCGCAAGGCCTTCGAGTCCGGTGTCTGGGCCAACATGGCGCCACGCGCGCGGAAGAAGGTCCTGCTCAAGCTGGCCGCACTGGTCGACCAGCATCGCGAGGAGCTCGCGTTGCTCGATACGCTCTGCATGGGCATGCCGATCTCGATTTCGAAGGACTATTGCGTGCCGTGGGCGATCAACGCCCTCGAGTGGTATGGCGAGGCGATCGACAAGCTCTACGACGAGGTCGCGCCGACCGACCGGTCCGTGCTCGCGCTCATCACCAGGGAGCCGGTCGGTGTGGTCGGCGCCGTGCTTCCCTGGAACTGGCCGATGGGCCTGCTGGGCTGGAAGGTCCCACCTGCGCTCGCGGCGGGCAACAGCGTGGTGCTGAAGCCTGACGAGCAGACCTCGCTCTCGGCGCTTCGCTTCGCCGGGCTGGCGCAGGAAGCCGGCCTGCCGGACGGCGTGCTCAACGTCGTGACGGGAGGACCGGCGGTCGGTGAAGCCATCGGCCGGCATCCCGACATCGACGTCGTGGGGTTCACCGGCTCGACCGAGGTCGGGAAGCTCTTCATGAAGTACTCGGCCGAGTCGAATATGAAGCCGGTCTGGACCGAGTGCGGCGGCAAGGGTCCAAACATCGTCTTCGCGGACGCCCCCGACCTCGCCGTCGCGGCGCAGACGGCGGCCTTCATGATCTTCCTCAATACCGGCCAGGTGTGCGCGGCGGCGAGCCGCCTGATCATCGAGGAGTCGGCTCGCGAGCAGGTACTCGAGATCATCAAGGGCGTCGGCCAGGCCCTCGCGCCCGCGGATCCGCTGGAGGCGCAGACCATGCTCGGCCCGATCGCCAAGGCGTCGCAGCTCGAGCGGGTGCTCGGCTACATCGAGACTGGACGGAAGGAAGGCGCACGGCTGGTTACGGGCGGCGGCAGGGCGCGGATCGAGAGCGGCGGCTTCTTCATCGAGCCTACGGTCTTCGACGGCGTGCGCAACGACATGCGCATCGCGCAGGAAGAGATCTTCGGGCCCGTGCTCTCGACGATCACCTTCCGCACGCCCGAAGAAGCAGTCGCGATCGCGAACGCGAGCAACTACGGTCTCTCCGGCGCGATCTGGACGCAGAACCTGAGCAAGGCCCACACGCTCGCCCGGGCATTGCGCTGTGGCAGCGTCGCGGTCAATGCCTACTCCGACGATGCGCACGACATGACCGTGCCCTTCGGCGGCTACAAACAGTCGGGGTTCGGGCGCGACAAGTCGCTGCACGCGCTCGACAAGTACACGCAACTCAAGACGACCTGGGTCAACCTCAAGTAAGGTCATTGCGGAGCGGTCGCCATGCCAGCTGTGAAGACGAGAACGCGGATCCTCGCCACGATGGCCCTGGCCTCGGCGAGCTGGACCGGCCCCGCCGTCGCACAGCTCAAGCCGGAACCGCTGGTAGGCAGCGACCTGCCGGAAAAGCCCGGCCCGCACTGGATGTGGGTCAACGACGTGGTGTTTCACCACATGGCGGACGGCAAGGCTTTTCTAGTCGATGGCGACGCCGGGACCATGCGCGGCATGCTCAGCACGGGCTTCGGATTCAACGGTGTGGTGGTGCCGCGCAACCGGTCGGCAATCCTCTCCCCCGAGGTCTATTTCTCACGCGGCACCCGCGGAACGCGCACCGACGTCGTCACGGTCTACGACCCGCGCAAGCTCGCGCCCGTCGCCGAGATCGGCATCCCGCCGAAGCGCGGTAGCCATATGCCGATGACGGCGAGCGCAGCGCTCACGGACGACGACCGGTTCCTGGTGATCTACAACTTCACCCCGGCGCAGACGGTCAGCGTCGTCGACGTCAAGACGCGGAAGTTCGTCGGCGAGATCGACATCGCAGGTTGTGCCCTGGTCTATCCGACCGGGCCGCGCAGCTTCTTCTCCCTGTGCGGTGACGGAACGGCGCTCACCGTGCGGCTCGACGACGCCGGCAAGGCGGCGGGCAAGGCCCGCACCGCGAAACTCTTCGATGCGGTCAAGGATCCCGTCACCGAGAAAGGCGTGCGACGCGGCGACACCTGGTACTTCGTCAGCTTTACGGGCGACGTAGTGCCCCTACAGACGACCGGCGGCACCATCAAGGCCGGTGCCCGCTGGTCGCTGCTCGATGCGGCCGACCGGAAGGCATCCTGGCGGCCCGGAGGCATGCAGCACCTGTCGCTGCACGCCGCCAGCGGACGGCTCTACAGCCTGATGCACAAGGGCGGCGAGTACAGCCACAAGGATCCGGGCACCGAGGTCTGGGTCTACGACCTCTCAAACCGCAAGCGGCAGAGCCGGTTTGCGCTCGAGGCTCCGGCCACGTCCATCAACATCACGCAGGACGCGAATCCGGTGCTCTTCGCGATCTTCATCGGCGCGGGCAAGGTCGACGTCTACGACCCGAAGGGTGGCAAGCTGCTGCGGTCGATCGCTGAGATCGGATTTACGCCCACCACACTGGTCTCCTACTGAGACAGCCTGTGTACGCGCTCGACCCCGTCGTTTCCACGATCATCGCGCTCGGCGTCGCGCTGCTGTTCGGCGCCGCGGCGCTCCACAAGCTCAAGGACTGGTCGCGGTTTCGCACGGCACTGGCGGGCTACGGCCTCGTGCCGTCATCGCTCAACCCGGCCGCGGCCCTGAGCTTCGTGGCACTCGAGAGTCTGACCGCGGCCACGCTGCCGTTTACAGGCTCGCGACGCGTCGGCGCGTTCCTCGCGGCCGCGCTGCTCGTCTCCTACGCGCTTGCCATCTTCATCAACCTGCTGCGGGGACGCACGAGCATCGACTGCGGCTGCCTTGGAGCCGGCCAGCGCAACCGGATCGGCGGCTGGATGGTGATTCGCAACCTTGGCCTGGCGGCGGCGACATTTGCCGCGACGCTGCCGACGACGGGTCGCAGCCTCACTTCTCTCGACGTCGTGACCATCGTGGGCGCGGTGCTCACCCTGGCGGCGCTCTACGCCGCACAGGATTCGCTGCAGCGCACCGCGCACGCAGGCCTCGGGAGTGCCCGACCGTGAACGCAGCCGGCTGGATCGCGATTGCCGTGCTCTGGCTCGTGGTCGCCGGTCTCGCGATCGCCGTGCTCGCGCTCGCACGACAGATCGGCATCCTCCACCAGCGGCTGCCGCAGGCCGGAGCGCTCAAGCTCGGGACCGGGCCGGTGGTCGGGGAAGCGGCGCCTGTCGTTGCGGCCACGGACTTCACCGGTGCGCCGCTGCGCATCGGCGGCGCGGATCCGTCGAATGCCGATACGCTCCTCGTGTTCGTCTCGCCGAGCTGTCCTGTTTGCAAGACGCTGCTGCCCGCGCTGCGCTCGATCCGGCGGCGCGAACAGCCCCGCGTGCGCGTCGTACTGGGGAGCGATGGTCCGCGGCTCGAGCACGCGGACTTCATCGCGACCGAACACCTGGGCGAGTTTACCTACGTGCTGTCCGAGGCGCTCGGCATCGCCTACGGCGCCGGTCGGCTGCCGCACGCCGTACTGATCGATGGCGCCGGTATCGTCCGCGCGAGCGGGCTTGTGAATTCGCGCGAGCACCTCGACAGCCTGTTCGAAGCACGCGAGCGCGGGGTCGCTTCGCTGCAGGAGTGGATGCAGGTGAGTGCGCGCCGCGATGTCGCCTGACGCCGAGGTTCCGCCGGGAGATTTCGATGACTGATCTCGATCAAGTGGTGGAGCGCCTGAGCCGCAGACTGGCGGGAGCCGTGTCCCGGCGCAGCCTGCTTCGGAGCCTGGGCGGATTGCTGGTAGGTGCCGCCAGCCTGCCCCTGCTCCCGGTTGCTCGCGGCGCCGCAACCAATGCCTCCGGCAAGACTCAGGACCCCGGCGATCCAGCCAGCTGCGAGTACTGGCGATACTGCGCGATCGACGGATTTCTCTGCGCCTGCTGCGGTGGGTCCGTGACGGTTTGCCCGCCCGGTACCGAGCCGGCGCCGATCACCTGGGTGGGCACCTGCCGCAATACCGCCGACGGGCGCGACTACATCGTTTCGTACAACGATTGTTGCGGCAAGACCTCGTGCGGGCGCTGCCTGTGCAACCGCAACGAAGGCGATGGCCCGATCTACCGGCCACCGATCGCGAACGACTACAACTGGTGCGTGGGCAGCAAAGCCAATATTCCCTACCACTGCACGGTCTCGCGCATCGTCGGCGTCGCCGAAAAGGCCGCTTGAGGATGCGCGCTGCCCTGCTTCTCCCCGTCCTTCTGTTCGCGGGCAGCGCCCTCGCCGACGCGAACCGCGCACGCCAGAACTACCTGATCCACTGCATGGGCTGCCACGGCGAGGCGGGCCTGGGTCTCGAAGGAAAGGTGCCTTCGTTCAGGCAGACGCTGGCGAGGATCAGCACCTCGCCACAGGGACGCGACTACGTCCTGCGCGTCCCCGGAGTCACCCAGGCGACCCTGGACGATGCCGAAACCGCCGAGGTGCTGAACTGGGTGCTGGCCGAGTTCAGCAGCGCGGAGGCGGCGCAGCGGGTCGCACCGTTCACTGCCACCGAAGTCGCGCGTTCGCGGCAGCACCCTTTGCTCGAAGTGATCGAGGCGCGGGAAGCCGCTCTCAGCGTGGCCGAGTAGCCCGCATGTACCAGTCCTACTCGCTGGCGGCGACGCAGCCGCGGGAGCGCTTCGACTACTTTCACGGCATCGTCGACGGCGTCTTCTGCCGCATGACCCTGGACATCGACCGGGGCGTGCGCGCCGCGTTTGAGGCCAGCCTCGAGTCGACCGATCTCGGGCGGGTGCAGCTGGTACGAGTCTCCACGAGCCCGCTCCAGGTCCGGCGCCTGCCGCAGGACATCGCCCGGATCGACGACCCGCCGTACCTGGTCAAGTTCCAGCGCGCGGGTGAGTCGCTATGGTGTCAGCGCGGCCGCGACGTCCACGTGCGGCGGGGCGATTTCGTCCTCTGCTCGACGGCCGAGCCTTATGCGCTGCGTTTCCGTGGCCCCTACGACATGCCCGTGCTGGTCGTTCCGCAATCGATCATGCGCCGCCTGACGCCCGACCCCGACCAGTTTCTCGGCGTGCGGATGGCGGGCGACGACGCGGATTGCGGACTTCTCAGCAGTTTTGTGTTCCAGGTTGCCGCGCGGATGAACCGGCTGGCCGCGCCGATGATGCGCCGGGTCGAGGCCAACATACTCGACCTCCTCAGCGCGATACTGAACGCCCGGGCACGTCCCGGCTCGACGTCGCGCGCCGGTCAGCTGGCGCGCATCAAGGTGTACATCGACGAGCACCTGCACGAGCGCCAGCTGGGGCCGGGCACGATTGCGGCCGCCCTGCGGTTGAGCACCCGCTACGTGCACTCGGTGTTCGAGGGCGAGGACACCACCGTGGGCGGCTACATCCGCCGCAGTCGGCTCGCGGCCTGCCGCGAAACGCTCGAGTCGGCCGGGCCGTCGCTGTCTCTGACCGACATCGCGCTGCGATGGGGGTTCTACGATTTGTCCCACATGACGCGGTGCTTCAACCGGGAGTACGGGGCACCGCCGCGGCGCTTCCTGTTGCAACTGCGAGACGGCGAAGCGTGTTCCCCGGCTTCATCCTCGTACAAGGGGGATGCGCGGAGCGACTAGACACGGGCCCGTGGACTGGCGCCAAATCCGCGTCAGGTGAGAACAAGGGGCAGGCAACCGTGGCAAGAAAACACCAGTTCAGCGCCGTCTTCCTCGTCGCCGCAGCCGCCGCGCTGGCTGGCACCGCGGCAGCGCAGACCACTTCGGGCCTCGAGGAGATCATCGTCACCGCGCAGAAGCGCGAGCAGAGCATGCAGGACGTCGGCATCGCGGTCACCGCATTCGGCGACAAGCAGATCCGCGAGCTGGGTTTTACCGACAGCACGGACATCGTTGCGATGACGCCCGGGCTCATCTACACGACGCCGAATGCCGAATCGAGCGTCATCAACTTCTTCCTCCGCGGCGTCGGGCTGAACGATTTCGCCGATGCCAACGAGAACCCGGTCGCGGTGTACGTCGACGATGTCTACCGCCCCGCCTCTGGCGGACTCAGTTTCCAGCTCTTCGACCTGCAGCGCGTCGAGGTCCTGCGCGGGCCGCAGGGAACACTGTTCGGCCGCAACACGACCGGCGGGCTCGTGCACTTCATCAGCAAGCGGCCCACCGACGAGCTGGAC
>Ga0157306_10000082_pt1 | contig 16425 bp, 17 predicted proteins | sample NitcycUS163409C2_FD_108391 | JGI IMG/M metagenome (GOLD analysis project Ga0157306, IMG submission 108391) | Soil microbial communities from Arlington Agricultural Research Station in Wisconsin, USA - Nitrogen cycling UWRJ-S163-409C-2 | ecosystem: Environmental > Terrestrial > Soil >...
CGAGCGACTGCCAGGGCTCGGGCTGGTCGACCTCGAGACCGTGCGTCACGACGGACCTCGGCTGATCGGCAACGTCGCGATCGAGGTCGATCTCGACGGTAGGCAGCGCACGATCGCAGGCTTCGAGAACCACGGCGGCCGCACCCACCTCGGCTCGGGCTGCAGTCCCCTGGGGCGCGTGATCAAGGGGTTCGGCAACAACGGCGAGGACGGCTTCGAGGGCGTCCGCCAGGGCAACCTGATTGGCACCTACCTGCATGGCCCGCTGCTGCCCAAGAACGCCTGGCTCGCCGACCACCTGATCGCCCTTGCCCTGGAGCGCCGCTACGGGAAGCGGCTGCAGCTCGAGCCACTCGACGATGCTCTCGAGCGGACCGCGCACGAGAGCGCCCGCCTCGCCGCAGGTGTTCGCTGAAAGGTCGCACGGCCCATGGCAAGCTGAGGCAACGACTAGCCCTTCGGAGTGCAAGGCAAGACATGGACCCCATGCAGCATGGAGCCATCGCTGAACAGGATCTCCCCTTCGGTGTAGTAGTGACCGGTCGGACAGCTGGCGGTCAGATAGCTCTTTTTCCTGCCCTGGTAGGTGAACTTGCGGCCGATGGTGAGCTCGAACTCGATCGCCGAGCCGGCCCCTCCCGCGATCACCGGAATCTGCGCGACGGTGTGGATGCCGTAGTGGCCGCGGTGGATGCGGGTGATCTTGACCGTGGCGATAACGGCGGTCGGCGCCGGGACGGCGACGTAGGCGTGGGCGAAGAGAAGCGTCGCGCCGCCGTGGACGCCGCCGTTGAAGAGGACGATCGGACCCTTCGCAGCGAACGGCTTCTGTTCGGGGAAAGCGACTTCGACCTCGCCCTCCCCGGAGCCGACGATCGCATCGGGACAAGCCTTCTTCGCATCCACGGTGGAGCGGGCCGTGAGCTGGCCTGCCCTGCAGACGGGCAGGCCCTTGGCGTTCACCTGGATGCTCCTGTCGAAGTCGATGTTCAGGGTCCTGACCGCGGGAGGATGGCTGCCGTCGGCAGTGCCGATCTCAGCCTTGATGCGCGCCAAGATGGGTATCTGGCTGTGCCTTGGCAGCTTGCTTGGGAAGATCCCTCCGTCGTCCTTTAGGAAGAGGTTTCCGGCGCGGATCACGTGCGGCTTGGCCAAGGCGCTCGCCACGACCATCAGCGCAAGCCCGGTCCCGACGGCCACGGCGCAAACCAAACGCTTCCTCATGCTCTTTCCCCTTGCCTCGTGAGTTGGGATCGAGCCGATCCTCCCGGGCCACGCTGGCCGCTACCTCCCCAATATGGGGCCTTTGCTCACCCGGGATTCATCAAACTGGGAAGGCGCACGACGCTATGTCGGCTCCCTGGATCCGTAACGCCACCAGGCGACCGCAATCGAATCAATCGTCCAGTCGCAATGCGGTCTCCAGCTCCGTCGCGAAGTCCTTGACGGGGCGGCCGAAGAGGTCCTCGATGGCGCGCATTCGATTCGTGACCGTGCGACGATCGACGCCCAGCGCCGCAGCGGTCGAGGAGATGTTCCGCTCGGCAGCGAAGTAGGCGCGCAGGGTTTCCCGCGCCACCCCGCCTCCGTCCCGCGCTCTTTCGAGCGGCTCCAGGTAGAGCTGGTGCAGCGAGGTGGCGACAAGGTCGTCGCGGAGGATCGATGCCAGCAGGGCGACATCGGCGTAGCGGACGATGGCCTGCCCCCTGCGCTCGGCGATCGGCAACGCCGCCTTGGCCTGGCGGTGGCTGAGCCGCCAGCCAGAGAGTCCCTCGCCGGGCTCGCCGACGGTCACGAACACCCGATCCAGAGGGATTTCGCCAAGCGCTCGCAGCGCCTGCTCGGTACCGAGCGGGCGACCGCCACCGAGCCAGCAGGCCCAAATCGGCTCCTCCTCTCGGCAGACGGCGAGCAGGCGACGGTCGAGCCTCGCCGCCAGCACGCGCATCGCCTCCGGCGACGCCTCTCCTTTGGCCATCAGGGCGAGGTGGTGGGCGTCGAGGTCATAGCCGAGCTCGGAGTGATCGACCTGCTCGCCGGCGAGCAGGCTCTTGACGCACTCGCGACGCCGCTCCGTGGTGCTGCTCGGCCAGCTCTTCGCCTCGCGGACGTGCTCCTCGCTCACCGCCTCGAGCAAGCGGTCGAAGAGCATCGCCTGCCTGCGCAGCAGGCGGCGAAGAGCGGAGCTCGAGACTTCGGCGTGCTCCGCCTCCGCGACGAGAAGGTCGCCGAGCAGGGCATTGCCGGCGCAATAGCGACGCAGGACGGTGTCCAGCGCAACGCCAGCCCGAGCGGCCAGGCGAGCCTCTGCCAGCAGCGCCGGTGGAACGCCGGGCGTGCGACGCTCGCCGTGCTCGATCAGGTCGAGGGCGTGCTCGAGGGCCGCGGTGAGGGCACCGTGCAGGCTGTGCAGGTAGGTGGGGTCGGCGACCTGGCGGGGATCGGCGATCGCGTACATGCGGGTGGCGATACTCGCTTCCAGCTCCGGGAGTCGCCCGCGCAGGCGAGATGCGAGCGCGGAGCAGGCCTCGTCGAGGGAACGTACGGATGCCGCCGATGCTCGTTGAAGGCTTTTAGGGGTCATGCCCCCCATAATCCTTCAACGAAGGTTGTGTCAACGGCCACTGGATCCGAAGCCGCCGGCGGCGCGGACCGAGTCCGCCAACGAGGTCGTCTCGGCTGGCTCGGCGAGAACGATCGGCGTCACCACCAACTGCGCGATCCGGTCGCCGGGCGCGACCCGGTAGGTCTCGGCCGGGTCCGTGTTGAGCAGCAGCACGCGCAGCTCGCCCCGGTACCCGGCGTCGATCAGGCCCGGCGCGTTGACCAGGGCGATCCCGTGCTTCTTGGCCAATCCAGAACGGGGCAGGACCAGGCCGGCGTGACCCGCGGGAATCTCGACGGCGACGCCCGTGCCGACGCTCCACCTCTCCCCCGGCCCGAGATGCGCTGCCTCGCAGGCGTAGAGATCGAGCCCAGCGTCACCCTCGTGCGCGCGTGTCGGCAGCGTTGCGTCGTCCCTGAGCTTGGCCACGGGCAGCTCCACCGCGGCGAACCCTAGACGACGGCGAGATCGTCGAAGCGGTGCAGCTCGGCGACCGGGAGCTTGGCGCGAACGAGAACGCCGTCATCGCGATCTGTGCGGTGAAGGTCGCCGGCGATCTCGTGCAGCTCGTGCAGGCGGCCGCCCTCTGCGTAGGGGACCAGCAGCTCGACCTCGGCCAGGGTGTCCTCGAAGGCGGCCTCGATCCGCTCGCGCAGCCCGTCCAGCCCATCCCCCTCGAGCGCCGAGACGAGCACCGCGTCGGGATGGCGCAGCTGCGCCTCGGCTTTCTCCGCGGGGCCGAGCAGGTCCGCCTTGTTGAGCACCAGCATGCGCGGCTTGCCGCCGGCGCCGATCTCCTCGAGCACCTCGTCGACGGCGCGCATGTCGGCGGCGAGCCGCTCCTCCGGCGCGGCGGCGTCGATCACATGCAGGATCAGGTCGGCGAGCACGGTCTCCTCGAGGGTTGCCTTGAAAGCCTCGACCAGCTGGTGGGGCAGCTTCTCGATGAAGCCGACCGTGTCGGTCAGCAGGTAGCCGCGGCCGGCGAGCTCGAGGCTGCGCGTGGTCGGATCGAGGGTGTGGAAGAGTCGGTCGCCGACGCCGACCTCGGCGCCGGTGAGCGCGTTGAGCAGCGTCGACTTGCCGGCATTGGTGTAGCCGGCGAGCGCGACCCGGGGCAGCGAGGAGCGCTCGCGGCGGGCCCGCATCACGCCACGATTGCGCTCGAGCCGCGCCAGGCGCCGGCGCAGCGCCGCGATCCGGTTGCGGGCCAAGCGGCGGTCGGTCTCGATCTGGCTCTCGCCCGGGCCCCTGGTGCCGATGCCGCCGTCCATGCGGCCGGCGCCGAGTCGCTCGAGGTGCGTCCAGAGCCCCCGCATGCGCGCCATGTTGTATTCGAGCTGCGCCAGCTCGACCTGCAGCTTGCCCTCGGCCGAGTGCGCGTGGTCGGCGAAGATGTCGAGGATCACCGCGGTGCGATCGATTACCGGTACCCCCAACGCCGCCTCCAGGTTGCGCTCCTGGCGCGGGGCCAGCTCGTCGTCGCAGGCGACCAGGTTGGCGTCGCAGGCAGCGATCTCAGCCTTCACCTCGGCCAGCTTTCCGCGCCCCAGATAACGATCGGGATCGGGCGCTTCGCGCTGCTGGACGGCCACTCCGGCGGTCGCCACGCCGGCGGTGCGCAGCAGCTCCTTCAGCTCAGCGAGCGGCTCCTCGCCGGCCTCGCCGTTGACAAGGCCGATCGCCATCGCCCGTTGACGCGCACGCGGGTTCGAGACGCCGGCGCCAGCAGCGCCGGCGCGCGTCTCGGCGGTGCGTCCGTTTCGCGAGCGATGCACTTCTTTCGATTGTAGGCGGGGAGCCCGCCTAAACCAGTCCGGCTAGGCTTAGCGCCTGTGAGGGTCTTCGTCACCGGCGCGACGGGGTTCATCGGCGGCGAGGTCGCCCGCCAGCTGCGTGCGCGCGGCGATGAGGTGCGCTGCCTGGTGCGCAGCCCCGAGAAGGGAACGAAGCTCGGCGCGCTCGGCTGTGAGCCGATCAGCGGCGACCTCAGCGACGAGACGGCCCTGCGCACCGGCCTGGAGGGCTGCGACAGCGTCGTCCACGCGGCGGCGATGTACGAGGTGGGAATCCCGGCGAAGCAGCGCCCGGCGATGTACGAGGCAAACGTACACGGCACCGAGCGCCTCTTGCGCGCCGCGCAGCAGGCGCAGGTCGGCAAGATCGTCTTTGTCTCGACGGTCGGGGCCTTCGGCAACACCCATCGCAAGGTCGTCGATGAGACCTATGAGCACCCGGGCAAGGAATTCACCTCCTACTACGAGGAGACGAAGCTCGAAAGCCACCGGATCGCCAAGCGGATGATGGTCGAGGAGGACCTGCCCTGCGTGATCGTCCAGCCCGGCGGCGTCTACGGACCCGGCGATACCTCGCAGGTGGCGGACCTGCTCGAGCAGTTCTTCGCCGGCCGGCTGCCGTTGCTGCCCTTCCCCGAGCTGGGCATCTGCCTGACCCACGTCGAGGACGTCGCCGGCGGCATCCTGCTCGCCCTCGACAAGGGCAAGACGGGCGAGACCTACGTGCTGAGCGGTCCGGTGACGACGATGCGTGAGGCGATCGAGACGGTTGCCAACCTGACGGGACGCAAGGCGCCCAAGCACGCCCTGCCGACGCCGCTGCTCAAGGCGATGACGCCGATCGGGCCGTTGGTGGGCAAGCTGATGGGCGAGCCGCCCAATCTGCGCGAGATGATCAGCTCGGCCGATGGCGTGACTTTCTGGGCCACTCACGAGAAGGCCAGCCGCGAGCTGGGCTATGCGCCGCGCGGCATGGAGGAGGGCCTGCGCCAGACGCTGGAAGCCGACGAGCGCTTCCCCGCACCGACGGCATAGGTCACGGGCCGACGATGCGCGTCATCGACGTCATGCACCTCGGACGGCCGCATGTGATCGGCTGCTGGGAGGTCGACGGAATGCTGGTCGATCCCGGTCCCGAGTCCTCGCTCGAGACGGTGCTCGAAGCGCTGGGCGACGAGCAGCCTCGGGCCCTCCTGCTTACCCACATCCACCTGGATCACGCGGCGGCCACCGGCGCCCTGGTGCGTCGCTGGCCCGACCTGGAGGTCTACGTGCACGAGCGCGGCGCTCCGCACCTGGTCGACCCTGCGAAGCTCTTGGCCAGCGCCGAGCGCCTCTACGGCGATCAGATGGAGCGGCTCTGGGGCGAGATCGTGCCCGTGCCGGAGGCCAACGTGAAGCCGCTGACCGGCGGTGAGGACGTCGTCGGCATGCGGGTCGCCTACACACCGGGGCATGCGTCGCACCACGTCAGCTACCTGCATGAAGCCAGCGGCACCGCCTTCGTCGGCGACGTTGCCGCGGTGCGCATCCCGCCCTCGCACCTGATCGTGCCCCCCACCCCACCGCCTGACATCGACGTCGAGACCTGGCTCGACTCGATCGCGATCGTCGAGTCATGGCGCCCCGAGCGCCTTGCGCTCACCCACTTTGGGGCCGTCGAGGAGCCGATCGAGCACCTCGAGGCAGTTCGCCACCGCCTGCGGGAGGAGGCAGACCTCGCCCGGGAGATGGGCGAAGCGGAGTACGAGCGCCGCCACCGCGAGCGGGTCACGGCCAGCGGCGATGCCCAGACGGCCGCCGAGCTGATCCAGTGCGTCCCGCCCGAGTACCAGTGGCGCGGCCTCGACCGCTACTGGCGCAAGCGCGAAGAGCGACAGGCCTGAGCGGCCGGGACTTCCGGCCGAGGGCCGCGTTAGCGTCCTCTCCTCAGTGGGTTCGGGCGTCTCGTCAGCGAACAGGGGAGTCAAAGTGACCATCAGCACCACTCGATCGTCGTTCCGCATCGCTTCGTGTCTCGCAGTTGCCGTCCTGGCGGCAGTCGCGCTCGCCGCCTGCGGCGATGAGGAGGACGCGCAGAGCCTGAGCTTCACGTTGAGCGGCAAGGGCAAAGCCGCCAAGCTCAGCGGGCCGCAGAGCGCCGAGACCGGCCTGACTGAGATCACCTTGAAGAACGACGGCAAAGCCGAAGGCGATATGCAGCTGATCCGGGTCGAGGGGGATCACTCCGCCGGGGAGGTCCTCAAAGGCCTGGGAGCTGCGATGAAAGGCAAAGCCTTCCCGGACTGGTTCTTCGCCGGCGGCGGGATAGGCACCACAGCCGCGGGCAAGAGCCAGACCGTGACCCAGGTGCTCGAGCCCGGGACCTACTACGCCTTCAACACCGAAGGCCCGCTACCCGACGCAAGCTCGGTCCCGTCCGTGACGGTCAGCGGCGAGGCCTCCGAGGAGACGGTGGAGGCCGACGAGACGATCGATGCCTTCGAGTACGGCTTCGAGGCCGAACCGCTGCCCTCGGGCAAGGTCGAGGTCGCCTTCGAGAACACCGGCGCCCAGCCGCACCATCTGCTCGCCGCACCGCTCAAAGGCGACAGCACGGCCGAGGACGTCGAGAAAGCCTTCAAAACCGAAAAAGGCCAGCCGCCCTTCGATGAAAAAGGCTTCCAAACCACCGCCGTGCTCGAAGGCGGCGAAGGCCAGCTGGTCACGCTCGACCTGAAGCCGGGCCGCTACGTGCTCTTCTGCTTCATTACCGATCGCCAGGGCGGCCCGCCGCACGCCCGTAAGGGCATGGTCGACGAAGTCGAGGTCGAGTAGGGCATTCGAGTGCGAGTTGCGCGGGCGCCGGCGCTTATGCCAGGTGCTCGCGCATGCGCTCGACGGCCTCTGCGATGCGGTCGTCGGGCGTCGTCAGCGAGATGCGGAAGAAGCCCTCGCCGCTGGGCCCGTACATCGAGCCCGGCGAGACGACGACGGCCGCCTCTTCGAGAACCAGCTCGGCGAAGGAGGTCGAGGTGTGGCCCTCGGGGACCGGCGCCCAGACGTAGATCGTCCCCCTGGGGGCGCCGACCTCGACGCCGATCTCGCGCAGGGCGTTGACGACCAGGTCGCGGCGGCGGACATAGGTTTCGTTCATCCGCTCCAGCGGGCCGCTCGGTCCCTGCAGGGCGGCGACCCCAGCCATCTGGACGGCCTCGAAGAGGCCGGAGTCGACGTTGGTCTTCAGCCGCCAGTAGGTCTGTACCGCCTCGGCGTTGCCGAGGATCGCGGCGCAGCGCCAGCCGGTCATGTTGTAGCCCTTGGAGAGCGAGAAGACCTCGACGCCGACCTCCTTGGCGCCGGGCGTCGCCAGGAAGCTGGGAGCGACGTAGCCGTCGTAGGTGGTCTCCGAGTAGGCGTTGTCGTGGACGACGAGGATCTCGTGCTCGCGGGCGAAGGAGACGACCATCTCGAAGAAGCCCTCGGGGACGACGGCGCCGGTCGGGTTGTTGGGGTAGTTGAGGAACATCAGCCGCGCCTTGGCGGCAACGTCGGCAGGCACGGCGCTGAGGTCGGGGGCGAAGCCCAGCTCGGGGACCAGCGGCAACAGCTCGGCCCGCGCGCCAGCGAGGATCGGGCCGCCGGTGTAGACCGGGTAGCCGGGGTCCGAGGCGAGCGCCACGCCGCCCGGGTCGAGGAAGGCGAAGCAGAGGTTGTAGATGCACTCCTTGGCGCCGATCGCCGGGATCACCTCGCTCTCGGCGTCGATCTCGACCCCGAAGCGGCGCTCGTAGAACTCGGCGCAGGCCTGGCGGAACTCCTCGCGGCCGCGGTTGCTTGGGTACTGCTGGTTGCCCGGGTCGGCAACTGCCTCCTGCATCGTCTTGACGACGTGGGGGTAGGTCGGTTCGTCCGGATCGCCGATCCCGAGGCTGATCACGTCGATGCCGGCGGCGCGCTTGTCGGCGATCGTCCGCTCCAGCTCCTGGAACTTGTAGGGAGGCATCGCCTCCAGCCGCTTTGAGGGATCCGAGATCGCCATGGCCGCGGAAATCTATTCGTCCAGCCTGGCGAGCGCGCCGAGCAGCTCGGCCGAGAGCTCACCCGAGCAGATCGGCTCGGCCCAGCCGCTGAGCGTCACGTCGAGCTCGTCGGAGATCTCGACCTCGAGCTGCCCCCCGTCGAGCTCGACCGTGATCGGGCTCTGGGCACCCCGCAAGAAGGCGGTGACCGCGGCGCCGCTGGCGCCGGTGCCAGAGGAGAGCGTCTCCCCCACGCCGCGCTCGAAGATGCGCGCCCGGACGTGGCTGCCCTCGGTGCGCAGGAACGAGACGTTGGTGCGGTTGGGGAAGAGGTCGTGACCTTCGATCGGCGGCCCGATCTCACCCAGGGCGAGCGCCTCGAGCTCCTCGCCGACGACGATCGCGCACTGGGGATTGCCGATCGAGACGTGCTGGAAGGCCCACTCGCGCCCGGCCGCGCTCAGCGTCCCCGATCCATCCGCGGGGCCCGAGGGAAAGTCCTTCGACGCGGTCGCCGCGCGGCCCATCTCCACCGAGCATGTGCGCTCCGAGGTGATCGTCGGTGTGATCGGCCCCGCAGCCGTCTTGATCGAGAAGGTGTCCTCGTCGGTCCAGCCATGCCGGCGCAGGTAGAGGATCGCCTCGCGGGCGCCGTTGCCGGAGAGCTCCGCCTCGGAGCCGTCAGGGTTGAAGATGCGCAGCTCGGCGACAAACGCGGGATCGGCGCTGCGGGAGAGCAGCAACACCCCGTCGGAGCCGAGGCCGAAATGGGGATCGCAGATCAGCCGGATGCGTCCTGCCGTGAGCTCCCAGGGAAGCTCCTCCGCCTCGGCGATCAGGTAGTCGTTGCCAAGTGCCTGCCACTTCTCGAAGCGCATCGCGGCAGCCTACCCAGCGCCGCCGTCCGCTCGCCGATCAGTCTTTCGTCACGTAGACAGCGGTCGGCGACGTCGCCCCGTAGTTGGCATTCCAGGCGATCGTCGCCGGGCATTCGACGATGCCTTCTTTTTCGAGCAGGCCCAGGGTGGCTACGAAAATGGTTTCCGCCGGTTCGCCGCCGTGGATGGCGAATTTGGTCGAGAATTTGCCGTAGGTGCACTTGAAGGTTCCGACGCCACAGGAGAACGCCAGTTTCGGTTCGCCCGTGATACCCGCGAAGGTGAGTTTGCCGTCCGGTATTGCTTCGCGTTCGATCGCCGATACCCATTCGAGGTTGATCGCCGAGACGGAGCAAACCATCCCTTTCCAGGTGCAGGTTGCGAAGACGAGTTCGGTGATTTTCCCGAAGACCGGGTTGTTGGCAGTCGACGTGGTCTTGTTGGTGATTTTCGAGCTGGTGCAGGTGATGTTGCCCTGCGCCGTCGTCAGCTGGGTGTTCGTCGCCGTGCTTTTGAATTCCGTTCCCGCGGTGTACTGGTTTCCCACCACACAGGGAACCTGATTCGTTTTGCAGAGCACGGTTTTTTCCGCGGCGCGCGCCTGCGAGGCGCCAAGCAGGGCGACTCCTGCAAGAGCGAGGAGCGCGACGAGGCCGAGCCGTGGCGCCGGGTGCATGATCAAGAAAAACTTAGCATTAGATCCAGGCGGCCGCTTGCACGATCGAGCCGGCCGCCTCCTCGTCGGAGAGCTCGGTGCGGTCCACGCAGCGCAGGTTGGGAACCTTGCGCATCCAGGTGAGCTGGCGGCGGGCGTAGTTGCGGGAGCGCTTCTTCATCGTCTCTAGGTCCCCGCTGAGCACCTCGTCGAAGCCGAGGGCTTTGCGCGCCGTCCAAGAGGGCCCCGCCTCTTCGGCACGCTCGACCTCCGCCCGCGCGCCTGCAGCGACGATCGCCTCGGTGCGTGCGTCGATTCGCTCGTAGAGCTGCGCCCGGTCCATGTCGAGCCCGAAGATCGTCGTCGGGTGACGGGTCTCTGGCGACCAGAGCTCGGAGTCCTCGGCTTCGGGCAGCGCCTTGACCAGCGAGAGCTCAGCCAGCGCCGCCCGCAGATAGAGCCCCGTCCCCCCCACGACGATCGGCCGTCGTCCGGCCTCCAGCGCCGCGTCGATCTCCGCATGCGCCAGCGGCATGTAGTCGCCCACCGAGAAGTGCTGCGTGACCGGCACGAACCCCACCAGCCGATGCTCGAGCCTCGCCCGCTCCTCTGCAGTGGCGACCCCGGTTAGCGTCGAAAGCCCCTCGTACACCTGCAACGCATCGCACGAAATGGCCACCGGATCCTCCCCACGCTCCCGCAGCTTCTCCGCCAGAGCGACGGCGACGCCCGTCTTCCCGACACCGGTGGGGCCAAAGATGGCGATTACGTTCATCGATGGATTGCGGAGAGGCTCCGTGAAGCGGGAATCGGGGCTGCTCCGAACGGCTTGTACTTTTTCGTGAATCCCAATCTCGGACGGCTCTAACCGCTTCACCGAAAAAGTTGAGTGAGGGGCTGCCCCGATTCCCGCTACCCGATCCGGCTCAATAGCTTCTCCGTCCCTGTGAGCGTCTGCGAGGTTGCTGCTGAGATCTCCACATCAACAAGCTCGCCAGGACCGGCAGTCCCGTCGAAGTTCACCGCCTTGTTGTGCCGCGTCCGCCCCCGCAATCGTGTCTCATCCGTGCGGCTGGCCCCTTCGACCAGCACCTCCATCTCGCGCCCAACAAACCGTTGCGCCCGTTCCGTCGCTCGCCGCTGCACCAGCTCGACTAGCCTCTCCATGCGCTCGACCTTGACCGGATGCGGAATTTGATCCTCCATCTCGGCGGCCTCGGTTTCGCGTCGGGGCGAGAAGACGAAGGTGAAGGCGCTGTCATAGCCGACCTCCTCGACGACCTCGAGGGTCTGCTCGAAGTCGGCCTCGGTCTCCCCCGGAAAGCCGACGATGATGTCGGTGGTGATCGCGCAGTCGGGCACGTGCTCGCGGATCAAGGAGACGCGGTCCATGTAGCGATGGCGGTCGTAGGTGCGCCGCATGCGCTTGAGGATCGCGCTCGAACCCGATTGCAGCGGCAGGTGGATGTGCTCGCAGACCGCCGCTAGCTCGGCGTGGGCGCGGATCACGTCCTCCTTCATGTCCTTGGGATGGGGACTTGTGTAGCGGATGCGCTCGATGCCCTCGACCGCGTCGACCCGGGCCAGCAGCTCGGCGAAGCCGATCCGCACCGGCTTGGGCAGGTCGCGGCCGTAGCTGTTGACGTTCTGGCCCAGCAGCGTGATCTCGCGCACCCCGTCGGCGGCGAGCGCCTCTGCCTCCGCCAGCAGCTCAGCTGGGTCGCGACTGACCTCACGGCCGCGGGTCGAGGGCACGATGCAGTAGGCGCACTTGCAGTTACAGCCCTGCGAGACCTGCAGCCAGCCCTGGAACTCACGCACCCGCCGGGTCGGCAGGTGTCCGGAGAAGTCCTCGAACTCGAAGTAGCCCTGGGCGCTGAGCGAGTCGGAGTTGAGGAACTCGGCCAGCTTGTGGATCTGCCCGGGACCGAAGGCTACGTCGACGAAGGGGAAGCGTTGGAAGACCTCGTCCTTGACCGATTGGGCCCAGCAGCCGCCGACCCCGATGACGCGCTCGGGATCTTCGGACTTGATTCGCTTTGCCGCGCCCAGGTGAGCAAGGAAGCGGCTGTCGGCTGACTCGCGGATCGAGCAGGTGTTGAAGAGGATCACGTCGGCGCCCTCTCGATTGGGGGCCTCCTGATAACCCAGCGACTCGAGCATGCCGCGCATGCGCTCGGAGTCGTGCACGTTCATCTGACAGCCGAACGTTGTGACGTGGTAGCTGGGCATGCGCCCAGCGTAGCGAGGCCGAAGGCCTGCTACTACTCGCCCTCTATCTCTTCTACTTCCTCGGTCGCCTTGTGCAGCGCCGCCTCCTCGTGGTGTTCCTCGTCTTGGGCGTGGAGCACCGAGAGCGTGGTCGTGGCGCCGATCAAGGCGACGAACCAGAGCGCGACGAGGGTCCCAAAGCGACCTGGGAAGCCCTTGGCCCGCAGGCCGACGAAGCTGATCAGGACAGCGGAGACCGCCAGCCCGACCCCGCAGACGTAGAAGAGGTCGCCATTGCTCATCGGCCGGGAATCCTATGCGTTAGCCGTGCCTTTAGGCGGCTTCGGCAACTGGCGGCGGCTCCACCCCGGCGGGCGTCGCCTCAGCGCCGATGCCGAGCGCGGCGCGCACCTTCTCTTCGATCTCGGCGGCCAGCTCTGGGTTCTCGACCAGGTACTGCTTGGCGTTGTTGCGCCCCTGTCCCAGCCGGGTCTCGCCGTAGGAGAAGAACGAGCCCGACTTCTGCACCATGTTGTGCTCGATGCCGAAGTCGATCAGGGCGCCCTCGCGGGAGATGCCCTGGCCGTACTCGATCTCGAACTCGGCCTGGCGGAAGGGCGCCGCGCACTTGTTCTTGACGACTTTGACCCGCACCCGGTTGCCGACCGCCTCGGTGCCGTCCTTGAGCGTCTCGATGCGGCGGATGTCGAGCCGTTGGGAGGCGTAGAACTTCAGCGCCCGGCCGCCCGGCTGGGTCTCGGGCGAGCCGAACTGGACGCCGACCTTTTCGCGGATCTGGTTGGTGAAGATGCAGACCGTGTTTGTGCGGCTGAGGTTGCCGGCCAGCTTGCGCATCGCCTGCGACATGAGGCGTGCCTGCAGGCCGACGGTGGTATCGCCGATCTGACCGTCGAGCTCTGCCTTCGGGGTCAGCGCCGCGACCGAGTCGATCGCCACCACGTCGACGGCCGCCGAGGCGATCAGGCGGTCGGCGATCTGCAGCGCCTGCTCGCCGTAGTCGGGCTGGGAGACGAGCAGCTCGTCGGTGTCGACGCCGATCGCCCGCGCGTAGATCGGGTCCATCGCGTGCTCGGTGTCGATGAAGACGCAGACCCCGCCCTTGGCCTGGGCCTCGGCGATGATGTGGTAGATCAGCGTCGTCTTGCCCGAGGACTCCGGGCCGAAGATCTCGACGATCCGGCCGCGCGGCACCCCACCGATGCCGAGCGCCTGGTCCAGCGCCAGCGCCCCGGTCGGGATCGCTTCCACCGGCAGGGCGCTGTCGGCGCCGAGGCGCATCAGCGCGCCCACGCCGAAGTCGCGCTCGATCTGGGTCACGGCCGCCTCGAGCGCCGCGTCCTTCGCTTTTGCCTCTTTGGCCGAGGCGTCCTTCAAAGCCGCTTTTTTGTCTGCCATCTCTTCCACCTCACTGCCGCCCGTCTTCGGACAGCTCGACTTGCGCCAGCGGGATGTATCTCGCACCCTGCGGCTGGAGTTCAGAACGGTAAAGAGCCAATCGGCGGCAACTCGTGGCCTGCAACAAAGCCTTCGGCAGCCTTCCGGGGGGCTTGGAGACCCCTAAGGGCTGCCTGGACCCCCGTCCCGCGGACTTGACCCGCGCCGCCGTCACATGCGGCCAAAAGGCGCGCTTCTCCGGCTTGTAGAGACGGGCGGCGACCAACTTCTCCTGCAGCTCAGCCTGGAGGGACACGATGGCGGGCGACTCGACGGGCAAGACGAACAGCCTGGCTCGCCTCAGGCTTGGCTTGGCGACCGGATCGCCCAGCTCGGCCACTGGCGCAGGTCTCCTCAGCGAGGAGACGATCTCTGCCAGGGCCTCGATTTCCCTCTCCGGCATATAGCCGAGGAAGGCAAGGGTGATGTGCAACGACTCCTCCGGGACTGCCCGGAGAGCGGGATCCTGCAGCTCGCGCTTGCCCCAGCGCGCGATTCCCGCTCGCAGCGCCGCTGGCAGATCCAGGGCGATGAACAACCGTGCCCGCGGGCTCTTCAGTCTCTCCTTCGCCATCCCGACCCACGCTAAGGGTCGCTGACGCGCGGGACAACACCCAGGCGTCGCGAAAGCCCGCCGTCTCTGGCTACAAAGGCGGCTCGGCGCCGCTGAGCAGGATTCGCAGCAGGTGCATGCCGACCAGAGCGGAGCGCTCGCGAACGTCGGCGCGGCCGCCGGGAATGACGTGGTCGCGTGCCAGCGCGGTGCCATCGGCCAGGCGCGCGTTGAAGCAGACGTAGCCGACTGGCTTCTCCTCAGTGCCTCCGTCCGGCCCGGCTATGCCGGTGATCGAGACGGCGACGTCGGCCTCGAAGCGCTCCAGAGCGCCGATTGCCATCGCCTCGGCGACCTCGGGCGAGACCGCCCCCCTGGTCTCGATCAGCCCCGGATCGACCCCGAGCAGGCCCGCCTTCGCCTCGTTCGAGTAGGCGACGACGCCGCCAGCCATGTAGGTCGAGGCACCGGCCAGATCGGTGATTCGCGCTGCGAGCAGGCCGCCGCTGCAGGACTCCGCCAAGCCCAGCCGGTGTCCCTCCTGCAGGAGAGCAGCGACCTGCGAATCGATGGTCTCGCCCTCGAGGCTGAACAGCTGGCGCTCGTGCCGCGCTGCCAGCCCGGCGCGCACCGCCTCGGCCGTGCTTGTGGCTTCCTCGCGAAAGCGCACGTCGATCTCGATCTCACCGCGCCGCAGGCAGGTGGTGATCTCCACCTCGGGCAGGGCGATGCCCTCGCTCTCCATCTCACGCAGGCTCTTGGCGATCTCCGACTCGGGAATGCCGAACATGCGCAGCGTGTAGCCGAGCAGCGGCGAGGCCTGGGCGAGCAGCTCGACGACCGGCGCCGTCTCGAGCGCCGCCGGCCACATCGGCTGCAGCTCGCGCGGCGGCCCCGGCAGGACGACGACGACCCTGCCGTCGGCGGGGACGACCAGCCCCGGAGCGGTGCCCACTGGGTCGAGCGGAATTGCGCCCTCGGGCACCATCGCCTGCTTGCGATTGGCCTCCCGGACCGCCTCGGGGTCGAATTTGAAGCGGCGGGCGAAGTTGCGCAGCACGGCGGCGATCTTCTCCTCCATCGCCTCGTCGAGGACCATCTCGCGCCCGGCGAAGCTGGCAACCACCTCGGCGGTCAGGTCGTCAGCCGTCGGGCCGAGCCCGCCAGAGGTCACGATCAGGTCCATCTCCTCGGCTGCCATGAAACGCAGCGCCGCCTCGAGGTCGTCGGGACGGTCACCGACGACGAGGATGTGGGCAACCTCGACCCCGAGCTCGGCCAGGCGTTCGGAGATCCAGGGCCCGTTGCGATCGGCGATCCGCCCGGTCAGGACCTCGGTACCGGTGACGACTATCCCCGCCCGAACCTCGCTAGCCATCGATGGCTCGCCCTCGTCTGCTGCACGAAGAAGCAGCTTGCAATGCTTGCCTGCTCACGCTCACAGACAGCTGGGCCGCTCTGTTTCGCCAAGCTCGGTCAACCGGCCGGCGGAGTCGATCGAGTACCCAATCGGGCTCGCGGTCGGTGGGATTTCAGCTTGCTTGCCGTCGATGAGCATCGAAACTTCTCCGTTGCCGAGGGAGACGGTGAAGCTACCGGACCGGAAGGGGCCCTCCTCGGCTCCCGCTTCGAGGACCTGCCCCTCGACCAGCGGCTCACCTTTGCCACCGAGCAGGCAAACCCAGACTTCGGACAGCGCCGCGAGGCGCACCGAGACGCCTTTGGCGGCCGTCGCGGCTTTCGTCTGCTGCGAGCCGTTGCCGCCGTCGGTTGCACCGGCCTGACTGGCAGGGCTCCGTTTGGCGCCGCCCTCTCCGTCTCCGCCCCGCCACGGGGCAGCGATCGCGATCGCCGCAACCAGCAACACCGCAGCAGCTGCGAGCCAGCCCAGGCGGAGAGGCGAGCGTCGTCCGCGGCTCGCCGAGCCCGTGGCCGTGGAGGCTGCGATGGGGGCCAGCTCATGGTCTGGTCCGCGCCCACCCTGGGGACCTTCAACCTCCGTGCGGTAGTCCTCGACCAACCGATCTCCGTCGAGCCCCAGGAACGAGGCGTAGGCGCGGATGAAGCCCCGCGTGTAAACGCCTCCGGGAAGCGCGTCCCATTCCTCGTTCTCGATCGCACGCAGGAAGCGTGCGCGGATCCGGGTCGCGGCTTCGACCTCGGAAAGCTCGATCCCACGGCGGTTTCGCGCTCTGCGGAGAACTGATCCGATCTGGCTCTCCATGAGCCAATTGTCCTACCCGGCCGCCGCACTGACCAGGGGAGGATGCA
>Ga0157306_10000083_pt1 | contig 16343 bp, 28 predicted proteins | sample NitcycUS163409C2_FD_108391 | JGI IMG/M metagenome (GOLD analysis project Ga0157306, IMG submission 108391) | Soil microbial communities from Arlington Agricultural Research Station in Wisconsin, USA - Nitrogen cycling UWRJ-S163-409C-2 | ecosystem: Environmental > Terrestrial > Soil >...
ATCCGTTTCCACTCCCCGAAGGCCGACCGGAAGGCGTGCCGCTCCTTTTCGCTCGAGCGGAGCTGCCAGTTCTTCGTGATCGCGTCAAGAGAGGGGGTGTCCTCGAAGAAGTCGTGCCAGCCGTAGAGGGCCGCGGCCTCCGGGCTCGAGGGCAGCAGCGGCTCGAGCACCCCGCAGACGCGGCACATGCCGTTTCTCGCAAACGGTCCCTGGGCGAGCTGTTCGACCGCCTCGAGGGGCAGGCCGTTGACGAGCTCGACGACGTCGTCGAGGGTGAGGCGGGGATCCTCGGTCACGTCCGGCCCCACCGGAGTCCGGCCAGGAAGGCGATGAAGGCGACGCCGAGGATCGTCACCCCGAAGCGGACGTCGACGCTGCCCCACTCGGCCGCGGTGAAGGCGATCGAGCAGATGATGATGATTGCCAGGCCGTTCAATAGCCCCGGTGCCGGTAGCGCTCCGGCTGCTTCGACGGCGGCCAGTCGGGCGGGTAGACGTCTTCCTTGAAGCCTTCCTGGCCGGCGCTCCATTCCTCCTCGTCGCTGCCCCGGACCCAACCGTTGTCGACCTGTAGGGCCTTGCGGTGGCCGCGGTGCTCCTCGGCAAAGACGGCGATCCCGGCCGACTCGTAGCCGCGCAGCATCCCCATCTGCACTTTGCAGTCGAGGCAGCGAGCGGCGAGGTTGAGGCCCACCTACGACACCCACCTTCGGCCGGTGCCGCCGCAGTGTTCGCAGCCGGCGCCGTCGCAGTCGGGGCAGGGCGCGGTGCGCCGCGGCTCCTCGTCGAACTTGACCACGGCGAAGCGACGTCGGCGCGCGGTCGGGTCGATCCGCTTGCCCTCGTCGGTGAGGGCGGCGATGCCCTTGGTGTGGAGATCCTCGAGAGCGAGCTTGGCCTCGTGCTCGTTTGCCGCGGTGGCGACGATGAACATTTCGGTCGCGTAACGCCGGCCACCTGACCGACCGCCGATCACTCGAGGACCGCCCTCAAGGATGCGCCGCTGCGCCGCGGTCGGGCGGAAGTCGATCCCTGGCGCCTCCTCCATTCGGCCACCCTAGCATTCCGTGTGTACACATGCGGTAGGATGCCCGCCGTCGCCGGCTACAGGGGCCGGTGCTCGAACCCGAAGGAGATCCAGTTATGGCAACCGTCACCGCGAAATGCGTGGCTTGTGAAGCCCAACGCGAGATCAAGGAAGGCGAGGTTCCACCCGGAGAGCAGCCGATGTGCGAGAAGTGCGGCTCGCCGATGGTGGCGATCGGGGCGCAGTCGTGAGCCCCGCCGATCTAGTGGTCGCGTGGGGGACCGAGTACACGGTCGACAACACCCGCCTGGCCTACGAAACCGACCTGACCGACTACATGCAGTGGTGCGGCGCGCACGACGTCAATCCGCTCGAGCCCGACCGCCTCGACGTTAACGCCTACCGGGCCGAGCTCCTCTCGAGGGGCCTGCTCCCGCAGAGCGTCGATCGCAAGATGGCCGCCTGCCGTAGCTTCTTCGCCTACCTCGGCGAACGGGGGATGCTCCGCGGCGAGCCGCCCTTCGACCACGTCAAACGGCTGGCGATGCCGGGAGAGTCGCAGACGCCCTGGCTCGGCGCCGACGACCTGACCAAGCTCCTCACCGTGGCGCTCGAGGAAAGCGCTCGAGACTTCCTCCTCGTCGCCCTCCTCGGCGTCAACGGCCTGCGCGTCTCTGAGGCGCTGAGGGCCGCTGTGCCGGACCTGGGGGTGGTCGACGGCCACCGCGCCCTCTCGATCACCCGGAAGGGCAGCAAGCCCGGCCTGACGCCTCTCGCGCCCTTCGTCGTCGACGTCCTCGACGCCTACCTCGAAGGTCGCACCACCGGGCCGGTGATCGCAAGGCTCGACCGCAACCGGAGGGTTGTCGTGCCGGTGCGCGGGATCTCGAGGCAGACGGCCTTCGACCGGGTCCGCCACTTGGCCGACTACGCGGGGGTCAACCCGCAGCTCTCCCCGCATGGGCTGCGGCACAGCTTCGTGACCAACGCGCTCGAGGACGGCGCCGAGCTCCACGTCGTGCAGCTCGCAGTCGGGCACTCCTCGCCGTCGACGACGATGCGCTATCGGCGGGGCGCTCTAACCCTCAACTCGAACCCGAGCCTTACCTTGGGTGAGACTCTGCTCGAGGGGGTCGCCCAATGATCCCCAAGGGCGAGACGATCAACTGCCGCTCGAAGAAGTCGAAGGCGTGCAAGCACGGCGTTCCGACCGGCGAAGCGGGCATGGACCCCGAGGGTGACGGGATGCAGGAAGACGGCACCTGGGACGGCGAGACGGTGCTCTGCGACCCCTGCTACATCGCCGAGGGGATGCCGACCAACAACGCGAACCCCGGCCTCGTTGCCGGCGGCAAAGGCACTCCGGGGAGGCCGCGCTGATGCCGCCGCTACCGAGGGGCACGTGCATCGCCTGCGCTCGCAGCGTCGCCATGCGAAACAGCGGCGTCACCCGCGAGCACAAGCACTACAAAACCGGCCGGCTCTGCCCTGGCGCGTCGATGCGATCGAGGGAGCGGATCGACGAGAAAGCCGATGCGACGGAGGCCGAGCGAAAGGTCGCCGGGAGACAGCCAATCGTCCTGCTCCGGCCGGAGAGCGAGCCGGTGCCATGATGGGCCGCCTGCTCGACACCGAGTGGGGCTTCCCGACCCTCTACTTCGGTGCGGCGATCGTCCTCGTGATCGCCCTCCTGGCGGTGGGTGACGGCCGTGGTCCCAACGCCTTCCACGAAGAAGTGCAGGCGGCGCGGATCCTGCTCGTCGACCGCGGCGAGCTCGGCGTCGACTCGGCGCTGCGGTCCCTCGATCCCGACGCTGTCGCCAGGGCGGAAGCGACGCCGTGACTCGCCCCTTCGACTGGAAACGGGACTGCCCCGAGGACGTCGCTCGAGCATTCCGGCCGGTCGCCGGCAGGGGCCGCGGCAAGGAGCTCTCGACCGAGGCGGTTGAAGAAGCTCGTCGCAAAATGCAGGGTCGCCGATTGACGTCGTCGGAGCGGCCAACGTAGGGTCGTCAAGCTCGAACAAAGCGCCTCACCCCCGCCCCCCTCCGACCCTGAATCGGAGGGGGGCTTTTTCGTTCCGTCCGACCAGCGCGTTTACCTTCGCGCCGTCTTGACCAGGGATCAGACAATGCGAGGAGATCGGTGAGCGACGGGGCCGCTCCGAAGGCCGTCCGATTCGCCGACGACACCACCCAACAGGGCTTCACCCAGATCCCCAACGCGATCCTCCGCGACTCGGACCTCTCGGCCGGCGCTCGCCTCACCTACGCCCTCCTCAGCTCCTTTGCCTGGCAGGCCGACGAGTGTTGGGTCGGGCAGGCGAAGCTCGCCAAGCTGGCCGGCGTCGGCGATCGCCAGATCCGCAACTACCTCGGCGAGCTCGAAGAGGGCGACCTACTCGAGACGACGCGACAGGGGTTGCACAAGCCGAACCTCTACACGTTGTTTGGTGCCGGTCCAGACCGGAACTGTGGTTCCGGTCAAGAGCGGAACTGTGTTTCCGACAAAGAAGACACAGGTGAAGAAGATTCAGCAAACCCCCCTCCCCCTACCAGCCCTACCGTCAAAAGCAAAGCGACCGAAGAAATCGAGTCGGTTTGGGCGACGTATGTGAAAAGCATGAATCCCCGCGGGCGCGGGCGCGAGCTCGACCCCGAGGCGCGGAAGCTGATCCGCGAGGCCCTCAAGGTCGCCGACGTCGAGGAGCTGCAACGGGCGATCGAGACGTGCGCTCGAAGCGACTTCCACATGAAGCGGGGCAAATACAAAAACCGTCAGGGCGGCAAGTACAACGCCCTCGCCCAGATCATCAAGGCCCGCCGCGGTCGCAACGAGACGACGCGGTCGCGGATCGAATGGTGGCTCGATCGAGCTGAGGAGTTCGACGCCGGCAAGGAGGACGTCTTCGACGTCAACGCCGAGGCCGAGCGGATCCGCCGCGAGCAGGAGGCCGACTAGTGGGCGGCAGCGTCACCCTTGACCAGCACCCCGGCGACGTCCCGCCCTGCAACATCGAAGCTGAGGAGTCGGTGCTCGGTGCGATGCTCGTCGCCGAGCCGGCGCTCAAGAAGGTCCGGGTCGAATCGGGGTTGACCCCGCGGCACTTCTACCTCGACAAGCACTCGCAGATCTTCGAGGCGATCAGCAAGGTCGCCGAACGCAATGGTACCGCCGACCAGCTCACCGTTGCCGACGCCTTGCCCGAGCACAAGAACCTGATCTTCGAGCTCGCGGCCAAGGTGCCGGCGGCCGGGAACGCGATGCACTACGCGAAGATCGTGCTGCTCAACGCGCAGCTCCGGGCCAAACTCGAAGGCGCCCAGCTCATTCAGGAGGGGGTGCGGGAGCGCTTCGACGAGGAGAAGTCGGCGGCGCTGATCCGCGAAGGGATCGAGCGGGCGACGTCGGACTTCACCGTCGACGCGGAACGGACCTCCGGCGCCGAGATCCTCGAGGCCCTCTTCGACACCTTCGACCGCGACACCGAGGGCGAGGTAATGGAACTGCCGTGGTCGGAGCTCAACGAGTGCGTCCTCGGCGGCTATCGGCGCAAGCAGATGTCGGTGCTGGCCGGGTGGGAAAACATGGGGAAGAGCTGGGTGCTCGATCAGATGCTCGACGGCTTCGACGAGCAGGGCTTCAAGACGGCGATCTTCGCTACGGAGATGTCACAGGAGGAGAGGGCGGCCAGGTGGCTGACGTCGAAGACGGCGGTGCCGCTCGAACGGATCCTTCGCAACCAGCTCGAGCCGAAGCACATGCAGCGGTTGCTCGAGGCGGCCAACAAACACAACCGCATCCCCTTCGACTACTTCGAGGCCTTCGACTGGAACGTCGACCGGATCTGCGAGCGGATCATCTACGGCGATTACGACGTCGTCGCCGTCGACCCCGTCACCGAAATCCCCGGTTTCGAGCGGGTCGAGGTCGCGGCCGAGATCACCCGTCGCTTCAAGCAGGTTGCCTCCCGCGCCAACTGCCACGTGATCCTCGTCGCCCACCTGAACCGGAACCGATTGAAGGATCCGAAGGGGGTGAAGCCGCGGCCACTGTGTGTCGATCTAAAGGGCTCGGGGACGCTGGCTCAGGCCGCCAACGCCGTGCTCTTCCTCCACCGCGATCAGGACGAAGAGGCCAACGTCAAGCCCGAAGGCGAGCTCTACTACGACAAGGTCCGCAACGGCCTCAAGAAGAAGATCCGCGTCGCCCAGAACAGCCGCACCCATCAGTTCATGTGGCTTAAACCCCCGCCGGTTCACGAGCAAGAGGAGCTCGAAGTCGGCAACACCCACCTACCGCCCCCTGGCCACGACCAACGAAGGGACGACTGATGGCGAAGCGTCGAGTGAAGATCGAAGACGAGGTCGGTGGCGGGCTCGTCGACAACCCGCCGGCCGTCCCGACCGAGCCGGCCCGGCTGCTCCGGCAGAACCCGCACAGCACCGACTACCGCGAGATCCGCGCCAGCTTCGACGACGAAGGGGTGCCGAAGAACGTCACCGACCCGGCGGCGATAGCCGAGGCCGGAGAGGAATCGGCCTACACCGATCGCCAGGGCCAGGCTGTTCCCGGCGAGCCCGAGGCGGTCAGCCGCGAGGCCCAGGAAGAGATCACCCGGCAGGCCCGAGAGAAGAAGGAGCGGGTGGTGATGTCGCCGCTCTACGAGATCGACCAACGCCTCGAGAAGCTCGAAGCCACCGGCAACTACGCGCCGGGGAAGATCCGCTTCATTCGCAAGCTGCTCAACCAGCTCGGCGAGGACGCGATGCGAACGGCGGTCGACGAGTGAGCCCCTCGGCCGAAAAGGTGCAGTGCCCCTTCTGCCTCGGGCACCCTCGAGTCAAGAAGGACGGTGCGATGTACGACCACGATTGGGGCCGGCCGGGGATGCGGAAGCGCTGCCCCGGCGCCGGCAGGACGAAGGAGGAGGCCAAGCTCGAGCGCGACGCCGCAAATAGGGAGGGTCGGCGGCCCACGGTTACGTCCGGCCGGCCGGACAAGGTAGATGCCCCCAGCGAAGTGCGACCCGAGGACATCTTCTGACAATGCCGAACTGCCGCGACTGCTCCGAGCCGATCAACTTTGCCCGCCTGGGCGATCGCACCATCCCGGTCGACGCGACCCCCGATTGCCACGAGGGCAGCTTCGTCCTTTACCGCGAATTCGGGGTGCTCAAGTGCCGGCCGGCGCGGCTGCCTCAGGACTACTCCCGGTCGCGCCACCGCCACCACTTCGACACCTGTAAATCCCGCCGCTACGGAAGGAACCCCCAGCGATGATTCGAGCGATCAGCTTCACTGAGTCGGGCAACCTGCTCACCTGTCAGGCCCAATGGGACTTCAACTACGGCGGCTACCTGGCCGGCGACTGCTTGAAGCCGAAGGCGGTGCCGGTGCGGCTGCAAGAGGGCCGCGCGTGGGGCGCAGGAGTCGCGGCCTTCCATGCCGTCGACCTCGAGGCCGGGCTCGCTGCGTTGACCAAGTCGCTCGACGACGAAGCCAAGAAGCTCGAGGAAAAGGGTTTCTACGACGCCGACGCGCATCGGCAGATGGCGGCGAAGTTGCGGGCATTGCTCGAGCAGTACGCAGCCGAAGAGGAGACGCGCCCGGTGCCGCTCGCCGGCCTCTCCGGGCTCGAGCACGAGCTGATGGTGCCGCTGCCCTCGAGGTCGGGCAAAGGTGACTCCAATCGCTACCGCCTACAGGTCTTCTTCGACGGTGTGCTCGTGGACGAGGAGGGTCGGATCTGGCTCGTCGAGTTCAAGCTGCGGGAAAACCTCTCGGCGCTCGAGCTGATCACCAACGGTCGCCAGATCCGCTACTACGCCTGGGCCTATGAACGGGAGTACGGCAAGCCGGTCGCCGGGGTGATCGTCGACGAGCGACTCAACGCCCAGCCAAAGCCGCCGAAGATCGTCAACTCCAAAAAAGGGGTCGGCAAAGAAGTCGAGGTCGACGTCCTCGACAAAGAGACGAAGGAGCCCACCGGGGAGAAGAAGATGGTGTGGAAAGCGCCGTCGACCGACAAGGCGCAGCTCACCACCCCCGAGCTCTACGAGGCGGCCTGCGCCGAGTACGGCGTCGACGTCGATCCGGCGATGGTGCAGGCCCTCGCCGATCGCCGTTGGTCCCAGCGCGAGCGCGTCTTCTTGACCCCCCGCGAGATCGAGGAGTCGGGTACCGAGCTCGTCTCCCTCGGCCGCCAGGTCGCCAACGTCGACAGCGGCCAGGTCTACCCGGTGCGGAACGTCAAGCCGCAGAACTGCAACGGCTGCCGCTTCCGCGAAATCTGCAACGACCCCCACGACACCGAGCTCGTGGATTCGCTGTTCGACAGGCGGCCACCGAAGCGTGACCGCGATCCCGAAGGAACGGAGGTAGTCCCAGCATGACCCCGCTCGAGTTTGTCCAGCCCTCGGCCGTCGCGCCGACGATGAACATCCTGCTCTACGGCCCTGGCGGCACCGGGAAGACGGTCAACGCCTGCTCTGCCCCCGGCCCGATCTTGGTCGGCAACGCCGAAGGTGAGAGCGCCCTGCGCTTCGCTCGAGGCAAGTGGGGCGACGACAAGATCCACGAGAAGGCGATCACGTGCGCCAAGGACCTCGACGACATCTTCGTCCACGTCCGCGAGGGCTGCGAAGAGAAAACGCTCGTGATCGACTCGGTCGGCGAGGTCTACCAGCGGCTCGTCGAGGAGCTCGCCGGCAGCGGGCGCGCGTCGTTGCAGAACTACGGCGACGTCAACACCAAGATCGAACGGTTCGTGCGGGCGATCAAGGATCTGCCGATCAACGTCGTGCTGATCGCTCACGAGCAGCTCGACGAGGACGACGGCGCCTCGATCAAGCGGCCGGCGACGGGCGGGAAGAAGCTGCCCGAGAAGCTCGTCGCCGCCGTCGACGTCGTCGGCTACTGCGCTGTCCTCCCCGAGTCAGAGGACACGCCGCGCCGCTACGTCGCCCAGCTCGTCGAAGCCAACGGCAAGCGGGCGAAGGACCGCTCGGGGGCGCTCGGCAAGATGCGCGATGTCGACCTCTCCGAGTGGATCCCCACTGCGGTTGAGGCGATGTCGGGCGGGCAGACCGAACTTGCCGCCGAGCCCGAGGCCGAGCAGGCCGAGGAGTCCGGCGCCGAGGAGAAAACCACGTCGACCACCACCAAGGCGGCGGCCAAAAAAGGAGGCAAGTGATGGGATTCAAGATGAGCCTCGACGACGTCGAGCCCTGGAAGGGTGGCGGGTTGATCCTGCGAAGCGGGACTCACCCGATCCGTGTCGTCGACGAGGAGATCAAGGAACCCGGCAAGGACGGCTACGAGGGTGATCACCCGGTGGTGATCCTCACCCTCGAGGCGATCGGCGGCGAAGAACAGGGCGGCGAGATCCGCGATTGGGTGCACATCACGCCCGACGCGCTCGGCAAGGTCGCCCAGCTCTATGAGGTCTTCGGCGTCGATGTTCCCGCGGGCGAGTTTGAATGGATCTCGATCAAGGGCCGCCAGGCCAAGATCGTCGTCCGCGAAAAGCCCGGCCGCAAAGACCCGAGCAAAAAATTCTCCGAGGTCGTCAGCTACACCAAGCTGGCCGGCGGCGAGGAGGTCGTCGAGAAGCTCAAGGAGGAGTTCGGCGCCGAGGAGATCGGGTCGGGCGGCGGCAAAGACGACGACATCCCCTTCTAGGCGATGGCGAAGTCGACGAAAAAAGCCTCGACGCGCAAACGCAAAACGCCGGAGGAGCGCGCGGCCGAGAAAGCGTTTGCCGTCGAGCAGAAGATCAAGACCGGGACGGGGGCGATCAAGCAGGTCTGGATCGCCCTCGCCGGGCACCTGCACGAGTTCTACACCGAGCGCATGTGGGAGCCCCTCGGCCACGACAAGTTCGAGTCGTGGCTCGGCACCCCCGAGATCGGGCTCAAGCGCTCGCAGACCTACCAGTTGATCGAGGTCTACGAGGAGCTCGTCGTCAAGCGGGGTGTCTCGCAGGAACAGCTCGCCGAGCTCGAGATGTCGAAGCTCGCCGTGGTGCTGCCGGCGCTGCGCAAGGGCGACGTCGAGCTCGAGGACGTCCTCGCCGACTGCGAGACGCTGTCGCGCTCGGCGCTGCGGGAGAAGTACGGCCAGTCGGTCCCGGCCGCGCGGATCCCGCTGACCGAGTGCGAGCAGTGCGGCAAGATGTGCCGCGCCAAGAGCGAGGCCGAGCGGGAAGAGATGATCCCCGGTCAGACCTCGCTCGAAGAAGTCGACGACGATTCGTGACGATCGCCAAGCCGCCTCCTGGGCTCGCTCACGAGTTCTGGGAGGCGGCTATGCGTCGGCCCCGGCCGGTGCCCTTCCTCAACGATGAACCGGCGTGTTGGCTTGCCAGCTTCGACCCCTACGAGCGGCCCTGCGCCAACGACCGCAAGTGGCAGGCGTTCCACTTCTTCGGCAAGCAGGAAATCCGCCACCACCCGCCGCTCTTCGGGCTGACCGCGATCGAGTTCGTCGAGCTCGAATGGGATCCCCGCAACGGCGGGCCGGGGTGCCTCGTGCACCACGTCTCCTTCGATCATCAGGACGGGCGCCCGAAGGCTCTCGTCGTGCCTAGATCGGCGTTGCCGGACGACGTCGAGGAGTTTGTTGACGAACGTGGTCTGGAATCCCTGGCCGAACGGCGCTTTCCGGCCTTCTGAGCGGTATCATGGCTGTGCCCGCGAGCAGGCCGCCCACATAACCCGGCGGCCGGCCAAGAGCCATCAGCGATGATGCGCGCCCTTGGGCCGCGAGGCAGAGGATCTCCTCCTCGCCCGCCGTCGCCGTTCCCTGGCGGCACTCAAGGCGGCGGGAATCTTCGCCGGGCCGCGGCTCGCGGGAGCCAGCGGACCAAGCGACCGAGTCGATGCGCGCATGGCCCTGGGGGACCGCCTTTGCTGGGGGCGGACGGAGGGGCCGCACGGCGCCCGGTGGAGGACTCCTCACGGCGGTCGGGACGGTAGGGAAAGTCGCCGGGTGCGCTCGAGCAGATACGTCGTAGCTGTCGCTGATCTGCGATGCAACCCCGGAGGGCCAGGTTCGACCCCTGGGGCCGCCACTCCGTAGCTGTCTCGTCATTCCGGCCCGCCGGAATGGAGTCGATGGTCGCGCCGGGGTGCGCCGTGGCGAAAGCGCGGCGGACGGCACTCGCCGCCGACAGAGCGAGGGCCGGAGACGAAACCCCCGGCCCTCGACTCCATAGCTGTCTCGTCAGCGCGCGGCGGCTGCCGCCTCGGCCTCCTTGATCAGTCGGTTGGCGCGCTGCCGCAGGATCTCCCGCTCGGGCACCTGGCGGCCCTCTTCGAGCGTCAGCTCGGGATGGTCGCGGGCCTCCGCGAGCGCTCGGCCGAGCCGCTGCCGCAGCTCCGCTCCGCGCTCTTCGTGTTCGTGGAGTTCCTGCTCGGTCGCGCCGATCTCTAGTCGTATCTGCGCGGCGTCTCTCACTTCGCTCCCTTCCGGTTGCGCGGGATCGCGTCCCAATCGACGAGGTCGACCAGGCGGCGCGGTGGGCGCGGCTCTGGCGGGCTCTTGTCGGCTTTGCGGGCGAGCCGAGCAGTCAGCCCGGCCCGTCCCTCTTTCGTCGTCATATCCGGCCCTCTCACAGCGCTTGCTCGTCTCTCCGCGCGACCACGGCGGGCTCTCCCTCGAAGATGGCGACGATGTCGAGGTCCAGCTCGTCAAGCGGTATCTCGCTCTCCTCCGAGCAGGCTTCCCGCGCCAGCTTTGCGGCGGCCTTGGTCCCGTTGTAGGTGTAGACGGTGACGATGTACGTCTGGTCGTTGTCGCGGTAGCGACCAATCACGGTGTAGGCGGGCTCGGGGTTGAGCGCTTGGGCCGTGAGCTGTTGGCTCTGCCGCTCTCGCTTGACAGCCCCGAGGATTTGCCCGGCGACGCTCTCACTGTCGTACTCGTCGTCTCGGTCGATCTTGAACGGTTCTCCGACGAAGTGAGCGTTTGCCGGTTCGGGTGCGATCTCCTCGCTGATGCGGTCGAAGGCTTCCTCTCGGCTGTCGGCTTCGAGGACGACTACGAGCGCGTAGATGGTGCCTTGCTCGTCCATGCGAACTCCCTTCGGGTTTGTACTGCGGTTGATACAAAGGGCGGCGCGGGGATCGAACCCGCGCCAGCGCCGCCAGGCCGCCCTAGTGTCGTTCGTACTCGCTCGTGTTGGGGCGCTCGACGAGCCCCCGGTCGAGGATGGCGGCGATGTCCTCCAAGCGACCGGGGCCGCCGTCCCACGATTCGTTCTTGGGGAGGCAATGCCCGATCTCGCCTAGTGAGTTTTCGAGCTGGCGGCAGCGATCCTCCAAGGCGTTCTTGTAGTCGATCAGCGCGTCCACGCCGCCGCTCTCGTCGTCGTCCGCGCCGTCGCTGTAGCCGATCTCCTTCGCCAGCTCGTCGAGTGGGTCGGCGGGCTCGGCCTCGACGGGGTAGGCGAGCGCGCCACACTCCGGGCACTCGCCAGCGGGCACGGTGCCGCCGGGGTCGAGCCGTTCGCTCAGTCGCTCGGGCTCGACCAGCTCGGCTACCGGCCAGATGCGGCGGCAGTCGTCGCAGCGGGCCTTGTCGTCGCTTGGCGCGGCTCCCAGGCCGTCAGCGCCGGCCATCTCGGTTTCTGCGTTCATGGTGTCTCCTTCGGTTGTACTGCGTTCGATACAAGGCCGCGCCCCGGAATCGAACCGGGGCGGCGCTCCAAGCGCGGCTATGCGTTGAGCTTCTCCGCGAGGCTGCGGGCCTGCCGTTCACTCAGCGGCGGCAAGTCCTGCAAGCCGTGGCCGTGGCGGCAGACGCCCCAGCCGAACGTCCCAGCGGGCTTGCGGTTGTTCTCGTCGAGGTCAATGGCGACGTACTCGCCCACCTGGACCGCCTTCTCGCGCAACGAGGCGACGCACGGGGCGAAGTGGAACTCGCCCAGGTAGGCCGCCGCCTCCTCGCCAGGTATCCAGTCGTAGACCTCGCCCACGATTCCCAGGCGGTCGCTCACGTCGAGCGCCCAGGGCTCCTCGCCCCCTAGACGCTTGCCCGGCCCGTAGTTGCGTAGGTCGGCGCACCCGTCGGCGTGGACGTGGAATTCACCCTTGCTCTGATCGTGCAGGTTCGGCCCGCAGACTTGCACCCTCATTCGACCAGCTCCGGCACCACACGGCGGGCCAGCTCTTCGGCCGTCTCCCGATCCTCACCCGAGAGGACGCGCTCGGCCGACCCGGTCCACGAGTAGCGATAGATCACGCGGTTGATCTCCCAGCGATCACCGCCGCCATCGTGAGGCCCAGCGTCGACGCCGACGCACTCGAAGAGCAAGCGATCATCCGGGCCACCCGTTCCGATCACGACTTCAAACGTCATGGTGGCTTCGACACTGAGCGGGTACTCGTTGAGCCGCTCGTCGGCCTGCTCCCTCACCGTGTCGAGACTCAGCGGGCCAGCTTCGCCGTAGCCGATGTCATGGGCGAGCAACTCGTCGTTGCTCCACTCGTTGAGCGCCTCGTCGTCGGGCAGGCTCGCCAGCTTGACCAGGGCGGCTATGTCGTCGAGACGTGAGCGCTTGTGCTCTTCGATTTCCCGCTCGGCTTCGCCAACCTGCCAGTTCTCCCGCTCGACGATCTCGCCGGGCTGCAAGACGACAGAGCCCCAGCCGGTGCCAAGCTCGACCATCTCCTCGTCGTTCTCTAGTCCGGGCTTGGGATGGGCGACGGTCAGCTCGTAGAAGGCGCGGCCGTCCGGTGCCTTGATCCGGTCGCCGACTCGCGCCTCTTCAGCGCGGATGCGTTCGATGCGTTCGGTGCTCATGTTGCTCCCTTCGTCGGTGCTGCGTTCATGTATCGCCCACGGTACAGCACCGCGAGCGCGATAGCACGGTGATCGGGATCGGTGGACACATGTTCGATCTGGCGCTCTTGCTCGGTCGCTCGGCTGGATACGGCCCACCGGATCGACGCGAGCGAAGATCAAACACGCGCGAGGGTCAGCACGTCGGGCCTGCCTCGGTTGATCGGACATAACAGCCGGAATGTCAACCCTCGCTCGGCTCTCCGTCTCGCCTCCCGCTCGGCACCCTCTCGATTAGGCGTGATCGCGTCGGCGTCGCAGGCGCGAAGCGGTGCGCGTGAGCGGATGCGAAAAGGGGGAGGGGGGAGTGTGCGAATCCCGTGTCGCTGCGAGATATATATCTCCACCCAGCCGTATCGGATTTGGCCCAAAGAGCGGCCTTGTGTACACGTCCGACCCCCGGAGTCGCTAGGGTGCCCGCTCGAGGAATCGCCGGACAGCTACGGGGGCGGCACACTCCCCAGGGCACGGCGTAGGGCCTCGCCATCTAGACCCTGGCGGTCGTGCCGGTGGCGAGTTGCCCGCCCTCTCCCCAGGAGCCCAGCACAACCGGAGGAGAGACGTGGAGATCCCAGCACCGCAGTTCGACCTTGGCAGCACCGTCGAGCCCACCCCTGACGCCGCGATCGAGCCCGCGAGTCGGGTGGGCCGCGTCGAGTCTCGGTCGTGGACGGAGTTCCGCGATCAGTCCGGCTACTGGCGCTACACGATCCGCTGGCCCGGCGGCGGCACGTCGAGCGAGGACGACAAGCACTTGCAGACCTCGGACGTGATTGCCTGCGACTTGAAGGTCGTCGTCAACGGCGTCCCGATCAAGGTCGAGACGAGCACCACGGCGACGGTCGGCGAGGTCGTCGATCAGGTGCTCACCGCGGCGGGGATCACGCGGCGGGGCGACGGGGTCGAGTGGGAGCTGCGGACGGAGGACGGTCGCCAGCTCACGCACTTGGTCGGCGACGGCGATCTCGTCGACGGCGAGACGACCCTCTTCCTCGACCCCGAGGTCGGCGGTGGCGGTGATGGCGAGTCCGTCGAGGCGACGATCGTGGAGTCCTCGGACTCCTCCCAAATCGGGCGCACCGGCAGGGTGCCGCTCGAGGCGCTTGGCGCGGCCGGTGAGCGCGGTGAGGAATCCCACGCCGACAGTCCGGGTGTGCCGGGGCCGCCGGATGGCTGGCAAGGCGAGCCCCCCGCGGAGGGCACCCGGCGGGCGCTGATCCTCGGGGTGATCGACAACTTCGCCATGCGGCTGATCTCCGGCGTCGGCGGCAAGGCCACGAAGCGTTCCTGCCTCGAGCTGGCGGACGCGATCGAGGAGGCGCTGATCCGCGTCGTCGATCAGGGCGCCACCCCGGAGTCCGGCTCGCCGGCTTCGGTGGCGATGGACACCCTCGACGGCATGAAGATCCCCCGGACCCGCGAGGGCGCGATCCTGACGATCTCCGACCGTGTGACGGCCCTGGCGGACGAGCTCGTCGAGTACCGCCGCGACGCGATCGGCGCCGGCAACGAGTTCGACCGGATCTCGATCCCGCGGTCGACGGGCGCGACCGGCGAGCCCGGCACTCCGCGCACCCTGACCCTGACCGAGCGGGCCGAGATCTGCATCCGGCGGGTGCTGGCCGGAGAAGAGTCCAAGCGGCTGCTCGCCTCGACCGTCGACGGCCAGCAGAAGGCGATCGACAAGATCCGCGCCGAGGGCAAGGTCAAGCCCGGCACCCGCGAGCTCGTGATCGTGCTCGAGGACGTTTCCGACGCCGACACGCCGCCCGAGTACCGCTTCATCGAGCTCGAGGATCAGGACGGCGCCGGGGTCGGCAGCTTCCCGATGCGGCCCTCGAGCCGGACGCCCTTCCTCGAGATCACGATCCCCTACGGCCGCGACGATGCCTGGGTGTCCGAGGTCGCCTACCAGGCCGCCGGAGCCGCGACCCGGCCGCTGCTCGAAGACCACCCCGACTACGTCTTCCCGGCCGAGCGCGTCCGCGACGCCGTCGCGGAGCTCCTCTCGGACTTCGGGATCCCGCGGGCCTGCGTCGACTGCGCCGAAGAGCAGCTCGGCCACGGCGCCAAGGAGGTCGACGGTCGCCGCGACGCGACGATCAAGCAGCTCGAGGCCGACGTCGAGCGCTTCCTCCGCGAGCGCGAAGAGGCCCGGTCGGGCGAAAGCCGCTTCGCCGAGGAACGTGACTGCGCCTTCGCCCTCCTGCGCTGGCTCCTGCCGGTGACGGTCGCCAAGAGGATCGACTGATGGCCGCGCGATCCTCAGCGGGGGGGGGTACTGATATGCCCGCCCCCGAGCCCGTCTCGATCCAAGAGGTCTTCAAGGACGTCAGCGAGCGCCTTCTCGGCCGGATGCAGGAGGCCGAAAAGATCGACGCCGACGAGATCACCGCGGCGGTCGCCAGGGAGTTCGGCGTTCCGCTCGACCATCTCATTGAGGCCGTCTCCCGCGAGCTCGTGCCGGGTTTGTTGATGCTGGCGATCAAGGGGCCGCAGTTGGCGCTCGCCACGTCGCAGATCGCCGCCTTCCTTGCCGGGGTGGCCTGGGAGCAGGGGAGGCGAGGCTGATGGCGCGCGAGAGCACCGCCGACACGCTGCTCGAGGAACTCGAAGAGCTCGGCCTCGAGCGGGCGCCGAAGTCCAAGCAGCAGGGCCTCGCCAAGCTCGTGACGGCCTTCTTGTCGATGGAGCCGAAGTACCCCGAGGGCAAGTTGTCGAAGACGCGGGAGCGCGAACTCGATATGGAACGGCTCGGCTTCTGCAAAGCCCTCGAGAAGCTGCGCGAGCTGATCGCCGTCTACGGCACCGACGCGATCGCCGAGCTCGCCGACGTCCGCGCTGAGGAACAGCTCCGGCCGCACAACCTGGCCGGGATGCGGAACTGGATGCTCTGATGGGCGCTTGGGCCGAGACGTCAGTGAACCGGCGGGACGATCCCTACCCGCCCCGCGACGGCGAATCCTGTGCTGACTGCGGCCGGACCCTGCGCCACGGAGAGCGCGTCTTCCGCCTCACCGAGCGCAAGGACGAAGCCTGGGTCTGCGAAACCTGCCTCTCCCGGCCAGAGCCCGAGCCGATGGGGGCCTGACCGTGGCCGGCGAGCCGGATAGGAGGGCTGCGCGCATGGAGCCTCACTGGGCCGAAGTGCTCGGTGCTTGGGCCTGGTTCATCGCCTTCCTCGAGTGCGAGTTCATCTTCTGGCTCGGCGTCGTCCGCGGCGTCGAAGCCCTGCTCTCGTGAGCCCCTACCTGTGGGTGCTCGTCTACGGGGTTGTCCTCGGTGGCTCCGTCGTCTACATCGTCCACCTACTTGCGGAGGTTCTGCTTTGAAGCCACGCCGCACCGTCGCCTCCAACCACGTCCTCTCGCTCGAGGGCGGCAACGAGGACAACGACCTCTGGGTGTCGGTCGGCGAATCGGACGGCACGCCGCTGATCTCCTCGACCTGGGAGCTGACCGCCGAGGAGCGCGA
>Ga0157306_10000085_pt1 | contig 16092 bp, 10 predicted proteins | sample NitcycUS163409C2_FD_108391 | JGI IMG/M metagenome (GOLD analysis project Ga0157306, IMG submission 108391) | Soil microbial communities from Arlington Agricultural Research Station in Wisconsin, USA - Nitrogen cycling UWRJ-S163-409C-2 | ecosystem: Environmental > Terrestrial > Soil >...
AACGGGTGAGTTGATCCGCCGTCTGATGCTCGACCCGAGCCGCGACTACCAGCCGCTCGGAAGGAGCTGAGGTGTCTACGATGTCGCGCGACATCTGTCTCCGATGTCGCGGCACATCACACAGCGGAGAGGGTGGGATTCGAACCCACGAGGCGGGTTAACCCCGCCCACGCGATTTCCAGTCGCGCTCCTTAAGCCACTCGGACACCTCTCCTTGTGCCTCAAAGGGTATTGCCCGGCGCTAGGCAACCGCAGCCTGCGGCGCTGCTTGGGGTTCGAGCGCCGTTGCCGGCTCGGGTAGCGGCAGGACGATCGCCTCGCGCTCCCTGGCGGGCATCGCCGGTCGGTGACCGCGCAGGCGCTCGTGGCTGCAGACGACGTAGCACCACTCCATCAGCTGCATGCGCGAGGCAGGATCGATTTCCGTGATCGTCGCGCCGACCAGGTGGCGGCCGTCGGCCTCGCGGCAGGAGCGAACCTCGACCTGGGTTGCCACTTCGTGCGCGTCGCCAGCCGCATCCTGCAGCTGGAGCAGGACCGCCGGCTTGGTGCCCACCTCCAATGGCGCATCCAGCACAAGGCCGACGCCGGCGGCGCTGGCGTCGATCAGCTGGCCAGCGACGTGGCCGGCTTTCGAGAAGCACTGGGCGGGCGCCTCGCCCTCGAAGCGGTAGACGACCCGGCGCTGCTGACGCCGCCCGACCACGGCAAGCGTGCGCAGAATGCGGCGCAGCTCGATCAACCCGAGCAGCGGCACGACCAGGGCCGCAATTCCCGGCAGATCGGGCAGTGGGCCGACCCCTGCGAGATCGAGCAGCCGCAGCACCGTCCCGACGCCTACGACGATCGCACAGGCGACCGCCAGGTGCAGCTTGCGAACAGCGTCGAGCCCGCCGCCTCCGGCGCCCTGCTTTGGCGTCACCTTGAATGCCGTGTGGCCGGGCCACACGGCGCAGCGCAGTGCCCGCGTGTAGATCTCCATCGTCAAAAGCTCGTAGTGGGCGGTCTCCCCGATCTTCATGTAGCCGCGGGCGAGGGCCGACCCGGCGCCGAGGTTGAGAGCCACCGAAGGGAGCCAGAGGGCCGCCAGGGCGAGGACGCTGACCTTCATCGGCAGCTCGCCGGTCCACATCACCAAACCCAGCGTCGCCAGTAGGAGCAGACGCATCGGCGGCGCTAGATAGGCGAACAGGCTGGCGAAGTAGGAAAGCCGCTGCAGCGGCCGCAGCTCACGGGCGCGCAGGGGGGACTCGGGCAGGGTGAAGACGGCAAGGTTGCCGCGGGCCCAGCGGTCGCGCTGCAGCAGGTAGCCGTCGAGGTCGTGTGGGGCCAGTCCCTGGACCAGGACCTCGTCGTGGTAGCGGCTCTTCCAGCCATGGCGCTGTATGCGGATCGTCGTGTGGAAGTCCTCGGCGATCGTCTCGGTGGCGACGCCGCCGATCTCGAGCAGGGCAGCGCGCCGGATCAGCGCCGACGAACCGCACCAGTAAGCGGCGCCGTGGCGGTCCTTGCCGGGACAGACGACGCGGTAGAAGAGCGATTGCTCGTGGCGGCCGACGACGTAGTGCTGGACCGAGTCGTGGTTGAAGAAGTCGTGCGGGCTCTGGACCAGCGCCATGCGCTCGTCGTCGAAGTAACCGACCATCGCGTCGAGCGCGTCGGGCATCGGCACGTGGTCGGCGTCGAGCATCAGCACCAGCTCGCCATCGGTGCGCTCCAAGGCCGCATTGATGTTGCCGGCCTTGGCATGAGAGTTGTCGGGCCGGGTCATGTAGCGGGCGCCGGCCAGCTCGGCAAGCTCCTCCATCTCGGGTCGTCGCCCGTCGTCGAGCAGATAGGTCGTGTGCGGATAGGTGAGCGCCCGGCAGCCCGCCAGGGTCGCGGCCACCACCTCGCTCGGCTCGTCGTAGGTACAGACGTAGACATCGACGGAGTACCCCGGAGTCGCCGGTGGCCGTACGGTCGGCTGCCGCGACCAGGAAAACCAAGCCAGCGTCGCCAGCGCCCAGAGCCCGTAGATCTCGGTGACCAGCAGCATCCCGAAGGCGACCGGATTGGCCCCTTCGCCGCTCCAGCCGATCCTCCAGGTCAGGTACCCGGCGCCCCAGACCAGCGCGAGGATCGCCAGCGAGCGCAGGACCAGCGGATGGCGGTCGAAGAATTGCCCGAGTCGAGTCTGCTCGCCGGTTTGCACGCCCTTACATCGACCTGCACGTAGGCGTTCTTGAGGCCCGCGAGGGAACTCTCCACGCCCGGGATCGGCCCGCCCGTAAAATCAGGACCGAGTGTCCCCGGAGGGGTGCCGGAGTGGTTGAACGGGGCAGTCTCGAAAACTGTTGGCGTCGCAAGGCGCTCGTGGGTTCGAATCCCACCCCCTCCGTTTGTGATGCGCCGCGACATCGACAGAGATTGAGGTAACCATGAGGACGGAGGCGACCGTCCATCGGGCGCTGGTGCGGTGGGATCAAGAGGAGGACGACATTCGTGCCCACACCGTCGAGCTCGCCGCCCAACGACTGGCTGCGTCAAGCGCAGCGGAGTTCGGCGGCAACGCCGACAAGGCGAACCCGGAGGAGATGTTCGTTGCCTCGCTATCGAGCTGTCACATGCTCTGGTTCCTGGCGCTGGCACGCGGCGAGCGCGTCCCGGTGACCGCATACGAGGATCACTCCGAAGGGCTGATGGACGGCAGCAAGTTCACACGCGTGGTCCTGCGCCCTCGGGTTGCCTTTGACTGCGATCTGGAGGAGGAGCAGCTCCGCTCATTGCACCGCCGTGCCCACCAGCGTTGCTTCATCGCCAACAGCGTCAACTTTCCGGTCGACGTCGAGCCACGAGAGTAAGGGAGCCGCGCGATCGTGAATCCACCAGAGGGGGGACCGGCGTGGTCCCCCACGAGAACTCGGCGTTGCGCGCATCCGCTTAGAATGCCCGCCTTGAATAGTCAAGGAAGACAGGGGTGAGGTGTCGTCGAGGTGGGGAGGGTTGTGGTGTCTCGTGGATGGTGCGTCGCCGTTGCTCTCATCGCCTCGGCATCGCTGCTCGGACAGGTGACCTCTCGGGCGGCTGCTGAAGGCTACGAGCAAATCCAGGCGCCGGGGCCAATCGAAGCGATCGCCCTCGGCGACGAGCTCGCCTGCCAGGTCACCTATGTGAACGACTTCGACTACGAGTTCTACCCTCCGGACACGAGCCCCGGGGATTGCGGCACATTCCTGGCGGTCGGCGGCGTGCTCTACGCCCCCGACTTCGACTCGCACGGACGCACTGCCACGTCGGGATTGGGCGGTTATGCGACCTTCACTCCGGTCAGTCAGACGGGAGTCGAAGGCAGCGGGACTGCTGCCGATCCATACCGGGTTACGACCGTCGTTGACGCAGGCGGCAGCGGGATCCGGATCGCCGAGACGACCAGCTACGTGAGCGGCTCGAGCTCCTACCGGATCGACACGGCGGTGACGAACCGAGGCTCCAACGCCGTGGCCAACGCGGTGCTGTACCACGCCGGCGACTGCTACGCCAGCGGCAGCGACATCGGCTTCGGGTTCACCCGCACAGAGGTGGGCAGCGCCGGCTGCTCCCAGACAGCGGGGAACTCGCCGCCCGGGCGCACGATCCAGATGGGTCCGCTGTCGGCGACCAGCAGCTTCTACGAGGCGGGGTACCGCGAGGTTTGGGAACGGATCGCGACGAAGTCCACCTTTCCCGACACCTGCCGCTGCGCCGAGCACGTCGACAACGGAGTCGGCCTCAGCTGGGCCCTCTCCCTCGGTCCGAACGGGGAGGGCACGGTGAGGTCGCTCTCGGTTTCCTTCACCGAGTCGACCCCGCCGGCCCCGGGGGCCGACAGCGACGGCGACGCGCTGCCGGACCGGTGGGAGACCGGCAATAGCGCCCTGGCCGACTACGAAAATCTCGCCTCCCTGGGGGCTGACCCCAACCGCAAGGACATCTTCGTCCACCTTGACTACATGGAGGGCTGCAAGCCTCCGGCGGGCTGGGAGCGGCCCGCGATTCAGGTCTTTGCCGAACACGGGATCGCCCTACATGTCGATTCCGGCCCCGAGTCGATCAACGCCGATGGCCAACCCTGGGGAGCTCGCAGCCGGGCCGGCGCGATCCCACGACAGGCCAACATCGGAGTCTGGGGCGACTTCGACCGGCTCAAGGACCAGAACTTCGTTCCCTCGAATCGGCGGCGCGCCTTCCATTACGCGGCCCTGGTCGACAAGTTCGACAACGGCGAAGGGGGTCTGGCGCGCAGCATCCCCGAGGCCGACTTCGTCTTCGCAGGCTGCCGCGAACCCGAGACGACGCCGTTGAAGAGGTACGTGGCGATCGTGTTCGCGCACGAGCTTGGGCACAACCTTGGGTTGCGCCACGGCGGCGGCGACGACATCGTCGGCAAGCCGAACTACTACGGGATCATGAATTACTTCTGGGCGTACTTCGGCGGCGTCAGCAAGAAAGGCGTCAGCGGGCTGCTGCCCAACTACAGCGAGTCGAAGCGGCCCGACCTCGACGAGCGGCGAGTCGACGAGAGCGTGCCGCAGATCGTGCCGGTTGCGTGGAACTGCCCCGGGGCCGGGAAATTCGACATTCGCTACGAGGTCGGGTCTGGCACCCGCCTGATCGACTGGGATTGCGACGGCGTTTACGGCGAGCTGCACCGCCACGGCTTCCTCGACGGCAGCGGCTTGAACCTGAACAGCTCCTGGGGGCCCAGCGAGACGCTCTTCGGCGGCTTCAACGATTGGCGGCCGGGGGCGATCAGCTTTGCCGGCGGCGGCGTCTTGGGCAACTTCGAATTGCTTGAACGACCGAACACCCCTGCGTCGCACGAGCTCACGCCTGCCGAGTTCGTCGCCGCCGAGCAGGCCCTGAAGCGATCGAACCGGAAGCGGCGGCGCCAGCTGCGGGTGACCGCCAACAGGCTCCGGCTCCGCGCCGGACGGGCGACCGCACTGCGGATCCTGGTCGACACCGATCGCGGCGGCAAGCGTGTGCAGGGAGCGCGGATCAAGGTTCGCGGTGCCAGGCTGACCGGTCGCAACCCGGCCCGCACCGGTCCCCGCGGCAAGGCCCTGCTGCACCTGACGCCGAAGCGTCACGAAGTGCGGATATCGGTTTCCCGCCGGGGCTACGCGCAGGGCGGCCTCGTCCTCGCGGTCCGCCACCGTCAGCGCCACCCCTGAGCGGTGGCGCTTCCCGCCACGCGCTCGGCGCGGGTCGCCGACGAGGATCTGGCTTCGAGTAGCTACGCAGCCCGTCGCGGGCGCTCGAGGATTGCGGTCAGCTCTGGGCCGAGCTCGTCGAGCGACTCGACTTCGCCGCGGGAGATGCGGCCCGCGAGGAAGGCGAGGGTTGCGTCGATCAGGCGCTCGTCGAGGCCCGCTGGCTGCAGCGCTCCCTCCTCCGCGCCACGCACCCGGCGCAGCATCGCAGCCAGGCGTGAGATCAACAGCCGGCGGCCGGCCGTGAGTGCGGCCGCCTCGAAGGGCGCTTGGGCGCAGAGCAGCTGTGCAGCTGCCGGCTCGCTGACGCAGAAGTGCAGCGCGGCACCGGTGCCGACCTCGAGCGGCTCGCTGCGCGGGTCCGCCTCGGCGCAGGCCGCTTCGATCTCTTCGCAGAGGCGATCGGCTGCCGCCACATAAGCGGCGAGCGCGCAGTCCCAGAGATTGCCGAAGTGCTTGTAGAAGGTGCTGGTCGAGACGTTCGCCCCCTCGCTCACCTGCGTCGTGGTGACGTTGGCGTAGCCATGCTCAGCGAGTGTCTCTGCCATCGCGGCCAGAAGGCGCCGCCGCTGGTGCTCGACGACCAGGTTGGCGGGGATTCCATGGCGACCGGGCGGCAACCGCCTCGGCAATGGCGTCCCCGCCGAGAACGGGCCGTCCTCGACCTCTCCGGGAACCAGGCGAAGCTCGGTCACTTTCGCCCTCCTCCCAATTCGGCGCGATCACGATCGAGCAACTGCTTGGCCGCCTCGAACTCTTCGTCGGCCGCCTCGTTGCCCAGGTAGGAGCCAATCGCGAGGTGCATCAGCTCCGGCAGCGTGCCCCAGATCCGTGTGGCGTCGCCGGCGGTGAGCACCTCGCAGATTCCCGCCTCGATGCCGCCGAGGACGAAGAGGCCAGTCGCCTCGGGCGGCTCCTCGCTGGGGTCGATTTCTGCGCGAACGCTGTCCAGAGCGCCCGCCAGTCGTTCGACTGCCTCGTCGTGAACCGCTAGCGCCTCGCCTCCCGCGACCTGCACCTCGACGAAAAGGGCGCGAGCGATCGCCGGGCGCTCCTCGATGAACCGGAAGAGGTGGACGAGGCCTGCGCGCACGCTGGCCCGCCAACCCTGGACCGATATTGCCGCCTCGAGCAACTCCACGCCAAGCCGCTCGATCCAGGCCGCGTAGGCCTGCTGGAAGCAGTCCTCGAGGTTGGCGAAGTGCTCGTAGAACTGCTTGCGGTGGCCGCCGCTGTACTCGAGCACCGCGCGCACCGAGGCCTCGCGGTAGCCCACCTTCCCGACGACGTGCAGCGCACCCTCCATCTCGCCCTCGCGCACCGTCGCGTCGGGGGTGGGGGCGGTTGTCTCGACCGGGAGCGCCTCCCTGGCTGCCGCGCACGCTTCTGGTCGCATTGCGGTTGCTCCTCTTGTCGTGAGCTTCTCCCGGCTGGCCGGGCTCTCGAATAAAAACTACTCCTTTTTTTCCGGATATGAAATCTTTTTAGGAAGAGCTATCCTCGGCTCATGCAGTACCTCTCGCAGCGACTGGCTTTGGAGCCGTCCGAGGCGCGAGATGGAGAGCGTCCTCGCGACCCGCTCGCGCGTGACCAGCGCGAGCGGGTTCTCGCCGCGACCGAACAGCTGATAGCCGAGAAGGGCTGCGCCGGGACGACGATCGAAGCGATTGTCAAGGAGGCGGGAGTCTCATCGGTCACCTTCTACGATCACTTCGCCGACAAGGAAGAGTGCTTCGTCGCTGCCTTCGATCGGGCGGTGGGGGAGACGCGGGCTGAACTGATCGAAACGGTGCCGCAGGATCTTCCCTGGCCCGACCGGGTGCGGGCCGGGTTGGCTGCTCTGCTGGCGACGATCGACGCCGAGCCGGCGCGGGCGCGCCTCTGCCTGGTCGAGGCGCAGAAGGGCGGCCCGCGGATGCGCGCTCGTTACGACGAGGTGCTGGACGGGATAGCGGTAGAGCTCTCCGACCCACTGGGGCAGGCAATTGCCGGTGGGCTCGCCTGGCTCCTGCGCGAAAGGCTCGAGCTGGGCGGGGGTGGGAGCGTGCATGACCTGCTTCCGAGGATGACCGAGGTCGTCCTCGCTCCCCAACCCACTCATGGCTGAGGGCAGCGACGCAGCCAGAGAGCTCGCCGCCGGCAAGGACCGCCTGCCGCCCGGTCGCCACGGCCTGCCGCGCGAACTCGTCACCGAGAACCAGCGCGAGCGGCTGCTCAACGGCGTCGTCGACGCCGTCGCCGAGTACGGCTTCAACGCGACGACGATCGGCCGCATCACCGATGCGGCGAAGATCTCGCGCCGCACCTTCTATGAGCACTTCCGGGGCAAGGAGGATTGCTTCCTCGCTGCCTACGCGATGATCGACGAGCACATGCGCGGCGCGATGCTCGCCGCCTCGGACTCCTCCGAGCCCTGGCCCGAGCAGGTGCGCGACAGGCTCGCGGCCCTGCTCGGCGCGCTCTCCCGCGACGCGGCGGTGGCCCGCTTCTACCTGGTCGAGCCCCTCGCCGCGGGCGGCGAGATCGCCGCCCGCTACCGCGACGCGATGCAGCTCCTCGCCGAAACCGTGCGGCCGCCGACGAGCGCCAAGCTCGACGTCGAAGTTCGCGACCAGGTGCTGATGGGCGGCATCGCGACCTTGATCTCGCGGCGCCTGAAAGCGGGCGACGTCGAGAGCCTTCTGAAGCTGCTCCCCGACCTCGTCGAGCTCACGCTTGCCCCCTACATCGGCCGCGACGAGGCTCGCCGCTTCGCTCTGGAGACGGCTATTTAGAGCCACGCTCCTTCATTTCGAAAACTAGTACTTGCATTCAGAAAACAATTCTTTTATGCTCCCGGCATAGCCCGTTTGCGAAAGCGGGCGAGCAACAGGGACAACCGAGCCTCGCGGAAGCCGCAAAGGGAAGTGGCGGGCAGAGGGGCTCACGGGACAAGGAGAAGAGATTTCGATGCTCTCGCCACCAGGCAACCGGCTCAGCCGCCCGGGAGTGATCTCGGCAATCGCCGCGAGCCAGGGAAGCACCGAGGTCTCGACAAAGCCGGCCAGGCTTCTCCTGGCGGGCATCACAGGAGGAGCAGCCAGCTGATGGATCTCTATTACCGCTTCAAAGACCGCTTCGGCACCGCCGGCCTGATCGTGGCCATCGTCGCCCTGATCGCCGCCCTCGCCGGCACCGCGATCGCCGCCGGTGGGGCACTGACCGGGAAGCAGAAAAAAGAAGTCACCAAGATCGCCAAGAAATACGCCGGCCAAAGCGGCGCCCCCGGCGCACAGGGTCCGGCCGGCCCCAAGGGCGACCCGGGAACCAAGGGCGACACGGGGGCCACCGGTCCCGAAGGCCCGCAGGGCGACCCTGGCGCCCCCGGTGAGCCCTGGACCGCCGGCGGCACTCTTCCCAGCGGGGAGACGGAGACCGGCACGTGGATGTTCCACCATGCCGATGGACCGCAGACCGGCGATGCCGTCGACCTCTCCTTCCCGATCCGCCTTGCCGCTCCGCTCGACGGCGACCACGTTCACTACCTCTCTACGAAAGAAATCACTCTTGGAGGCGAAGAAAAAATCGGTGGTGGCGCGGGTGAACTCTGCGACGGCAAAACGGGCATCGAACTCACCGAATGCGAAGAAGGGTTCGAAGAGCTCCTCTTCACCACCTGCTCAGGGACTGCCGCTAACCCCACCGCCGACGACGGACATCTCTGCGTCTATGAGGGGTTTACCTCTCCTGCTGCAGTCAATAGGGAACCGTTTCCTGGAATCGCAAACCCAGTTGTAGGCGACCCGAGCCAACCGGGAGTTGGAGGATACTTCAAACAGGTTCCCCCGGGAGCCGCAACTGCCGGCGCCGTGCTGAACATAGTGTTCCATGAAGGCTACCTCTACGGCACCTGGGCGGTCACCGCGCCGTAGAAAGCAGCAGGAATCGACCATGACGACGACCAAGCATCCGGGTGGCAGAGCCGCTGCCTGGATGCGGTCGCCGGGTCCGCTGACGCACACACCTCAACCCACTCGCTTCACACAACTCCGTCCACTAAGCCCAAGCGCCGCTGGAGGCACTGAATGAGAACCCCGAGACTTCTACTTACAACAGCGGGTGACCGGCCGACCGGGTGGCACGCTGTAAGTGCTGTCTTCGCCGCGGCACTCTCCCTCCTTTCTGCGAGCTTTCTGCTTGTGCCCGTTTCCGCCAGCGCAGCCGCCCCGGACCTCCTCATGCGGATTCCGGATGGGGATCTGACTCGTGGCGGCGACGCCGATCAGCTCAATAACCCTTGGGGCGTCGCCGGCAATCCCGCAAGCGGTCACGTCTATGTCAGTGACCTCAGTAATCGCAGGATCGACGAGTTCACCGCCTGGGGCGTCTTCGTCAAGGCATGGGGTTGGGACGTGGCTCCCGAGGGAGCGCCGGGAGACACACCGTCGGATCAATTCGAGATCTGCACCACCATCTGCAAATCGGGCGTCGAAGGCACTGGTGCCGGGCAGTCAGAACACTTTATGGGCATAACCGTCGCTGGGGACGGCAATGTTTACGTCTCCGAGCCCTCAAGCCACCGCGTACAGGCGTTCAGCCCCGCCGGCGAATTCCTGCTGATGTTCGGCGGCGAAGTAAACAAGACAACGGGCGCCGACGTCTGCACGAAAGCTGACCTGGAAGGCGGCGACGTCTGCGGCGCCGGGATCTTCGGTACCGGTCCGGGCGAACTCTCCTTTGTGTCCGCCGGCAACTACATCACCTACAACCCGGCCACCGACACGATCTTCGTCGGTGACAAAGACCGCATCCAGGAGTTCGAGACCGACGGCACGTTCAAAGCGCAGATTCCCTTCGGGGGAGCGTTGGAAGCCTTCGACGGCGAAACGGTCAGATCGCTTACGAGTGACGTCACGGGCAATCTCTATGTCGCTCTGCAGGACGCTCCAGACATCTACAAGCTGAGCCCAACGGGCGAACCGCTTTCTCCCGGAAAACCAGGTGAATCGAAATTCGCGGTCACCCACCCTGAAGCAGTCGCCGTGGACGGTGACGGTGCGACGTATGCAGTCGAAGGGGCATTCCTCAGCGGTGCCTATGTACTTGGGTACGATGCATCGGGCAATCCGATCGAAGGGATGAAAGCGGCCGATGAGTTCGCAGCGTTCGAATCGGACGTCTTCCCGCAGTTCCAATGGGAGGACGTCCAAGGCGTGGGAGTGAACCAGTGTGTCGGCAGCGAGGGCCCTAACCTCTATGTGATTCACGAAAACGGCAAACCCGAAGAAAACCACAGCTACATCAGCGCCTACGGCGCGGCGCCGACCGGCTGCGAAGACCCGCCGCTCAATCCGCCGCAGATTAGTGACCAGTTCGCGACCGAAGTGGGCCGCGACGAGGCGGCCGTCAAAGCCGAGATCAACCCTCGCTTTTGGGCCGACACCACCTACCGGGTTCAGTATGGCATCGGCAAATGCTCAAACGGGGATTGCACGGAGACGAGTGCGGCGGCGGTGCTGACCGGCAGGATCACGAACGAATCTCTGCGGACGGCCGGCGTCTCTCTAAGCGGCCTGGAACCGGGAACTACCTACCATTACCGCTTCCTAGCTGAAAGCACGGGCGGCGGTCCGGTGATCGGCCAGGAACGGACTTTCCGGACCTTTGCGGCGACGATCGCGCCCGAGCCATGCTCGAACGACGAGTTCCGCGGCGGTCCCTCCGGCGCCCTGCCCGACTGCCGCGCCTACGAGATGGTTTCCCCGGTCGACAAGGAGGGCGGTGAGGCGGCGCTCTGGATTTTCAGGAACAGCGCTCGGCCAGACGAAATCGAGATCGACCAGGCCGCACCCTCGGGCGACCGCTTCACCTACACCTCCTCGACCGCCTTTGCCGACTCCGAGTCGGCGGGCTTCGTTTCGCAGTACTTGGCCAAGCGACTGGCCTCGGGCTGGGTGAGCAAGGGGATATCGCCGCCACGAACCTTCACACCCGTTCTCGCGACGGCGACCTTCCACAATGAATTCGGGGGCTTCTCGGAGGACCTCTGCACGGGCTGGCTGGCCAACTACTCGCTGGCGCCACTGGTGACGGACGCGATTCCGAAATACACCAACCTCTACCGCCAAGACAGCTGTGCCGAGCCCCTGAGCTATGAGGCGCTGACCACTGTGGTACCGCCGGCGCGGCCGGCGAATCTTTACGCCTTGAGGGTCAGGGGCTTCTCGGATAACGGCAGTCACACCGTCTTCACCGCCAACGACGAGCTTCACCCCAAAGCCCCGACGCTGAGCGACCCGTTCGCTCCGCTGCTCTACGAGATTGTCGAAGGTGAGCTGCGCTTTGTCTGCTACCTGCCGAACGGCAACCCGAGCCCGCTCCCGTGCTCGGTTGGAACGCGGACAGATAGTGGTGCTGATTACTCGAGCCATCAAAACGCGATCTCCGCCGACGGCTCGCGCATCTACTGGACCGCCTATAGCGACTCGCAAGCGGGCGTCGATCTAGGCACGATCTACCTGCGCCTCGACGGTCAGAAAACGCTGAAAGTCTCGAGCTTGGTCGCGACGGATCCGGCCTACTTCTGGACCGCCGCCGATGACGGCTCGAAGGCGATCTTCACCTTTGCCTCCGGGCCTCGCCAAGACGAGCTCTACGAATTCGACCTGGCCAAGGCAGAAGCCGGAGATCCCGAGGCGACGAAGCTGATTGCAAAAAGGGTTATCGGACCGATGGGGGCTAGCGAAGACCTCTCGCGGGTCTACTTTGCCTCCGCCGAGGATCTCGACGGGGCCGGCGAGGGGAGCAAAGGAGCCCGCAACCTCTACCTCTATGAGGCCGACCCCGGAGGGGATGCCGGATCCTTCAGCTTCATTATGGCGCTTGCTGAAAAGGACGTGCTTGCTGCGAACGCTGCAGGTAACCTCCAGCGACGGGTCAAGCCGATCGGTCTTTCACCGGGCAACCGCGGTGCCCGAATCAGTCCCGACGGCAATTACGCGGTGTTCATGTCCTTCGCCGGCCCGACGCCGACCGGCTTCGACAACCGCGACCTCGCGATCCGGGAGCCGGCCGCAGAGGTCTACCGCTACGACGCCGAGGCCAAAGAGCTCCTCTGCGTCTCCTGCAATCCGACCGGAGTGCGGCCGGAAGGCGAACCGTTTTATCCGCTAGCTGCTCGGATCCAGGGCTGGAAGCTGAACCACCACGCCCCTCGCGTCCTTTCCGACGATGGCTCCCGCGTCTTCTTCGAAAGCTATGAGGCACTCTCTCCGGAGGACACCAACGGCGTTCTCGACGTCTATCAGTGGGAGGAGCCGGGCAGTGGCAGCTGCACGGAATCAAGCCCGACCTTCTACGAGGCAAACGGCGGCTGCATCGACCTGATCTCCTCCGGCACTAGTGATTCCCAGTCGATCTTCCTCGACACCGATCCCTCCGGCGACAACGTCTTCTTCGGCACCCGCAGCTCGCTGGTCGGCGCCGACACCGAGCTGAACGACGTATACGTCGCCCGCGTGGGCGGCGGCTTCCCCGATCCGCCGCCGCCCACGCCGGCCTGCGAAGGGCAGGGCTGCGCGGGGGCTGGGCCCCCAGCCCCGCCTGATGCGGGCGCCGCCACCGCGGCTTTCGAAGGCCCAGGAAACGTGGTCAAAAGCACGCCCCAGCGCTGCCGGCGCGGCTTCAGGAAGGTGAGGCGCTCCGGCAAGGCGCGCTGCGTCAAGCGCAAATCCCACAAACGAGGGAGGGCGGCACGATGAGGCGCCTGTTGCTCAGCTTGCTCTGCCTCGTTCTGGCGATGGCGATGCTCGTCGCCCCGGCCGAGGCCGACTTCGGCCTCTCCAACCCCGAAGTCGCCTTCACCGAGGAAGACGAGAGCCCTGCCACCCTGGCCGGCTCTCACCCCTTCGCGATGAGGACCTCCTTCGAGGTCAACACCACGATCGGGCCGAAAGGCTTCATCACCGTCGATGGCGCCCTGCGCGATCTGCACGTCACGGCGCCGGCGGGCTTCGTTGGCGACACGACCGCGGCCCCACAGTGCGATGCGCTCGATTTCATCGGCAAAACCTGCTCCCCCAACACCGCGCTCGGCACCTTCAGGGCTGTCCTAATGGGCGGCCTCGGCATCACCGGCGAAGAAACCGTCCCGATCTACAACCTGAACCCCAGCCCCGGCAGCGCCACGCGCTACGGCTTCATCGTCGCCGCCCTGCCGATCTACCTCAATGTGACGATCAAGCCGACCTATCCCTTCAACGTGGTCGCCTCCTCGGTCAACGTCTCGCAGATCGTCGAACTGCTGGCCGCCGACACGATCCTCTGGGGCAACCCCGCCTCCCCCAGTCATGACAAAGCGCGAGGCAAATGCGCCCTGAGCGACACCGACCACAACGGCGACACCCTCGACGACGACATCTGTCCCTCGACGTTGGACGAGCAGGCCTATCTGACCCTGCCGCGCAGCTGCACGGGGCCACTGAGCACCGACTTCGAGGCACTTGCCTGGTGGAGCGGCGACCCGGTCGCACCGGATCCGATCCCGGCCACCTTCTCTGACACCGTCCAAAGCGATGCGATGGAAGACTGTGCCGCCCTCGGCTTCGCGCCTGAGGTCCGCGCCGCTCCGACCACCAACCTCGCCTCTTCGCCCTCGGGCTTTGAGTTCGGCATCGAGGTCGACGACCCCGGGCTCAAGGACCCCACCCAGCGGGCCGACTCGGACCTGAAGAAAGCCGTCGTCACCCTGCCCGAGGGGATGACCGTGAACCCGGCGGCCGGTGGCGGGCTTTCGGCCTGCAGCCAGGCCCAGCTGGCGAACGAGACGTCCGACTCCGACTTCGGTGCGGGCTGCCCAGCGGCCTCGCGCGTTGCCTCAGTCGAGGTCGACACGCCCTTGCTCAAAGAGCACGTCTCGGGCTCTGTCTTCCTCGCCGAGCCCTACTCCAACCCGCTCGGCACCCTGCTCGCGGGATACCTCGTGATCAAGCAGCCAGAGCGCGGCATCGTCGTCAAGCTCCCGGGGCGGATCGACGCCGACCCGAACACCGGCCAGCTCACCGCCTCCTTCGATCAGAACCCGCAGTTCCCCTTCTCGAGCCTGCAGGTGAGCTTCTTCCCCGGCCCCCGGGCGGCGCTCACCACGCCCGATGCCTGCGGGGACTATGCGATCGAGACCGAGCTATACCCCTGGTCGGGCAACGCCCCCGATGTCTCAACGCAGCCCTTCACCATCGCCGGCGCGCCGGGCGGCGGGAGCTGCCCTGCCTCTGCCTCTGGGTTGCCCCACGCCCCGAGCTTCGATGCCGGCACCGCCAGCCCGATCGCCAAGGCCTATAGCCCCTTCCTCGTCAACCTCCGCCGGCCCGACGGCTCCCAGCGCTTCTCGACCGTCTCCCTCACCCCGCCGCCGGGCCTGGTCGCCAAGCTGGCCGGCACGGCGATCTGCACCGAGGGTGCCCTCACCGCCGCCCAGGCGAGGAGCGGCAAAGAGGAGCAGGCCGCGCCCAGCTGCCCGGCCGCCTCGCGCGTGGGCTCGGTCTATGCCGCGCTGGGCTCAGGCCCCGACCCCTACTGGGCCCCGGGAACCGCCTACCTGACAGGCCCCTACAAAGGCGCCCCGCTGAGCATGGCGATCGTCTCCCCGGCGGTTGCCGGGCCCTTCGATCTCGGCGTGGTCGTGATCCGCGTCGCCTTGCACCTCGACCCCGTAAGCGCCCGGATCACCGCCGTCTCCGATCCGATCCCACCCTTCCTGGAGGGCATCCCGCTCGACGTGCGGGTGGCCTCGGTGCGCCTCGATCGGCCCCAGTTCACCCTCAACGGCACCTCGTGCGATCCAGAGCAGATCACAGCCCAGGTCACCTCGACCCTGGGCGCGGTGGCCAACCTCACAAACCGCTTCCAGCTGGCCGAGTGCACGCGGCTTGCCTTCAAGCCGCAGATGAAGTTCTTCTTGAAGGGCGGCACCAAGCGCGGTGATCACCCCTCGCTCACCGCCACCCTCAAAGCCCGCCCGGGCGATGCCAACATCGCCGCCGTCTCGGTCGCCCTGCCCCGATCGGAGTTCCTCGACCAGGCCCACATCGGCACCGTCTGCACCAGGGTGCAGTGGGCCACCGATACCTGCCCGGTGGCCTCTGCCTACGGCACGGTCAACGTCAAGACCCAGCTCTTTGACTTCCCCCTCGCCGGCCAGGTCTACCTGCGCTCCTCCGACAACGAGCTGCCCGACCTGGTCCCCGACCTCAGAGGCCCGGCGAGCCAGCCGATCCGCATCGAGGCGGCGGGGCGCACCGACTCGATCCGCGGCGGCATCCGTAACACCTTCGACTTCGTCCCCGACGCGCCCTTCGCCAAGCTCACCGTGCAGCTGAAGGGCGCCAAGAAGGGGCTCTTGGTCAACAGCCGCGACGTCTGCGCCCGCCCCTACCGCGCCACGGTCCGCTACCGCGCCCACAACGGCGCAACCTACGTCGATCACCCGCCGCTGGTGGCCAAGTGCCCAAAGGGCGCCAAGGGCAAGCGGGCGGGGGCGGGTAAGAGGCGGTGAGGGCGCGCCAGGCCCTGCTTGGCGCCGCGCTCGCCCTCCTTCTCAGCCTGGCCGGGACGGCGCCCGCCCTGGCGGCCGAGCCTGAATTCGTCTTTACCCCCGAACCGGAGAAAGTCGAACCGCCCCCCGGCGTGCCCCCGCCGCCGCCGGTGCCCCAGCCCACCGGCTACCTGAACGGCCCCTGCGGCATCGCCACCGACTCCGCCGGCCGCCTCTACATCGCCGACCACCACCACGACCGCGTCCATATCTATGACGGCGGGGCCGAATACGACGGGCCCGAGGTGAGTGGCAAAACCGGCTACCTCACCCAGCTCCTCCTGCCCG
>Ga0157306_10000086_pt1 | contig 16075 bp, 15 predicted proteins | sample NitcycUS163409C2_FD_108391 | JGI IMG/M metagenome (GOLD analysis project Ga0157306, IMG submission 108391) | Soil microbial communities from Arlington Agricultural Research Station in Wisconsin, USA - Nitrogen cycling UWRJ-S163-409C-2 | ecosystem: Environmental > Terrestrial > Soil >...
CGCGATCGCGATGTCGCGCCGCCGAACGAGTGCCTTGCGCGAGACACCGGCCAGCACACAGATCACAGGAGGAAAGCTCGGGTAGTGACTGCGCCATATCGGTTCGCTGCCTTTGCCGCGAGCGCTGGAAAGCTGGCCGTAGCGGGCCAGCTCGGCGACCAGGCGTTCAACCGAGAGCGTGGCGCGGTCCACCTCAACGAAGCGCTGCTCATAGACGATGTGGCGCTCGTCGGTCCGCACGTAGTTCAGCACCGCATCGGCGATCAGCGAGCGGCGGGCGTGGCCGCGACCACGGTTGAGGGGATGGGCGACCTCATGCCGCCAAGAGAGCGGGCCGAAATCGTCACCCCGCTCGCGCGCCGCGCGCAGGAAGCTGATGCCAACCTCGTTGACGGCGAGGGTGTGGGCGCACAGCGGTCCCGCCGCCTGCTCCGGGGCGAGGACTTTCGGCCGGCGCTCGACCTCGCCGGCGTCGAGGACGTAGTCAGCGCCGCGCTCGGTCAGGAACCACACGCGACGGGGAGCGCGGCGCGCTTCGGCGTAGGCGACCAGGCCCGCGCGCTCCAAGTAGGCGAGGACTTGCTGGGCGCGCCGAACGCCGCGATCAGGGAAATGGATCGCGCGCACCTGCGCGGTCGAGAGGGTGCGATGCTCGCCAAGGGAGGCAATCACCTCAGCCGTCCGTTCGGGGAACCGCAAACCCGCTGCCGCCTTCCAACTCACGCTGACCCCCAGGGCGCTGATCGACGGCGAAGCGCTGCGAAGCCAGCGCGGAGCCGATGATCGACTGTGGAGGCGGAGTTGCCAGCACCAAGGCGATTTCGTTCGCCGAGGTGTTGGAGAGCCGCTGCCGAACCAGCGCGGAGGTGGTAGCGCAGGCGTCGAGTGCAAGGGACGGGAAGAAGATCGAGAGGGTGACGACCAGCACCACCCCGATGTTTTGACCCGGAGGTGCAGTAGGAATGTCGGCAAATCGCCAGGCCCGCAGATCGCGCTGCGGTGGGCTTTGAGCGCCCTCGGAGCAAGGCGAGACGCGAAGCGACAGGGGAAGCAATAGGTGCAGGCAACCCCGAAGAGGGAGGCGAAGCGGCAATGAAGATTTGGCGGCTCGCCGTTCTCTGTTGGTTTGTCGATCAGTCATTGGCCCTCTGCCCTACAGAGCAGCGAGCCGCAAAAGTGGACCCCCTCAGCCGGTAACTACGTGCGCACGTAGTTACGCCCGCTTCGCGACCCAGTTGAAGCGGAAGGTGACGACGAGGTGAAAGCCACTTGCTCATTCCCTACAACAGGGCGGCGAGGGGCGAAAGTGGTCACAACCATGTGCTTAAAAGGTTTTTTGTCTGCAAGCTGCAGCTAGAGGCCGCAGCAGCAACCTCAGTCAGCAGCCGCACGGTAATCCTGCCTCCTGAATTAGGGCAAGCCAAAATGGCGGCGGTGGCCCCGCCGCCACGAAAAAGAGGGCGCTTGTCTAGCGACCCCGAATGGCCCGTTGCATTTCACGCTCGTACTGGCGCAGTTCCTGCTGGAACCGGCGCTGTTCTTGAGCGTTGTGCTGGCGCACCTGCGAATCAATGCGCCGCTGTGCTTCACGCATTTCGCGTTCTGCACGCTGCTGGGCCATACGCATTTCTTGTGCGATTGACATAAAGCGACGGTGCCAAACCGACCGGACGGAACTCTGATCGCCTCAGGTCGAGCAGGCTAACGCCCCGCAACCGCCAAGACGGCCCTCAGAAATGGCTCGTCCTCTTGCCGAGTTGACTCATTTAGCTCCGCAAAGGGCTTGAGCGCAGGATGATCGGGGTCCACCTCGGCCATCCATGCCGCCCATACATCGTGAACGTCCTCCAAGGTTGCTTCATGGCCCTTGGTATTGGCAAGAACGGCGTAGGCCCGCAGAAGGCGATCGACATTCCCTTCATCGGGAAGGCGGCGAGGGTCCAACTCGGCGGCAATCTGATCTGCGATCTCATCGAGGTACATCAGCCAAAGACCAGAATGACGAAAAACAGCAGCGCGAACACCGACGGGACCAGTCGCTCGACGAAACCAAGCTCTGCGTAGCGCTGCCTCCACCCCTTGACGGGGTCTTTCTTCAACGTCTCCCACTCTTCCGTAAATGGCTGGGCTGGGAGGCGATCTTCAAGTCGCTGGATCGTCCCCCACTTCGCAGCACTTAGGTCCCGGTAGCTCCGGAGCAAGAGCCACCACGTCGCCGCAAAAATGATTCCTGCCGCCGCAATCCAGGCCCGCTGGATTCCCGGAATCGACAAGAGGGCAACAAGGGTGGTCTGGACCGTAAGGAAGAAGCCATTGGCCGTTGCCCGTCTAGCCGAGATCCGATCCGCCATCTCAACGGCCAGCTGATATTGCTCAAGCAGGCCAGGTGGCAGGGTTGAAGCAGGACTGGCTACCGTCCACCCGCGATCAAGGTCGTCAAGTTGTCCCACGTCCAGTTGTAGATCTTGTCCGCCCCCAGCGCCGTAGTCGGCTTCTTGTTCGTGCCGCTTGATCGTCCTGCCAACAAGAAATAAGGCTTGTCCTCCTCGCGGGCGATCTTGGCCTCTGCGGCAACTCCCGTGGCGGTGTCCGTGTGATGGCCGCAGATCACCGCGACCTGTCCAACTTGGCGGATACGTGCGCGGATCTTGGCCTGCCAGTCTCCGGTCTCCGGCTCTCGGACGGACCAATCGGCGATTTCAAAGGGAGAACCTGGATTCTTCGCCTGCCCAATCAGCAGGTTCCGCAGATCCTCGTCGTGATCGAAATCGAAGCTCACAAAGACTCTGGTTGCCATATTCGAATTCTTTCAAGCGGGTCGGCCGGACTTCCCGTCACCGATGCTGTGGCCGGGGCCGACCGCTCGGGCGAACAAAATGGTCGTCGTGAAGCGGCTGCTCAACTTTCTCGCCCCTTGGGCCGAAATGGTGACCGCCTACCCGTTGTGGTTCTACCCAGGAACGATCCTCGGGTTCTCTGCACTTGTCGCGTTAACGCCGCTCGCCAACATTTTCGATTTCAACGAGCAATTCTTCTCGGCCGCAGCAGAGGTCTTCCCCGTGCTGCTGATCGCGATGTTTGCGGAGTTGCTATTTGAAGCAGAGGCGTTCAAGAAACACCTCATCGAACTTGGAGACGATGCGGAGGTCGTTTCTAACTTGGAAAAAGCGCGATTTCAACGGGCCATAGCGGTTCTCGCCACCGTTGTGATTGGAGAGGCAGTCACGCTGTGCGCACTGGGAGCGCAACCCACCCCCCTTTTGAGCGGAGCTGCCGCCAGTGCCCTCGCACTGGGAACCGGAGCGCTGCTTGGACCTTTTGTCTATCGGATCAGGCCCGGTGCCAAGAAAGGCATCTATGGCTGGTAGAACGCGGCCCTAGAACGGAATATCGCTCTCCGACGTAGGGGCAGGCAGCCAGCCTGGTTCCCCCTCAACAGCCGGGAACCGAGATCTGTCGTCCCCAAGCAACTCGTCAAGATGACGTGCAACAACCGCCGGAATCTTCTCTCCGTAGTAGATGCCGTGTCGCAGCTGGCTGTTCTCCCGGCCCGCCTTTTCAACCAACTCGACCATCTCAGCGGTCCAGTGATCTGCTGGAATTTCCTGTAGTCGACCCAAGTTGGCGCGAGCATCGTCATAGCTGTGAGCCTCTGAATACCGCTCCGCTATCGCAGGCGCCAGCTTGGCAGCCGTCTTCTGGCTAGCAACCAAGACCTCAAAGATCCCATTCGCCAGATGATGGGAGGCCAACTGGCTCGTGTCGCCCGGCAGGGCCTGGAACTTCGAGATAAAGCCATGTGGGTCGGCTCCGTGGCGGATCGGGATGATCAGCACGTCGCGACTGAGTGCGAAGCCAAGCTCCTGGTCGCAGTAGGCGCTTTCGGCGAAGTCAGGCGTCAGCAACGCAACCATTGCGTCGCAGGTGGCCAGCGCCACGGAAATCTCCTCCATCCACTCCTTGGTCGGCTCAATCATCTCGTGAGCGACAAATAGATCGACGCCTTTATCGAGAAGGTCGGCCCGGATCTCGGCGGCGAGCTTCTTATTCGGATGCGTGTGGCTGAAGAACAGCCGGAAGTGGTCCTTTTGCCAGGGGCCCAGCTGCGTTGAGGCGGTCGCCAGTGGCACCTCGTCGTTCAGATGGGCGTGCAATCCAATGAGCACGTCTTCCGAGGCACCGCTGAGGCTCTGGGCCACGTAGTCATAGAGATCGCTCCATTCCCCGCCGATCCCGGAGATGCCGAAGACAGCGAACGTCACCTCGATGTCCGTCCAGCTTTCCTTCGCCAGGACCGTGGCCGACGACTTGATCAAGTCGAGCTTTTCGGAGGGAGTTAGCGCCACAAATTGATCGTACCGGGGGGGCCAGCGGCCACCCAGACCCTTCCGTCGCAATCTGCGCGGTCTACGTGCGCCACTGGTGCGCCAGTTGTGCGCCGGTACGACCGGAAATAACCGGATACAGCCGGACCGCGAACCGCTTGAGCAAGCGGAATCGTAGTAGCGATGCGGCCCGATCTAAATGAAGTACATGCCGCTGCCGGCGGCCTCGGCCTCGCGGCGGGCGACTTCGGCGATCGTCGTCTGGGCGAAGACCTTGCGCAGAGCGGTGACGCCCTCGGCCCAGATGCCTCCGGCCTCCTCGGCCTCCTGGCCGACCTTGCCGTCGAGCGCCTGGACGACATCGAGCACGGTGATCTCCTCGGCGGGGCGGGAGAGCGTGTAGCCGCCTTTCATGCCGCGGTGGCTGGTGAGCAGGCCGGCGCGGCGCAGGGTCGAGAAGAGCTGCTCTAGAAACTGGTCGGGAATCTCGCGGCGCTCGGCCAGCTCCTTGATCGGCACCGGCCGCTCGCCCGAGCGTGCCAGCTCCGCCATGGCGACGACGGCGTAGCGCGACTTGGAGGTGATCGAGATCACATCGCCTTTCTACCGCACCCGAGCGGACCGAGCTCGGTTAGGATCGAGCTCGTAGGGCTCCAGGGCTGACGATGGAGCCGTCGGCGAACCCCGAGAGATCGGAAGCGGTCCTGAGCGAGCGACCCCAGTGCCTAGTGATCGACGGTCACCCGATCGTCCGCCTTGGCGTGCGCCGGGCGCTGCAGGACAGCTTCGAGATCGAGGAGGCGGAAAGCCGCGAGGAGGCGGTGGAGCTGATCCGCGACGTCGGCAGCATCGACATCGCGATCCTCGACATGCGCCGTCGCGGCGGCGACTCCTCGGTGCTCGACGGAGGCGCGGCAATCCGCGCGCTGCTCCGCTCCGAGCCCACCCTCGGCATAGTCGCCCACGGCGAGTGCGCCGAACGGCACCTGGCCAGCGCCGCCCTGCAGGCGGGCGCCAGCGCCTACGTCTCCCGCACCGCCGGCACCGAGCAACTGCTGCGCGCCGCCGAAGCCGCCCTCGCCCAGGAACGCTACGTCGACCCGGACGTGCCGCCTCGCGGCAGCCGCGGCAAGCTGACCAAACGCCAGCGCGAAATCCTCCAGTTGCTTGCCAATGGCGAATCGACGGCGGTCGCCGCCCGCGAGCTCGACCTCAGCGAGGAAACGGTCAAGACGCATACCAAGAACGCCCTGGGCCGGCTGGGAGCGCGTAATCGCACGCATGCCGTGGCGATCGCGCTACGTGAGTCGCTGATCGAGTAGCCGCCCCGGACGCGGGAGGGCGGGCGCGAGATTGCCGGTGTGATGAGCACGCCCGCCCGGGAGCGGAGGAGGCGGCGCCCGGCGACTAGATCCAGCCGCGGTCGCGGGCGGTGAGAACAGCCTGCGCCCGGTCGACGGCGCCGATCTTGCCGTAGACGTTGTGCAGGTGGGTGCGGATCGTCGAGACCGAGAGTTGCATCTCACCGGCGATCTGCTTGTAGACCATGCCCTCGGAGAGGTGGCGGAGGACGTCGAGCTCGCGAGCCGAAAGCGGGCAGGGCTCGACCACGCGGCCTGCGTCGTTGCGGCTGTAGGGAAGCTCGTAGAGGAGGTCACGCAGACCCTCGGGGCTGAGACCGCAGCGCCTGCCGAAGCTGTAAAGCCGTTCGGCGGTCACGGCCTCGCCCTGGGCGTAATGGGCGACCATGTCGGCTGTGGCGACCACCGCCGCCAGGCCCTCGGCGTCATCGGCGTGATGGCGCTCGATCGCGACGGCGATCCGCTGGGGCAGATTCCAACGGCGGGCGAGAACACCACCGACCAGAGCATGATCGATGCCCAGCCGATCGCGTTCCTCGCGCAGGCGTTGCTCCGGAGCCTTGGTGACTGCATCGAAGTGGCTGCGGTCGCCGGGATGCAGGCTGGCAATGACCAGGCGGCCGACGTCGTGGAGCAGCGAGGCAACGGCCAGTTCGTCGCGGTTCTCCCAACCGATCGCGCGGCCGATCTCACCGGCGGCCTGCTGGGTGGCAAGGGCGTGGACGCGAAAGCGCTCCGGCCGCATCTCGCGACCGCCATTCGTCTCAAAGAAGTCAAAGACGGGTGCGGTGCCGGCGATCGCCAGCACACCTGAGGGCTTGAGCACGTCGATCGCATCGGGGATGCCGACCACCTCTCCAGCGCCGCTGCTGCGATTGGCGAAGCGCAGCACCGAGATCGCCAGGCCGACATCGGCCTCGACCGTCCCCACCAGCTCCGAGAGGCGCCCGGTCTCGGCGGTGGCTGCGCTCATCACGCGGGCGCGGGACTCCATCAGGACGGGGAATTTCTCGACCGCCTCGAAGGCGGCTGCGAGGCGCGCGCCGGGAGCTGGCTTTCCACCGCTCTTGCGCTGGCCTGCGGCCGTCTTCAGCTTGCCGTTGCTTTGTGCTTTGCTGGGGGTCATGGCGCAAACAAGCTCCGCCAGCCTCATCGGCAGCCGAGGACGCACGGTTTAGCGTCTGGCTCCCCAAAATTAAGGTTCAATCGTCGCTGAGTTGTCCAATTAGGCAGGACAAAGCGCTCTAGATTGGCCGTCAGGCACCGAGTCGTGCCCGAGCCGCCTCGATGCGTGAGAGCGATTCTTTCTGGCCCAGGGCGGCAAGAGACTCAAAGATGCCCGGCGAGACCGACGTGCCGGTTATCGCCACTCGGATCGGTTGATAGACCTTGCCGGGACTGAGGTTGAGTCGCGCCGGCAGCGGCGAAAGTGCTTCCTCGACGACCGCGGCGTCGAAGCTGGTCAGGCTCGCCAGCGCCTCATGACTGCTCGCGAGGGCCTCCGCTGCACCGTCTCTCATGATCTTCTTCCAGGCCCTGTCGTCCTCGACTGGCGGCTCGAAGAGGAAGCGAATCAGCGCCCAGACCTCGTCCAGCGTCTGAGCTTTCTCCTGGGCGATCGCACAGGCGGCACGCAGGCGCTCGTCAGGCTCACGGCCAAGGCGATGGCCGACGGCTGCCGTGTACTCGTCGAGCGGCAACGCCCGCATGAAGCGGCCGTTGATCCAGCGCAGCTTCTTCTCGTCGAAGATCGCCGCGGCGCGTCCGACGTCCTCAACTCGAAAGCGCTTGACCAAGTCCTCGGTTGACATCAACGTCGTATCGTCGGTAGTTCCCCAGCCGAGCAGGGCGAGATAGTTGCGCACGGCCGCCGGCAGGTAACCCGCCTCGCGCAGCTCCTGCACCGAGGCGGCGCCGTGGCGCTTGGAGAGCTTCTTGCCGTCGGGACCGTGCAGCAGAGGCAGATGCGCGTAACGCGGCGCCGCAAAGCCCAGCGCAGCCAAGACGAGCAGCTGCTTGGGCGTGTTGGAAAGGTGATCGTCGCCGCGCACGACCTCGGTCACCCCCATCTCCGCATCGTCGACGGCGACGGCGAAGTTGTAGAGAACCGAGTCGTCGCCGCGGGCGATGACGAAGTCGTCATAGCTGCGGTTGGGAAAGCTGACAGGACCGCGGATCAGGTCCTCGACCACGGTCTCCCCCTCGTCGGGGACCCGCAGGCGCACGGCGGCGTTCGGCTCATCGAGGGGCTTGCCGCGGTAGCCACGATCGGCCCCATGCTCGGCCTTCCAGGCCTCGACGTCCTTGGCCGTGGCCGAATCGCGGTAGGCGGCGCCGGAGTCGAGCAGCTGCTGCAGTGCCTCGGCGTGACGCTCGGCCCGCGCAGCCTGCGAGATCGGCCCCTCGTCCCAATCGAGCTCGAGCCAGCGCAGCGCGTCAAGGATCTGCTCGACGTTCTCCTCGGTCGACCGCTCGCGATCGGTGTCCTCGATCCGCAAGACCAGCTGCCCTCCGCCGTGCCGAGCGGCCAACCAGTTGTAGAGCGCGGTACGCGCGCCGCCGATGTGGAGCGCTCCAGTCGGGGAAGGGGCGAAGCGGAAACGAGACGCAGCGTCTGCCATCGGCCGCGGATGTTTCCACAGGGCCGGCGCCGAGGGCGCGGCGTGCCGCCGGCGACCTCAGGAAGGGTCTCGGTCGGTTGGGTGGACGATGCGAGAGCGAGCGCTCCAGCGCACGGTCACGTCGCGGTAGGTCACGTTGGGCTGGACCTCGTCTGGGAGGTTCTCGCGCTCGGTCTCCGAGTCGGAGCTCTCGGCAGGCTCGCCCTCGAACCAGACCCTCGTCTTGGGCACCGTCCTGAAGCGCAGCTCCTTTGCCCGCACCGCGGTGGACACGTCGACGTCGGGCGCCCCGCCATCGCGAGGCGCCTTACGGCCGCGATCGCCCCGGCTCATCCGCTCGCCTCCTTCACATCGCGAACGGTTATGCGCCCCTCGGCACCGGTGCCTTCAACCTCGTCCAGGTGGACACCGGCCGCCTCGGCCTCGCGTAGAGCGGCCTCGGTCGCATTGTGGCGCGAGGCGCGCCGCTGCCGCCGCCGCTCACCGAGCTCCATCGCCTTGTGGGTTGCGGCAAGCCCGAGGTCCTTGACCTCGTCCGTTGCCGCAGAGCCGAGTTCCCGGACGACTACCTTTGCCGCGTCCTTCGCCAGCCGGCCGCCCGTCAATCCGTTGCCGCCTCCACCGTTGCCGCTGCCCCCACCGCCCGAGCCCGAGCCGGCCCCTGCGGCGAGCTGCCCAACGTCGCCCAGCGCCTGTCCAGCGCCCTGGCCGAGGCCGCCGACCGCCTGGCCCGCACCGCCACCGACGTCCTCGACCGCGCCACCGGCGCCCTGGCCGACGTCCTTGACGGCGCCCTCCGCGCCTTCGCCCACCTCTTCGACCGCCTGACCGGCGCCCTGGCCGATCTGGCCGACGCCTTCACCCGCACCCGCGCCAATCTGTTCGACCGAGCGCCCGATGCTCTCGAGCAGCTTTGGGTTGCGATCGAGCGTCGTCAGCACGCGATCGATGATCGCGGTGACGTGATCGAGGCGCGCGCGCAGCAGCGCCTGAGCTTCAACTCCCTTGATGTCCAGATCGACTTTGCCGAGCTCCGCGTGGACGCCGACGCTCAGCTTGACCAGATCGAGGACCTCGGCGTGCACCGAGATCCGCGCCTCCAGGTTGTCGAGCTCGAAGTGAAGCTCGTCGACCTTGACCACCGGTATGTCAACGAGAACGTCCGGCTCGTCGGTGTCGCTGATCGATCCGGGGTGAAGCAGGGTGTAGTCCTGGTACTCACGCTCGGGGACCGTGCTCTCGTCGGTCTGGTTGCGAAGCGGGCTCCGCTGGCTGCCTTCGCTGCCGTCCTGCCCCTGGCCGGACTTGCTCGATGCCCGGCGTTTGCGCTGAGAGCCTCCCGATCCGGAGCGTTTCGATTCCTTACGCGGTGCCCGCCGCTTGGTCTGCTGGTTTGCCATCTCGCACCTCTGATCCCTTCCTCGCTTGCCTCGGCCTCCAAAGAATTGCTTCCCAAAACGGACGGGCGCAAACGCACCGCCGTGAATAGGATCGGCGCGATGCTGATTGGCGCCCACGTGTCCACCGCCGGTGGGCTGGACAAGGCAATCGAGCGCGGCACCGAGCTCGGCTGCGAATCGATCCAGATCTTCAACCAGAGCCCGCGCATGTGGCGGCCGACCAAATATGGCCCCGAGAGCTTCGCGGCTTTCAGGGGGGCGATGGCCGGCTCGCCGGTCGAAGCGGTGGTGGTCCATGCCGTCTACCTGATCAACTGCGCGACGAAAGACAAGGAGATGCGCAGGAAGTCGCTTGCCTCACTCACGCACGCGCTGCGCATCGGCGACGGCATCGGTGCCGCCGGCGTCGTTCTTCACCCCGGCGCCCAGGCAGGTGAGCCGCATGGACCCTCGATGAAGCGGGCAGCGAAAGTGATCGCGGCGGCTCTGGCGGACAGCGAGAGCTGCCCGCTGCTGCTGGAGCAGACCGCGGGCCACAAAGGGCTGCTCGGCCGGGACTTCGACGAGACCGCCGAGCTGATCGAGCTTGCCGGCGGCGGCAAGCGCCTCGGCCTCTGCCTCGACTCCTGCCACCTCTTCGTGCAGGGCTTCGACATCACCGATGAGGCGCACCTGGCCAAGGTCGTCGACGAAGCCGACGAGAAGGTCGGCCTCGACCGCCTGCGCTGCCTGCACGTCAACGACGCCGCCGTCCCGCTCGGCTCCTGCCGCGACCGCCACGCCAACCTCGGCAAAGGCGAGATGGGCAAACAGGGCCTCGCCGCCTTCCTCTCCGAGCCGAGGTTCGAGGGGCTTCCGGCGACTCTGGAGACACCGGGGCCGCGAAAGAAAGGCCCGGACCGCAGAGAAGTGACAACGGCGAAGCGGCTGCGCCGCACCGGTCTTAAGCGGCGCGGCACAGCGTAGTTTGAGTTTCTATAGTTCGCTAGGGCAGATCTAACGAGGGCCACGCTAAGCCCACATTGCCTGCTGGATCTTCCACCAGAGGCAGGACGAAATCAGCTAACCATTCCGCTGTTACGGGACAAAATGCGCTCCCCCCATGAGTAGTCTGCCGGGTTAACGTGACTACGACATTTGCTAAGGGAAGGTTGGCTGCGTTAACGTCGAGAGCGTGTTTTCCAGTGTGAGTGATTGGAGCTTTGACGTTTTCAGCCCGATATACACAAGTGCCAAGGAATGGGCAATTTAAGAGTAAAACTAACCCACTAAACTGCAGAAAGTATTTGTCAACCGCTTCGACTTCGAATTGCAATGAGTCTAGGGTTAAATGGAGGTTTTCGTCTTTACCACTGGGAAAGCAGGGACCTGTGCACCCAAGACCTAATTTGGGTGTTGGTAATGTCCCATATTCCACCAGTCTGTTGACTAGTTTCAGTGGGGATCCTACCGACGTTTCTGTTTCACCAAACAATATTGCGTCGGGACAGGTGGTTGCTGCCATACCAGGGAGATGTAGTTTCGGCCCCGCTGCTAAAAACGCGACATCTGTGCCGGCGGGCCATAACGCCCCATTTGGGCATAATGTGACTAATTGTTTGCAGAGAGTAATTTTATGCTGCGCCGATGCCACTCCTGTGCCAGCGAATGCCATCACGACCATAACGGCGCAAGCCGCAAGGCCTGATGCCTTGATGTATCGCATGTCTTCCTCCTCCGGCTGTTGCCGGAATCGAGTTACGACGACCGGTTGACCAATCGGCCGTTCAGAGGACTACTACCACATCCTGCCCCGATTGATCAAGGAATCTTGCTCTATTTCTATGCAGGCGCGCCTCGCCGCTGCGCGAGGCCGCGCCGCGCTCACGCCTGGTCTACTTGACGTGGACGCCGGAGATAGAGCGCGAGATGACCAGGCGCTGGATCTCCGAGGTGCCCTCGAAGATCGTGTAGATCTTCGCGTCGCGGTGCATCCGCTCGACCGGGAACTCGCGGGTGTAGCCATTGCCGCCGAGGATCTGGATCGCTCGCTCGGTTGCCCAGACGGCGACCTCGCCCGCCTTGAGCTTTGACATCGAGCCCTCGGCGTTCTCGAATTTCTGCCCGCTGCGGCCCATCCAGGCGGCGCGCCAGACGAGCAGCCGGGCGGCGTCGATCTCCAGCTTCATGTCGGCCAGCGTGAAGGCAATCGACTGGTTCTCGACGATCGCCCGGCCGAACTGCTGGCGCTCTTTGGCGTAGCCGAGCGCGTACTCATAGGCGGCGCGGGCGATGCCCAGCGCTTGAGCGCCGACCGTCGGCCGGCTCGCCTCGAAGGTCTGCATCGCGGCCTGTGACTTGGAGCGCTTGCCTTCGCGCACACGCGCCAGGCGTTCGTCGAGCTTCTCTTTGCCGCCCAGCAAGCAGGCGCCAGGCACGCGGCAATCGTCGAGGTGGACGTCGGCGGTGTGCGAGGCGCGCAGGCCGTGCTTCTTCACCTTGGCGCCCTGCTCGCAGCCCTTCGTCCCCGGCGGTATGACGAAGGCGGCGTGCCCGCGCGAGCCGAGCTCACGGTCGACGGTGGCGATGACGACGTGGACGTCGGCGATGCCGCCGTTGGTCGCCCAGGCCTTCTGGCCGTTGATCACCCACTCATCGGTGGCCTCGTCGTACCGGGCCGTGGTCCTGATCGCAGACACGTCGGAGCCGGCATCCGGCTCCGACGAGCAGAATGCGGCGACCTTGGGATCGTCCGCGCTGCCGAAGCACTGCGGGATCCACTCGCCCATCTGCTCCGGGGTTCCCTGCCCGAAGATTGCGGCGACCGCGAGCGAGGTGCCCATGATCGCCATGCCGATGCCGGCATCCCCCCAGAAGAGCTCCTCGTTGGCAATCGGCAGCGTCAGGCCGGTCTCGTCGGCCCAGAACTGGCCCAGCGCTTCGAAGCTGTAGAGGCCGATCTTGGCGGCCTCCTGGATCACCGGCCAGGGCGTCTCCTCGCGCTCGTCCCACTCCTCGGCGGCGGGCCGGACGACGCCCTCGGCGAAGCCGTGCACCCACTCGCGGATGTCCTTCTGGTCCTGGTTCAGCTCGAGGGTGAACTTCGGCCCCTCGGCGGCGCCTTCGCTGTTGCCGGCCGCCTCAGCCACCAGCTTCTCTGCCTCTGCCACTGCGGAAGTCTCGGTCATAGCGCCGAATCCTACATGGAACCATGTCGTAATTCGCCGATTCAGACGTCGCGCAAGTCGAAAGCCCTGATGCCCTCGGGGCCCTGGTCGGCGCAGTCGAAGAAGCGATGGTTGACGCAGTCATATGACTCGCCCGAGCCCTCGTAAGCGCGCTCGACCGAGAACTGGCAGTGGGGCAACGACTCGCCGGTCATCTTGACGCCGCCGAAGCCGCCGGGCTGCAGAACGGCATCGAGCTCGACCTTGGCGGAGAAGACGTCCTGCATGCAGCCGACGTACTGGCTGCCGCTGAGCATGTCGACGAAGCTGTAGAGGTAGCGGCAGCGCATTTCGACGCAACCGCGCGGCTCGATCATCTTGTCGCAGAAGGCGCGGCACTGACGGCACTCGCCGGTCTTCTCGCGGATCGCTGTCATGAAGAGAGTCTAGGCAGGTGCGCCCGGAATTCCGAGTGCTGACGCCAGATCAAGCGGCAACGGCCGTCGTTGCGGCGGCGCTGAGGACGTGGTCCAGCTCACTCTGCAGACGCCCGGAGGGGCGCACGCGAAAGCGCTCGCCGAGCAGCAACCTTTTCGGCTCCTCGGCGCCGTTGCAGATCGCCAGGTGCACCTCGGCTTCGCCCTTGTGGTGTTCCAGAACCGCCTTCAGCTCTTCGACCAGCACGTCGGTCAGCATCGCGGCCTCTACTTCCACCTCGAACGGTCCACTCGGGCCGCTGGAGACCTCCGGCGCGCTGGCGATCTCCTCGGCGTCCGGTTCGAAGCGCTCGGCCTCCTGCACGACCAGCTTCGTCTCGCCACGCTCCTTGTGGTCGATGCGACCGCGGACGAGGACGATCGCGTCGGGCGCGATCACGTTCGCGCTCTCCGCCTCGTCCGCCTTGAAGACCAGCATCTCGACCTGGCCCTCGACGTCGTCGAGGGTGGCGAACATCATCTGGTTGCCGCTCTTGGTGCGGATCTTCTTGCACTCGGTGACGATGCCGCCGACCGTCACCCAGGAACCGTCTTGCTTGCTGGCCAGGTCGGCCAGGCCGCAGTCGACCCGCGCGCGCAGCGCGCCCCGCACTTCGGTCAACGGGTGCGAGGAGAGATATGTGCCGAGCGTCTCCTTCTCCATCGCCAAGAGCTCGGCGCGCTCGAACTCAGCAGCCGAGATCGGCGGCCGGTGATGAGCCTGCGCGGGGCTGCTCGGCGTTCCGGCGTCGCCGCCGAAGTCGAAGATCGAGCCCTGGCCCATCTGCGCATCCTCCTGCGCCTTCTGCCCGGCCGACTGAGCCGCCGGCAGCGCCTCGAGCATGCCCTTACGGGTGGCGCCGGTCGAGTCGAGCGCGCCGCACTTGATCAGGCACTCGGTCGCACGTTTGTTGACCGCACGGGAGTCGACCCGTTCGCAGAAGTCCCAGATCGAGTCGATCGGGCTGTCCTGGCGGGCTCGCAGGATCGCCTCGACGGCGGCGTGGCCGACGTTCTTGACCGCGTCGAGGCCGAAGCGGATCGCCTTCTCGGAGACGACGAAGTCGTGGTCGGAGGAGTTGACGTCGGGCGGCAGCACCTCGATCCCCATCTCCTCGCAGCGGTTGACGAAAAACGGCACCTTGTCCTTGGTGTTCATCACCGAGGAGATCACCGCGGCCATGTACTCGGCCGGGTAGTTGGCCTTCAGGTAGGCGGTGCGATAGGCGATCAACGCGTAGCAGGCGGCGTGCGACTTGTTGAAGGAGTAGTCGGCGGCGGCCTCCATCAGCGACCACATGTCCTTGGCGACCTTCTCGGCGGTGCCCGAAGCCGTCATCCCCTCCATGAACTTGGCCTTCATCGTCGCCATCAGCTCGCGCTTCTTCTTGCCGATCGCCTTGCGCAGGTCGTCGGCCTCGGCCGGGCTGAAGCTGGCCATCCGCTTGGCGATCTCCATCAGCTGCTCCTGGTAGAGCACGCAGCCGTAGGTCGGCTCGGTGATCGGCCGCAGGCGCTCATCCGGGTAGGTGACCGATTCCGGGTTGCGCTTGCCCTTGGCGTAGTCGGGGATGTAGCGCATCGCTCCGGGGCGGTAGAGCGAGACGAGCGCGACGATGTCGTCGAACTCGGTCGGCCGCACCTTCTTCATCGCCTCGCGCATCCCCTCGGACTCGAGCTGGAAGACGCCGGTGCCGTCGCCGCGCGAGAGCATCTCGAAGGTCTTCGCGTCGTCCATCGGGATCGCGCCGATGTCGAGCTCGATGCCGCGCGAGCGGCGGATGATCTCCGCCGCGTCCTCGATCACGTCGAGGTTGCGCAGACCGAGGAAGTCCATCTTCAGCAGGCCGATTTCCTCGATCGGGCCCATCGAGTACTGGGTGACGATCTTGTACTGGCGCTCGGCCTTGCCAGTTCCATTGCCGTTGCCATTGGCGCCGGCCGGCGCGCTGCGGTCCTCGGCCAGCTGCAGGGGGACGATCTCCTGCAGGGGCCGGTCGGCGATCACCACCGCGGCGGCGTGGATCGAGTTGTTGCGGATGATCCCCTCGAGCCCCTGGGCGACGTCGAGGATCTTCTTGGCGTCCGGCTCCGAGTCGTAGGTCTTGCGCAGCTCCTGGCCCTCCTTGAGGCATTCCTCGAAAGAGGGGTTGCGGCCGAGGATCGGCTCGGGGATCTGCTTGGCGAGGCGGTCGCCGGTGCCGTAGTCGAAGCCGAGCACACGGGCGGCGTCGCGGGTGGCGGCCCGCGGCGCCATCTTGCCGAAGGTGATGATCTGGGCGACCGACTCGCGGCCGTACTTCTCGGCGACGTAGCGGATCACGCGCTCGCGGCCGCGCACCGAGAAGTCGATGTCGATGTCGGGCATCGACTTGCGACCCGGATTGAGGAAGCGCTCGAAGAGCAGGTCGTTGGCGAGCGGGTCGATGTCGGTGATCGTCAACGCGTAGGCGACGATCGAGCCGGCCGCCGAGCCGCGGCCGGGACCGACGGCGACGCCGTTGTCCTTGGCGTAGCGGACGAAGTCCCAGACGATCAGGAAGTAGGAGGAGAAGCCCATCTCCTCGATCACCCCGAGCTCGAAGTCGAGCCGCTCGACCGCTTCGGCCGGCGGCGGGTCGCCGAAACGGGCGCGGAGGCCCTCGTCGGCGATCCGGCGGAGCATGTCGCGCGGCTCCTCGCCGGTGTCGGTCGGGTAGGTCGGCAGCAGGATCTTGCCGAGCTCGATGTGCAGCGAGCAGCGCTC
>Ga0157306_10000089_pt1 | contig 15925 bp, 16 predicted proteins | sample NitcycUS163409C2_FD_108391 | JGI IMG/M metagenome (GOLD analysis project Ga0157306, IMG submission 108391) | Soil microbial communities from Arlington Agricultural Research Station in Wisconsin, USA - Nitrogen cycling UWRJ-S163-409C-2 | ecosystem: Environmental > Terrestrial > Soil >...
ACCGCCTCAGCGATGTTGAGCGCCTAGTCGCCGAGTCCCCGGCGACCGCCTCAGCGATGTTGAGCGCCTAGTCGCCGAGTCCCCGGCTGCCCTCCTGGTGGCCGAGCGGGGCCGGGAGATCGTCGGCGTCCTGATCGCTGCTTGGGACGGATGGCGGGGGAACATGTACCGGCTTGCTGTTCGTGATGGGCATCGGCGAGGGGGCATTGGGCTCGCGCTCACCCGAGCTGGTGAGGACTATCTGCGCAGTCGCGGGGTCAGTCGCGTCACCGCTCTAGTTGCCTTTGATGACGAAGTGGCGGCAGGGTTTTGGGAGGCCGCTGGGTACCCGCAGGATCGTGAGATCGGCCGACGAGTCCGCAACTTGTAGGGGCCTTTTGGCGACACTCGCTCCCGGACAAAGCGAGCCGGTTGCCGTTGATGCGGGATTCCTAGGTAGGCAAAAGGCAATCGAGGTCCAAGCCATGCGTCATCGGATTTCTAACTCAATCGAAAGACAGTCATGACCGACTTGCCCGAGCGGGCCATCCCGCCCACTGAATCGGAGCGCCGCACTCTGCTTCGGCGACAAAAGGGCTTTCGTATACATGTCGCCTTCTTCGTCCTCGCTCAGGTGCTGCTGTTCGCGATTTGGGACTTGCAGCGGTGGCTCGAAGGTACCAGCTATCCCTGGTTCCTGTATGCCTTGGTCGGTTGGGGCATCGTTCTCGCGGCTCACTATGCGGTCACGCGCGGTGACCCCGAAGTACCGCCCGACTCCAACGGCAAACCCCGAATGAAGGCATGGAAGGTAGCGGCGCTGATTGCCGCAACCCTTGGCCTATTCCTGGGTGGCGTCTATCTCTTTCTGGAGCGCCCATGGTCGAACTACAGCCTGGTCGACATGCTCACGTTGATTGACTCCGACAAGCGGGCCTACAACTTTCAGCACATGGACCAGATCTTCCCAGCGGAGACGATCACCGCCGCCCCCGTATCGTACGAACTTCCGCGAAAGGAACGCTCGCTCCCCACGACCTACCCGTTTGACGGCGAAGAACGGAGCCTGGATCGCTTCCTGAAGCGGACTTCGACTACCGGCCTACTGGTGATCGACGATGGGACGATCGTGCACGAGAGCTATTACCTGGGTGCCAGCGCCTCCAGTCGCTTCACCTCCTGGTCCATGGCCAAGTCATTCGTGGCGACTCTGGTGGGGCAGGCACTGGCCGCCGGCCGCATCCAGTCATTGAGCGATCCGATCAGCGCCTACGTCCCGGCCCTCGTTGGCACCAGCTTTGAAGGGGTGCCCATCCGCGATGCCCTGGAGATGGCGTCGGGGGTCAATTTCGACGAGAGTTATAGCTCGCCTTTCTCGGACATCAACCTTTTCTTCGTGAAGCTCTTTCTCTTGGGACAAAGCGCAAACGACGTCATGGACGACTATGGCCGGGTCGGGCCGGCGGGTGAGGAATTCCACTACGCCAGCATCAATACCCAGGCGCTGGGCATGCTGGTGAGCGCAGTCTATCGTCAGCCGCTGATAAAAGTGTTGGAGAACCAGCTATGGCACCCGCTGGGAGCGCGTGCTGCGTCCTGGAACATCGACGATACGGACGGGTCCGGGACGCCGATCGCATTCTGCTGCATCAACGCGCGCTTGCGCGACTTCGCGAAGCTTGGCCAGCTCTACCTCCAGGGGGGGCGTTGGCAGGGCAGGAGGCTGCTGCCGGCGAGTTGGGTGAGAGAAGCGACTACGCCCCGTGCCCCATTCCTAGAGCCGGGTGCGCTTTCGAAAGACGGTGATGGTCAGAACGGCTACGGGTACCAGTGGTGGATCCCCCCCGGCGTTCATCGCACCTATATGGCCTCCGGGCTTATGGGCCAGTACATCTACGTCTCGGAACCGGACGATGTGGTGATTGTCCGCACCTCGACGGAGGCCAGTTCCGAGGACGAAGAAAGGGAGATACTCACCGCGTTCCAAACGATTGCCGACTATCTCCATGAGCTGGCGCCGGCTTCCGCAAAGTGAAGTGGAGCTAGGCGACCCAATCCCGAGAGGGTGAGCAGGTCTGACCGCGTCGACCAATTCAGCCACTCGGGCTTACGAGCGGCTCAATTGCGCCTAATCGCCCGTAATCCACGGCTATATGGCGCTATCCTCAGCTCGCGAATCTAGCTATAAGCACCTGCAAATTAGGCGTTTCTAACGACTCCGCGAGCCTGGATCGCACCCAGGAGGTCGCCGGTTCGAGTCCGGCTAGCTCCACTGAAGTCTTCCTGCAAAGCTCGCTTTTCCGCTTGACAGCGAAACGTCTTGTCGTAAGCCTATATTGCGGAAGTCAACCGTAGGTCAACCCGCAGCGCGGCGGGAGGACACCGATGGCAGACACGGCGAAGCCGCGCCGGATTCGCGTCGAGCGCGGCATCTACAAGCAGGCGAACGGCAACTACGCGGTCTGCGCCCGCCGCAGCGGGCGGCTTCACTTCCGCACCGCCGGCGCCGACCTTGCGGCGGCGCCGGCGCGCCCGTGAGGATCTGATCGCGGCCCTTGAGGCTGGCCGGGTGCCGGTCTCGCCGCGACTGCGCTTCGAAACCGTTGCGGCGCAATGGAGCAAGCGCTTCGAGTCGATGGTGGCTGCGGGCGAGCGCCACTCTCGCACCCTGGAAGCCCACCGCTTTCATCTCGACCACGACCTGCTGCCGCGCCTCGCCACCCGCAGGGTCATCTCGCTCGGAGTCGAAGACGTCGCCGAGCTGATTACCGAACTGCGCGCCGTCGGACGCTCGGCGAAGACCACGGCCAACGCCTTGGCGACCCTGCAGAGCGTGCTGCGCTTCGCTCGCCGTCGCGGTTGGATCCTCATTGACCCGGTTGAGCTGCTCGAGCCTGAAGAGCGACCCCACCCGCCACGACACTCGCGAGGACGAGTCCTGGGACAGGCGGAAATCGAGCGACTACTGGACGCTTGCCCGTCGCGGGGACGCATCCTGGTCGAGACCGCTCTTTTCAGCGGGCTGCGAATCTCTGAGCTCCTTGGGCTCGTCTGGGCAGACATCGACTTTGCCGCTGGGCTGATTCGGGTCCGGGCACAGCTCTCGCGTCCCCATCCTGGCGAGCCGGCCCGGCGGGTGGCGCCGAAGACGCCGGCTTCGGCGCGGGAGGTGCCATTGGTTTCCCAACTCTCCGACCGCATTGCCGCCCATCGTCGGGCCACGCCGTTTGCCGCACCGACCGACTGGGTCTTTGTGACCTCGCGGGGCACGCCGTTCGGAGAGCGAAACGTCGCGAGGCGAGTCCTGAAGAAGGCCGCCGACGCCGCTGGCCTCAATGATGGCGGACGCGCGCCCTTGCGCTTCCATGACCTGCGCCACACCTTCGCCAGCCATCTGATCATCGACCTCGGCCTCGACGTCGCCCAAGTCAGCCGGATCCTCGGCCACGCGAGAATCACGATCACGCTCGACGTTTACACGCACCTCTTTGACGACGCCCGCCACAGCCGGGAGATCCGCCAGCGCGTGGCGGCGAGTCAGTTCGCCAGCTTGCTCGACCTTGATTTCGCCAGACCCAGCGATGCGGTCATTCCACTAACGGCACGATAGCGCCCACCATGTCGACAATCTCCTCAGCATGACAGCCGTAGCTCAAGCGGCCTGCGAATTGAGCCGCCACGGCTGTTAGCGCAACGTAAATTCGTCTGGGGGCGCTGCGACTGAGTCGCGCAGAACAAAGCGTCCATGAAGTGCACGCGCGGAGCTGGTCGTTGACCCGCTCCGAACGAGCACTGTGCGGGTCCCGGTTGGAACCACACCGACGATGACGCGCCTATCGGAGATTGAGTCGAGCGAGGTGTTCGCGATCCCGTGATGCAATGCCTGGCTGACGCTCGCGCAGACGGTGCCGACAGACGGCGGGTTGGGGTTCATGGCCACGACGCAGATTTTTGCGACGCCGGGGACCAGCCAATACTTGCTGGGCAGAGAGACCGGGACGCGCCGTGCGAGGGCCCAACTGACTCCAGGAACTGAACCCGCCACTTGCCTGGCAGTGGAAGGAATGCCGTCAGGGGGAGTCCGAAGCAGCGCGAAGTTGGCTGACAGCAGGGGCGAAATGCGGCCACTGAGCGCTGCTGGCGGTCGGGGGTCGTGTGAACCTCTGCGAGTCCGCGTGTGCGCTCGTTCGCTCTGTTCCTGCTGAGCACCACATGCCGTCAAGCTAACGGAGAGCATGATGATCGCGACCACCAGGGCGAGTTGCCAACTCTCACAGAGAGAGCGACCCTCGACCTGATGCTCACGATGCCTCGATCGGGTCCCGAAATGCAGGACTTACTCCTTTGTGGAGTGTGGTGCTACCGGTCTGTCGCTATTCGGTGCAGCCTTCATCGACGATTTGTCAAGGCCACAAGGTGTAGCTTTCACCGGTGTAAGTGAAGGCCGAGCCGGTTCCTATCACCCACGGGTAATGCGTGCCGTAGGGCACCCCGACGTAGGCCCACTGGTGATTGGGCGCGCAACTACCTTGGGTTAGGTCTGCGCCCACGCATACGCCGGTGCTTACTCCCCAGGCTTGGGCCTCTTCCATCGGACGGCCGGCGCCCCAGCACTTGTTTGCATTATTGATTAACTGACCTCCGCAGAACGGAGTTGCCGACGCCGACGATGCCCCGAGAGCCATCGTCGCGATCAACGCCGCAAGCACGGCTAGGAGCAAACCGCCCCTCTTCATCATCTGCATATGTCTTCCTCCTTTGGTTGTCCAGCGCCCTGCCACCGGCTCGAGATTCACTGCTTTTCCGAGCTAATGCAATGCATTATCGCTAACAAAATAGAAAATTCGAGTAGAATGAGGAAGATCTGGACACATGTATGGCGGTACCCAGGCAGCACTTCGGACTTCAAGGAAGTGTGGGATGCGGTGATTGCGACCCAGGTCGCCCGGAAGGCGTGGACCCGGCGCGGTGGTATGACGAGATCGGCGGCGCCGACGCGGGCTGATTTTCGGCCACTCGCTGCAACGAGCGGCTCAATTGAGCCTAATCGGCACTAATCCGCGGCTATCCAGCGCCAGGCACATCATGCAACCTACCTCTAATCACCTGCAAATAGCGCACTTCGTGCCGATCCGCGAGCCTGGATCGCACCCAGGAGGTCTCCGGTTCGAGTCCGGCTAGCTCCATCTGCAGAAGCCCCTGCTAGTCGGAGGCTTCTGCATTTCTGCAGGCGCGGCCGGTCGCCGCACACGGCGCTCCGTTTCAGGCACGAGTGCCTGAAATCACGGCGCTGCGCGGGGATTAGCGGCGATTCCCGCCGATTTCGGACTCGCTTTCGTGTGCGAGCGGAGCTACGGTCGGCGAGCACATAGAAACGCCCCGGCGGCGCGTGGAACGCCCCGGGGCCGGCACCGAAGAACAAGCCTTCGATGCGCGGAGAACGCTACTCGCCGAAGTACTCCCGGCGGGCGTCGCGGCGACTCTTCGGTGCCCACCGAAAGGAGGGCACATGCCGGTCACGGCAATGATCACCAAAGAGCAGCGCGACGGCCTCTACGAACTGGTCCGCCACCACCTCTACAGCATCGACAACCTCTGGACCGTGTTCGGCCGAAGCAGGGATTACGCCACCGCCGAGCGTCTCGCCATCGAGTTCGGCGAAGACTTCCGGCTCCTGGCGGATCTCGGCTGGGCCGCAGAGACGATCGCAAGAGCTTCGAGCTGACCATGCCGCCCCTCGCCCTGACGGAACTTCTCCGACGCCTCTATGTCGAAGCCGAAAAGGTCATGGTCGAGTCAGGCACCGAGCGAGAGGCAAGCGAAGACGACATTAAGACGGACCGGCGCTTCCAGGTTGGCCATGACGCCTGCGAAAAAGTCCTGGCCGACCTCGACTCCCAGAGGGGCGAATCATCATGAGCGCCTCCAAGCAGCGGCGTCTTCGCCCCGGAGAGCTGGACGGCCAGGTGCTCGCCTACATGCGCAGGCACAACGGTCCGCTGACGGCCAGCGCGATCAGCAAAGGCATCAACCGCTCAACCGGCGCCATCGCCAACTGTCTCGTGCGGCTGGTGAAGGAGAAGAAGGTGCGCCAAGTCGAGAAACGCCCGCGCGCCTACGCCCTCAAGGACGCGAAGCCGAAATGACCAACCAGACGTACCTGCCGTTTCTCGAGGGTCGAGGCGCAGGCCACAGGAAGCGAGGTCTCAGTCTGGACCTCGTCCCTGCCTCGGCCCTCGAGAAACGGCAGGTGGTAGACCCGCCATCTGGCTCGCAAGCCTGTTAGGTCAACCTTGGCCTGAATCTGACGTATCAGCAACAGGCAAGTCGCCGGATAGCTCTTGCTCGGGATCAGTGTGTCCCGTTTCTGGCTGGGCATCTTCCTCGCTCGAACCATCAGAACTCCACAAACCCTGGTAGTCAGGACCGCTGGAATCAGGCTCGCCTATCGGCGGGGTGATCTGAATTACCAGCGGGATCGGATAGTCGATACCCAGGAGCACTGCTTGGCCAGGCGCCAAACTAGGGACGAACCCTGCCGCCGAGCGATCGATGTCGCCAGCGGCCCTATCTATGACTCGACGGTCGGCGTCGTTCGACATGCGATGTACGAGCATCGTTCCCATCTGTCCCAGGACGGCATCAGGGATGTCGGGGACGCTGCGTCGCGAGGCAAAGGCTCAATGAGTACTGCGGCCCGGACTGCCTGTGTGGGCTATCCGAAACCGTTCAGTGGTCGGCGCGGAATCGCTCAAACGTCACCTCGCCCTGCTCCTCGGCGAGCGAGGTGGGCTCCTCGGTCCCAGGCTTGCGGTTACCGGCGTGAACCCAGGCAATCGGGAGGCCGCGCTCACGTGCGGCGATGACGTTGCGGCCAGTGGCGCCCTCACCCTGTCCGGCTTGACCGTCCCAAACGGCTACCAGCACGTCGCAGCGACCGAGCACGTAATCGCCAGCCGCCTCGTAGGCCGCCTCGCGGCTCTTGGCGACTGGTATCTCGATGACCTCGCCGGCCTTGTCCAGTAGCTCCTGGAATCGGCGCTTCGACGCAGTGGAGGAGAAATCGGTCGCGTAGTCGTCGGCGGGCAGCGGCAGGACTACGACAAGGTGTGGGTCGGAACACTCCAGAGCCGTCTCGACGACCAACCGATCGGCGCCTTCGGCCAGGGCCGACAGAATCGACACCGGCTCCCCTGGAAACATCTCTTCGATCTGCTCCAGTGCGTGACTCACGCCGGCTTCCAGCGGCTCTAAATCGGTTATCACCCGGTGCCCGGTCACGCCGACGACGACGCCGGGCTCACGGATTTCGACGATCTCATAACCGGCCGCGGCAACGGTCTCTCCCATCTTCTCTGCGATCGCCCGGTCCTTTTCTCGCTCCTCCTCCGTGATCTCACCCGGGCCGACACGATCTGCATATTGCCCGTAGCGGCGATCGCGCTCTGCCTCCGTGATCACTCGCCAAGGAGCGATGTCAGGATGCTCTCTGCGAGCGTCGTTCCTCGCGCCTGCCCAGCCCCAGCCGGCGTCCAGCTTCGCCCATACCCACCGCTCGTGCTCACGCTCGGCCAGCAGCTCCATCAGCTCCACATCGGGCTCGAACGGAGCCGGGCTGGCGCCCCTGCCAGCCTTTCGCATCACGTAGCCAATCGCCTCGAGTTGGCTTGGGATGCTGCGTACCTGGTCGCGGTTTTGGGCCTTGACGTCTTCGGGCAAGCGATCCCAGGAGACGAGCGTGGGGTGCCGTTGGCCGGCCTTCCGTGCGGACTCGGCGAAGGGGCGCAATGACTCATGGGCTTCGAGGTAATCAACGCCTTCCTCGCTCCAACGATGGCCTTCACTCAACATGCGGCCGCAGTAGTTGACGTGCGTAGCCTCGGCAAGCGTCTCCAGCAACTCTTCACCGGGCTCGTGCCGCTTGACAAGTGCGAGGAAGTCGTCAGCTTCGACGTGCAGATCAAGTTGGTCGCGGGCGGGAAGCGAGGAGCGCTCGAACCGAGTCTTTCCGTGCAGCGTGCTCATCGCCACCACCGCCTCCAGGGAGCGAGCACCGTGCTTATAGCGCGGAGTCCGCAAAAAAGCGCGCAGTACGCCGGGATCGACTTGTAGGACTTTCTCCGGCCCGATCAGGGCCGGCCGCTGGCGTTCGAGGACGGACCGGAGCAGGATCGCCCGACGGACCTGGTGATAGGGATCGGCCTTGGGATCGTCGTCGCGGGGATTCGGGCCGATGATGTCCACGTATCCCTTCAGGCGGCTGAGGAAGTCCGGGCCCTTAGCTTGGCGGGCCTTCTTCGTGGTGGTCTTGGCGCTGAACTTTTCCATGCGCTTGCTCGTGCCCCCCGCAAAGACGAAGATCGCACGACCGATCGGGTGCACTATTTCTCCCTCCTGAAACGTTCCGTCCTGCATCGGGACGAGGAAGTAGCGAAGCCAGCCGAGATCGTCGGTGTCGAACTCGTCCCAGAAGACGAGGGGGATCTTGCCACCGAGGCCGACGTCGCGCACACGGTGGAGCGCGCCATTGAGGGCAACGGGATCGCTGAGCTGGGAGAGGTTGAACTCCAGCTTCTTGAAGTCGCCCGAAAGCGACGCCGCGACCTGCTCGACGCCAAAGGACTTCCCTGCACCGGGCGGACCGAAGACCGCAATCGAGAGCGGCCGGCTCTGTGATCCGCGACCGTAGTCGCGGATCAACGCCCGAATGCTCTGGAATCCCTCGATCTCGGCCCGGTCGACGGTCTCCAGGGCGCCGAACCTGCCGACGGGGATGTCGGTCAGCACGGCCGGCGCCCCCCTCGAGGCAACCTCCAGTGCGAGCTGTCCGAGCCCGTCCGGATAGCGGGACTCCAAGATCCGCCACTCGCCCGATTGCTGCGAGGGCATCGAGACCTCCGCGAACCGCTTCTCTCCGCTTCCCTTCTCTTCAGTCAGCACGTCCGCGATCCGCTCGGCTGGAAATCCCAGCGCGGCGCGTCCTCCGCTTGCCTCGGCTCCATAGCCACCGAGGTGCAGGGCGCGCATCCCAACCAGCCCTCGCTGAATCCCCCCGGAAAGGTCGGGCGGCCGCCTGTCGTCGGCGGCCATCAGCTTCAGCGCTATGCCGGCCGTGAGGCAGGTCGAGTACCCCACCATCCCGCCAGGATGCCTCTCGGCCCACATCCCCTCGGTCATCCAGGGGTCGAAGAAGAGTTGGCACGTTGGCCGAATCTCCCTTGATCCGCCTCGACGGGCCGTGCGGTGGCGCGAGAGCAGGAGTGCTCCATCGGTGTCCAGCGAGACGACGACGTGAGCGCATCGCGAGAGAGAGTTGATTCGAGGGTTGCCGACCAGCTCCTCGGCGAGGTCTTGGGCGGTGCGCTCCCATGACAGTTCGCGGCTGATCTGCACCTCTGTCAGCCTCAGGTCATTGACGGTGACCACGACGATCAGGCGCTCGCCGATGTCCTCGATCAAGCGCTCCCAAAGCGCCCCCTCGGCAACCGGCTGCGCCATCTTCAGCAGTACCCACGGCGGCTCACCGTCGGGAGCCATTATCGCCGCCGGCCAGCGCCCCGGGTCCTCGCGAAAGCCAAGGCCGGCATCGTCGATGACGACCAGGTCTGCTGCCCGGGGATCACTGCCAGGCACTCCTCCTCCGCCGCCTGCCTCCGTCCCGTCCGAACCCGTGCCGTCGAGGCCCAGGAATTCCTTCACCCGCCAGACGGCGGTCCGGTCCGATCTGCTGCACGGGAAGCGCTGCCAGGACACATAGGAGTGGTGGATTCCCCCCGCGTCGGGGGCCAGTGCAGCGGGCGGCAGCTCGATCCGGTGAACGTCGAACCCCGCCGGGGCGCCACCTGACTTTGCCGCCGCCGTGTCGATGACCTTGCCGAGCAGCGCCGCCCCGCCCGGCTGCACATATCCCTCGGTCGAGTCCTCCGCACTCCAGGCGGTCCCGCCCACTTCGCCCCTGGTGGTGCGGGCCAGGTTCCAATCGATCGTCACGTCACCCGTGACCACGGCAAGCCCTCCGGACCCCTCGGTCACCCGATTTCTCCCGCTGGGGACACGGCCATGGGACAGGATCTGAGAAGCTGCATCGAAACCTTCAGTCCTGGTCTTCGCTTGCCGCTTTTACTCTTTCGCTGAACTGCTTTTTGAAATCACGCTTGCTCAGGATTCCCCGCTGCGTACGCGGGACCTTCAGCACTTCGCGGCCACCGAGGTCGAAGGGGATTTCCGTGGTGGATGGCTCCTCGCGGACGACCACCATCCCTACGTCCTTCCACGCGGAGTTCATGCCCTGAGCTATCCCAGCCTCGATCAGCACATTCGGATTGTCCGCATATTGCCCATTCTCGACGGGCTCAGAGAGATAGCAGACGATTACCCGGGATTCACGAAGTACCTTCAGCATCCGCTCTCGGATATCGCCTTCTCCTCTGTGCTCCTGCCAGAAGATCACATCGTGTTCCTCGTGGCGCTCCACGACTTTCCGTATGGCTTCGACGACGTTGCTGTCGGCACGCTCTGAGTGCGCCACGAAGAGCTTCGGCCTCCTGACAAGGTTCCACCTTTTCGTGCCCGCGAAATCCCTCAACCTGCGGATGGACCGGTCGGTTCCCTCTTGGGAAACTTTGCGCGACTCGGCTCGCTCGACAATCGAGGAGACGCCGCTGGCAACTCGCTCGAGCTCGCGCTTCGCCCAGCGATTGCACCTTCGAAACTCACTGCCCTCGACGTTGATCACGCCAAATGCTCCCTGCCCGTTCCTGAGAGGCTGGATGATTGACGTCCGGATCGAGAATCGATTGCCCGACTTATACTGCGGCAGATCGGGCAGCGCCGAGCCGGACCAGCTGTCGATGTAGCCCTTTGCCCCTTTCAGGGGCTTCCCGTCGACGGTCGTGATCCAGAGAGGCTGATCTTTTACGAAGCAGTACGCGGTCTGGTTGGTGGTTCCGCGATTCACCGCGACGTTGCGAAAGCTTCGGCCTCCATTCTTCAGGCGGGTGTCGAGAACTCGCTCAGGCCCGTGGTCTCCCGCAATCCACCCCTCAAGAAGGATCTCGTAGAAGTCGAAGTTCAGCTCCTTGAGGAGATATTCCTGTAGCAGCTCGTCAACTTCCGTCAGCACACGCTCATCTGCGATATCAACTGAGGACGCAAAGTCGTCCAGCGCCTCACCGAAGCTCCCGTGCATGGCTCCTCCCGTTGGTGGCCCTCTAGTTTAAGTCTTGGCCAGAAAAGCGGTCCTATGCACTCTGGATCGCTCGACTCTTCGTATAGAGATACTTATTCGCTTCAGCCAGCGATCCCGGCCGGCATAACTGGGGAGAAATTTTCCGCGACCGTGAACACAGCATCGGTTGTCGATGATCAACAGGTCTCCCGGGCGAAGGACGACCTCCGTGCGAGCCCCATGCAGCGCATGGTCCAGCGCACGAGCCGCGTCCATTGCCCGCTCATCACCCATAGCGTCAACGTAGTCGATGTCGCATCTGAGCCATGGATCGGTCTCGAGTGGGCCGATGAGGGCGCTCGGGCCAGCCACCTGCGACAAAGCTGTTCGTGCAATGGGGAAGCCCCAGGAGAGACGGGCGGGGCCGCCCTGACCGTGCGACCCGTCCGGCCGGAAGAAGTACCGAGCGCTCTGCGTCAGCCTGAGCTGCTCGGCTGAGAGCTCCGCATTGCGGACATCGGAGAGGTAGGTCGCTGCCTGGCAGGGATTGCGAAGGCAGAGCAGGAGGAGGAAGTCGGAGCGATCGGAGAAGAAGGCGTCCTCAGTGTGCAGGGCCAGAGGTTTAGTGCTCGATGAGCTCAGGAGGCTGTTCTCATCGCCGGCGACCGGCACGATATTGTGCACCGGGCCGCCGCCCTGCTGGTCAGCCCATGCGAACACCGTGCCCAGCGCTTGGCCGATCAACAGAAGCTGGCAGTCCTCCGGCGTCGGCGCCTCTGGAGTGCGCTGCCACGATTCAGGGGTGGGTCCCATGGCGCCCTGATCGATCGGGAGCCCCCGGAAGAGCCACCCGGAATGCAGGGGCGGCCACGCGGTCATCCCGGCGGCGAGCTCGATCAGCCGGGGCGGCAAGAGTTGGGTTGCCGCGGTGATGATCTCCGCGAGCGAGTCCGACGCGCCGGATGTTTCTGCTGCAGCCTGAGTTGCCAGACTCGCCAACGCGGATCGCTCGCCATTGTCTAGGTCGACATACATGACGCCGCCGGCCGCGGTGAGCTGGTCTGGGGTGGCTACGGACACGGGCATCTCATCCTCCACGCTGCATTGCCTCGGTGGCCGTCGCAGCATGACAAGGTGCCGCGCATTGTGCCAGCTAGCTCCGAATGCTGCGCATCGCGTCCAAGAGCAGGATGGCAAGCCACCGTAATCGATAACTTCCGGCTCGCCTCTACGCCGGTCACAGAGCTCATGACCCACCTCCGTTATCGTTGCGCGTGGATAGCTGCGGCTTGCCAGAAGTCGGGTCGCCGTCCTGTCCGTGGGCGGGGAACGAATGTCTGTAGAACGGCTACCGAATGAGATCAGGAACCAATGAAGATGAGTTCTGGCTTGTGACCGGGCGACCGGACGGAGCAAATGCGTCACCGGCAGATGATGCATTGTTCCTATGCATTGACGACATCGACGATTTCCGTCGTGTAGCCAGTGACCTAACTACGCGACGGCCAGCGCATGTCTTTCTTCAGAACGCTGACCTCGAGGTCTTGAGTGAATTGAGACGCCTCTGGCTCGAGGGTAAGATATATAGCGCGTACGTTACTGCCGTCACCTTCGATGTTGAGATTTTCCTCAATGAGTTTGATGCGTTGCCCATCTTCGAAGTGACAGATGCCGCAACTGGCCGCGACATCGCTGAACGGCTGATACGGGATCCCTATCGAGTCGCTGCAGAGGCGGTTAACGGCGCGGATGTCTTGAAGCGCTACGGTGAGGGAACGCCAAGCTAATCGTCAAACACTGGGCGTATTTCAGATTTCAGGCGTCAGACAACGCCAGAAAGGGTTGGAACCGACTCACCGAGAGCTTCGCTGCCAAGGGGAGTTGAGGCGATTAGCTCAAGATCCAACTCTGGATAGACGGGATGGCGGGCCAAGAGGTCAGCCACTCGCGCTTTTGCTGTTACGACGACCCCTCGGAGCACTTCATACTCCCCCTTAACTCGCTTGGGCGAGGAGTCCGCTGCGGTAGCTGTCGCTGGTTGCGTCTCACTGAGTACGGATTTCAAAATATCCGCGATCTCAATGATCTCGTCGTCAGTGAAATCAAGCGTAGTAATTGCAGCGGATCCGAGACGGAGGCCACTCGTGTACCAAGGCCCCATCTCGTCAAACGGAAGAGCGTTGCGATTCAAGGTCAGACCACAACTACGAAGTACGGTCTCGGCCTGCATTCCCGTCAGACCGAATGAACTTGCCACGTCGGCGAGCACGATGTGATTGTCGGTACCGCCGGTCAGCACTTGGACGCCGCGCCGTTGCAGCTCCTCTGCCAGTAGCCGAGCATTCTTCACGATGCGGTCTGCGTACTGACGGAACTCAGGCTGTAGCGCCTCGCGAAAGGAGACTGCCTTCGCTGCAATAGCCTGAGGCAGCGGGCCGCCAAGAACCGTCGGGCAACCCTTGTCAACCGCTTGAGCGAACTCTTCCCTGCACAGAACGATCCCACCGCGGGGGCCGCGCAGAGTCTTATGGGTAGTGGAGGTGACCACATGCGCGTGAGCTACTGGATCAAAGTCGCCCGTAAATACCTTGCCTGCTACTAGGCCGGCAAAGTGCGCCATGTCCACCATAAGCACCGCACCGACCTCATCAGCAATCTCGCGCATCTGGGCGAAGTTAATCTTGCGCGTGTAGGCGCTGTACCCGCCGAGCAGGATATGCGGCTCGACTTCCTTGGCCCGGCGCCGCAGCGAGGCCATGTCGAGCAGCTTCGTGTCAGGATCGACCGTATACGTCGCCGTGTCGAAAAGCCGACTAGAGAAGTTGAAACGGTACCCATGCGTCAAGTGACCGCCCGAGTAGAAGTCCATTGCCAGAAGCCGACGACTATTGAGTTCTGATCGTATTGTCGCCCACTCTTCGGCAGGCACTTTGACGGGAGAAGTGAGCCCAAGCTCGGCCAGCATCGGTGCTTCAACCGTCACACCAAGGATGGCAAGAAAAGCTACGATGTTGGCGTCGGCTCCGGCGTGAGGCTGGACATACGCGTGCTCGGCGCCGAAGAGTTCCCGAGCCAAACCAACTGCCTCACTCTCGATAGCATCGACGTTTTCGCAACCAGCGTAAAAGCGATGCCCAGGGTAGCCCTCAGCGTACTTGTCGATGAACAGATTCCCATGTGCCAGCTGCGACGGCAAAGAGCTGTAGTTCTCGCTGGCAATCAGCTTGATATTCGATCTCTGGCTGTGCAGCTCGCGGATGATCGAAGCCGCAATAGACGGCGCCTGCATGGCGATGCGATCTAGCGAGGCGTAGTAAGCGAGGGCCCCAGTGTCAACGTCGGCTGGCGGCGTTGACGCCAGGTAAGCAGAGACTATTCCGGGCTCGCGGCCGGGCTCGCGGGACACGGTTAGATCGTAGCTCACCACGAGGCGCGAAGGGCCGTCCCGCTTGGGCCATTGGCCGGTGCCCATTCGGGCGGGGGTGGCAGCGATGTCCTCGATCTTGGGTTCCTCGTCGTCGGCGCGCTCGAGGTCGACCTTCGTCGTCTAGGCACGGAGACCGAGCGCAGCTCCACGCGGACGCGCCTCTATAACCCAGCGGCCCGGCTCCGACGCCGCGAGTCTGGCGAGAAATCGCTCGAAGGCCACGCGCTTGCGCAGGCGCAGCGCCGCGCCGCTTGCCTCGGCCTCATTCTTCAGACGCTGCTCGAGTGCAGTGCGGAATGCCTCTGGCGTTTCGTATTTCACGACTGTCCAGCTTGGTCGACCGCGCCGCGGACGAGCTCGGCGACACGACCACCACGTTGATCGGCTCGGGCGAGTAGCGAGCGGCGGGTTGCAATGCCTTCGCCTAGCGCCTGGCGCGCGGCCATCACGATCTGCTCGGGGGCCGTCCCTGCGCCGGCGGCGTCGAGGATCGACCGCACCGGGTCGGTGACGCGGATGCCTTCGCGGGACACGACTTCGGACGGTTCAAGGGCCTTCGTCGTCGTGTGCAGGGTTACTCCCTGAAGCCGCCTGATCCCACGATCGTCGCGATCAACCAGCAGGTGGACGGGATTCGGGATGACATCCGATAGGTCGTGAAGGTCGAGTGCGCTCTCGTGGGAGACGACGGCTCGCTCGGCGCCGACCGCGAGCCACTTCGCTCGTACCTCCTCGTGACTCGAGCCGGGATAGCCACGCAGCCGGTGCAGGCCTCGTCGAACGTGCTCGTAGCGCCCGGAGCGAACATGGTGGGCGAGTAGCTGTGGACTGAAGCCGGCTTCGCGCGCCTGCTGGGAGGTGAAGTAGCCGTCCTGCCCGTAGGAAACTTGGTTCAGGGCGACAGCATCCGGAGTCCTGTTGTCAGACATAACTAAAGTATAGCTATATCTTTCGGTGACATTAAGAGCAGTAGATCCCGAGGCACTCGGCGTCAGGAGTGCCCGAATCGCCGACAATCCCCGCTAATAGCCGCATATCCGCGCCGACTACGACTCTTGAAGCCGCGCGCGAATCCCCTGCTAATCGGGGCCTTCTAACGCCGAATCCGCGGCCAGAGCTTGGTCATCGCACCCAGGAGGTCGCCGGTTCGAGTCCGGCTAGCTCCATGAACGGAAGTCCCTGCACGTCAGGAGCTTCCGCATTTTCGTGAATCGCCCCCATCTTCCGGCATCGCGCTCCATTTGAGCCACTAGATGGTTGATTCCACGCCCTCAGGCGACGTAGTCGACCAAGGCGCGACTCGGACGCCCGAGCCTGTGGTTGAGCGCGACGCATGCGGCCAGTGCCAGGAA
>Ga0157306_10000090_pt1 | contig 15850 bp, 15 predicted proteins | sample NitcycUS163409C2_FD_108391 | JGI IMG/M metagenome (GOLD analysis project Ga0157306, IMG submission 108391) | Soil microbial communities from Arlington Agricultural Research Station in Wisconsin, USA - Nitrogen cycling UWRJ-S163-409C-2 | ecosystem: Environmental > Terrestrial > Soil >...
CGGCGATCTTGATCAGCGTGTCGATCCTCGCCAACCGCAGACCTCGCTCAAGCTGGCTGATCTCGGTTCTGTGCAGCGAGGCGCGGATGCTCAACTCGTCCTGAGAAAGATCAGCTGCCTTTCGGAGGCGGGCAAGGTTGTCTCCGAAGCGAGCGGCAATGTCGATGCTCACAGCAGTTCAAGGCTGTCGAAGTGGACGGCTGCGGTGGTCGGCTTGACCGAGATACCGCCGCACTCAAGTAGCCCGACGCCGACGAGCTCGCGCACGGCGACCTCCACGGCGTCGCCTGCGTCGATCTGACGGGCCAGGTCGGGGATGGTGAGGCGCTTCGGATGGGCGTCGAGAACCAGGCTGAGAACGGCTCGCTGAGTGCGGGCGTCCTCTCGGATACCTTGATCGTGCATTGGAGCTAATACCTCCGGTGCCGGGCCGGGGGCTGTTCACGCAGCGCCCCGGCCGTTTGATTTCGGCGACCGTGACTCAGCTACCGATGCAGATCAAGCGTTTCGCCGACGCTTTCGCCAATCCCTCAATTAGGCCGGCAATTGTCAGACGGAGGGGTCGCCGCCCCTCCAACCCCGTTTCGTCTATGCAGCTACCGCAGCCGCCGGGATCAGATCCCGCGACTCGAGATACTCGATCAGCTTCTGCGCCGATTCCTCCGGCGTCTCGTTCTCGGTATCGCAGACCCAGGCCGGGTTCTCCGGGATCTCGTAGGGGTCCGAGACGCCCGTGAATTCCTTGATCTCGCCGGCGAAGGCCTTCGCGTAGAGACCCTTGACGTCGCGCTCGGCGCAGGTGTCGACCGACGCCTTGACGTAGACCTCGATGAAGCGGTCGCCCATCAGCGCGTGCGCCTCATCGCGGATCTCGGCGTAGGGGGAGATCGCGGCCGTGATCACCGGCACGCCGTTGCGGCTGAGCAGGTCGGCGACGAAGGCGATCCGGCGGATGTTCGTGTCGCGGTCCTCCTTGGAGAAGCCGAGGCCCTTGGAGAGGTTTTCGCGGACGATGTCGCCGTCGAGGATCTCCAGCTTCGAGCCGCGCGCGCGCAGCTCGGTCTCCAGCAACCCGGAGATGGTCGTCTTGCCGGCACCGGACAGCCCGGTGAACCAGAGGGTGAAGCCCTTCTCGCCAGCCATGCTCTTTCAGTCCTCCTTGTAAGCGTCGATCAGGATGTCGGCCACCTCGTCGCGGGAGAACTCGTGCGGCGGCCTTTCGCCGTTGCCGAGCATCTCGCGGACCTTGGTTCCGGAGAGGAAGAGGCGCGCGTCTTGGTCATGCGGACAGGTCTTGTTCGAGGCCAGCCCCTCGCACTCGTTGCACCAGAAGGTGTGCTCGAACATCAGCGGCTCGATGCCGAGCTCGTCGATGTCGATCTCGTCGAAGATCTTCTGCGCGTCGTAGGTGCCGTAGTAGTCGCCGGCGCCGGCGTGGTCGCGGCCGACGATGAAGTGGGTGGCGCCGTAGTTGCGGCGCACGATCGCGTGCAGGACGGCCTCGCGCGGGCCGGCATAGTGCATCTTCGCCGGCTTCACGCCGAGCACCACCCGGTCGTTGGGGTAGTAGTTCTCCATCAGCACCTCGTAGCAACGCATGCGCACGTCGGCGGGGATGTCGCCGGCCTTGGTCTTGCCGATCAGCGGGTGGATGAAGAGCCCGTCGCAGGTCTCCAGCGCCGCCTTGGTCAGGTACTCGTGGGCCCGGTGGATCGGGTTGCGTGTCTGGAAGGCGACGATCTTCTTCCAGCCGCGCGCCTCGAAGTCGGCCTTGTGCTCCGCCGCCGTCTTGTAGCGGCGCATGAAGGCCTCCTCGTGATCCGGCAGGGCGTCGACCTCGATCGGGCCGGCGATGCAGCGGTTGCCCTCCTCGTAGATCGCGGCGACGCCTGGGTGGGCCTCGTCGGTGGTGCCGTAGACGCGCTCCGCCTCGCTCTTGGCGTCGCGCTCCCAGATCTCCTCGACCTTGATCCGCCCCAGCTGCTTGCCTTCGTCGCTGGAGAGCGCGACGACGTCGCCGACCTCGCACTCGAGCTCGGTCGCCAGGGTGATCGGGATCGGCCAGTAATCGCCATCGGCCGTGCGCATCTCGGCGCAGACCCGCTCCCAATCTGCGGAGCCCTGAAAGCCGGTCAGCGGCGCGAAGCCGCCGTTGCCGATCATCTCGAAGTCGGCCGTGTGGCGCTCTGACAGGGTCAGGGAAAGCTCAGTCATCGTCTCGCTCATCAAGCAGTCTCACCAATCGATTGGAGGGGGTCAGGGGTGTCCGTCTCTCTCTAACGGGAAGAAATCCGCTTTTTTGTGGCGGCGGCGCTAGTTGATCCCGCACTCGGACTTTTCGAGGCCTGCCCAGCGCCCGTCGCGGGGCGAACCGCCCGCCTCGACCGGCTTGGTGCAGTGGGTGCAGCCGATCGAGGGGTAGCCACGATCGTGAAGCGGGTTGTACGGGAGGTCGTGCTCATGGATGTAGCTCCAGACATCGCGCTCGGTCCAGTCCGCGAGCGGGTTGAGCTTCCAGAGCTCGAAGCGCTTGTCCCAGCCGAACTTCGGGGTCTTGGCGCGGCTGGCTGAATCCTCGCGGCGGACACCGGCGAGCCAGCAGTCTACGGAAGAGAGCGCCCTGCGCATCGGCTCGACCTTGCGCAATCCGCAGCAGGTGTCGGGGTCGCGCTTCCAGAGCTCATCGCCATGCTGGGCCGCTTGCTCCTCCAGCGTCAAGTTGTGGAAGCGGTCGAACTCGATCCCCAGCGCCGCGCCGAGTCGGTCGCGCGTCTCATAGGTCTCCTGGAAGAGCACGTCGGTGTCGAGGTAGAAGAAGCGTGCCTCGGGGTTGATCTTGCTCGCCAGGTGAGCGGTTACCGAGCTCGTTTTTTGAAACGAGCAGGCGATGTAATGGCTCTCGCCGAAGGTCTCGAACATCCACTCGATCGTCTGCTCGGCGCTGCGATTCTCGAGCGCGGCGGCAATCGCTTGCGGATCCTCGATCTTGGGGGGGTCGGCGACCGGGTTCATATCGCGCACTCGCCCTCGCCCCTCTCGACCTTGTAGGGGCTCGATCGATTCCAGTCGATGAACTGCTGCATCGTCTCGAGGCTGAACTCGGCCGGCAGCGTCAGGTCCTTGACCGCCTCTTCGAAGCGGGCGGCGCCGGCCCGCTCGACGAAGGCGTTGAACTCCTCGGTCTCGCCGGAGCGCTCCGCCTCATACAGACGCACCCAGCGCTCGACCGCCTCAGGCACTCGCTTGGCCGGCAGGCGCGACTTGAGCCGCGTGCCGAAGATCACCTCGCCGCCCTCGTAGTTGCCGCCGATGTGCGGGATGTAGGCGGGCATCTGGCGCTCGCCGACTTTCAACGAGGCGCCGTAGAAGCCGATGTTGGCGATGTGGTGCTGGCTGCAGCCGTTCGGGCAGCCGCTCATCTTGACGTGGATCTGGCGGGTCAGCTTGTCGGAGATCTCCATCGCGTCGAGGCGCTCCTTGACGGCGCGATTGAGCCCCATCGAGCTGGTGATGCCGAGCTTGCAGCTGTCGGTCCCGGGGCAGCTGACGACGTCGGTGATCTCGCGGGCGCCCGGCTCAGCGAGGCCGAGCGCCTCGAGCCGCTCCCAGACGTCGAAGAGCGCCTCGTTGCGGACCCAGCGCAGGACCAGGTTCTGCTGCACCGTGCTGCGCGCGTAGCCGCCGGTGAACTCGCGCATGATCGCCGCCAAACCGCGGAACTGCTCTGGCGTGAGGTCGCCGCGGTCGATCTTCACCTCGACCGCGGAGAAGCCCTCCTGGCGCTGGGCCTGCACGTTGGCCTCGCTGAAGCGCTCGAACTCGGAGCGCTCGCCGTTGGGCGAGGCCGGCTCCAGAGGAGCCTCGGGCGCGTTCGCCTGCTCATCGTCATCGAAGCGCAGGCGCTCGACGTCGAAGTCACGATCCTCGACCCAGTCGCCTTGGAGCTCCTCGTCGACCAGCTCGCGGAAGGCATCGATGCCGATCTTGTCGACCAGCACCTTGATCCGGGCGCGAGCGCGGTTGACGCGCAGCCACTCCTGGCGATCGAAGATCCGCAGCACCGCCTCGGCCACCTTGAGGTAGTCGCCGTTGTCGGCCTCGACGAAGTCGTAGACGGTCGGCGCGACACGGGCCATGATCGAGGTGCCGCCGCCGACGCGCAGCTCGAAGCCCTTGACGCCGTCCCGTTCGCGCGAGAGGAAGGCGATGTCGTGGATGCCGGTGATCGCGCGGTCCTCGTCGGAGCCGCTGAACGCGGTCTTGATCTTGCGCGGCATCAGCTGCGTGGTCGGGTGGCGCACGAAGTAGCGCACGTAGGCGCCGGCGTAGGGCGTTGGGTCGAAGACCTCGTCGGGGGCGACGCCGGCCCAGGGATCGCCGGTCACGTTGCGCACCGTGTTGCCGCAGCCCTCGCGCGAGGAGAGGCCGACCTCGGCGATCACCCGCAGCAGCTGCTCCATGTCGCGCAGCGGCACGTGGTGGATCTGGATGTTCTGGCGGGTGGTGATGTGGCCCTTCTCGAGCGGCGCCCACTTCTCGACCACGTCGGCGAAGGCCTCCATCTGCTCGGGCGTGACGCCGCCGAAGGGAAGCTTGACCCGCACCATCTGCACGTCGGCCTGGCGCTGGCCGTAGACGCCTTGCTTGAGCCGGAAGCCGATGAACTCGTCTTCGGCCATCTTGCCGGCGAGGAACTCCTCGGCTTCGTTGTCGAAGTCGTCGAACTCGCGCTCGATGATCGGGATCACGTTGCCGGGGACGTTCTCGTAGACCTCCGGGTTCTCCAGAGATCCGGTGCGCCCCTTGCCGCGCTGCTCCTTGCCTTGGTCTACGACTACCTCCACGAAGTGGAAAATAGCAAAACCTGACTGGGATTAGGGTATTTAGCTCGGAGGCAGGCGCTTTTGGGCATGGAGGATGGCCGCGGCCTCCCCCGACTCGGCCACCTGGCCGCCCTCCGGCTCGAGCGGCAGACCGGCCTCGGCCCAACCGACGATTCCCTCGCTGAGCTTCGCCGCGTCATAGCCCTCGGCCGCCAACGCCTCGGCCGCCATCGTCGAACGGTTGCCCCCACGGCAATAGAGAACGACCGGCCGCCCCTTGTCGATCTCCCCCACCCGCTCGGAGAGCTCAGCCAGCGGCAGGTGCGTAGCCCCCTCGATCCGCCCCCTCTCCCACTCATGCTCAGCCCGCACATCCACCAACTGCGCCCCTTCGTCAACAAGCTTTTGAGCTTGCTCGCGTGAAACCTCGCGTGGCTCCGAACTCATAGCCGGGAATCTAGCCAACGCCAGTGTGAAGAGGGCGGGCAGCCCTCTCGACTGGCGGATACTCAAAGTCGCGGCCCCTCCGGCCGCGACTTGTCAGGCGAGAGGGCTGCCCGCCCTCTTCACCGCACCGCCTTGGCTAGTCGACGTCCGTCCCCTCGATCAGAAAAGCCACGCGCACGTGAGCGCGGTACTCGTCCAGATTCTCACCACGAATCCCGGTCGAGACGATGTCGACGGCGCGGATGTTGCGCAGCGTGCCCTGTGCCTGGGCAAGCGCCTGCTTAGCCGCGTCATCGGTGGACGTCTTCGAGCTGCCAACCAGCTCGATGATCTTCACGACAGCCATCTAGCTCCTCCTTCTGGATCCTCGACAATGCTCTTCGCGCTTACCCCTTCGACCAAGGCGGCCCGCCGCCACGGACCGATCGCCTCCGCCCCCTCGCTGGAGGCCGGCGCAGTCTCGGCGATGAATCGCTGGACAGCCGCGGCGATCGCGGCGGCCTCGTCGTCGCTCGGGCTGCTGACCATGCGCGAAGCCTAGTTCAAGCCCGCGCAATGCAAACGGCCCGGGCCGGCTAGGGAGGAGTCGGCCCGGGCCAATGCTTCTACGCCGTCGGAAGGGGAGCCGACGACGGAGGGTTCACCGGCAGGGAATCCGGTGGCCGCTGCGGCATCTTTCGGCCTCTCCATAAAAACATAGCTCTACTGAAATTGCAAGTTCCAAGCTTTTGAAATTGTTAAGACACCACGGCAGGTACCCTCTCTTTATGGCTATCTAACGCGGATTTGTGCATGGTTAGCTCCAGCAGACGTTTGCGTACCAAAAGAATTGTGCGTACCATTCGGCGAGATTTGTCGTCCCAATCAGCCCTAGAGGTGAGGAATTGGCCGGTTATGGTCCGACCCTGATGGTGAAAACGCCCTGGGGGGACGCCGGCACTCTGCGCGATCGCAAGCTGCGACCGGGACGGCGCCTGCCGCCGGAGGAGGTGGCCCGCAACCAGCGCGAGCGGCTCTTCGCCGCCCTGGTCGCCATCGTTGCCGACAAGGGGTACGAGGAGACCCGGGTCGAGGATCTGCTCGAGCTTTCCGGCGTCTCCCGCAGTGCCTTCTACGCCCACTTCCGCGACAAGGAGGACTGCCTGCTCGCGGCGATCGACGCCTTTCTCGGGCCCGCGATCGACACGATCGCGAGCACCGACGGTCATGGCCCCGGCGAAGCGCGGGCCCGGGCCGCCCTCGACGCGCTTGTCGGGCTGGTGGTCGATCAGCCGGCCGCCGCGCGCATGTGCTTCGTCGACATCTTCGCCGCAGGACCGCGCGCGGTAGAAAGGATCGACGGCGCGATCGAGAGGCTGCAGAGAGTCGTCTCTGCTGCGTTCGACGAGACTCCCGAGCGAGAGCAGATGCCGCCGGAGATAGTCCGAGCGGTGATCGGCGGGCTGCGCAAGGTGATCCACACCCGGCTCTACCGGGACGAAGAGGATGAGCTGCCCGAGCTCGCCCCCCAGATGCTGGCCTGGGGCCTGGCGTATCCCAGCCCTCCGGCCCCCCTGCGCCGACCCCGCAACCGACCTCCGTCCACCCCCGCCCGGCTCGCCGGCTACGACCAGGCGGAGAGGATCCTGCGGGCCCTCGCCTCCGTGGTGGCCGAAAAGGGGTATCCAGCGATGACCGTCGGCGACATCGCATCACGCGCCTCGATCTCGCTCTCCACCTTCTACGCGCACTTCGCCGACAAGGAGGAGGCGATGCTGGCAGCCGTCGACAGCGGCTCGGCGCAGATGCTGGCAACGACCCTCCCGGCGTTCCGGCGGGCACCGGACTGGCCACACGCGGTGCGCGGTGCCTTCGGCTCGATGTTCGCCTTCTGCGCGGTGGAGACCGAGTACACGACACTGGGAGCGGTCGACGTGTATGCGGCGGGCAAGCGGGCGATGGAGCAACGTGACCGGGTGATGGAGAGCATGGAGGCGCTGCTCGTTCCCGGCTTCGAACGCAACCCGGACGCCAGCCCGATCGCCGCCGAGGCGATCGGCGGCGCGATCTACTCGATGATCTACGACCAGGTACGTCGCGGAGGGGCCGAGAGCATGCAAGAGATCGCGCCGCTGGCCACCTACATCACCCTCGCCCCGTTCATCGGCGCCGAGGAAGCCTGCGCCGTCGCCAACGGCGAGGGCCGCGGTCGCTGAGTCAAGCAGCTGGGATTAGCTGGCGGCGTGGCCAAGACCGTCGACCGGGCGCCCATTTTTGGAGATCTGGCAGAGGGCGGTGCTGGGATCGAAGGAGTCGGTGAGGGCGCGGCCGGCAGGCGTTCCCCGCACGGGCCTCGGCTTGCCGCCTTTGCGCGGCGCTGGGCGCTTGCCCCGGCCACACTGGATGTAGAAGTCGCGCACCCCGTCGCGGGCGTCGATCACGTCGTCCCCGCCACCGCCGTAGAAACGATCGGAGCCGGGCTGGCCGAGCATGTTGTTGGCGCGACCGTCGCCGATCAGGACGTCCCAGTCGAAGGAGCCCTCCATGTCCTCATTGGTCGGCGAGAGATGCACCGGGCTGCAGCCCCGCACCTCGTCGATCCAGGCTTTGTGCTGGGGGAAGGAGACGATCAGGATCCCGGGGTGAGCCGGTGTCTCGGCGAAGGAGGCGTCGTCGCGGCCCGGACCGCCGACCAGCGCGCCACCGGCGCAGCCGCCCCCGGCGGCGAGCAGGTCGCCGTCGGCGCCGCCGTAGAGAAAGGTGGGACCCGGCGTGCTGCCGATCAGGCCATCGGCGCCGGCGCCTCCGTAGATGCGATCGCTGCCGTAACCGCCCTCGATCAGGTCATCCTCTTCGCCACCGCGAATCGTGTCGTCACCAGGCCCGCCGGCGATGCGCACGTTTTGAGCGGCGGCAAGCGAGCCTTCGACCGTGAGGTTGTCGCGGCCAGGGCCGAGGTCAGCCATCACCCAGCGCGCCGGTCCTTGCGCCGTGCAATCTGCCTGCACGGGGCTGACCCGCTCGCAGCCGGAGCCCAGGGCAATGCCCTTCGCGGCAGTGACGCCGAAGGTGGAGGTCGCTTCATTGAAGGCCACGACAAACCGATCGCGACCGCCGCCACCAACCAGCTGCAGGCCACCGCCGCCTCCAGTGACCGCGTCAAGCTCGACATAGGCGGAGGCCCGCAGCTTCCCCTCTCGACCGCAGGAGACCGTGCGGCCCTTGGCGCCGTCGCAGCGGTCGGCGCCCTGGCCCCCGACCAGCTCGTCCTTGCCGCCGCCGCCACGGACCACGTCGTCGCCGGCGCCGCCGTCGATGACGTTGGCCTGGTGGTTGCCAACCAGGATGTCGGCGAAGGCCGAGCCCTCGAGGCTCTCGAATCGGAAGAGCCGGTCGTGGCCGTCGCCGCGGGCTTTGTGCTTGGCGAGGTTGACCTTGACGCCACCGCCGTCCCCGGCCCCCACGTCGGTGGCGAAGGAGGCAATGTCGCCTCTGCCAGGGCCACCGTCCAGGCGGTCGTAGCCGTAGTCGCCGTGGACGAAGTCGAAGTCTCCAGGCCCGCCGCTGACCGTGTCGATCCCGAGGCTGCCGGCCACTTCGTCGGAGTCGCCGGTGCCCCCGACGAGCTTGTCGTCACCGAGGTCGCCGATCACGCGGTCGGCATTGCCGGCGCCGCCGTCAGCGACGTCGTTGCCGCGGCCGCCGTGCACCAGGTCAGCTCCGCGGCCGCCGCAGAGCAGGTCGTTGCCAAGGCTGCCGAGGATCTCATCGTCGCCGTCGCCGCCCCAGATCACGTCGCGGTCGGGGGTGCCGCGCAGCAGGTCCGATTGGTCGGTCCCGACGATCTCAGCCCGCCGCCCATGGCAGCGTGGATCCTCTTCTGACGCTGGCGCCGCAGCGACGAGCACAGTTGCGGCCAGCGCCATAGCCGCGGCGACCGGAACGGCACTCCCCGTAGAGATCACGCGGCGAGCCTAGCGATCGAAGCCGGACGCGCCGGAGATCGAGAGCTCATGTGGCCGCTAACCACCGGTAGCCGTCGAAGATGCGGCCCGCGTTTGGACGATCTCTGCGTCGAGGCCGAGTTGTCGCCGTCTCTGCTGCAGCAGGGCACCGACGCGTTCCATGACTCTGCGTGGTTCTCGGTCGAGACGGGAACCGGTGACTCGAGTCATCTCGATCCCGTACAGCTTGAGGTCCTCCTGGCGCAACCGATCGCGCTCGAAGGCGGCGGGGCTTCCGTGAGTCTCGTAAACGTCGAGCTCGACCACGAAACGCTCCTGCTCCCAGTAGGCGTCGAGCTCATACTCGCCCTCGACAAAGTTCATCGCGGGCACGGGCAATCCCGCCGCCCGCACATGATCGAGAAAACGACGCTCCAGCCGGGAGCGGGTGAAGGCGAGGTCTTTGCGGTAGATGGCAAGCGCCTGGCGCAGTCGGCCGCCGCCGGGGTGGCCACCCGCCCGACGGAGGAGTGCTCCACCGCGCGCAAATCGAACAGCCGGAGCTCTTCGGACCGCTCGATGACCTGGTCCAGGCGGGTGGCATTCAGAGTGGCAGCGAGGTCGAGTAGGACGCGCGGGACGGCGGTAAGGGGGACGCCGTCGCAGACGGATCGATCCTCATCCGCCAGCCGTGCGAAGTGAAGGCGAAGACCTGCCTTCCTGTGACGGCGGGTGGGAGCAGTGACGTGGATAATCCCGGGCCGAGTCCTGAGCAGGCCCCAGAGCCAGGCGGCCGAGGTATGGCTAACAACAGCGCTGGGGCCGCAGGAGAGGACGGCAGCAAGGCAGCGGCCCTCCCACGTGACGCTCGTGTGTCCCACTGCATAGACACCCCGATGGAGGCGGTGAAGTCGACCAGATCGACTGGCGTACGAGGCAGACTCGCGCGCGTAGCCAAGCTCTGCAAGCTGGCGCGTCGTGACGACGCCGTGCTGCTGCTTGGCCAGAGCCGCCAGCCTCTGATGCGTTCGCTCCTTGTCAGTCATAACCGGACAAGGAGCGAACGCACCCGATTCTCCCCCTGCCCTGGCTACTGCATTAGATAAGCGTTCGCTGTTTGTGGCGCTCAGCCTGACAAACAACGAACGCGCTGGCGGGCGGCCCGACGACCTGGGAGGGACTGCGACTCTGCGGGCGCTACTCGAGGTTCACCATGACGTGCTTGATCTCCGTGTAGTCCTCGAGCGCGTAGACGGAGAGATCCTTGCCATAGCCGGACTGCTTGAAGCCGCCGTGCGGCATCTCGGCGACGAGCGGGATGTGGTCGTTGATCCAGACGCAGCCGAACTCGAGCGCATTGGCAACCCGCATCGCGCGGCCAATGTCGCGCGTCCAGACCGAGGAGGCGAGCCCGTAGCGGGTGCCGTTGGCCCACTCGATCGCCTTGGCCTCGTCGGCAAAGGGCTGCACGGTGATCACCGGGCCGAAGATCTCGTCCTGGATCATCTCGTCGCCCTGCTCCAGCCCGGCGACGACCGCCGGCTCGAGGAAGAAGCCGGGCCGGTCTGGCTGCACGCCACCGGTGACGACCTCGGCGTTGCTGGGCTTGCGCTCCAGGAAGCCCTCGACCCGCTCGCGCTGGCGCTCGGAGTTGAGCGGCCCCAGGGTTGTCTCAGGTGAGGACGTGTCGCCGAGGACCAGCCCCTTGGCTTCGCCGGCGAGACCGCTGACGACGTCGTCGTAGACCCCCTTCGAGGCGAGCACGCGGGTCGCCGCCGTGCAGTCCTGGCCGGCGTTGTAGTAGCCGGTGCCGGCGATCGTCTCCAGCGCCGCCTCCATGTCAGCATCGTCGAAGATCACCACCGGCGCCTTGCCGCCGAGCTCCAGGTGAACTCGCTTGAGCGTCTCCGCGGCCGCCTTGGCGATCCACTTGCCGGTCGGCGGCGAGCCCGTGAGGCAGATCATCGCCACGTCGGGGTGGGTGACGAGCTCCGCGCCGGTGGGCTCGCCGTGACCGCCGATCGCGTTGAAGACACCGGGCGGCAGGATCTCACCGCACCACTGGGCGAAGAGCAGCGTGGTCAGCGGCGTCGTCTCGGCCGGCTTCAAGACAACGGTGTTGCCAGTGGCCAGCGCTGGGCCGATCTTCCAGATCGCCATCATCAGCGGGTAGTTCCAGGGCGTGATCTGGCCGACGACGCCGAGCGGCTCGCGGCGAACGAAGGAAGTGCGCGCCTCCATGTACTCGCCCGCGGCGCGGCCCTCCATCGTGCGCGCAGCGCCGGCGAAAAAGCGCAGTTGGTCGGCCATCACCGGGATTTCGTCCTCGACCACGGCGCTGCGCGGCTTGCCCGCATCGGCCGACTCGAAATCGGCGATCTCCTCGCCGCGCTCCTCGATCATGTCGGCCATGCGCAGCAGCGCCCTGGCCCGCTCGCCGGGAGGCGTCGCCGCCCAACCTGGGAAGGCCTCCCTGGCCGCAGCCACCGCAGCGTCGACGTCGGGCTTGGTCGAGAGCGGCGCCTCGGCGATCGCCTCGCCGGTCGCCGGGTTGACCACGTCCTCCGTGCCGCCCTCGGCGGGGTCCACCGCCCTGCCCCCGATGAAGTTCTTCAGCTTCGTCTTCGTCGCCGTCGCCATCACTCGTTCACCTCCGCATGTCGGGGCCGGCGGGCCTGAAAATCGCCTATATCGCGACCCCGAGGCCCATCGGCGGGGAGTTTGTCTAGCGCCTGCTCCACCGGGACGCAGGTCATTTCCACACCTTCCGCAACAGCCGGGTGGGTCACCGCGCCGGCGGCGACGTTGACCCCGGGTCGCAACCCCGGGTCGCGCCGAATCGCGCCGGCGACGCCCTCGTCGGCAAGCGATATCGCGTAGGGCAGGGTCGCGTTGGTGAGGGCGTGAGTCGCGGTGATCGGCACCGCTCCGGGCATATTGGTCACGCAGTAATGAGTGATCCCGTCCACCTCGAAGGTGGGGTCACGGTGGGTCGTCGGCCGTGAGGTCTCAAAGCAGCCGCCCTGGTCGATCGCCACGTCGACGAGCACCGCCCCAGGCTTCATCAGCACCAACTGCTCGCGGCGCACGACGAAGGGCGCGCGGGCGCCGTGGACAAGCACGGCGCCGATCACGAGGTCCGCCCGCGGCAACATCTCCTCGATCGCCAAAGTGGTCGAGTAAACAGTCGAGCAGCGCCCGGCGAAGGCGGTCTCCAGCTCGCGCAACCGGTCGATCGACTTGTCGAGGACGAATACGTCGGCCAGCATCCCCATCGCGATGGTGGCCGCGTTGGCGCCGACCACACCGCCGCCGATCACCATCACGTTGGCGGCGGCGACGCCGGGCACGCCGCCGAGCAGGATGCCCCTCCCACCCATCGGCTTCTCCAGCATGAAGGCGCCCGCCTGGGTGGCGATCTTGCCGGCGATCTCGCTCATCGGCGCCAGCAGCGGCAGGTGGCCGCGGGCATCCTCGACCGTCTCGTAGGCGACGCAGGTCGCGCCAGAGGCGCAGAGCCCGCGGGTCAGATCGGGATCGGGGGCAAGGTGCAGATAGGTGAAGAGCAGCTGGCCAGGCTGCAGCATTGCGACCTCCGTCGGCTGCGGCTCCTTCACCTTGAGCACCATCTCGGCCTCGCCGAAGACAGCAGCGGCATCGGGCAGGATGCGGGCTCCCTGGGCTTCGAACTCCGCATCGCCGATCGCCGAGCCCTCACCGGCGCCGGCCTCGACCAGCACTTCATGCTCGTGGGCGACCATTTCGCGGACGCCGGCGGGGGTGATTGCCACCCGGTACTCGTCGGGCTTGATCTCCCGCGGAATTCCAACCCTCACGGGACGAGCTCCCTTGCCCGCAGCGCCAGCCAGAACTCGATCCGGTCGTGGGCGCGAGAGAGGTCGCGTCCGGTCAGCTCTTCGATTTTGCGCATCCGGTAGCGCAGCGTGTGGCGATGGCAGTAGACCTCGCGCGCCGCCTTCTCCCACTGGCCGTTTTGCTCGATAAAGGCCTCCAGCGAGCGCAAGAGCTCGCCGCCGTACTCCTCGTCGCCCGCCTCGATCGGACCGAGCACGCTGTCGCAGTAGAGCGCCAGCGCCTCGTCGTCCTGGATCGAGAGCAGCAGCGTGAAGGCGCCGAGGTCGCGCCATGAAGCCACCTCCGGCGCGCTGCCGTTGCCAATCGCGGTCGCCTCCAGCGCGCAGCGCGCCTCGTGGAAGGAATGACGCAACTGCTCGGGTGGCGCTGGGCGGCTGGCCGCAGCGCGCACCGCACCGCGGTCCTTGATCAGCGCTTTGCGGGCTTCGGCAGCCAGGTCGACCGGGTCGCGATCGGCAGCATCGACCACCGCGCAAAGCAACTCGCGTCGACCACTCGCATGGGGTGCGACCACCGCCGGGCAGGCATCGGCGACGAGGGCGCGCTCGAGGGCCGACTCGGCCGAGGCGGGATCGTCCAAGGCGAAGACGAGCACGGCCGCCTCCTCGCCGATGCCGAACGGCTCGAGCCGGCGGCGCAGCTCAGAAGGCTCCAGCCGGCCGCCGAGCGCCCCGGCAAGCACGTCGCCGGCAAGGCGGCGCTCGGTCTCGCGCGCGACCCGCCGCCGCATCAGCTCGAGGGCGACCACGGCGACGGCCTGCTGCAGGATCAGCCGCTCGAAGTCGCCGAGGCCGCCCGAGTCGCGCACGATCACGACCCAGGCCTGGGGCGGACCGCCACCGGGCGAGATCACCGGGTGGGCCAAAGCCCGGCCGGAGACCGCCGGGTGCGATGGCACGAAGGGATGTCCGTCGGCGGTGTGGGCAAGCGCTTCCTCGCGGATCGCTTTAACGGCCTCGGCCGAGAGCTCACGGCGGAAACCGCGTCCTGCCAATCGCTCGCCACGACCGCCGAGGATCGCCACCGTGCCGCCTACCGCCGAGGCGATCGTCGCCACGATCTCCTCCAGGCCGCGCTCTTCGAGCACCAGGCGCTCGAGCCGCCGCTGTACGGCAATCCCGCGCTGCAACACCTCGTACTGCTCGTTGACGAGGCGGGCGAAGGCTTTCTCGGTTATCGCGATGAACGGCACCGAGTAGGGCACCTCGAAGAGCGGGAAGTCGCGCTTGCGCGCCTCATCGACCAGTGCCTTGGGCAGCTTCTTGTGACTGAAGCCCGTGCCGAAGCCGAGCCCGGCGAGATTGTGATCGGCGAGCAGGCGGACGAAGTCGCGTTGCTTGGCGGCATTGTCGAGCGGGATCCCGGTGGTCAGCATCAGCTCACCGCCGGAGAGCCACGGCGTCGGGTCCTCGAGCTCGGAGATATGGACCCAGCGGACGGGTGCCTCCGCGGCCTGCGTGCCGACCGCGAGGTCGAGGGCGAGCTCATCGAGCAGGCTTTGGACGGTGAGCATGCGCGCGCCTACCGGCTGACCCGCTCCCAGGCCTCGCCCAGTACTCCGTGCAGCACGTCGTGGATCTCTTCGAACTGCTCGGTGTCGGAGATCAGCGGCGGCGCCAGCTGCACCACCGGGTCGCCGCGATCGTCGGCGCGGCAGATCAGGCCGCGCTTGTAGAGCTCGCCGGAAAGGAAGCCGCGCAGCAGGTCCTCGGACTCCTCGTTGCTGAAGCTCTCCTTGGTCTCGCGATCCTTGACCAGCTCGATCGCGCAGAAGAAGCCGGCGCCGCGCACGTCGCCGACGATCGGCAGCGCGCGCAGCGTCTCCAACATCTGGCGGAACTCATCCTCCTTGGCGAGCACATGGCCGCAGAGGTCCTCGCGCTCATAGATGTCGAGGGTGGCGATCGCCACGGCCGAGGCGAGTGGGTGGCCGGCGAAGGTGAAGCCGTGGGCGAAGGAGGCATCGCCCTCCATGAACGGCGCCGCCACCTCGTCGGAGGCGATCAGCGCCCCCATCGGCGCGTAGGCCGAGGTCAGTGCCTTGGCGACGGTGATGATGTCGGGCACGTAGCCGAAGCGTTCGCAGCCGAAGTAGTGGCCGAGGCGGCCCCAGGCGCAGATCACCTCGTCGGAGATCATCAGCACGTCGTAGCGGTCGCAGATCTCGCGCACGCGCTCGAAGTAGCCGTCCGGGGGGACGAAGCAGCCACCGGCATTCTGCACCGGCTCGAGGATCACCGCGGCAACGGTGTCGGGGCCCTCGAACTGGATCCGCTCCTCGATCGCGGTCGCCGCCCAGAGCGGGTGGCGGTCCTCCGGCCAGCGGTAGAGGTTGGTGTTGGGCACATGGCAACCGCCCGGCGTCAGCGGCTCGAATTGGGCGCGTAGGTCGGTGATCCCGGTCGCCGAGAGGGCGCCGAGCGAGGTGCCGTGGTAGGCAATCTCGCGGGCGATCACCTTGTGCTTCTGGCCTTTGCCGCAGACCCGGTGGTAATTGCGAGCCAGCTTCAGCGCCGACTCGACCGACTCCGAGCCGCCGGAGGTGAAGAAGACGCGGTTGAGGTCGCCCGGCGCGAGGCCGGCGAGCCGCGTGGCGAGCTCGATCGCACGGGGGTGTGCGTAGCTCCAGAGCGTGTAGAAGTCGAGCTCGGCCACCTGGCGGGCGGCGGCGTCGCCGAGCTCGGTGCGGCCGTGGCCGGCGTTGACGCAGAACAGCGCCGAGAGGCCGTCGAGATAGCGGTTGCCGTGCTCGTCCCAGACGTAGGGCCCCTCGCCGCGGAC
>Ga0157306_10000091_pt1 | contig 15791 bp, 19 predicted proteins | sample NitcycUS163409C2_FD_108391 | JGI IMG/M metagenome (GOLD analysis project Ga0157306, IMG submission 108391) | Soil microbial communities from Arlington Agricultural Research Station in Wisconsin, USA - Nitrogen cycling UWRJ-S163-409C-2 | ecosystem: Environmental > Terrestrial > Soil >...
AACGAACAGGTCATTGTTGCCGGGCGCAGAAACGACCGTACCGACGATTCTCTCGAAGGTGGCCTGGTCACCGAGTTCGACCACGGCCGCGTCTAGGCGCAGGTCGTCCATACGAGTGTCGCCGTCGGCGTCGTCATATACAGAGAGGAACCCGATCGCGGTCAGCAGGTCGCCGCTCATGACGGAGCTCAGGTCGACCCGTGTACCGGTCTCGTCGAAGATGCCCGTTTCGGCGTCGGTGAAAACGTCCAGGCACTCGGTGCTCGGGGTCGAGCTGCCGCTGTCCATCGACGAGACGGGCTCGAGCGGGCACAGCTCGAAGGTCGAGCTGCCAATGTTGCGCGCCTCGCCGAACACACGGACGAGCTTGGAATCATCGGGACGGATGGTCACAAAGATGACCGGGCGGAACTGCCACGTGCCGTTGCCCGTCTGGTGGACGTGCAGCGACTTCTCCATGTCCATGTCGAGCTCGATGACCATCGTCTCGCCGCCGATCACCTCGAATGTACCGCGCGGGTTCAGGTCGAGCTTGCCGTTGCCCGGCAGATTCGGGTGCTCCCAGTCGGCCTCGGACTCGGGAACGCCTTGGTCATCGCATTGGACCAATGCGAGGTCGGACAGCGTCATGCGCACCTTCTCATAGGCGCCGATCGGCACCTCTGGGCTGATGGCGAAGAAATCCGTGTAGTTGCGCATGGCGAGGATATCGACGGTCTCGGGACCGGTGAACACGTTGGTCCGCGAGTCCGATTCGCCGAGCAGGTCGATGCTCTCGACCGTGGCCAGGATCTGGCAGAACTCGTCCGTTGCGCCGTCGGTGAGCACGATCGCGACCTTGCCGGTGGTCGGTTCGGTCGGGCTCGACGTGTCGGACGAGTCGCCGTCACCGCCACCGCCACAGGCGGCCAATGTTACGAACGCGGCCGCGGTGATGCTGAGCAGGGCGACGCGCAGTAACGAAATGCTCTTGGAGACGGACATCGTCCCCTCCTTGATGATGAGCCCGTACGATATGATGAACCCGTACGATTGTGAGCCTGAGTCGACGAATAGCGACACGTTTCGCTACTTGTCCCCCGATATGTCAAATCGTCCCTTTAATCATGGGCCGCGCCGAGGGCAGCTCGACGCTGGAGCCGAGATCAGCTTCACGCTGGACTCGCGGCGCCGAATAGCGTTGCCGGGGTCCCTTCGTCCTATTTGTCCTTGCCCTTGCCCTTATTACCTTTGCCCTTGCCTTGGTCGTTCTGGGCTTGGTAATGCGGCACGTAGTAGGTCTGATACCAGTCCTCGCGCACGAAATAGACGGGCCGGCCGCACGCGCCGTACTCCGCGCAGTGCTTTCCCCAGTGCTTCTCGTGGCCCGGCGGCACGCGCACGTAGATCGGCTGGACATAGCCGACCTTCGGCGGACGTTGGATCCAGACGGGCTGGGCGTAGATCACCGTGGGTCGCGGGACATCGCCAATGTTGATTTGCCCGTAAAAGCCCGGTTGGCTGATTCCAATCGAGGCGCTGACATCCCCGGCAGACGCGGGGACAGCGACAACTGTTGCGATGACGGCGAATAGCAAACGTTTCACAGATGCTCACTCCTGTTTGAGTGTTCAAAACCGAGCCAGTCCGATGCCTGGAGCTTGCGGCCGTTGCATGGTAGGTGTGGCTCGCCGGTGATTGCTGGTCTCGTCATCAGACCGTGATCCAGTTAACTGACCGTGCCTTCGGATCCTGTGATGCACCTCGCAATTGCTGGGCCGCGATTTCGGTCGAAGTTTTTTTAGTCTTCAATAATCAGGCGACACCGGCACCGACAGTGCCGAACCCTGATCCGTGGACACGCAGAGCACTAGACCATGCACAAATTCATTTGTAATACGTTTAGTCGACAGAAGCTGCACCAGCTGTGCGTCAATACCGCGCTCGGGAATTTTGTAGGCTTCGTCGCCGGCTCGCTCGTGATGGTGCTGACAACCTATCAAGCGGTCGAGCGCAGGGCGTTCAAGAACCTGTTCGGGATCCTGCCGCGAGAAACAGTAGTGGTGCACCGGCTACCCGAGTGGCTCGAATGGACACTATCAGTTCTTGTCGGATATCTCGTGATGGAGCTTGTGCGGCACGTCATCAATAGCAATAAGTACCTGCGATTGATCGGCGGGACAGCGCAACCCAAGGCCCGTGACGATGGTGAACAGCCAAGACCCACCGGGTGACATGACGACGAAGTTGTCGGGCGCGATCTGGCGCTGGTACCAGGCGATCAATCGTCCTGATCCGCCTTGTCCTTCCCCTTGCCCTTTCCATGTCCGTGTTCCCGATCGTGGTCATGGCTCTCGCCGCGATCGTCATAGTCTCGATGTTGGTAATGCGGCACGTATTGTGCCTGGTACCAGTCCTCACGCACGAAATAGACCGGCCGGCCGCAGGCACCGTACTTGCCGCAGTGCTCGCGCCAGTGCGTCTCGTAGCCCGGTGGAACGCGCAGGTAGATCGGTTCCACATAGACGACCCTCCGCGGACGTTCGATCCAGACCGGCTCGGCGTAGATCACCGCGGGTCGCGGGAAGTCACCAATGTTGATTTGCCCGTAAAAGCCGGGCTGGCTAATTCCAATCGAGGCGCTGACGCCGCGATCGTCATAGTCTCGATGTTGGTAATGTGGCACGTAGTAGGTCTGGTACCAGTCCTCGCGCACGAAATAGACCGGCCGGCCGCACGCGCCGTACTTGCCGCAGTGCTTGCCCCAGTGCTTCTGGTGGCCCGGTGGAACGCGCAGGTAGACCGGTTCCACATAGACGACCCTCCGCGGACGTTCGATCCAGACCGGCTCGGCGTAGACCACCGCGGGTCGCGGGAAGTCGCCAATGTTGATTTGTCCGTAGAGTCCGGGCTGATTGATTCCAACCGAGGCGCTGACGTCACCGGCGAGCGCCGGGCCAGCGACAACTGCTGCGATGACGGCGAATAGCAAACGCTTCACGGATGCTAACTCCTATTTGACCCACGCCGTGGCTTCGTGTCCGTCGCATAGTAGGTAGGGCTCGCAGCAGATCCATGGACCGGTCATCAGACTGTGAACAGGTGCACAGGTTTGATCGTTGACGTCACGATCGCAGTCGGCTGGCGACCGAGCCTTTTCCGAACCGAGCGCGTCACGTCAGCTCAAGCTTGTAGAGCTTCCCGGCATTCGTGCGCATCACCATCGTCGCGATTTCCTCGGCCCGGGCACGGCTGACCTCACCCTCCCGGATCATGCCGGTGAGCGCCAATGCCAGCGCTGCTCTCCCGTTCTTGGTGGCGATCCAGGCGGCCAACTCCCATCCCATATCCGGGCCGAACGCGCTGGCGTCAGAGCCGAAGAGCACCTTCTCCGGATACTGAGTGAGCCACTCCCTAAGCACCCTGGCCAACTTCGGCGGCGTGTAGAGCAGCGTCATCGCGGACATGTCCAGATAGACGTTCGGCTTCCACAGCATCGCGCCCGCGTGCGGCGCGTAGACACCTCCGCCGTGGACGATGACGAAGTTGGTCTGGCGCAGGGTTGGGTCGTTGAACGCCGACTCGAGAAGCAACGGGTCGGCTCCGGCCGCGACGAAGAAATTGCCAGGTCCGTCGAACGAATGGATGTGAACCGCCATCCCGAGGCGTCCGGCCTCGCGTGCGATGTAGCGGAAGAGGAAGTCCTGGAGCGCCTTGTAATCGGCATGCGACGGCTCGCCGGCGGAGGCATACTTCGCGTAGATCTTGCTCGCGGCCGCCGCGGGGACCTCTTCGAAGTAGAGCGAACGGAGGAACGCGGCCTCGAACTTCACCGCGACGCAGCCACCCCTTTGCTGAGCCTCGAGTGTGGGCGTCACCACGGTCTTCAGATACGCGGCGAGCGTTGCAGGGCGCTTCGTGACGCCGAGGTCGGACATGTAACGCTGCAGGAGCTTGTCCTCAAGAGGGAACAGCTTCTCCCGATCGGGCGACGTGGCGGCTTCGGCCTTCGTGGACAGCGGCAGCATCAGCGCATCCACGTACGACACCCAGCGGAACCGGGGAGGCGCGAGTCCCGGGCCCATGGCAACCCGGTTGGTGAGTAATACCTCGGTGCCGACCTGGTCCAGCACCCACGCGGGGAACGTATCTCCCTGCTCCTTGGCGATCCGTTGCATCGTGCCGCGCAACTCGGTCATGTGCGCGTCGCTAATGTCGGCGTGCGGATAGTTGTAGAGTGCCTTGTAGGCAGCGAGCCAGTCCGGGTTGTCCGGCCTAAGCTGCACCGGTACCTCGAACGGGAAGATCACTTCGAGTGGCAGCGCGTCTTGGTCCGAGTCGCCAGGAGCGACGCTGTTTGCATGGCTGTGGTTGTCCACCGTCCGAATCTTCCCGATGAATGCGGTGATCTCCGGGTCAGCACCCGACTGAGCCGAAAGCGCCGCCGCGTCGCCATGGGGGGACGGGCTGCAGGCCAGTGTTGCCCCGCTACAAGCGAGCAGAAAAGCCGCGATCGTGTGCGGTTTCATACACCCTCCTCGCGATTACCCGGATCTGCGACGCAACGGCGGCGAGTCCGGTGTCCAATTTTAAACGAGGTATGCGCTCATGAATTGCCAGGCGCGTGCCGACGTGGAGGCCTTCAGGTCACTGTGGACGTGTTTCCCGCGCGAAACCGCGGATAGGCCGCTACACTCTGACGCCATGGGGGCCGTCGATTGACGACACGCCGGCAGTGCGTGAAGACGACAGCATCTGGTCCAAGCTTCGTTGCGGCCCATCCTTATCGCCTCCCGGCTCGACCGCGTGGTCAGGCATTGTCGTGGACTGCTCTTCGTTTGGCTGCGATAGCCTCAACCTCTACGACCCAAGCCGGATCCACCAGCCCGGCCACGAATACAGCCGTCGACGCAGGGCGATGCGAACCGAGGTGTTTCAGTCTTGCAGCGCGAACTGCATCGCCATCCTGTCCAGCAACCATGAATGTTGTGAGCTTAACGATGTCGGTCGGACCCAGCTCGTGGGCCCGAAGCAAGGCGATGATGTTGGAGAAGACTTGATCGGCTTGCTCGGCCATTGTGGGTGGTGTGGTTCCATCCGGACGAACGCCCACTTGGCCTGAGATGAAGAGCAGCTCAGTGCCCTCAGGTACAGAAACGGTATGACTATAGAGCCCCAGCGGAGCATGTACGAAGGATGGATTTGCGAAGCTCAGGGTCATCGGTGGAACTCAACTGATTGAGGAGAGGTCGGCCCGGCGCATCTCGACTATGCAGACGTCGGCCGCGCATGGAGCGGTTGGTACACACCAACTTTGCCTCCGCCCGGCAGCGCAACCTCAGTCAAACGCCCCCACCGTTCTTCCTTAATTGTGCTGCACCTGACGTTCTTTGCCGACATCTCGCCTATGAATGCGTCCACGTCGTCGCACATGAGGTAGAGCTCATGGACATCATTTCGATCCGACGGGTGGAGCGCCACTTCCGACGGAGGAAGGGCAAAGATGAGCCAACCTCCGCCTACGTCGACACCGGAGAGTCCGATGACGTCGCGAAGGAACCCTCGATCGGCTTCCGCGTCCTTCGTGTAGATGATTGCGTGGGCACCCACGATCATGCCTGTTCTCCTTCAAGTCCCCGTGAACATTCAGGGAGGCCACTGTACCGCCCAGCCCGCAGGGCGAGGTGCGTTCCGTGGCAGGGGTTGGTAACGGGCATTAGAGTTTGGTTCGCTTTGGTTTAGTGCGGCGCTTTCTTGTAGTCCGTTTCTTCTTGGGCCGGACTCTTTCCGGAAGTACCTTGCCGCCGGTCTCACGGTTCCACTCCTCGTACGTCTCTGGCTTGATTTTACCCTCGACCAGGAGCTGGGCGAATTTTCGACGCTGCGCTTTGCTTTTGAAGGGCATCGTGACTAATGCCGGTGAATGTCCGCGTTTTTGCCACGCCGAACGAAGCGCGGCAAGTTTGCAGCTTTTACCATCCTCAGAACATGCCATTCTCGTTTACATTGCTCTCCGGGACAGCCTGCCCAATATCCCAGAACTCCGCTATTCGATCGCCCTCGAATCGAAAGATGTGGACGACGGCGCCGCCGCGGTCTCCCGGCGTCTGGCGTACACGAGATAAGACTGCAACGTGGTCGCCGTCCTGCAAGGCGCGCTGCACCTCGAACTCCTTGTTTGGGTTTTTAGCGGCGTTTTGCTCCATTGCCTCCATTAGTGAAGCAGCATCACCACGAAAGTAGGGGTTGTGATGGCGAAATCCTTTGCCAACGTACTGTTGATACGCCTCGCGCACATCGCCAGACGCAACGAGTGTTAAGAACTCTATTGCGGCCTCCTTGCGAGACTGAGTTGCCATATGTTCTCTCCTGTGAACGTCCAATGCTGCACGACCGCGTATCAGGCTGTCATGCAGGGACCATTCCTGCATCGATATAGGACGATTCCTGCATCGACATCATCGCAAGCAGGCTGATACTGAGCCCTCGGCGAGCCCGGCCGTTTTAACGGTCGGGTACTCTTTTCGGCTCACCTGCTGCACAACGAGGAGGTCGGCATGATGTTACGCAACACAAACGCTGTTGCCACGCTCGCGGTCAAGAACCTGGGTGAGGCAGCCAAGTTCTACGAGGAGACGCTGGGGCTCAGTCGGGCCGGTGCCGAAGACGACGAAGTCATCGTGTTCGAGAGCGGCGACACAATGATTAACGTGTACCGGTCTAGTTATGCCGGCACGAACAAAGCAACGGCACTGACCTGGACGGTTGATGATGTCGAGGACGTCGTGCGCACACTCAAGGCCAAGGGAGTCAGGTTCGAGCACTACGATCTCCCGGACACCAAGCGCAAAGGGGATGTGCACGTCTCCGGCGATATGAAGGTCGCTTGGTTCAAGGATCCGGACGGCAACATCCTCAGCGTCGCCAGTCACTGATGGCATCCGTCCGATACATCGTGAACGACATCGATGAATCTGTTTCCTTCTATCGTGACCGTCTCGGTTTTGCTGTCGAGAAGCACAACGCGGGAAAGTTCGCTGCGCTGAAACTTGAGGATTTGCACCTCTTTATCAACGCGCCGGGTGCCGGCAGCGCTGGCAAGGCAGGGGGTGATCCCAAGCCGGGCGGATGGAGTAGGTTCATGATCGTGACGAAGAATCTCGACAGCATGATCGAGGACTTGCGCAAAGCGGGAGCAAGCTTCCGCGGTGACATCGCCGAGGCAGGAGCGGGGCGGCAAATCCTGCTTCAAGACCCGTCAGGGAATGTCATCGAGTTGTTCGAATACGCACAGCGTTCGAGTTGACCTGCTGAGATGCTCGGCAAGTGCGGGCGACTATGGATCCGCCGAATGCGGCTGCGGTGGCCCGAGCAGCGCCGCCAGCGACCGGGTGAGTCTACGCCAGAGACTTCGTTGCGGGCGGTCGGGCAAGCCGTGCTTGCGTTCCATGGCCCGGAAGATTTCCTCCGGAACGTTCAACTTGCAGGCCTGGCGACGAATTGGCCTCGCAACCGCGATAGCCGTGCGTGTCGAACAGGATGTCGACGCCCGCGACATCCAGCCCCAGGACATCCGCCACACGGACGGCGAGATCAGCCATCGGCTGGGGTAGTTCAAAGGGTGAAGCGACCCCGCCGAGCGATATGTTTGCCTTGAATCCGCCGTCGGCGGAACGGCGCTCCATCGCGGCCACCGCCTTGCCGTCGATGACCAGCACTCGAACGTCGCGGCCGTGACTCTCCGCGATGTACTGCTGAAAGGTGAAATCCGCGCCTGGCTTGGCACCGTCCAGCAGACTGGCGAGGTCGTTGAACTGCTCTCGATTCGAGCAAAGCAAGACTCCCTCGCCGCGTGTCCCCTTCAGCGTCTTGACGACCACGGGGAATCCCAAACTCGCGTTCCACCAGGTCCACGTCGACCGGAAATTTGCCCAGGATCGTGAAGTAACTCGTTTCACTCCCGGTCCGGGGAATGATCAGGTCGGGCTTATCCAGCTTCTTGACCTGGTACATCGTCGACCAGTTGTCGGTGGAATCCACGAGCAGGTCGAAGTGCCTCGGCTGCAGCACTTGCAGATCGATGCCGATCTTTTTCGCGACTTCCTGGAAGCGCAGGACCTCGTACGCCTCCGGCGCGTCCGGCTCCAGCTCACGATGAAACAGCAATCAACAACGCATCTGGCATCCCCGCTTCGACCCGGCAACATCCGTGATGCCGCCCGGAATTCCGGGCGGGCGGACGAGCTCTCTGCCTGCGACTTTCTCTACGTTGTGCGGCGAGGAACTCTTCGATGCACAGAAACGGGAGTGTCCGTTTTCGCGCCTTTCGCCGCCTTCAGTCCAGCAAGTTTCTCGCGTAGCCGGTCTCGATGGGCGATATGCGATTCCTGGGTTTGCTGCATTTCACGGAGCAATGCCGTCGCGTCGGTCGTATCTTCCCCTTCGCGCTCTAATTGCGAAACGAAATCGCGCTGCTTGGAGATCTGTCTTGCGCCGATCGCTATGCGATCCTCTGCGGCTTCCAGACCGGTGACAATGAGGGCGCGGTCCATAAGCGCGACCGTAGCAGTCTTATAACCCACAGCTATAGGACATGCCCTTAGGGCAGCGTCAGACGATCACCGAGGGGATCGCGGCGCGACAAATACGTGACCGTCAGGCTGCGTGCGGCCCGCCGAAGGTATCGGCCCGACGGCCTTGCAGCAACGAGATCTCCGACCCACACCGGATGCAAGTTCCGTAACGCCCGGTCGCGATTCGTTCAAGCGCCGCCTGCACAGCGCACAGTTCCTCGACGTCACGCGCTCCAGCGAGCCAACCCGGCGGACCGTCTGCTCACGGCGCGAGGACCGGGGTCAGTTGACTCGCGACCTGTTGCCACCGACCGTCGCGACGGACCCAGACGACCAAGGCGCGGAACTGGCCGCGCTCGCCCTGGCCACCGTAACGGCCACCCAGCGTCAGGAGCGTCGTGTACACCGCCACCTCCCCGTCTCCGTAGGTGAGGATCTCCTCCTCTTGCGGCCCGTGGGCGATGGAGTCGAACGCCGTCCGCCCCGCGCGCAGGTTCGCGAGCCGGTCGGCCCGCGTCACGCGTTCGCCGCGCGGATTGACGAACGTGTACTCGGTGGCCCAGTAGCGCTCGACGCCCGCCGCATCGGCCCGGCGCAGCGCATCATCGTACTTGCGAATCGCCTCGCGCAGCTCCACTTCCGCCGCGGCGGCCGCGGGGGCCGGCTCTTGAGCGGGCGTCCGAGCCGACGGGATCAGGAGCAGCGTGAACACGGGCAGCAACCGCAGCAGATACTGGAACATGAGACCTCCGTCGCGAGAACCGCTACAGTATCCCTCACCATGCGATCCCACGCGCCCGTGATCGTCGCCACGTAGCGCCAGCTCAGCGGCTCGACACATGGAGAATGCTCGATCCGTACACGCGCCACAGCCGACCTTCCACGATGTAATCGCGCATCATCGCGAAGTAACCCTCCGAATTGCGCGTCGAGAGGCGCGTTCCGTCGGCGGCCGTCTCATACTCGAAGATGCCGTGTTCGGCGCGAGGAAAGATGGCAATGTCGATGGGCTTGCCGCTGGCAGCAAGCGCGTGAAGACGCCGCACCGTTTCAGCGCTTGGCGCGTCGAGATCGTCCCCTCCCAGTATCCACAGCTGCGGAGTGCTCAGGCCGCGAAGTACCGGCATCGGATCGTAGTGGAGCGACACGCCCGGAAACATCTTCGGTCCTCGCTCGCGCACTTCCGACTCCGGCAGCTCCAGCATGAAGAACGTGAAGTTGCCGTGCACATGCTTGAACCAGGGCTCGTTGCCGTACTTGGCGCGAACGGCGTCGAGGCGATCGAAGCCGCTCTTGAAGTTGCTGACCAGGATGGCTTCAGTCGCATCGCCGACTTCCAGTGCTTTTGTCACGACGTCCGGTCCATAGCCCCGCCGTGTCATGTCTAGCTCGATGGCCGCGCGATCTTCGTCGAGCGGAGAGACCGCCAGCCCGTAGCCGACGATGACGAAATCCACGGGCGCCATCGTTGCGGCGAGCGGTGCAACCCAGCCGCCTTGACTGGTTCCGTAGTAGCCAATCCTGCCGGCGCGCGAACCGGCGAGTCGCTGCGCTTCACGCAAAGCGGCGACGGCATCTTTCGCGAGCAAGCCGTAGTCGTGTGAATAATCGCCGCCGGAGGCTCCGGTGCCACGCTTGTCGTAAACGAACACGCCGATGCCTTCGGATGGAAACAATCGTTGCAGCGCATAGAAGTCACGAGCCGAGAATTGCTCAGAGCCGTGGACGAGCACTACGATCGGCACCGGGCGGAGCTCTATTGGCATCACGAGCCGGCCGGCCAGGTCAATGCCCCCTGACTGAAAGCGTGTCTGCGTTACGTCGAGCGCGATGCGCTTGCCCTGCAAGCCATCAAAGTGGATCTCGCCGGCCTCGCATTCTGAAAAAGACACTCGCTTTCCATCGGGTCGCTCCGTCCAGCCGAGAGTGCTGCTCCAGCTTCCGTCGGGGTTTCGACTGAGCGCACCGGAGGTTCCATCCTTACGTCGCCATCGCAATCGACCTTCATCGCTGGGAGCGATGTCGACATCGCTGTTGTCGCTCAGACGATAGATGCCGATCCGACAGTCGCTCGTCGTGTCTGCTGCATTGACGATGGCATGGCATCCAAATGCTGCCCCTGCACCCACCACCAGCGATCTGACAACAAAGTTCATGGGCAAGCCTCGCAAATCCAAGCGTCATGCCGCATTTAAACGCAGCGCAATGGACAAAGGTTGCACCGCCGAACGCGAACGACGACCGCAGGAACAGCCCCCTCCCCCTTTAAACAGTAGGTACCGTTCCGCCATCGATCACATACTCCGTGCCAGTGATTGAAGCTGCTCGTTGCGACACCAGAAACACGACGAGATCCGCGACCTCACTCGGCGTCGAAGGCCTGCCCAGGGGAATGCCGCCGAGACCGTTCATGATGATTTGCTTGCCACCCTCGTAGTCCGTGCCTGCCTGAGCCGCTAGACGCTCGGCCAGCGCAAACGCTGCCTCCGTTTCGACCCAACCCGGAGAAACGCGGACGACACGGACTCCCTTGGGTGTGACCTCCTTCGAGAGAGCCTTGCTATAGGTCGCGAGCGCGGCCTTGGCCGAAGCGTAAGCGATGGTCGACTCCGGCAATGGCAGAACGCGCTGGATCGACGTTACATGGATGATCACACCGGAGCGCTGCGCAATCATCGACGGCAGAAGGGCGCGATCGAGACGAACCGCGGGCATGAGGTTCTGGTTCAACTCTCTCAACCATAGCGCGTCGTCCAGTGCCGCGAATCCCCCTCCGGGCGCGCTGGAGCCGCCGAGGACGTTCACGAGAATGTCGATACCACCGAACTGCTTCAATGTCGCATGTGCAACCGAGCCTGCTCCTTCGGCGGTCGAGAGATCGGCGGCTAGATACCGCACACCTGGAACTGGCTGGCCAGGTAAGGCGCGTGCCGTCGCGATGACCTTTGCTCCGGCATCACGAAGTGCCAGGGCGACGGCGGCGCCAATACCCTTGGTTCCACCCGTGACCAGCGCCCGGCCGCCCGTGAGTCCGAGATCAAAGCTCATGCCGCGATCTCCAGGAATGCGATCTTTCCGCCCTCTAGTCGGAAGGCGAACCGCAGGTCCACGCGGCTGCCTGGAAAATTTCCGGTCACCCGGCTCGTGACCACGTAACTGCCGTCCTTTTCTTCGAGGTCAATGGGCTCACTGGTGTACGAGTACTTGCTGGACGCATCGAGTTTCCAAGCCTTTATGGCTGCGTGGCCGGAGTGGGCCCGTCCCTCGTCCTTGACCACCGCCTGTTCGGTGAAGCAGCGCGTGATGGCTTCACCGGCGTGCGCATCAGCTTGGAAGTAGGCCGCGATCGGCTCGGGAAGGTTCAGCGTGGTCATGTCGGTCTCCTGTTTGCATTGAGACGACAATGCTCGCTCCGGAACGATTAGGGAATGCGCTACAATCGGACTAGGCCATTAAGTACGAGGTACATAATGCGGGGATCCGAGTTTGCCGAGATGAAGGCCTTTGCGGCGATCGTCGAGCGTGCCAGCTTCGCGCGCGCTGCCGAACAGCTGCGGCTGTCGCCGTCAGCCCTCAGCCAGACCATCCGTCAGCTCGAATCCCGGCTCGGCGTACGGCTACTCAATCGCACTACGCGCAGCGTTGCGCCGACAGCCGCGGGATCCGGCCTGTACGAGCGCATCGCCCCGATGATCCTCGAGCTGGATGCTGCCGTTGCGGAGGCGGTCGCTTCAACAGGTCGGACTGCGGGAACACTACGCATCAACACGCTGAGCATGGCGGCAAAGAAGGTTATCGCGACGCGACTCGGGCGATTTCACCGGGCTCACCCGGGCGTGGTGCTCGATATCGTGGTCGACGACAGCCTCAGTGACATCGTCGCCGGCCGGTTCGACGCGGGCATACGCGTCGGGAAGAGACTCGAAAAGGACATGACGGTCATTCGCGTCACCCCGGACGTCAAGATGATCGTGGCCGCATCGCCTGACTATCTGGCTCGGCACGGAGTGCCAACATCGCCTCTCGATTTACGGCGCCATGCCTGCATCAACTGGCGTCTTCCCGGCCGCGATGGGATCTCGCGCTGGGAGTTCGAGAAGAAGGGCAAGAGAGTCGAGATCGTCGTGGAAGGGCCGTTGATCGCGAACCACCAGGGTGTCGCGGTGGCGGCTGCGTTGCAAGGCCTCGGAGTTCTTTACGCCTATGACGATGACGGCGTTGGCGCGGCGATCGAGCAGGGACGCCTAAAACGGATTCTGGCTGATTGGTCGCCCATGAGGCCCGGCCTTTATCTGTACTACTCGAATCGTCGTCACCCCCAACCTGCACTCCGTGCCTTCATTGACTGCCTACTTGGCAGAGATGAAACCGCGTCCAAGCGTCGAGGGCGAACGTAGCTATGGGCAGGAATTTCTCCTCGTGCCGAGCGCGCCTACGACGGGACCGTAGCTCCAGAGCCTGTCGCGATTACAGTTTAACCATCGGCAACGGCGTCAGCGGATGCGTGCGGAATCTTTCGAGAGTCAGCTGCACCAGGCGCGAATGAAACCCGGCGCTCGGCCAACTAGCGAGCACCGACCGGATCAACGGACGTGGAAGCCCGAATGTTCTCAGCCCGCGTGTCACGTCGATCCAATCGGCTCGTCGGAATGGCTCGACGAGCGAGCCGTGATCGGCGTGGGAGGGCGTGATCTTGTGGTGGTCCGCGATCATCCTTTCGATCTCAGCGATCCAGACCGCCCGACCGTGGGCGGCGAGGTACCCGCGTGCGAGCGCGACGGACGGCGCGATGTAGTCGAACGTCTTGTTGGTCCAGATCCCGAGGTCGTGGAAGACCGCGGCGACCGCGATCTTCTCGAGGTCGACATGGTCTTTCACAATGGCGGCGCACAGGTTCACAACGCGGTACGCATGGTTCCGATAGGCGGTGAAGTCGTCGCCCAACTCCGACGCGTGATCGTGCAGAACCTCATCGATCGTCGGGACGCTCGTCAAGAGGCCAGGGGCCGCGACAGACTGCATCATCAGTGTCGACCTCCATCAGCCATGCACCGGTCTCTACTTCGCGTGCGCCAGTGACAGGGTCGTCGACGCGAGATCGATCACGCGAACCGCCTGACGAACTCGAGCGCCTTGTCGGCGACCTCCCGCCAGCCGGCGTCAATCGTCAGCGCGTGCCCGCGACCCGGCATTTTGACGATCTCGGTCACGCCCTTGTTGCGCTTCTGCTTCTTGTAGGCCGCGTTCGCGATCGCCCACGGGACCGTCTGGTCCGAGTCGGCCGAGACGACCAGCATCGGCCCCCTGTCCGGGTTCTTCGAGTCGACCGTCGCCTCTGACCACGGATTGAAGTTGGCGGCTGCCGCCTGGAACAGCACCTCGCCGGCGCCGGGGACGGAGTAGCCGAGGTACAGCTCCTTCGCCTCGTCCTCGCCGACTACGTTCGCGAAGCCGTAGCGGAACTGCTCGTAGGTGAGCGGGACCGCACGGTTCCAGTTCAAGGGGTTGCGCAGGGCGACGCTGGCCGCGCGCAGCGACGAGATCGGCAGCGGGAGCACGCCGCGGAATGGAGCAGGGCTGATCGAGACCGACGCGGCGGCGAGGCCGCGCCCCGCGAGAACCATGGTCAGCAGGCCCCCGAAGGAGTGGCCGATAATCACGGGCTTCCGATCCAGGCGGCGGATGATCGCCTCCTCGTAGTCGGCGATCTCGCCGATCCCCTTGCCCGCTAACACCTCAGGGTGTGCTCGCGCCTCGGCGACCGTCTCGGGATCGTCGGGCCAGCCCGGTGTCAACCCCACGTAGCCGGCCTCCTCGAACAGCGTCACCCAGCGGTCCCAGCTCGAGGGCAGCAGCCAGAGCCCGTGAACGAAGACAACGGGTGTGGCGCTCGAGGCGTTCGCGCGCTCGACCTGCGCTGCCTCGTGCTCAGTGATGGTCGGCTCGGTGGTCGCGATGGTCATCTGCTCCTCCTGGTTGTGATTAGATGACAGTGGGATCGTCCAAATAGCCCGGGGCTTCGTCAAGCGTCATGCATTGCTTAAACAACCTCCTCCTCAACACCGACAGCTACAAGGCCAGCCACTGGCTGCAGTATCCGCCCGGTACCGGGCCGGGAGAACGGCCACCTCGTCCACGACTGGACCTTCGCCGAGGTCCGCAGTCGCGCCGACGCCACGCGGCTCTAGTGCAAGGAAGGACTTGCAATGAAACTCTATGCGTTCGACGTCGATGACACGCTGGAAATTTCCAACGGTCCTGTTCGCTTGGCGGACATGCAGGCGCTGCGTAACTCCGGCCACATTATCGGTCTTTGCGGGAATTGGGGTCTCTTCACGCGCAGCGTCCGCAATTGGTACGAGCACGTGTCCTTCATTGGACCGATGCTTCTGGCCAAGGCCGACTATTTGATCGAGTTGCGCACATACGTGTATGCCGAGAGCTATGTAATGGTCGGGAATGATCCGCGCATCTTCGGCGCCTCGGACGACGCGACCGCAGCCAGAGAAGCCGGCTTCCGGTTCATCCGGGAAGCTGAATTCGCCGACGGCATGCGCTGATGCTCAGCGCCTTCGAGCAGGATTGCGATCCAGGCATCCATCTCACAGATGACGGACCTCTGCCGGTGCGTTCTGCCAGTTGTTGTTCAGGCCATCGGCAAAGCGCACTGGCGCCGTCGCGAGCTCCAGCGGCTCCACGCCATCCAACGTGTTGACGAACACGCCAACAAAATCGCCGCCCATGTAGTCGGCACTGCCTAGCTCATGCGTTCGAACCCCGCATTCCTGACAGAAGTACTTCAGTGACGACTGCGGGTGTTTGTGATAGCCGGTGACCTGATCGCCGCCCCCAAGCAAACGGAATGCAACCGGACGCACGAATGCCTTCCAAGCGCGGGCCTTCATGCAGAAGGTGCAATTGCACTTGCCGGTACCTTGGGCAAGATCGATGTCCGCTTCGTACCGAACCGCCCCGCAGTGGCAACTTCCTTTGTACGTCTTGAGCATCGGTGCTCTCCACGATCTTTGATCGCAGCGAGTATAGGCCTGTTCAAGTTGAGAAACGGGCTGCGGGTCGGCGGGGGAAATCGAACCACCGACAACGCGGATTTTCAGTAGCATTCCGGCGATCGACAGTCGAGGAATACCCATGACGATTCGCCAGACGATGCGTCATTCATTGAAGCTCACTGCCGTCGCGCTGATCGCGCTGGCTGGATACCGGTCCGGCGCCACCCAG
>Ga0157306_10000092_pt1 | contig 15777 bp, 11 predicted proteins | sample NitcycUS163409C2_FD_108391 | JGI IMG/M metagenome (GOLD analysis project Ga0157306, IMG submission 108391) | Soil microbial communities from Arlington Agricultural Research Station in Wisconsin, USA - Nitrogen cycling UWRJ-S163-409C-2 | ecosystem: Environmental > Terrestrial > Soil >...
CCTTGCGGCGGGCGATCAGCGCTTCGTGGCCCTCGGCGGTGGAGAAGAAGCCGCCGCGCTCGGGGTCGCCGAAGCGAGCGATCGTCGTCTCGGCGAGCTCGCGGGCCCGTTCGAACCAGGCTGGCTCGCAGCTCGCCTCATAGAGGGTGAGCAGCGCCTCGAGCAGGAAGGCGTGGTCCTCCAGGTAGGCGTTCAGGTGCGAGCGGCCGTCCTTGTAGGTGCGCAGCAGGTTGCCCTCGGCGTCGCGCAGCCGCTCCCAGACGAACTCGGCGCAGGCAGTGGCCGCATCGAGGTAGTCCTGGCGCTCGAGCACCGCGCCGGCCTCGGCAAGGGCGCCGATCGTCAGCGCGTTCCAGGAGGTGAGGCGCTTGTCGTCCAGGCTCGGCCAGGCTCGATCGGCCCGCGCCTGGTAGAGCACGTCGCGCATTTCCTCCAGCCCTTCGGGCTCCGGCGCGCCTACACCTTGAGCGAGGTGCACGATGTTGCGCCCCTCGAAGTTGCCGCCCTCCGTAACCCCGTAGAACTGCATCAAATTCTCTACCTGCGGGGACGAGAATTTGATGCAGTTCGCTGTGGCTGGGCTCTCGGCAGTGAGGGCAGCGCGGATCTCCTCGGGCGTCCAGACGTAGAAGCGGCCCTCCTCGCCCTCTGAATCGGCGTCGAGGGCCGAGAAGAAGCCCCCCTCGGGACCGCGCATCTCGCGCAGCGCCCACTCGAGCGTCCGTTCGCAGACCCGCCGATAGCGCTCCTGACCGAGCGCCTGCCAGCCGTGCAGGTAGGCGCGGGCGAGCTGCGCGTTGTCGTAGAGCATCTTCTCGAAGTGGGGGACGAGCCAGACGGTGTCGACCGAGTAGCGGGCGAAGCCGCCGCCGATCTGGTCATGGACACCGCCGGCCAGCATCGCGTCGAGGGTCAGCTCGACGATCTCGGTCTCGCCGCGGGCCAGCAACAGCTCGAGCGCCGCCGCCGGGGGGAACTTGGGTGCGCCCCCGAAGCCGCCGTGCTGGCGATCGGCGGCGCTGCGGAGGCGCTCGACCGCCTCTTCCAGCAGCGCTGCCTCGGGCGGCTCGGCGGCGGGCTCCACTGCGCCGATGGCGCCCAGGCGCGCGCGCATTTGCGGTGCCCGCTGGCCCAGCTCCTCGCGCTTGTTCTCGAAGGCGTCGACGACTGCTTCCATCACCATGCGGAAGCTCGGCATGCCGCGCCCCTCGTCGGGCGGGAAGTAGGTGCCGCCGTAGAAGGGCACGCCCTCGGGATCGAGGAAGACCGTCATCGGCCAGCCGCCCTGGCCGCTGATCGCCTGTACCGCCTCCATGTAGAGGGCGTCGACGTCGGGGCGCTCCTCGCGGTCGACCTTGACGTTGACGAAGTGCTGGTTCATGTAGGCCGCGGTCTCGGCGTCCTCGAAGGACTCGCGCTCCATCACGTGGCACCAGTGACAGGCCGAGTAGCCGACCGAGAGCAGGATCGGCCGGTCCTCAACACGGGCGCGGGCCAGCGCCTCCTCGCCCCACGGGTACCAATCGACCGGGTTCTCGCGGTGCTGGAGCAGGTAGGGGCTGGTCTCCTGCGCCAGGCGATTGCTCATCGGCTCACACTACCCGCGGTGGACAGAAGGAACCCGCCAATACCTAAACGCCAACTTTTTGCGCCGTCCGGGTAGCTGAAATTGGGTTCATTTACAGCGGCTCATACGTGGGCCGCGATCCGATCCATGGCTGCAGGGGCTACCTTCCCAAGGTGACCAACGCGCGACTGCCGATTCAGAGCAAGCCGGAGATCGAGTCGGTGCTCGCCAAGCTCGAGCCCGAGGACCGCCAGGTGGTCGAGGGCGCCCTCGCGCATGCCGAGAAGACCGAGGCGCAGCTGCGCTACATCGCCGATCACGACTCGCTCACCGGCCTGCTCGATCGGCGGCGCTTTCGCTCTGAGCTCGACCAGTACGTCTCCTTCACCGCTCGTTACGGCGGTCAGGGGGCGGTGATGATCATCGACATCGATGGGCTCAAGGCGATCAACGACTCGCTTGGCCACCACGCCGGCGATCAGCTGATCCGCCGCGTCGCCGGCATCATGCGCGAACGGGTGCGCACCACCGACATCGTCGCGCGCCTCTCCGGCGACGAGTTCGCCGTGCTGATGCCACAGACCGACACCGCCGGTGCCTTGCAGCTGGGCGAGGACCTTCGCCTCCAGGTGGCCGAGAGCGCCGCCCTATCGGAGGCGGAGAGCGCCACGATCAGCGTGGGGATCACGATGTTCGGCGGCGAGCGCGACGTCGGCGCCGAGTCCGTGCTGGTCGCCGCCGACCAGGCGATGTACCGGGCAAAGGAGGAGGGCCGCAATCAGATCGCCCTCTTCCAGGATCCAGAGGAACCACAGCGGCAACAGCGCCGCCGGCAGACGACCAGCGCCCGGATCCGCGACGCCCTCACCCAGGACCGTCTCAGCCTGCACACGCAACCGATTCACAATCTCGCCTCGGGTGGGATCGAGCGTTACGAGCTGCTCCTGCGGATGACCGACGAAGACGGTGAGCTGCTTCCCGCCGCTTCCTTCATCGAGGCGGCCGAGCGCTCCGGCATGGTCCAGGAGCTCGACCGATGGGTCGTCGTCCGCGCCCTCGAGCTGCTCGCCACCCGCGAGCGGGAAGGCGCGCCGGTCTCCCTGCACGTCAACCTCTCCGGCGCCTCGGTTGCCGATATCTCAGTGCTCGAATTCATCGAGCGTCGCCTCGACGAGGGCACCGCCGACCCCTCGCGCTGCACCTTCGAGCTGACCGAGACCGGGCATGTGCACGACTACGAAGCAGCGACCGGCTTCGCCGATCGGCTTACCGAGTTCGGCTGCCAGGTGGCGATCGACGACTACGGCGCCGGCTTCGGGCCCTTCCACTACCTCAAGCGGATCCCCTTCGACCTGATCAAGATCGATGGCTCCTTCATCCGCGACATGCCCAACAGCGACGCCGACCAGCTCACGGTGCAGGCGATCGTCCAGATCGCCCGCGGGCTCGGCAAGACGACGATCGCAGAGTACGTCCAGGACGACCTCACCACGCAGATGCTGCGTGAATACGGCGTCGACATGGCACAGGGCTACCACCTGGGCCGCCCGGTCGACGTCGCCGAGGCGCTTTAGCCAGAGACGGGGCCGTTGCGCAGTTGGGCGCGCTTGATCTTGCCGCTGCTCGTCTTCGGCAGCTGCTCGACGAACTCGACGATGCGGGGGAACTTGTAGGGCGCGGTCTCCCGCTTGCAGTGCTCCTGCAGCTCGCGCGCCAGGTCCGCTCCCGGCGCTTGCTCGCGGGGCACGACGATGGCCCGCACGACGGAGCCTCGCTCTGGGTCCGGAGCGGCGACCGCGGCCGCTTCGGCAACGGCGGGGTGGGAGAGCAGCGCCGCCTCGACCTCGGCGGGTCCGATCCGGTAGCCGGAGGAGAGGATGATGTCGTCGTCGCGCCCTTCGAAGTAGAGGTAGCCGTCGTCGTCGGCGCGGACCAGGTCGCCGGTACGCCACCACTCGCCCTCGAAGCGCTCACCGTCGAGGTAGTGGGAGAAGAAGGTGGGAGAGGAGACGGCGCGCAGCTGCAGCTCGCCCTCGACGATTCGTGTCTCCAGGCCGGGCAGGGGCTTGCCCATCGAGCCGGGGCGCACCGGCTCGCCCGCCAGGTTGCCGCTGATGTGGCCCGTCTCGGTCTGGCCGTAGCCGTCGGCCGGCTCGAGGTCCATGGTCTCTCGAAAGGCGACGATCGTCTCTGCCTCAAGAGGCTCGCCGGCGGACACCATGCGGCGCAGTCCGGGCTGGGGCCGCAGTTGGGTGCGCTTGGCCAGCATCCGGTACTCGGTAGGCGCCTGGCAGAGGACATTGACCCCGAGCGCCTCAGCGATGTCGAGCCGCTCTGCCGGGTCGAAGCGACCGTCGTGGAGGACCGCGGCAGCGCCGCTCAGCCAGGGGGCGAGAAAGACGTTACGCGCCGACTTCGACCAGCCGGTCGCTGTCGTGCACCAGACGAGCTCCTCCTTGTGCGATCCGAGCCAATGCTCTGCCTGGCTCTGTTGGCCCGGCAGGTAGCGGTAGGCGTGGACGACGCCGCGGGGCTCGCCGGTCGTGCCCGAGGTGAAGACGATCAGCGCCGGGTCCTCGGCGCCCATGGTCTCGACCGCCGCCGGGGTCTCCTGCGGTCGGTCCTCGTCGAGCACGATGGCGACCTCATCCATCGTCATCGCCTCGACTCCGCCTGGCAGCTCCGCGAGCAGCCGCTCTTCGCCGACGCAGAGCGCCGGGTCGGCGGCGGCAACCCGTAGCTCGAGATCGTGGCGGCGCAGCTGCGTGCTGCAGGGCAGGGCCACGGCGCCCATGCGCCAGCAGGCGAGCAGTGACAGCACCCACTCGATCCGGTTGCCGACCAGGGTCATCACCACGTCCCCTCGGCGCACCCCTCGCGCCGCGAAGGCGCCGGAGAGCCCGGCAGAGCGAGCAATCAGTTCGCCGAAGTACCAGTCGCGCCGATTCCCCTCAGCGTCAACCGCAACGATCCCAAGCCGCGAAGCCGGCGACCCCTCCATCACATCGATGAAATTCACGCTCGGCAGTCTGCCCTAAGGATCAGGTCGGGTGTCCCTCCCCGGGAGGCCGTTGCGCAGCTGGGTCGTCCCTAAAGGGCTCAAGCCGTGTTACATGAGCCTCCCGGGGAGGGACACCCGACCTGATCCAGGGGGAGCTGCACGACCTAGCTCAAGCGCGCGATCAGCTCGTGTGAAGAGGAGGGTGGGTGCCCCTCCCGATGAGGCTCAAGAAGCAACGCTCCGAAGCGCCATAAGCGATTCAGCTGCGCGACGGCCTCAGCGGGAGGGGCACCCACCCTCCTGCTACCGCAGTTCGCTAGAGCTCTTACCAAGCAGCTGCCGGGCCACGATCAGCAGCTGGATCTGCTGCGTCCCCTCGAAGATGTCGAGAATCTTCGCGTCGCGCGCCCACTTCTCGAGTAGCTCGTTCTCGCCGTAGCCGACGCTGCCGCAGAGCTCGACGCAACCGAGCGCCACGTCGACGCAGGTGCGCCCCGCCTTGGCCTTCGCCATCGAGGCCTGCAGCGAGTTGGGCTTGCCGTTATCGGCCATCCAGGCCGCCTGCAGGGTGAGCAGCAGGGAGGCCTCGTAGTCGGACTCCATCTCCAGGTAGCGAGCCGCCGCCGCGGACTGCGAGAGCGCCGGCCTGTCGTAGTCGATCTCGACACCCGCTTCCTCGAGTCGCTTGCGGGTCTCCTCCAGCGAGGCGCGAGCGACGCCGACCGCCATTGCCGCGACCAGTGGCCGCGTGTTGTCGAAGGTCTGCATGGCGCCGCCGAAGCCCTGCTTGACGTCGATCTCCGGATTGCCCAGCAAAGCCTCTTTCGGCACCCGGCAGTCCTGCAGGGTGAAGTTGGCGGTGTCCGAGGCACGGATGCCGAGCTTGTGCTCGAGCCGGTCGAGCTTCAGCCCGGGGTTGTCGCGCTCGACGATGAACGACTTGATCGCCGCCCGTCCCTTCTCGCGGTCGAGCGAGGCCCAGACGACGATCAGGTCGGCGCGGTCGCCGGAGGTGACGAAGATCTTCTCGCCGTTGAGCACGTACTCGTCGCCGTCGAGCTCGGCCGTGGTGCGGATCGCAGCCGAGTCCGAGCCCGCCTCGGGCTCGGTGATCGCCATGGCCGCCCACTTGCCGCCGTAGCGCTCGAGCTGCTCGTCGCTGGCCACCGAGGCGATCGCCGAGTTGCCCAGGCCCTGGCGGGGCATCGAGAGCAGCAGGCCGACGTCGCCCCAGCAGAGCTCGATGATGCCGAGCACGGTGGAGAGGTTGGAGCCGTTGCGGTTGGCGCCCTCGCCGTTGTCGTTGGACTCGCGCCGCACGCCGGCGGCGCCGGCGCCGCCGATCTCGGAGCCCTCGTTCATGCCGTCGATCAGCGAGGCGAGCATGTCGAGCTCCTTGGGGTAGGAGTGCTCGGCCTCGTCGTACTTGCGCGATATCGGACGGAAGACCTCGGTCGCGACCTGGTTGGCCTGGCTGACCAGCGGCCTGAACTTCTTCGGTATCTCGAGATTGATCATGATCCTGTTCCTTGTCTGGGGCCTTCGCTTCTAGTGCCTGTCTCGCGACGGGCTTTAGACGAGCAGGGCGCCCTCCATGACGCCCGCTGCGCGGAGGTCGCGGTACCAGCGCTCGACCGGGTGCTCCTTGACGAAGCCGTGACCGCCGAGCAGCTGCACTCCTTCGGAGCCGATCTGCATGCCCTTCTGGGTGCAGAGCCGGCGGGCCATCGCCGTCTCGCGGGCGAAGTCCTGGCCCTGGTCGGCGCGGCTGGCGGCGCGGTAGGTGGCGAGGCGCATCCCTTCGCTCTCGATGCCGATGTCGGAGACGCCGAAGGCGACCGCCTGGCGGTTGGAGATCGGTTCGCCGAAGGCGGTGCGCTCGTTGACGTACTGCTTGACGTAGTCGAGCGTCGCCTCGGCGGCGCCGACGGCGAGCGAGCACCAGGCGATCCGCGCTCGTTGCACGCACTCGAGGTAGGCATCGCGCTCGCCCTCGCCCATCAGCGCCGTGGGGGGGATGCGGACGTCCTCGAGTAGGAGTCGACCCGTGGCAGCGGGGCGCAGCCCCATCGCCGGCTCGTCTTCCACCGAGAGTCCCTTCGCGCCGGACTCGACCAGGAAGAGCGCCGGCCCCTCCTCTGCCTCGGCAGCGATGACGAAGAGCTCGCACTCGGCAGGCCGGGCGACGAGCGACTTGACACCGGCGAGCACCCAGTCCGAGCCGACCAGCCGTGCTTTGGTCTCGAGCTTCAGCGGGTCGAAGAGCGGCCGTGGCTCGAGGATCGCCAGCGCTGCAGCGGGGGTGTCCTCGCCGGTGAAGGCGGGCAGGTAGGTGGCCTCCTGCTCGGCCGTGCCCCAGTGGCCGATCGCGGTGGCGACGGCGCCGGGGGCGAGCGCGGCGTAGGCAAAGCCCATGTCGCCATGGGCGAGCGCCTCACCGATCAAGACGCTGGTCACCGCCGCCTGTTCGTGCATCACGCCACCGAGCTCCTCGGGGACGCCGAGCATGTTGATGCCGAGCTCGTTGGCCTGCGCCAGCAGCTCGGCCGGTGCGGCGCGGTCGAAGTCGGCCTGCTTGGAGATGGGCCGGACCTTCGCCTCGGCGAAGTCGCGCACCCCTTCCTGCAGCATCTGCTGCTCGTCGTCGGGGGTGATGTCGAAGAGCGCGCGTGGCTTGCTCGGCGCCTGGCGTGCGGGCCGGCCCAGCTTCTGGGCCGCCTTGAAGGTGCGGCCGGCGGCGGTTGCCGAGCGGAAGCCGCTCTTGGTGCCGGTGAACAGGGCCCGCTCGACCTGCTTGCGGATGCGGATCCTGTCGAGCAGATCGGAACCGGCGAGCCGGTTGAGCCAGCGCAGGCCGAGGCCCATGCTGCGCTCGGCCATTCCCTTGTCGTCGGTGACGGTGGGCATCTCTACTTTTTCCTCCCGCTTCGGGGTTTGGCCTCGAGCGGCTCCAGATGGCCGTCGAGGTGCGGTGTGCCGCGCTTGGCGTCGCGCACCGTGAAGTCGATCTCGTCGCCGTCGGCAAAGCTCGCGAACTCGACCCTGCCCGGCAGCAGGATCGGCTTGCGGAAGCGCACCTCGACGGCGAAGGCGTCGGGCAGGCGACTCTCCAGCACCGCCAGGCAGCGGGCCTTGGTCCACATTCCGTGGGCGATCGCACGCTCGAAGCCGAGCGGCTTGGCGCTCCAGGCGTGCATGTGAATCGGATTGCGATCGCCGGACACCGCCGCGTAACGCCGTCCTAGATCCCCGCTCAACTTCCATACCGCATCCGCCCCCGAGCCCTCCCCGCGAACTGCATCAAATTCTCTACCTGGCAGACCGGAAATTTGATGCAGTTCGGCTTTGTCGCCGCTGGGGCCGCGGCGCAGCATTGTGCTGGTGCTGTCCCAGACGATTTGGCGGCCGGACTTGACCTTGGTGAGGAGGCTGAAGGTGCGGCCCTTGGGGTGAGGCTGCAGCTTGGTGGGGCGCACCTGGATCGTCAGCTCCTCGTCGACGCCGATGCGCCGATGCTGGGTGATGCGGTTCTCGACGTGGACGAGCCCAACCGCGCCGAAGGGGAACCGACCGTCGGCCATTACCGCCATCTGCAGCGGGAAGGCGAGCACGTGCGGGTAGCTGGGGGGGAGGTGGTCGCGCAGGGCGAACTCGCAGACGCGGGCGTAGGCGGCGACCCGCTCCGGGTCGGCCTTGACGGCTGGCAGCTCGAGCTCGATCTCGGGGATCTCGCCGCCGCCACCGGGCACGAAGGGCAGCAGCGAGGCTCCCGGGATCATCGGCGCCGCCGCGCGCGCATAGAGCGGCAGGATGCTTGGCGAGCTCTCGAGCGTGCGCGTCTCCATCATGCTCCCAGCAGGCTCTGGCCGCAGACGCGAACGACGTTGCCGTTGACGCCGGCTGAGGCAGGGCTGGCGAACCAGGCGATCGTCTCAGCGACGTCGACCGGCAGGCCGCCCTGCGACATGCTGTTCATGCGCCGCCCCGCTTCGCGGATCGGAATCGGCATCTGGGCGGTCATCTGCGTCTCGATGAAGCCGGGGGCGACGGCGTTGATCGTCGCTTCCTGCTCGGCGAGCCCGGGAGCGAGCGCTTCGACCATGCCGATCACGCCGGCCTTCGAGGTCGCGTAGTTGGTCTGGCCGGAGTTGCCGGCGATTCCGCTCATCGAGGAGACGCAGACGATGCGGCCGTTGGGGCGCAGCAGCTTGCGCTCGAGCAGCTCGTCGTTGATCCGCTCCTCGCTGGAGAGGTTGATCTCGATCAGGGTGCTCCAGCGATCCTCGGGCATCTTGGCGATCGTGCGGTCGCGGGTGACGCCAGCGTTGTGGACGACGACGTCGACGCCGCCTTTGAGCTGCTCGGCGATCGCCTGTGGGGCACCGTCTTCGGTGATGTCGAGCTCGATCGTCTCGGCGCTCAGTCGCTCGGCGACCCTGGCCAGGTCATCGGCGAGGGCCGGTACGTCGAGCAGGACGAGCTCGGCGCCGTCGCGGCGCAGGGTCTCGGCGATCGCCTCGCCGATCCCGCGCGAGGCGCCGGTGACCAGGGCCCGCTTGCCGGCCAGGGGGCGATCCCAATCGACCTCCTGCGTCTCGGCGACGGCGGCACCGACCTCGATCACCTGCCCGGAGACGTAGGCGGAGCGCGGCGAGAGCAGGAAGCGCAGGGTGGAGGCGATCTGCTCCTCGGCGCCCGCGGCCACGTAGACCAGCTGCACGGCGATGCCGCGGCCGATCTCCTTGCCGAGCGAGCGGGTGAAGCCCTCCAGGGCGCGCTGTGCGGTCGCCGCACGGGCCGGCAGCCCAGTCGGCGGTGCGCCCAGCACGACGACACGGCCGGAGCGCTGCAGGCGCCTCACGTTGGGGTGGAAGAAACGCTGCAACTCGACCAGCTCGGTCGAGTCCGAGATCCCTGTAGCGTCGAAGACGAGCGCCTTGACCGGGCTGTCGGACTTCTCCGGGCGAGGCGCGCCGATCTCACCCAGCAGGCGCTCGATCGGCTTGCCGAGCCGCCCGCCCGGCGCGCCGCCCGCCAGCACCGCGCCGGAGACGACCGGGGCGCCGGGCCCGTGGCGCTCCAGCTCGACCGGTTGCGGCAGCCCGAGGCGGGGGGCGATGAAGCGCCCCGGGGGCGAGTTGACCAGCTGCGAGTAGAGGTCGCTCACCGTGCCTCACCGGTGCCTTCGAGGATGGCGACGACGCCCTGACCGGCTGCGGCGCAGATGCTGATCACGCCACGGCCAGAGCCCTTTTCGCCGAGCGCCTTGGCGAGACTGGCGACGATGCGGCCGCCGGTAGCGGCGAAGGGGTGGCCGGCGGCCAGCGAGCCGCCGTTGACGTTGAGCTTCTCGCGGTCGATCGAGCCCAGTGGCTTGTCGCGCCCCAACCGCTCGCGGCAGAAGCCCTCGTCCTCCCAAGCGCGCAGCGTGCAGAGCACCTGGGCGGCGAAGGCCTCGTGGATCTCGTAGAGGTCGAAGTCCTGCAGGCTGAGCCCGGCGCGGTCGAGCATCCTCGGCATCGCGTAGGCCGGCGCCATCAGCAGCCCCTCGCGCTTGTGCACGTGGTCGATCGCCGCCGTTTGGCCGTCGGCGAAGTAGGCGAGGACCGGCAGATCGCGCTCCTTGGCCCACTCCTCGCTGGCCAGCAGCACCGCCGAGGCGCCGTCGCTGAGCGGGGTCGAGTTGGCCGCGGTCATCGTCCCCTGCTCGCCGCCGAAGACCGGGCCGAGCTTGGCCAGCTTCTCGGGTGAGGAGTCGGGACGCAGGTTCTGGTCGCGCTCGAGCCCGAGATAGGGGGCGACGAGGTCGTCCATGAAGCCGCGCTCGTAGGCCGCCGCCAGGCTGTGGTGGCTGCGCACCGCGAGCTCGTCCTGCTCCTCGCGGCCGACTTCCCACTCGGCGGCCATGATCGCGCAGTGCTCGCCCATCGAGAGCCCGGTACGCGGCTCCTCGTTGCGGGGAATCGAGGGGACGAGGTGGCCGGGGCGGACCCGGGTCAGCTGCTTGACGCGCCCCAGGTTCGACTTCTCGCGGTTGGCGTCGAGCAGGATCTGGCGCAGATCCTCGTTGAGGCCGATCGGTGCGTCTGACGTGGTGTCGGCGCCGCAGGCGATGCCGGCGTCGATCTGGCCGAGGGCGATCTTGTTGGCGACGAGGATCGTCGTCTCCAGTCCGGTGCCGCAGGCCTGCTGCACGTCGTAAGCCGGGGTCTCGGGAGCGAGGCGGGTGCCGAGCACGCTCTCACGGGTCAGGTCACGATCGCGCGAGTGCTTGAGCACGGCGCCGCCGGCGACCTCGCCGAGCGTCTCACCCTCGAGCCCTAAGCGGGCGACGAGCCCGTCGAGGGCGGCGGTGAGCATGTCCTGGTTCGAGGCGCGCGAATAGACGGAATTGGAGCGCGCGAACGGGATCCGGTTGCCGCCGACGATGGCGACCCGGCGTGGCTTATCGGTCAACTGGTCTCAACCTTTCGTTACAGAGATCGATGCACAGGTTAACTTGCCACCGATCCATGTCAACGTTCAAGCTACCCGCCGTGCGCAACCGCACACATCGAGCTGCGACGGGTTCCAGGGGCGACGGAGGCAAGGCCTCTCGCCCGGACAAATGCCGGGCTAATGAGCCCGGCATTTTGAGTATCCGCCCGTTCGAGAGGCCTTGCCTCCGTCGCTCTCGAAGGCCGTCTGGCTCCTGAGCTGGACAGGCCGGGGGTGAAGGCCGCTCAAGCCTCTGAGAAGCCGAGCCTTAGGTAGATCCGCCGCAAGGGTGCGGGTGCCCACCAGTTCCACTCGCCGAAGAGGCGCATCAGGGAAGGGACGAGCAGGGCGCGGACGACTGTGGCGTCGATCAGCACACCGAAGGCCATGCCGATCGCGATCTGCTTGACGAAGAAGACGGTGCTGACGCCGAAGGCGAGGAAGACGACGGCGATCGCCACGGCCGCTGCGGTGATCACGCGGCCGGTGCGGGCGATGCCGACGGCGACCGCCTCCTCGTTGGAGTCGCCGAGGTCACGGCGTTCCTTGATCCGCGCCATGACCAGCACGGCGTAGTCGGTGGCGAGACCGAAGATCACGGCGAAGAGGAAGACGAGGCTGGTCACCTCGACCGCCGCCGGGCCGGTGTAGTCCAGCGGCGAGTCGAGCCAGCCCTCTTGGAAGGCAAGCACCAGGATGCCGAGCGTTGCGCCCAGTGTGAGCGTGTTCATCAGCAGCGTCTTCAGCGGCAGCAGCACCGAGCCGGTGAGCAGGAAGAGCAGGATCAGGGTGGTGAGGGCAATGATCGCCACGACCAACGGCGCATGCTCGAGCAGGCTCTGCTTCTGGTCGATGAAGCGCGCCGTGTTGCCTGAGACGAGCACCGCCGCGGCGCCCGGAGGGCCGAGGTCGCGGATCTCGTGCAGCGAGTCCTGGGAGGTGCCGCTGAGCGCCGGTCCGGAGAGGGCGAAGTTGGCGTAGGCGGCGTCCTCGGAAGCGCGCACGAAGGGCGTGCCGCGGACGATGCCGTCGACGCCTTCGACCTGCCGTTGGAAGGCGGCCAGCTGCCGGTCGCTCGCCCTGCCGTCGACAGCGACGGTGACCGCCTCTGTGATGTCGCGCGGGTAGTGAGCTTCCAGGTACTTGTAGGCGTCATAGGAGGGCTGGTTGGGCGGCACCGCTTCGGCGCTCGGCCCGGTCAGCGTCGTCCAGAGCAGCGGAGCGGCGGCCGCGAGCAGCAGCGCCGAGCTGGCCAGGGCGACGGCGACAGGGTGGCGCATGACGCCGCGCGCCAGCCGGTACCAGCCGTCCGAGGTGTCGGAGACCGCTGGGCCGCGGCGGATCGAGAGGGCGTCGATGCGGGTGCCGAGCAGCGCCAGCAGCGAGGGCACGACGAGGATTGCGATCAGCGAGGAGAGCACGGCCACCGAGGCGCCGGCAACCGCCATCGAGTAGAGGAAGCGCTGTGGCATGAAGATCAGCGCCGCCATCGCCGCCGCCACGGTGAGCCCGGAGAAGACTGCCGTACGGCCTGCCGTCTGCACCGTGCGACGGTGCGCCTCGCGGGTCGGGCCGTCGCGGCCCAGCTCCTCGCGGTAGCGCGAGACCATCAGCAGCGCGTAGTCGACGGCGAGTCCGAGACTGAGCCCCGTGGCGATATTGAGCGCGAACAGCGAGGTGTCGGTGATGCCGGACATGATTCGCAGCACGAGCAGCGTGCCGACGATCGAGATCACTCCGATCAGCAGCGGAATCGAGGCGGCGACCACGCCGCGGAAGACGAAGAGCAGCAACAGCGCCAGCAGCGGGAAGGCGATCAGCTCGGCCTTGGTCAGGTCTTCGCGGGTCTGGTCGTTGGTCTCGTTGAAGCCCTGGGCGAAGCCGCCCTGGGCGACGTCGAGCGAGCTCGACGCGATCACCTCGGCAACGCCCTCGGCGGCGATCCCGCCAGCGTCCTCGATGTCCTCGGTCGAGAGGTAGCCGGCGATCGCCAGCGATTGTCCGTCGCGGGCGATCAGGGCGGCGCCGGCGCGGCGGTCCCGCAGCGGATTGAGCACCCGCCCGACGTATTCCACCCTTGCCATCTGCGTGCTGATCCGGCCGACCTCGCCGCGCACAGCGGGGTCGGCCAGGTCGAGCCTGCCGCCGTTCGGGGCGCGCACGACGAGCACGATCGCCGGGTTCGGGTCATATCCGAGGTCCTCGCGCAGCAGGCGCGTGGCCTGCTCGCTCTCCGAGCTCGAGTCGGTGAACCCGGCAGCCTTGAGGTGCTGCTCGACGTCGCGGCCAACGGCGAGCGAGAGCAGAGCGAAGACGCCGACGGCGGCAAGAACCAGCTTCGGATGCTTCCAGGTGAGGTCGGCGATCCGGGTCATCGGAGGTTCAACGCGCCGACGGAGGCAGGCGTGAGACGAGCCATGGCCGGCACTGTACCAGAAATCAAAGTTACCACTTTGAATCTCAAATTAAGCTGATAGAATTGAGCAATGACGCGCCGCAATTACGGACAGGCCTGCAGCGTCGCCGGTGCGCTTGACCGCATAGGCGAGCGCTGGTCGCTGCTGATCGTGCGCGAGCTGCTGCTCGGGCCGCTGCGCTTCTCCGACCTCGCTCGCGCCGTCGGCGGCGCGCCCACCGACGTGCTGACCAAACGCCTGCGCGACCTCGAGGGCGACGGGATCGTCGAGCGGCGCGAGCTCGATCCGCCGGCCTCCGCGGTCGTCTACGAGCTGACCGAGCTCGGCCAGGAGCTCGAGCGTCCGCTGATCGAGCTCGGCCGCTGGGGCCTCAACTTCTTCGCGGTCGAGGACGTCGACAGCATCGAAGCCTCCTGGCTGCCCAACTCGATGCGCGTGATCCTGCGCCCTCCGGCTGACGCGGAGATGACGGTACAGCTGCGCAGCAGCGGCACCAGCTTCCGCCTGACGGTGGCAAACGGCTGGATCGACGCCGAGCGCGGCGAGCTTGTCGATCCCGACCTGACCCTGGCCGGCGATCCACGCGCGGTGCTCGCCGCCCTCGTCGTCGGCGGCGAGGCGGAGGAGGGGATCGAGGTGGAAGGCGACGCCGCTGCGCTCGAAGCGCTGCGGGCGATGGTCGACCTGCCGAACCGCCTACGCGAGGAAGCGCTGGCCGAAGCCCCGCAGGCGGCTGCTAGGAGCTAGAGAGCTCGGTGCCGTCGTAGAGCTTCTTGACCCGGACCGTTGCCGGCGGGGCGGCCTCGATGCAGAGGCCGCAGAGGACGCACTCGTCGAGGTTCTCCTCGACGATCTCGACCCGCCCATCGGCGTCCTTGAAGATGTCGACCGGGCAGACTTCCTCCAGCTTGGCGGCAAGCGCCGCGTCGCCGGCGACCGAGTCGTCGACCTCGACGTCGATGAAGACCTTGCTCAGCGTCTCGCTCATGTCGTTACCCCCAGCTTCTCCTTGACCGCGTCGGGGATCTCGTCGATGCGCTCGACGACGCGGATGCCCGCCGCTTCGAGCCGGGCGATCTTCTCCGTCGCGGTGTCCTCGACGCCCTCGACGATAGTGCCGGCGTGGCCGAAGCTCATCCCCTTCATCTCCTCGTCGTCCATGAACTTGCCGGCCATGAAGGCGACGATTGGCAGGCGCGAGTCGTTCTCGTTCACCCATTCGGAGAGCTGCGCCTCCATGCGCCCACCGGGCTCGGTGTAGATCACGATCGCCTGGGTCTGCTCGTCGGCCTCGAAATAGGGCATCAGCTCGGCGTAGGTCGAGCCGATGATCGCGTCGCCGCCGATCGAGACAGCGGTCGAGACGCCCAGGCCGGCCTGGGTCAGCGAGGAGGAGATCTCCGTGGTCATCCCGCCCGAGCGGCTCATAACGCCGACCGGGCCAGGCGCGTAGGCCTTGGCCGCGTCCACGGCGGGGCCACCTATTCCTCCCATCTTGCAGACCTCGGGCACGATCAGGCCGAGGCAGTTGGGACCGATGATGCGCGCTCCGCGCAGGTTGGCCAGCCCGACCATCTGGGCGACGTCGCGGCGTGGGATGCGCTCGGTGACGATCACGATCAGCTCGATGCCGTTCTCGATCGCCTCCAGCACCGCGTCCTTGGTGAAGGCGGGGGGGACGGTGACGACCGAGCCGTCGATCGGCCCGCCGTGGTGGTCGACCGCCTGAGCGACGGTGTCGAAGACAGGCACGCCGTGGACCTCGCGGCCCTTGCGGCCCGGGGTGACACCGCCGACCACCTTGGAGCCGTAGTCGAGGCACTCGCGGGTCAGGTTGACCGCCTCGCGCCCGGTGATCCCCTGGACGATGAAGGTCGTCTCCTTTGAGAGCAAGATGCTCATCGGGCGCCCCCTGTCGCGTTATGCCCGCATAGCGGGAAAAAAGCGCCACTCACGCCGGCGCCCCCTGGATCTTGGCGACGGCGCGGCCGGCGGCCTCCCACATCGAGACCGAGCGGTCGCAGTACTCGACGCCGTATTTCTCGAGGATCTTGAAGCCCTCCTCCTCCCAGGCGCCCGGGATACGGAAGACGGCGATCGTCTCCGCCGGATCCTTGCCGAGCTCGAGACAGGCCTTGATCACGCCGCGGGCGACGATGTCGACACGGGTGTTGGAGACGATCGACATCATCACGGCGATCTTCTCGACGCCGTCCTTCTTCAGCACCTCCATGGCGAGGCCCTTGGACTTGGCAACGGACGGGTTCCCGCCGATCTCGGCGTAGTTGGCGGGCTTGCCGCCTTGGCTGCGGACG
>Ga0157306_10000093_pt1 | contig 15666 bp, 17 predicted proteins | sample NitcycUS163409C2_FD_108391 | JGI IMG/M metagenome (GOLD analysis project Ga0157306, IMG submission 108391) | Soil microbial communities from Arlington Agricultural Research Station in Wisconsin, USA - Nitrogen cycling UWRJ-S163-409C-2 | ecosystem: Environmental > Terrestrial > Soil >...
CCGCCTCGCTCGGCCTCGGCCTGATGGTGGTGCCGATCATCGCCTCGATCTCCGACGACGCGATGTCGGCCGTGCCCCGTGGCCTGCACGAGGGCGCCTATGCGCTCGGCGCGACCAGGGCGAAGGTCGCTGTCAGGGTGATCTTCCCAGCGGCGCTGTCGGGCATCGTCGCCTCGATCGTACTGGCGATCTCGCGCGCCCTCGGCGAGACGATGATCGTTCTCATTGCCGCCGGCTCGACCCCCAACTTCACCTTTAACCCGGTCGAGTCGATCCAGACGATGACCGCCTACATCGCCACCACGGCGACAGGCGACATCTCGACTGGCTCACTCGACTTCAAGTCGGTCTTCGCGGTCGCTTCGGTGCTTTTCGTTCTCACGCTGACGATGAACGCGATCAGCATCAGGCTGACGCGGAAGTACCGCGAGGTCTACGAGTGAGCAGCGGTCCCACGTCGATTTCGCCCCGCAACCGCCTCGCGGTTGCGGGCGCTCGCGCGACGACCGCGGCGATGCTGCGGAACCAGCCGCGCGGAGACATAATCCGCAACGCGCTCTTCGCCGGCCTGCTCCTGCTTGCCGTGCTCATCGCCCTGCTCGGGCTCGGTGCCCTGCTCGTCCAGGCTCTGGTCGAAGGCGCGCCGGCCCTGAGCACCAACCTCTTCACCAACCCACCCTCGACGATCTTCCCCGAGAAAGCCGGCTTCCGGCCGGCGATCATCGGCTCGCTGGAGCTGATCGCCGGGGTGATCGCCTTCGTTGTCCCGGTTGGGATCGGCGCCGCGATCTACCTTGAGGAGTACGCCGACAACACTCGCTGGTGGAACCGACTGATCGAGGTAAACATCCAGAACCTGGCGGCTGTGCCCTCGATCATCTACGGCATCCTCGGCCTCGCCTTCATCGTGCGCGGTCCGCTCGATCTCGGCTTCATCCTCGTCGCCGGCTCGCTCACCCTTGCCCTGTTGGTGCTGCCGATGGTGATCATCGTCGCTCGCGAGGCGATCAAGGCGGTGCCCGACTCGATCCGTCAGGGCTCGCTGGCACTCGGCGCGACCCAGTGGCAGACAATCCGCCGCCAGGTGCTTCCAGCCTCCATACCCGGGATCGCAACCGGCGTCATCCTCGCCGTCTCGCGAGCCCTGGGAGAGACCGCTCCCCTGCTGCTGGTCGGCGCCACGGTCTTCGTCACCTTCGACCCGACCCCGTTCTCGCCAGACGGCTACTCGGCGATGCCGGTGCAGATCTTCAATTACGCGGTGCGTCCCCAGGAGGAGTTCCGGGCGCTTGCCTTCGCCGGGATCATCGTCCTGCTCGTCGTCCTCTTGGTCATGAATTCCTTCGCGATCTGGCTACGAAATCGTTACGAGCAGAGGTGGTAGGTGGGCTAGGGTGACCAAGAAGATGGCGCAGGACGAGAGCAGAGCAAGGACCGGGCGCGAGACGCGCGAGGCCGCCGCAGCGCGAGCGGGCATCGCCGTGCGGCCGGAGGAATTCCAGCCCCGGGGAGGGAGCCCCAGTAAGGAGAAGGTCTTCGAGCTGAAGGGAGTCGACGTGCGCTATAGCGGCACCGCCGCGGTGAAGAGCATCTCGATGGACATCCACCGCAAGGACGTGACCGCGCTGATCGGCCCCTCGGGCTGCGGCAAGAGCACCCTGCTGCGCTGCCTCAACCGCATGAACGATCTGATTCCCGGAGCCGAAGTGGAGGGCGAGTTGCTCTACCACGGGGAGGATCTCTACGGGCCGCAGGTCGACCCGGTCCAGGTGCGCAAGCTGATCGGCATGGTCTTCCAGAAGCCGAACCCGTTCCCGAAGTCGATCTACGACAACGTTGCCTTCGGCCCCCGCATCCTCGGCCGCAAGGACGATCTCGACGCGACGGTGGAGAAAGCGCTGCGCGGCGCTGCGCTCTGGGAGGAGGTCAAGGACCGCCTCGACAGCAACGCCTTCGGACTTTCTGGCGGCCAGCAGCAGCGCCTCTGCATCGCACGCTGCATCGCGGTCGAGCCCGACACGATCCTCATGGACGAGCCCTGCTCCGCACTCGACCCGATCTCGACCGGCAAGATCGAGGACCTGATGATCGAGCTCAAGCAGGAATTCTCGATCGTCATCGTCACCCACAACATGCAGCAGGCGGCGCGCGTGTCGGATCGCACCGCCTTCCTCATGGTCGAGCTCGACGCCGACGAGGACAACCGCTGGGGCCGCCTGGTCGAGTACGACGAGACGGAAAAGATCTTCACCAACCCGAAGGACCAGCGCACGGAGGACTACGTCTCCGGCAAGGTGGGCTGATGGCCCCGACCGAAACCAGGGTCTTCTACCAGGAAGAGCTGGAGCGGCTCGAGACGAGCGCTCTCGGCGGGCTCGACTTGGTCACCGGGGCGCTGGAGCGGACGATGGAGGCGGTCGAGCACCAGGACGTCGAGCTGGCGCAGCTGGTGATCGCCGACGACGATCGCATCGACGGCCGTTACCTGGAGGTGCACCAGGCGCTGATCACGCTGCTGGCGACCCAGTCGCCAGTGGCCACCGACCTGCGTCTGATCTCCGCTCTGTTGCACGTGCTGAAGAACGTCGAGCGCATGGGTGACCAGTGCGTCAACGTCTGCAAGCTGCTGCCGCTGAGCGGCAACGAGCCGCCGGCCGACCAGGGGATGGTGAAACGGATCCTGACCATGGGCGGGCAGGCGCGGACGTTGATCAGCCAGGCCAAGCGCGCCTTCGAAGGGCGAGACGTGGAACTGGCGCGCGACCTGGTGCGCCAGGACGACGTTGTCGACAACCTCAACCGGGAGTGCTTCCGACTTGCGCTGGAGATTGGCGACGATGCCGACAAGCGCGAGTGGGCGATGACGATGCTGCTGGCGGCACGGGCGATCGAGCGGATTGGGGACAACGCGGTGGACATTGGCGAGCAGGTCGCCTTCGTCGTCACGGGGCTGTTTCGGGAGTTCGAGGACGCCTCGCATCCGACGGGGTAGCTGGCGCGGCGGGTCCTGTCACGGATTTGGTGCCACCACCCCTGCGGTAGCTAAAGCTTCCTCGGGGTGGTCCCCCAAATCCGCGCCACCCGCCGCGACGACCGCCAGATGCACGCCTCCGAGACCGGCGCAGTCCGCAGGACGCCTCGGTGGGGAGCAGAAGTCCGCTTCGCAGGCGATCTGTGGGCAAGGTTGAGATCCGAGGTGTTTGGGAATATCTAGGACTGCCCCGTGACGCTCTGCGCCGCCATAGATATTGGGTCCAACACGACGCGAGTGCTCGTTGCCGAGCCAGTCGATGGACAGCTCAAGAAGGTGATGGAGCAGCGGGCGTATACGCGGATCAACAAGGCGCTTGACGGCGATGGGGCGATAACCGAAGAGAAGGTCGGCGAAGTCTGCGACGTGGTCGCCACTCAGGTGCGGCTTGCACGGGAGCTCGGCGCCGAGGAGATTCGGGCTGTGGCCACTGCAGCCGTGCGCGAGGCCTCCAACGGCGAGGAGGCGGCCGTCGCGATCGGCGAGGCGGCTGGCGTCGACGTTGAGGTGCTGAGCGACGAGGAGGAGGGGAGGCTTTCCTTCATCGGCGCGACCAAGACGCTCGGTCATCCGGTCGACGGGAAGGTGGGGGTGGTCGACGTCGGAGGCGGCTCGACTGAGGTGATTCTCGGCACGGTTCCCGGTGGCGCCAGTGAGGTTCGCTCCTGGCGGGTCGGCTCCGGCGTCTTGGCCGACGAGCTGATCTCCTCCGACCCTCCCTCGCCGGCTGAGATCCGCAAGGTGCGCGACCGGATCGACGACATCTTTGCCGGGGTCGAGATCGAGCGCCCGGGGCAGGCGGTCGCCGTCGGCGGCAGCGCCACCTCGCTGCGTCGCCTGGTCGGTGCTGTGCTCGAGTACGAGACGCTGGAGCGGGGGGTGCGGGTGCTGTGTGGCGATCCCGCCGCCGAGGTGGCGCGCCGCTTCGAGCTCGATCCGGAAAGGGTGCGCATCCTCGCGACCGGCGTGCTCTTGCTCGAGAAGGTCTCCGAGCTGCTCGGCCAGCCACTGCAGATCGGCAAGGGCGGACTGCGCGAGGGCGTCGTCCTCGACATGCTCAACGGCAGCATCAACGGCTCGCCGGTCCGCCTCGCGGCTTGATCACATCCGGCTCGGTTGTCTCGTCTAGCCTGCTGCCGTGGCACGTGCGCGCAAAGTCGAGCTCGACTGCGAGGCGTCGTTCGCAGTGGCGGCAGCAGATGTGGTCCAGATTCGCTCGGAAGAGGTCTTCGAGCACTCGGCGGGGGTGCTCGACCTCGATGACGTCGAGCACGTGCACGACATGCGAGTTGCGACTCGCCGCCTGCGGGCCGCGCTCGAGATCTTTGCCGACTGCTTCCCGCGAAAGCGTCACCGCAAGGCCCTGAAGCGGGTCAAGGCGCTGGCCGACGCGCTCGGGGAGCGCCGTGACCTCGACGTCGAAATCGAGCTGTTGGAAAGCTGCGCCGACGAGGTCGCCGAGGGCGACCGCGATGCGCTTGCGGCTCAGATCGACGCGCGGCGAAAGCGTCAACGGAAGGCCAACGAGGAGCTCGCTTCCTTCGTTGCTCCCAAGCGGCTGAAGAAGCTGCGCAAGCGGCTCGCCAAGCTGGTCGCAAAGGCGGGCGGATGAAGGCCCGCCGCGTGAAGGGGCTCGAGCCTGGCGCGCCGCTGCGGCCGAACGCGGCGCGCATCGTGCAGACCAGGCTCGACGAGTTGCGCGATTTCGCCGAGGCGGCACTGGCTGCCGAGGCGGCTACGGCTCAACACGACATGCGGATTGCCGCCAAGCGCCTGCGCTACGTGCTTGAGATCGTTGAGCCCTGCTTCGGCGAGGAGACGCGCGCTGCGCGCAAGGCGGCCAAGGCGCTGCAGACCGTGCTCGGGGAGCTGCACGACTGCGACTTGATGCTGTCTGAGGTCGAGGGCGTCGAATCTCTGGGAGCGGTCCTGCGTGCCCGGCGCGAACGGCATTTCCACAGCTTCGTCGAGCTCTGGCAGGCCGAGGCGAGCAAGGGGACGTGGGCCGCCCTCGAACGCGCCCTCTAGCACCGAATCTACTGACGACCGTCCATATGCCGGCTGTCAGCAGACTTGGCGACGGCTGTCGGCAGACTCGGCCCGTTACCGGGAATTCACCGGCAGTTTTCCGGTCGTTCACAAGTTTTACCTGCTCCTCGCGAATGCTGACTACGACCGAGATGACCAAGCAGGGGGAGACGCCGATGATTTCCCGAGTCGACATGCACTGCCATTCCACCGCCTCGCAGCTCTCGCGGCTGGGGGTCCAACGCTCATTGGGCCTGCCGGAGTGTGCGACGCCGCCGCAGGAGGTTTACGAGCTGGCCAAGCGGCGGGGGATGGACTTCGTCACGATCACCGACCACGACACGATCGACGGCTGCCTCGAGCTGGTTGACCGTCCCGACTGCTTCGTCTCCGAGGAGCTGACCGCTCGCTTCGCCGGCGAGCCCCAGGCGGTTCACGTCCTCTGTTATGGGATCGCTCCCGGAGACCATGAGTGGCTGCAGGCGAACGCCGGCGACGTCGAAGCCTGCGCCGCATACCTGCACGAGAACGAGATCGCCTGTGCGCTTGCGCACCCGTTCTACAACGTCGACGCACCGCTGACCCCTCACCACCGACGCCGTCTCGCCGAGCTCTTCGCGATCTGGGAGGTGCGCAACGGATCGCGGGCGGCGGAGCTGAACATGCCCGCCGCGATTTACATCGAGACGCACGGAGGGACCGGCATCGGCGGCTCCGACGACCATGCCGGCGTGGACATTGGCCGCACCTTCACCGAGGCGCCCGCGGCCGCCACGCCGGAAGAGTTTCTGCGCCACATGCGCCACGGTGAGGTCGAGGCCGGTGGCGAACAGGGCAGCGCCGCCAAGTGGGCGCACGCGGCGATGGCGCTCGCCACGCGCGCCCTCGAGCTCCCCGCTTCCGGTGCGCCTTATGTGGGCATAGACCGTAAAAGGCGCACCGGAACGGTCGATCCGGCAGCGGTGCTGAAGATCGCCCAGCGGACGATCGGCGAGGGCGCCGCCCGCGCGGGCAAGGTGGCAGCCGACATCGGCCCGGACGATGCCCGCTCCCTGCTCGAGGCTTGGTTGCGCTCGGTCGAGCTCGACCTGCGCGGCCGCGATCTGCTCGCCTACCTGCAGGCTGAGGAGTTCTCGCATGCCGACCTATACCGTCGTGCCCGCCGCACCCACGAGCGTCGGCTGCGGGCCGCGATTGCCGAGAGCACGTCAGCGGCGGCTGCCGGCGACCTCGGCGCCGCGATCGGCGGGCTTTTCGACGCGATCGTGCCCGCCGTGCCCTACGCGCCCGCGGCGACGTTCCTCGGCGCCGAGAAGGCAAAGCTCGCCGCGCGCCCCGGCGAGCGGCCGCGGGTGGCGCTGATCGCCGACGGGATCGGCTCCATGCACGGCGTCACGGCGACGATCGAGAAGATCCGCGAGCTCGGCGTTCCCGGTTACGAGATCGAGGTGGTCGGCACCGATCCCGGTGTCGACCGGCGGCTGCCGGCTGCCGCCGAGCTGCAGATCCCCTTCTACTCCGGCATGAGCCTTGGCGTTCCCGGCCTGCCCGGCCTGGTCGAGACCCTGGCCGAGGGGCGCTACGACGCCGTCCACGTCACCGCACCCGGTCCCGCCGGCGTCGCGGCGATGCTGCTCAACCGCATCGCCGGTACGCCCCTGATCGCCAGCTACCACACCGAGCTCGCCACCTACGCCGGCCTGCGCAGCGGTGACGACGGGCTCGAGACGCTGGCACGGACGGCGCTTGGCGCCTTCTACGGGGCGCCGTCTCTGGTGCTCTCGCCGAGCCCGGCAGCCGACCGCTCGCTGCTCGCACTTGGCGTTGACCCCGGGGTCCTGGGCCGCTGGGAGCGCGGCGTCGACGTCTCTCGCTTCGCACCGGGCAAGGCGGTTCGCGAGGGCTACCCAGGCGAGATCAAGGTCCTCTACGCGGGTCGTCTCACGCGGGAGAAGGGCGTCGACCTGCTCGCCGAGAGCTTCCTGCGGGCGCACGCAGCGGACCCTCGACTCCACCTGCTGCTCGCCGGTGGCGGGCCAGAGGAGGACGAGCTGCGCTCGCAGCTGGGCGAGCACGCCACCTTTCTTGGCTGGCTCGACGGGGAGGACCTCGCCCGCGCCTATGCCAGCGCCGACCTCTTTCTCTTCTGCTCGACCACCGACACCTACGGCCAGGTCGTGCTCGAGGCGGCGGCCAGCGGCGTGCCGGTCGTTGCCGTGGCAGAGGGAGGCCCTGCCTCGCTGGTCGAGAACCGGCACACCGGCATGCTCTGCCAGGCGGACCCCGACCACATCGCGGGAACCGTCCTGCAGCTTGCCACCTCACCGCTGCTGCGTCGCCACCTTGGCGCCTCCGCCTCCCGCGCGGCTCGTGAACGCTCCTGGGAGCGGGCAATGGAGCAGCTTGCAGAAGGCTATCGCCGGGTGCTCGACACAGCCGGCGTCGCCAATGGTCAAGCCCTTGCCCGCGTCGCCTGAGGCTCGGGGTGGATGAGGTACCGCAGTACGATTTGCCCATCGACGACCCCGCTCTGTACTTCAACCGCGAGCTTTCCTGGCTCGACTTCAACCAGCGGGTCCTGGAACTCGCCGAGGATTCGGCCATTCCGCTGCTCGAGCGCATCCGCTTCTGTGCGATCTACGCATCGAACCTGGATGAGTTCTTCATGGTCCGGGTGGCGGGGCTCTTCGATCAGCTCGACGCCGGGATCGACGCGCGGGGCCCCGACGGCCTCGGGCCGGGAGCGCAGATCGACGCGATTCAGGGGCGCGTGCTCGAGCTCGATCGCCGCCTGCACAAGTGCTTCGACGGCACGCTGCGCCCGGCGCTGGAGGAGCACGGGATCCGCATCGTCTCGCTCGAGTCGGCGACCGCCGAGGAGCGCCGCGAGATCGACGTCCGCTTCCACGAGCAGGTCTTCCCGGCGCTGACGCCGCTGGTCATCGGTCTCGGCAGGCCCTTCCCCTACATCTCCAACCTCTCGCTGAGCCTCGGCGTGCTGCTCCGCGACCCGGAGAGCGGCAACGAGATCATCGCCCGCGTCAAGGTGCCGAAGGAGCTGCTCGGTCGCTTTCTTCCGGTCGGCGAGGACGGCACCGCCCTAGTGCCGTTGGAGGAGGCGATCGCCGCCAACCTCGACGCGCTCTTCCCGGGCACCGAGGTTGTCGAGCATGGCTACTTCCGCGTCACTCGCGACGCCGACTTCACCGTCTCCGACGAGGCCGACGACCTCGTCCAGGCGGTCCAGGACGAGATCCGGCGGCGCCGCTTCGGCGAGGTCGTGCGCCTCGAGATCGCCGCTGGGATGAACCCGAAGCTGCGACAGCAGCTGATCGACGCCCTGCGGCTCGAGGACCGTGAGGTCTACGACGTCGACGGCCTGATCGACCTCGCCGACCTGACCGCGATCGCCGACCTGCCGGGGCGCGCCGAGCTGCGCTACTCGCCCTGGACGCCGGTCACGCAGCCACGCCTGCAGGGCGAGGACGAGGAGACCTGCGACATGTTTGCGGCGATTCGAAACGACGACATCCTCGTCCACCATCCCTACGACTCCTTCGCCACCTCGGTTGAGCGCTTCGTCGAGCAGGCGGTCGCCGACCGCCACGTGCTGGCGATCAAGCAAACGGTCTACCGGACCAGCGACGACTCGCCGCTGGTGCCGTCGCTGATCCGCGCCTCCGAACGCGGCAAGCAGGCCGTCTGCATGGTCGAGCTGAAGGCGCGCTTCGACGAGGAGGCCAACATCCACTGGGCGAAGTCGCTGGAGGAGTCGGGCGTCCACGTCGTCTACGGCATCCCTGGGCTGAAGACGCACGTCAAGGCGATCGTGGTGGCCCGCCGTGAGGGCGACCGGGTGCGGGAGTACGTCCACATCGGCACCGGCAACTACAACCCCAAGACCGCCCGCCTCTACACGGACGTGGGTCTCTTCACCGCCGATGAGGAGATCGGCGCCGATGTCGCGGAGATGTTCAACTTCCTCACCGGCTACGGCCGGCCGGCGGAGTACCGCAAGGTCCTGGTCTCGCCGACGACGATGCGAGACCGCATCCTCGAAGAGATCGAGGCGACGGTGGATGCTCACCGCGACGGCGAGGAGGCGCGGATCGCGCTGAAGATGAACTCGCTGGTCGACGCCGCCTGCATCAAAGCGCTCTACGAGGCGGCTCAGGTCGGGGTGCGGGTCGACCTCAACGTGCGCGGCATCTGCTGTCTGCGGCCCGGCGTGCCCGGCGTCTCGGAGAACATCCGGGTGGTCTCGATAGTCGGCCGCTTCCTCGAGCACTCGCGTGTCTACGCCTTCCAGCGCGGTGAGGAGACGCGGGTGCTGACGGGCTCGGCCGACCTCATGCCCCGCAACCTCGACAGCCGCGTCGAGCTTGTCGTGCCGGTCGAAGACGAGACTCTGAAGGCGGAGCTGCTCGACGTGCTCGAGCGCTGCTTCGCCGACAACTCAAATGCCTGGGAGCTCGACGCCGATGGGGTCTGGACCAAGCTTGCTCCGGCCAACGGACAGCGGCGCAGCGTCCAGGAGGAGCTGCGCGAGCGCCACGCCGCGCGTGCCGCCGAGCGACTCGCGACGACCGCCGGCTGAGCTGGGCGCGCCCGCCTCGACCAATAGGATTGCCGAGGTGGCTCGCCTCTCGCTCCTGCCTCGCGACCGGACCTTCTTCGACCTCTTCATCGAGGCTGGGCAGAACACGCTCCACGCGTCGCGGCTGCTCGACCAGATGATGGGTACCTGGCCCGACGCCGACGACCTCTCTCGCGAGATCTTCAAGGCCGAGCACGAAGGCGACCGGATCACGCACGAGATCGTCAAACGGCTCAACTCGACCTTCGTCACGCCGATCGACCGCGAGGACATCTACGGCCTGGCGACGCAGATGGACGACATCGTCGACTACACCGAGGAGGCGGCAGACCTGCTCGGCCTCTACAAGATCGAGGCGCCGATGGCGCAGGCACAGGCGCTGACCAAGGTCCTGGTCGGTGCCTGCGAGCAGCTCGCCGAGGGGCTCGAACACCTGCCCGACTTCAAGGACCTGGACAAGTACTGGATCGAAATCCACCGCTTGGAGAACGAGGGCGACAGGATCTCCCGCGACGCCGTCGCCTCGCTCTTCTCCAACGGCATCGACCCGATGGTCGTGATCCGCTGGAAGGACATGTTCGCCGTGCTCGAGAACTCGATCGACGCCACCGAGACCGCAGCTCAAATACTTGAGGGCATAGTCATCAAGAACTCATGACGGCATGAGCTCCGACGTCATCCTCGTCATCGTCGTCGCGACGGCGCTCGCCTTCGACTTCACCAACGGCTTTCACGACACCGCCAACGTCGTCGCCACCTCGATCTCGACCGGGGCGGCGCGGCCGCAGGTGGCGATCGGGATGGCGGCCCTGCTCAACTTCGCCGGCGCCTTCATCTCGATCTCGGTCGCTGCGACCGTCGCCCAGGACGTCGTCAACGCCGAGGTGGTGACGCCGACGGTGGTCTTCGCCGGCCTGATCGGGGCGATCGCCTGGAACCTCGTCACCTGGTACTTCGGTCTGCCGTCGAGCTCCTCGCACGCCCTGATCGGCGGCGTGGTCGGTTCCGCTGTGGCTGCCGTCGGCTTCGATGCGGTGATCGCCGACGGCCTGATCGGCAAGGTCCTGGTCCCAGCGATCGTCGCGCCGATCCTCGCCTTCCTCGTTGCCGGTACCGCGATCGCCCTCATCTACCGCATTGTCGGCCGCCAGCGGCCGGGCTTGGTGACGCGCGGCTTCCGCTTCGGTCAGTTGATCTCCGGCGGGTTGCTGGCCTTGGCGCACGGCACCAACGACGCGCAGAAGACGATGGGCATCATCACCCTGGCGCTGATCGCCAACGGCACGCTCGGCGCCGATGCCGATCCGCCGCTCTGGGTGATCGCCTCCGCCGCGACGGCGATCGCCCTCGGCACCTACAGCGGCGGCTGGCGGATCATCCGCACGACTGGCACGCGGATCATCAAGATGGACGCTGCCCAGGGCTTCTCGGCGCAGGGGGCTGGCTCAGCCGTGATCCTCGCCTCGACCCACTTCGGCTTCCCGCTGTCGACCACGCACGTGATCAACGGCGGCGTGATGGGGGCCGGTGCGGCAAAGCGGGTCTCGGCGGTGCGCTGGGGTGTGGCCGGCAACATCGTCGTCGCCTGGCTGCTGACCTTGCCCGCCGCCGCGGCGATCGGCGCCGCCGTCTACGGCTTCACCGCGATCTTCGGCAGCGGCGCACTGGGGCCGGTGCTGGTGGCGCTGATGTCGGTGTCCCTGATCGCCGCCGCCTTCGCCCGGCGCTGGCGCAGCGGCGCGCCGCTGCCGGCAAGCTGAGCGATGGCGGTCATCGTCGAGACAGAAGCGCTTTGGCAGACGGTGGTCGCCTCAGTCCTCGCTGGCACCGGGGTGACGGTGATTTTCTCGATCGCGATTTGGGGAGCGGCCCGCTTCGTCGACCTGAGCCGGGAGGAGCGCCCGCTCGCAGCTGGCGCTGCCGCGACCCTGGCCGGCGTGGCGCTGGCGCTCACCTTGGCCAGCGTCGCCTTCGGCATCGTCGTCATGACTCGCGGCTGAGCGTGGGTCGTAGAATTTTTGCAATGCGTACCTTGCGCAACGTCGCAATCGTCATGCTGCTGGCGCTGGTCGTCGCCTTCGTGCCGGCCGGGGGCAACGTGGCCGAGGCGATCCTGACTGCGATCACGATGGGCTTCCTGGCGGGAATCGCCTGGACCGTGTTCGTGCTCAGTCGTCAGAACCAGCTGACCCTGGCGACGCTGAGCGACGCTCGGCGGGCCCTCCTCTATGGGGCTCTGGGGATGATCGCCCTGCTGATCGCGGGCAGCGACGAGCTCTTCGCAACCGGTGGCGGGACCTTGGCCTGGATCGTCCTGCTCGGCGCCTCGGTCGCCGCGATCTGGCGAGTCTGGATCGACGCGAGCTCCTACTGAGCGCAAGACGTGACTGACTCGCGCGGCTGAGCGCACCACGCACGCGCTCGCCGCTGCGACCGTCGCGGCGTGCCGTCACCGACCGCCAGCAGCGCAGGCCACAGGGAGGAAGGGACCGCCTCGGTCGAGCTGATCGCGGTGGTCCCGTTCCTGCTGCTGGCGGTTCTGGTGGCGGCACAGATCGGCCTCGCCGGCCAGGCGATGTGGTCGGCGGCGGTCGCCGCGCGCGCCGGAGCGCGGGCGGCCCTGGTCGGCGACGACGCGGGGACGGCCGCACGGCGAGCGCTGCCCGCCGCACTGCGCTCCGGCGCGCGGGTGAGTGAGGCGGAGGGCGTCTCGGTGCGAGTTGCGATTCCCCGCCTGCTGCCGGGGCTGCCGCGGGTGACCGTCGCCGCCGAGAGCGGGCTGGGCGATGGCTAGCCAGCGCGGCCAGGCAACGGTGGAAGCGGTGGCCGCGGTGGCGCTCTTGGCGCTCGTCGGCCTGATCGCCCTGCAACTGCTGGTCGCCGGCTACGCGCTGACCCTGGCCGACGGCGCAGCCGAGGCGGGCGCGCTGGCACTGGCGGCAGGCAGGCCGGCGAAGGAAGCGGTGCGCGAGGCGCTGCCGGGCTGGGCGGAGGACGAGGTCGAGGTCGCCGTGGGTGGGGGTGGGGTAACCGTGAGGCTGCGGCCGCCTTCGCCGATCGGCGGGTTGGCCACTCGTCTGGCGGTGACCAGCTCCGCCTTCGCGAGACCGGCCCCACGATGAGCGGCCGGGTGATCGTCGTCACGGCGGCCGGCGCCGCCAGCGGCGCGAAGGCCGCCGCAGCGGCGCTCGCCTGCGCCGGTTCCGAACCCGATCTGCCCGGCCTGCTGATCGATGTCGGCGGTCGATCGCCGCGGCCGACGCTGGTCGCCTCGGCGGGCGCCCGCGAGCTTGAGGAGCGGCTCGCCCTTCATCTGCCGCGCCTGCGCGCCGCATCGAGGGGGCAGACGTGTCACCTCGCGATGCCCGACGACGCCGAGGCATGCGAGCGGATAGGGGCGGCGCTCCCGCTGGTCCGCGACTCGGTCGCTGCCGTCAACCTGCCGCCGGCACGGTTGCAGGAGGCGCTGGCCGGCATCCGGCCGCACGGCGCGGTTTTGCGCGCCGATCTCGACGAGGACCGCGCCCTGGCCGCCCTCGCGGTCCGTGACCTGATCGGCCGCGGCCTCCGTGTCAAGGTCCTGCGGCGCCCTCTGGCCTGGGTCCCAGCCCGCCGCGCCCTGTTCGGCATCCTGCCTCCCGCGACGCCGGGGGACTGCCACCGACCCTGCTTGGTTCCCTTTTGGAAAGCCAAATTTCAGCGGCGCACCCGTGCTACAGTGAGCCCGATGACGAAGAAGCTGACCCAGAGAGAACTTCGCAACAACAGCGGCGAGGTGATGAGGGCGCTCGACGCGGGCGAGGACTTCATCGTGACGCGGAACGGCAGGCCCGTCGGTGAGCTGCGGCCTTACCAGCGTCGCAAGTTCATCTCGCGAGAGGCATTCGTCGAGCTCTTTGCCGGTTCGCCCCCGATCGACTACGAGCGCTTCCGAGCCGATCTCGATAGATACGCCGATCAGGATCCTACGCCCCGTGCTTGAGCCGCCCGAGGGGCGGGGGCTGATCGACACGTCCGTGGTGATCGGCTATGAAGGGGTGAACTTCCGTCGGCTTCCGGTCGAGATCACGATCTCGACCCTGACGCTCGCAGAGCTGACCGCGGGCCCGCTTGCGACAGCAGACGATCTCGAGCGGGCCCGACGCCAGGATCGTCTCCAGCGCTTTGAGTCCGGTATCGAGTCACTTGCCTTCAGCGCCGAGTGCGCAAGGGCGTACGGGCACGTCTACGCGGCTGACCTGGCGAGCGGCCGCAAGCCGCGTGGGGCACGGGCCGTCGACCTGATGATCGCCGCGACCGCCCTGGCTCACGACCTGCCCCTCTACACGCTCAATGCGAGGGACCTCCGCGGCCTGGCACGGTTGATCAAGATCGTCGACGTCGGCGTCTGAGCGGGCAGAAGCCCCCGCCTTGCTGGCGTTGAGCCCCCGGCTCGCGCATTCCGCCAGAATCGCGCCATGCTGACCGTCGCAGTCACCGGCCCCACGGGCGAGATCGGCAGGCCCTTCATCTCCGCCCTGGAGCGGGTGCCCGAGGTGGAGCGGGTGATCGGCATGGCACGGCGGCCCTTCGACCTCGCCGGGCACGGCTGGGAGAAGACCGAGTACCGGCGCGGCGACGTGCTCGATCGCGAGGCGGTCGAGGAGCTGGTCGAGGGCGCCGACGTCGTCGTCCACCTCGCCTTCGCGATCGTCGCCGGGGACAGGGCCAGCCGCGAGGTCAACCTGAGCGGCTCGCGCAACGTCTTCGAGGCAGCCGCAGCGGCTGGAGCGAAGCGCCTCGTCTACACCTCCTCGGTCGCCGCCTACGGCTTCCACCGCGGCATGCCCGCCCTGCTCAGCGAGGACGATCCCGTGCGCGGCGCCTCGCGTCATCCCTACTCGGCCCACAAGGCCGCGGTGGAGGCCGAGCTGAGCGAGGCGCTGGACGGCTCTTCGACCGACGCCTACGTCTTTCGGCCCTGCATCGTCGCCGGCCCGCAGGCGACCCTGCTCTTGGACCTGATCCCCCTGCTGGCCCTGGGGCAGCGAATCCCTGGGCCGCTGCGCTGGGCGCTCGGCAAGGTGCCGGAGCTGCGGCCGGTGCTGCCCGATCCCGGCGTTCCCTTCCAGCTCGTCCATCACGACGACGTCGCCTCGGCGCTCGCCGGCGCGGTCGTCGGCCACGGCGAGCCCGGCGTCTACAACCTGGCCGGGCCCGGAGAGCTGACGATCAGCGACCTCGCCCACGGGCTCGGCTGGCACGCGATGCCGGCTCCGCATCTGGCGGTCAGCGCCACCGCCGAGGCGGTCGCTCTGATGCCATTCCTACCCGATGAGGCGGCCTGGATCGAGGCCGTGCGGCGGCCGGTGCTGATGGATACCTCGCGCGCGCGGCGCAAGCTGCATTGGATGCCGCATCACGACGCTCGGCAGACCCTGCAGCAGACGATCGCCGCCGTGCGGTCTCGCTGAACGACCCCTCAGCTCGCGGGGCCTTGGGAAAGCGGGGTCGAGGCGACGCTGAACAGCTCCCATTCGTCCGCTACGCCCTTCAGCTCGTGGCTGCCGGCGGAGTCGAACTCGATCCCGGAGCCAGCGGCGAGGTCACGGACCGTGCGCGAGGCGAGCACCGTCCCCGGGCTCGCCAGCGCTGAGATCCGGGCCGCGACGTGGACGGCGATCCCGCCGACGTCGTCACCCATCAGCTCAACCTCGCCGGTGTGCAGTCCCGCCCGCACTGCGATCGCCAGCGAAGGCATGTCGTCGGCGATCTGCCGCGCGCACTCGGCCGCGCGGGTCGGTCCCTCGAAGGTCGCCAGGAAGCCGTCGCCGGTCGTCTTGATCTCGCGCCCTTCGAACTGCTCCAGCCGCCTGCGCACCAGCGCCTGGTGCTGCTCGAGCAGGCTGCGCCAGCGGCGGTCGCCCATCTCCGTCGCGAGGCGGGTGGAGTCGACGATGTCGGTGAAGAGCACGGTCGCCAGAGCTCGCTCGGACGGGGGTCCGGGGCGCACCCCGGTGAGGAATTCCTC
>Ga0157306_10000100_pt1 | contig 15069 bp, 17 predicted proteins | sample NitcycUS163409C2_FD_108391 | JGI IMG/M metagenome (GOLD analysis project Ga0157306, IMG submission 108391) | Soil microbial communities from Arlington Agricultural Research Station in Wisconsin, USA - Nitrogen cycling UWRJ-S163-409C-2 | ecosystem: Environmental > Terrestrial > Soil >...
GATCTACGTCGTCGGCCCGGTCACCGGCGCAGCACTCGGCGCTTTCGCCTACCAGCTGGTCCGCGCCTAGGCGAAGGCCTGGGCGGCGCGACGGCGGAGGTCGGCGTTGAGCATGCCGGTGACTTCGCTGGGGCTCGCGCCTGCCGAGGGGACGGCGTCGCCGATCAGGCCGCTGGCTCGAAAGCCGAAGAGGGGCGCGTCGAAGCCGACCTCGCGTACCTTGCGGACCAGCTTGACGGCGCTCGGCGTGTCGGCGCCGGGACCGCAGAGGATGATCGCGGTCGGGTCGAGGGCGCGCAGGGCGCGCTCGAGCCGCTCGTCGCCAAGCTCGTTGGAGAGCATCAGGACGCGGAAGCCGGCGCGGCGCAGGGTCAGGTCGAGCGCCTGGGCGTGGACGGCCTCCGCATCGGAGCCGCTGCTCGAATCGAGCAGCAGGATGCCGGCGGGGCGCGAGGCGGCCGAAGCGAGACGGCGGGCGCCGTGCAGCCAGCCGGTCGCCCAGCGCGAGGCGAACTCAAGCTCGGCCTCACGATCGGCGTCGGTAGCGAGGCGATCGATCGCCGGCAGCAGCAGCTCCTCTACGGTGCGCTCCAGCGGCCGCAGCGCCAGGCTCTCCTCGACCGCGCGGTTGGCGGCCTCCTCGTCGAAGCTCTCCAGAGCCGCCAGCAGGCTGCCGTCGCTGGCCGGCGCCGCTTGGCGCTGGCGCGCCAGCTCGATCGCCGAGGAGATGTTGCCGGTCTGGGCCAGCGCGTCGCGCAGCGTCTGCAGCTCGACCAGCTCGTAGTTGCGGTGGTTGCCGACGGTGCGCTTCGGCGTCGGGTACCCGTAGCGGCGCTCCCAGCTGCGCAGGGTGTTGGGGCTGACCCCGAGCACTTCGGCGGCGGCGTTGGTTCTAATTCCTGGCATCTGCGGATTTGCTCCTTCTGCGCAGCGCTGTTCGATGCGCCGGCGCATTCTCCCACCGGAAATCCAGGTTTACGCAGGTTATGGACAGATTTCAGGAATCTGTCAGCGATCTTGCAAGGTGCCGACACCCACCGGCTGGCCGAGGGAGCGCGCCCGCCACATGGCCTCATCGGCTTTACGCAGCAGCGCCTCGGCGTCGGTGCCGTGCTCCGGGCAAGCGACGACTCCCGCCGAGATGCCGATCCGCAGCCCGCCGGCCGCCTCCAGGTCGTCGAGCATGCGCAGCAGGCGCTCGGCCATCTGCACGCCCTCGATCGTGCTCTGGCTCGGCGCCAGCACGCAGAGGGCGTCCTCCTCCAGCCAAAAGGTCTCGTCGACGAGGCGCACGCTGTCGCGCAAGGCGGCACCGACGACCGCCAGCACCGTCTCCTGCCGATCGCCCTGCTCACCGTCGCGGGCGCCGGGCCCGTCGACGTCGAAGACGACCAGGCCAAAGGGATGCCCGTAACGCTTGTTGGTCTCGATCAGCTGATCGAGGCGGCGGCGCAGGTGACCGGCAGCGAAGAGGCTGGCGTGCTCGGCGACGGCCGGGGGGGCTTGCTCGCAGACCGCGGCGATCGCAGTCGCGGTGACCGAGCCGAACTCCTCGGCCAGCTTCTGCGCGGCCTCGGCGAAGGGCTCGTGATTGCCCTCGCCGATCTCCGTGCGCAGCTTCGCCAGCAGCGTCGCCTGCAGCGAGGAGACCTCGCGCGCGACCTGTCCCGCCGACGATGCGCCTCCGGTTCCGTTGCCGTCTCTGGTCCGCACCGCCACGCGCAGGACCTTGGCGAAAGCGACGGACGGCAGGGTCGCAAAAATCCGCTATTTGCGGGCTGACAATCGTCTAGATACTTTGTCCTTTCGTACATTCAGTCCAAACTGCGCCGACCGGCGAACGCCTTGCCCAGCGTGACCTCGTCGGCATGCTCGAGGTCGGCGCCCACCGGCAGGCCGCTGGCGAGGCGGGTGACGGTGACCTGGCCCCGCAGGCGCTCGGCGATGTGCAGGGCGGTCGCCTCACCGGTGGTGGTGGGGTTGGTGGCGAGGACCACCTCACGCGCCTCGCCGCCCTCGACACGGCGCAGCAGCTCAGCGATCTTCAGATCCTCGGCGTCGACTCCGTCGATTGGCGAGAGCGCGCCGCCGAGCACGTGGTAGAGGCCGCGGTACTCGTGCGTGCGCTCGATCGGAATCACGTCGGCGGGCTCCTCGACCACGCAGATCGTCATCCGGTCGCGGCTGGAGTCGGAGCAGATGCGGCAGCGCGGCCCCTCGGAGAGGTTGAAGCACTCCTCGCAGAGGCCGACCTTCTCCTTCACCTCGGCGATCGCGGCGGAGAGCGCCGCCGCCTCTTCGTCGGGGGCACGGAGGATGTGGAAGGCGAGCCGCTGCGCCGTGCGCTGCCCGATCCCCGGCAGACGCGATAGCTCCGCGACGAGCCGCGCGAGCGGTGCGGGGCCCTCGCTCACATTCCAGGGAGGCCGCCGAGGCCTCCGGTGATGCCGCCCATCTTCGAGCTGGCCAGCTCCTGGGCGGCGCGCAGGCCCTCGTTGACGGCTGCCTGCACCATCTCGGCGAGCAGCTCCGGCTCCTCGGGATCGATCGCCTCGGGGTCGATGACGATCTCACGCAGGGTCAGGTCGCCGCCCATCTTCACCTTGACCATGCCGCCGCCGGCGCTGGCCTCGACCACCTCGTCCTTGAGCGCCTCCTGCGCCTGCAGCATCTCGTTCTGCATCTGCTGCGCCTGTTTCATCAGGGCATTCACGTCGAAGCCCCCGGGCATTCCGCCTCTGGCCACTAACCGACCTCCTCCGCGTCGAACTCGCTCTTCAGCTTCTCCACCAGCGCATCGTGATCGATCTCGCTCGCCGGGGCAGCCTCCTCCGGAACGGTCGGCGCCGGCTCGCTGTCCAGCAAAACGTAGCTCGGCAGCAGCCGCTCGCCGAGCACATCCTCCAGCGCGTCCGCCATCAGCTCCCGCTTGTCCGCGGACTCCGCCTTGCGCTTGTTGAACGTGAGCTCAGCCGGAAAGCCGATCTTCAGCCCCTCGACGTCGAGCGAGACCGGCCGCGCCCCCTCGAAGGTCGCCGCCAGCGCCGGGCTCGTCTCACCGAGCTTGTGGATCACCGCCGGCCAGGTTCTCACCAGCTCGTCGAGGGTGGGGGCGTTTTGGCCCGCGGGGCCTGGCGCCGGGCTGGGGGTGTCCGGCTCCGCGCTGGGTTTTTCGCCTGGAGAGTCATCGGGTTCGCTTGTGGGGTCTTCCGGGCGAAAAACAGGACGCCGCGCTGCGCCGGACACCCCCACCCCGGCGCCACCCGCGGGAGACTCGCCCCCCGCTGACGACTGAGGTTCAGCAGCTTCCGGCTCTCCAGCAGGCGGCTCGGACTCGCTCACCCTGGGACCCTCGGCGACCGCCTCGGGTTCTTGCTCGTCACCTGGTGGCGCTTCTGCCGCGGGTGGCGCTGCAGGGGGGACCACCCCCGAGGAAGCTTGAGCTACCGCAGGGGGTGGTGGGTCCCCTGCAGCGACAGGACCCGCGGCCCGGGCCGCCCTAGTCCCTTGCTCGAGTCGCTCGATCCTCCGCAGCAGCCCCTCGGTCGACGGATCCAGATCCGGGCGAGCTGCCTTGAGCAGGGCGATCTCGACGGCCATGCGGGCGTCGTCTCCCTCGCGCACGGCGGTCAGCGCGTTCGCCAGCTCGTCGATCGTGCGGACCAGCGTCGCCGCTCCGATCGAGCTTGCCTGGGTCGAAAGCCTCTCGGCGTCGGTGGCCGTCACCACGAAGGTGTTGGGGACCTCGCCGACCGTCTGTGTGACCAGCAGGTGACGCAGGTGGGCCAGCAGGTCACGGGCGAACTGGGCGGGGTCGCGGCCCGAGCGGGCCATCTTCTCGACCCCGAGCAGAACGGCTTTCGGGTCCTCGGCGATGACCGCGTCGACCGCCTCGAAGAGCAGCTCGGCGTCAGCCGCACCAAGCAGCTCGAGCACCGCTTCGAGCGCGATCTGCTCGCCGCCGAAGGCGACCAGCTGGTCGAGCGTGCCGAGCGCGTCGCGGAAGCTGCCCGAGGCCGAGCGGGCGATCATCGCCACCGCCGCGTCCTCGACGTGGATCCCCTCCGCCACGGCAACCCGCTGCAGCACCTCGGAGATCTGCTCCAGCGAGGGGCGCTGGAAGTCGAAGCGCTGGCAGCGGTCGGCGATCGTCGGCATCACCTTGTGCGCCTCGGTCGTGGCGAGCACGAAGACCGTGTTCGGCGGCGGCTCCTCGAGCGTCTTCAGGAAGGCGTTCCAAGCCTCCTTGGTCAGCATGTGGGCCTCGTCGAGGATGTAGACCTTCCAGCGACCGCCGGTTGGAGCGTAGGCGACACGCTCGCGTAGGTCGCGCACGTCGTCGACGGAGCGGTTGGAGGCGGCGTCCATCTCGATCACGTCGATCGAGCTGCCGGCGGCGATCGTCAGGCACGATTCGCACTCCCCGCAGGGCGTGACGGTCGGGCCGCCGCGCTCGCAGTTGAGCGAGCGGGCGAGGATCTTCGCCATCGAGGTCTTGCCCGTCCCGCGCGAGCCGACGAAGAGGTAGGCGTGGTGGACCTTGCCCTGCTCGACCGCATTGCGCAGCGTGCGGACGACGTGCTGCTGGCCGACCACCTCGTCGAAGGAGCCGGGCCGGTGGCGGCGGTAAAGGGAGATCGAGTCGCTGGACGACGGCACCGAGGCCAGTGTATCCGCGGCGTCCCTCCGCCCCGCCGGGGCGTGTCTGAGCTAAGCCACGATATATCGTGGCTTAGCTCAGACACGCCCGCTTGGACGGCAGCGGATACCGTGCGCCCCGTGCCATCTAGGGTCTCCAGCTGGCTGACGCCGGCCGCCTGGGTCGCGGGGACCACGGCGGTGCTGCTGCTCCTCTTCCCGGTCGGCTTCCCCAACTACGACACGATTTATGCCCTCGTCTGGGGGCGGGAAATGGCCGACGGGCTTAGCCCGGACATGGGTGCGCCGCTGGCCCCCACCCCGCACCCGCTGGCCGAGCTCTTCGGCCTGGTCGCAACGCCACTCGGCGATGGCGCGGTCGATGCGACGATGGTCGTCGCCTACCTCTCGCTTGGCCTCGCCGGTTACCTCGTCTACCGCCTCGGCTCCCTCTGGTTCGACCGCCCAATCGGCGCCGTCGCTGCCGCGATCGTCCTAACCCGAGCCCCCTTCCTCTCCAACGGCCTCCGCGCCTATGTAGACATCCCCTACATCGCCCTAGTCCTGGGCGCTCTCCTTATAGAGACCAAGCGCCCCCGAGCCGGCTGGCCCGTCCTGACCTTGCTCGCCCTCGCTGGCCTGCTGCGCCCCGAGGCCTGGCTCTTCTCGATCGCCTACCTGGCGTACCTGCTGCTCGGTCCCCCCGAAGCTTCCGCTGCTCCAGAGGAAGCCGCTGACCCTCGCAACTCGTCCCGCCAGGTTGCCCCCGAGAGGGAGAGCAGGGCACCCCTCGAACGGGCGGATACTCAAAGCGCCGGCCTGATTAGGCCGGCGCTTGTCCGGGCGAGGGGTGCCCTGCTCTCCCCCACCGGCGCCATCCTTTTGGGTCTTGCCTTGGCCGCCCCGATCCTTTGGGCATTGTTCGATTGGATCACCGCCGGGAGTCCGACCTATTCGTTCACAGGGACCCGAGAAACCGTCGATACCCTCGCCCGCCAGACAGGACCGGTCGACCTCGTCCTCTACGGCCCACGCCGGCTCGGCGAGGTCCTGCAGTGGCCGGGCATGGTCGGCGCCCTCGGCGGCATCGTCCTCGGCCTCGCGTTGCTGCGCAAGCGCAGCACGATCGGCGTCGCCGCGGCGCTGCTCGCCCTTGCCGCCTTCGCCGTTCTCGCCTGCGCCGGCCTGGCGATCATCCCCCGCTACACGATGCTGGCTGGCGCGGTGCTCGCGATCTTCGCCGCGCTGGCGCTGCTCGGCTGGCGCCTGCTCGAGACCGAGCATCCCTGGCGCCGCCCGTGGCAGGCATTCGCCCTGCTGGTTGCCGTCATGTTCCTGATCTGGGGACCGAACCAGTACGACCTCCTGCACCGCGTCGACGTCGACCTCACCAACCAGAGCCGAATCGAGGACGACCTCTCCGACCTTGCCGAGTCCGGCGCCTTCGTCGAGCCCCTCTGCGGGCCGATCGCCGTCCCCAACCATCGCGCCGTGCCGCGCCTTGCCTTCAACCTCGACATCCGGCCGACGCAGGTGGTCAGCGCCAGCGAGGAGGGCGCGCCCCGGCGCGGCTACTTCCTCAACCCCGCCACCCCGTTCGTCATCCACAACTTCGTCCTCGACCCGGGCGACCCGACCCGCATCTCGCGCGCCGTGCCCCCTGGCTTCGCTGAGATCGGCCGCAACGAGTCGTGGGTTCTCTACCGCCGCTGCGCCCCCGGCTAGGCTGGCGTCGGCGAAGGGCAGAGCAACCCGAAGTTGATCTACGCCCCGATCGTCGAAGCTCTCGGCCCCGACGCTCAGCCGTTGTGCTCGACCCACTCGATTGCGGCGTGCGTTCCCGCGGCGAGCTCGGGGTCTCCCAGCTCGATGCCGGGCGGCAGCTCGACATGCAGATCGTCGGAAGGATCGAGCCTCGCCCGTAGGCCGCGCGATCGCGAGCTGAGCACATGGCCGCCGCGGCGGCGCTCCTCGTCGATGAAGTGGAGATGAAAGCCGCTGACCTCGATCCCCTCGATGTATTCGGGAAAGCGGAAGCCGAGCATCGTCCCGGCCAAATCGAGCAGCTCGAAGACATGCTGCTTGGCGACGACCTCGGTCAGCGGCCGGTAGGGCGGGGTCTGGCGGGGAACCGAGCGGGCGCGGACGAGCTCGAAGCGTCCATCAAGTCGGATCGCACAGGAGGCAGCCCCGGCGGGTATCAGCTCGTCGAGTCGCGCCAGCAGCTGTTCGTGGCCGAGCGGTCCGTCGAGGCGCTGATCGATCTCGGGCTCGAAGTTGGTGACCACTGCGAACGGCGTTCGCGCCGTCGGCTCCACCTCGCTCACCGCCCCATCGACGTCGGCGCGATAGAAGCGCCCGTCGAGGGCAATCATCTCCCCGTCCAGTCCGTCCAACGTGCCGAGGCCCAGATCGCCGTGCTCGGCCAGCTCGGCAAAGCTGAGATTCCCCTCGTAGGCGCCTTCGAGCAGGGCTCCGATCGTCGAAGCCTGAAACAGCACGTGCGGCTCGCGCTCGGCGTGCAGCTCCTCCTCGCGCAGCGCCTCCACATGCAGCGACCTGATCCAGCGCTCGTCAAGCACGGCGCCAGTCTCCCACCCCTGCTGAGGACGTGTCTGAGCTAAACCACGGTATATCGGGGGCTAGCTCAGACACGCCCCTGGAGGGCGACTCGTAGCCGAGACACGCAGCGTGAAAGCATCAGGGCATGGCGGCGATAGAGCTACGCGGCGCGGTCAAGCGCTTCGGCACGATCACGGCGGTCGACGGCCTTGACCTCGACGTGCCCGAGGGCATTTGCCTCGGCCTGCTCGGGCCCAACGGGGCCGGCAAGTCGACGACGATGCGGCTGCTCACCGGCCAGGCGATCGCCGATGCTGGCGAGCTGCGGGTGCTCGGCCACGAGCTGCCCGGCGACGCCAAGGCGGCCCGCGCCGAGATGGGCGTCGTGCCGCAGCTCGACAACCTCGACGTCGACGTAACGGTCGAGGACAACCTCGCCGTCTACGCCCGGCTCTATCGCGTCAAGGACGTCGGCGCCGCGGTCGACCGGGCGCTCGACCTCGCCCGCCTGCGCGACCGGCGCCACGACGCCGTCGACGAGCTCTCCGGCGGCATGCGCCGCCGCCTGCTACTCGCCCGCGGCCTGGTCCACGAGCCGAAGCTGATCCTGCTCGACGAGCCGACGGTCGGCCTCGACCCGCAAATCCGCACCGAGCTCTGGACGCTGATCGACAACCTGCGCAGCCGCGGTACGACGATCCTCATGTCGACCCACTACATCGAGGAGGCCGAGCGCCTCGCCGACGAGGTGGCGCTGATGGACAAGGGCAGGATCATCGCCCGCGCCACGCCCGCCGAGCTGATCGCCGCCCACGCCGGCACCCACACCGCCGAGGTCTACGGCCCGCCCGAGCGCCTCACCGAAGTGCGCTCGATGGCCGAGGGGCAGGGCCTGCCGGTGCGCCCGGCCGGCCCGGCGATTGCGATCGTCGGCTCCGAGCGCGCCGGCAACGGCGCCCTTCCCGAGGACGCCGTAATCCGCGCCGCCTCGCTCGAGGACGTCTTCGTCCTGCTCACCGGCGTGGAGATCGAATGAGCGACGGCCCGACCAAGCTGCGGCGGCTCGAACCGGCGGCGATCGGCGGCATCATGAGCCGCGAGGTCGCCAACTTCCGCACCTACTGGAAGGGCACGACGTTCTCCAGCGTGCTGGAACCGGTCGTCTACCTGCTCGCCTTCGGCCTCGGCCTCTCGGCGACCCTGGTCGACGACGTCGGCGACGTTCCCTACATCCAGTTCGTCGGCACCGGCATGGTCGCCACCGCGGTGATCTTCTCCAGCGCCCTGCCGGCGATGTTTGGCACCTTCGTCAAGCACCGCTTCCAGAACACCTACGACGCGATCCTCGCCGCGCCGGTCGACGTCGAGGAGCTGGTCAGCGCCGAGATGCTCTGGATCGGCGTGCGCGCCAGCGTCTACGGCTGCTTCCCGCTGCTGGTCACGATCGGCTTCGGACTCGACCCCGCCTGGGGCATGCTGCTGGTGCCGATCTTCTGCTTCGTCACAGCGCTCGGCTTCGCCGGCTTCGGCATCGCGATGGCGGCGATCGTCGCCAAGATCGACCAGTTCAACTACGTCACGGCGCTCTTCGTCACGCCGCTCTTCCTCGTCTCCGGCGCCTTCTTCCCGATCGACGGGCTGCCCGAGGGCTTCCAGGTGCTGGCCCAGCTCAACCCTCTGCACCAGCTGGTCGAGCTGGTCCGTGGCGGCGCCTTCGGCTACGAGGCGATCGACCTGGTCCGCTTCGCCGGGCTGCTCGCCTTCGCCTTCGTGATGTGGCGAATCGCCATCAACCGCATGGAAGCGCGCCTGATCGACTGAGCGATGCGAGAGTTGACCACACTGGGATGGGGTCAACTCTCGCATCGAAGAAATGGACCGTGCGCCCCGTTCTCCGAGACGAAGTCACCGGGCGTGTCCGTCGCGTTTGGCTCGAGCCGGGCTCTCCTGCGGCACCCGCGGCATCCGCTTAAGGCTGCTTCCTTCCGGACCTGACCTGGTTCGCGTGCCCACGTCGCGCAGGACCCGGCCGTCAACACCGCCCGCGGCGCACTGACCCCGACGGCCAGCCCCTCGGAACGGGATTCGGCCCCGCTAGAGCGGATTGCGGGTTACAGGGCACCGCTGATTCCCCGCCTAGCACGGTCCGAGCGCATCGTATCGGCCCGCGTGCGCCGCGGTCAGCGGCGCACCAGCTTGCGGGTCTTGAAGACGGTCGCGCTGACAGTGCATCGGTCCTCTCTTTCAGCTGTCTTGCGCCCGAATCGGTGCTACCAATTCTTGAGTAGCCGCTGAATTGAGTGAGCCCTGCGGCGTGGACGAACGTAGGATCGCGGCCACGTGATCGAGGTCGACGCCGAGTCCTTCTTCGTCATCGTCGTGGTTGCCGCAGTTGCGGCGATCGCAGTCGCGACTCTGCCCCGTTCCCTGGCGCCGCCCGTGGTCGTCGTCGAGCTGCTGCTTGGAATCGTCGTCGGCCCCGAAGTGCTTGGCCTCGCCCACACCGACACCTTCATCGCATTCTTCTCCAACCTCGGCCTCGGCATGCTCTTCTTCTTCGCCGGCTACGAGATCGACTTCGAGCGGATCAAGGGCAGGCCGCTGAAGCTCGGCGCGCTCGGCTGGCTGCTCTCGATCGCCCTCGCCTATGGCCTCGGCGGCATCCTCGCCGCGGCCGGGATCATCGTCTCCTTCCTCTACACCGGCTCGGCAATGGCGACGACGGCGATCGGCACGCTGATCCCGATCCTGCGCGACAACGGCGAGCTGAAGACCAGGTTCGGCACCTACCTGCTGGCCGCCGGTGGCGTCGGCGAGTTCGGCCCGATCCTGCTCGTCACCCTCGTCCTCTCCGCAAAGCAACCGCTGCACGAGGCGGCGATCCTGGTCGCCTTCGTCGCCCTCGCCCTGGTCCTGGCGATGGTCTCGGTGCGGCTCGCCTGGCGCGGCTGGCCGGCACTCGAGCGCACCTTCGAGGCGAGCAGCCAGCTCGCCGTGCGGATCACGGTCGTGCTCGTCTTCGGCCTCGTGCTGCTCGCCGGCGAGCTCGGCCTCGACGTCCTGCTCGGCGGCTTCGTCGCCGGCATGATCACCCGCCTCGCCCTGCGCGGCCGCGAGCTGCGCATCTTCGAGTCGAAGCTGACCGCAGTCGGCTTCGGCTTCTTCGTCCCCTTCTTCTTCATCACCAGCGGCATCGAGTTCGACCTCGGCGCTCTCGGCTCGCTTGGCGCCCTGCTCAAGCTGGTGCTCTTCTTCGTCCTCTTCCTCGTCGTGCGAGGCACCCCCGCCCTGCTCCTCTACCGCGGTGTGCTCGCCGCCCGTGACCGCGCCGCCCTCGCCTTCTACTCGGCCACTGAGCTGCCCCTTGTCGTAGCGATCACCACGCTCGCCGTCGATGGCGGCCACATGAGGAGCTCGACCGCCGCCGGTTTGGTCGGCGCCGCGATGCTCTCGACCCTGGTCTTCCCCTTCGTCGGCCTCGCCCTGCGCAAGCGAGCGAAGCCCGCCGAGAGCGACGAGCCGCCGCCGCCGGCCGAGCCTGTCCCGGCCTGATCGCATTTGAGCGGCCAGCCTATGATTGACCCTCTCCCGGGCGCGTAGCTCAGTGGGAGAGCGCTCGCCTCACACGCGAGAGGTCGCTGGTTCGAACCCAGCCGCGCCCATTACGCACTCATTGTCGTTCTTAGTGGAACCTGGGAGACGGATCTTGAGATCGGGGTTCCAGACTTCCAACTAGGCCCTCTCCTTCGGCCAGGCGGTTTGTGAACCCGCGTGTCTTTGCTTGAGAATCGCGAAACCGCTTAGAGTCGTCGTCGTGAATCCCCGAGCGCTCAAAATCAATGGTTAAGCGGAAGACTGCGAACTACGTCGCCCTTGTCGTCTTTGTCGTGCTGCTGATTGCCGGGATTAACCTAATCATCGCGGTCGGCCCGTCCTTCAATCCGCCCGAAAAGACCACCACCGTGGTCGCAATCGGCAGCGGGACCGGGAGGGGGAAGACGACGAAATCCTTTGAAAAGGAAGGTCGCTCCAAGAAAAGAGCCGGGAATCGGGCGATTACCGTGGAAAGGCCAACCGGGAAGCCCGTAGGAAAGAGGACGACTACCGTCGAAGAGGGGTCGCGTTCGTTCTTTGAACGGGCGCTCGGCGAAAGCGGCCTGATCGGGTTGCAGGCGGCGATTGTCGTCCTGGCCGCCTTCCTTGGCGCAGCACTCACGCAGCGAGCCCTGGTCGGCGACTTCTCGGTCAAAGTCGGAAATCTCCTCGAGCTCGCAGCGACCCAGGACCACGTTGACGATAGCGCGACCGCACTGGCCGCGAAAGTGTCCAACCTGGAAAACGCGGTGAGCAAGCGCAGCGAAAAGCAGGATGAAATGGCGGTCAGGGCCGAAGAAACGATGATCGGCCTGGCGGCCACCGGCCACGCCGTGGCAGAGGTCGCCCAAAGGATCGACGAGGTGGAGCAGCAGATCGCTACTCTCCAGGGAGCAGCCGGTCAAGCGCCGCCAGGCGCAGCTGAGATAGAGGGTCAAGAGTGAGCCAGCGGTCAATCGATATAGACGAGCTTGTTGAGAAACTCGATAAGCAGGTCGATCAAGCGAAAAAACTCGCTAAAGAGGTGCAGGAGGCCCCGGCTCCGGCGCCCGGCGAGAGCGAGCAGCTGATCAAGAGCATCTCTGAGAACCTGGCGGCAATGCGCGAGGCGGCCGGGCTGCCAACGAAGAGCGCCGCCCACTACGAAGAGCAGATCCGACTCAAGCAGCGGCAGTCGGGCCGGAAGTAGCCGGCTGGGCCACTCGACCCGGCCCAAATCGACAACGCGATCTTCTGCAACGCCAATGGCCCCCTTGACGACGTCAACGGGATGTCGCGCCTAATTGATCAAAGTCACGCGAGTCGGAGTTCAAGTGCCCAGACCCCGCAGGCAATAGTGACCTCGCTCGATCCGCTCGACCATCCCTGATGTGCTCAGTGCCTCACGTGAGAGGCAGGATTTGATGGAAGAAACAGGGACGGGCTCCCCGAGCAGGGCTCCTACGGCGGCAGCTATGTCTCGCATCCGCAGACCATCCTCATGCTCGACAAGAACGGCGATGATTGCCTCGTGAATTAGACCAGCCCGGCGACGCCGGAACTGCGGCGGCGAGTGCCTGGCTGGCGGCTCCCCCGAAGCTGCTTGGCGGGCGACCAGCTCATAGATACGCTGGAGTCGGAGCCGGATGTCCCGGTTCCAAAGACTTCCAACCAGGCCCATGCGATCAGCTTTCGGAAGGCTGCTCCATCACCGCCAGGATGTTCCCCGCCGGATCCTTGAACCAGGCGATGTGCGGGCCGGGGCCGCGGGCGATGCCCTTCTCGTCCTGCTCGAAGCCGTCGTAGCGCTCGAAGCTGACGCCGCGCGAGCCGAGCTCGTCGACGGCAGCATCGACGTCGTCGACCTCGAAGTTGAGCACCGTGTAGGTGGCCGGGGTGAAGTCGGGCTTGGCGTAGACGAAGGTGTCACGGCCGCCGGCGAGCTGGATCGACATCACGCCATGCTCCTCGTCCAGGACAGTGGTTCCCAGGCCCAGCGTCTGCTCGTAGAACTCGCGTGCCTTCTGCACGTCGTCGACGGCGAAGCTGTTGGTTGCTTTCGTGCTCGTGAACATGCCGGATCCTTTCGTCTCGTCTGTTGCCTTCCCCGCTACCCGGACAGCTCAGGGATATAGCGCTCCAGGTGCTCGGCGATCCGCTCGCGCACCCACTGCTGGGTCAGCTGATCGGCCATGCGGTAGCGACCGAGCAGCATCTTCTGGTCGGTGAGGGGAAGCGCGGCGATCTCCCAGCGCACCGCGAGCCGCTCGAAGAGCAGCTCCGAGCGGCGGTGCCAGGAATCCTCCTGGGTGGTCGCCGCGGTCGCCGGGCCCTCGCCGAGCTTGGCGATCGTCCCGCGGCTGAGCGACTGGCGCAGGGTCAGCGTGTTGCCCTCGGCGTCGACGTAGTCGACCGTGGGCGCCTTCTGCCGCGGGGGCCGCTGTTTGCGCTTGGCCATCGCCACGAGTCTCGCAGGATCGCCGAGTCCGTCTTGACCCACCTCAGAGGTGGGTCAAGACGGACTCGCTCACCAGTCTCCGCTCGGGCGCCGTCGCGTCCGCTTGCGTTCGCCGGCGCGGCGCTTCTCTTCGAGGCGACGCTCGCGCGAGGCTCGCGTCGGCCCCGTCGGTCGCCGGCGGCGCGGCTCGGCCAGCCCGGCCGCGATCTTCTCCGCCAGCCGCCGCAAGGCCAGCTCGCGGTTGCGGGCCTGTCCGCGGGCGTCCTGGGAGACGGCCGTGATCGGCGAGCCGACGCGCCCGAGCAGGCGCTCGCGCTGCGCCTCGTCCAGCACCCGCGAGGCCTCGACCTCGAAGACGGCTTCGACCCGCGATGCGGTCACGTTGGCGTGCTGCCCGCCGGGCCCCGAGGAGCGGCTCGCCCGCAGCTCGACCTCTGACAACGGGATCGAGAGCCGCGTGTCGATTCTCAGCTCGTCGGCGATAGCGCATCGACCTTCGCCGCCAGCTCGAAGTCGGCTGCGGTGAGGCCACCTTCGGAGTGGGTGGAGATCGTCACCGTCACCGTGTCCCAGGAGACCTCCAGGTCGGGATGGTGGTTCATCGCCTCGGCCGGCTCGACCAGGCTCTGCACGAAGCGCACCGAGCCGACGAAGTCGCCGCAGGAGAAGCTCTTCTCGATCGCGCCTCCCTTGCGCGCCCACCCCTCCAGCTCGGAGAGTCGCGCTTCGATCTTCGCATCGTCAAGCAGCGCCATGCGAACTATGCTGCCATGGAGAAGCCGTGGAAGCAACGAGCGAACGACCCGTCCTCTGGCACATCCCGGTCTCGCACTACAGCGAGAAGGTGCGTTGGGCGTTCGACTACAAGCAGGTGCCCCATAGGCGTCGTGCTCTACCGGCGCCCGGAGCCCACATCCTCGCGTCGATGTGGTTGACCGGCGGCAAGAGCCAGACCTTCCCGGTGCTGGAGATCGGCGGGCGTGCGATCGGGGATTCGACCGAGATCATCGCGACTCTCGAGGAACGGTTCCCCGATCCACCCCTCTACCCGGCCGATGCAGAGCAGCGCCGCCGCGCGCTCGAGTTGGAGGAGCTCTTCGACGAGGGGCTGGGGCCCCATACGCGCCTGCTCGCCTTCCATGAGCTGGGCAACGATCGCGAGCGCTTTTCCGAGATGATCGAGAGGACGGCCCCCCCGCTGATGGCTCGCATGGGCGCCGGCGCTGTGGCCTACGGGCGCACCTTCACCGGCCTACGCTTTGGCGTGCGCAGCGAGCAGGCAGCCGAGCAGGCGCGCGCCAAGATCCTCGCCGCCTTCGACAGCCTGGAGGCCGAGCTCGCCGCCGGCGACGGCGAGCACCTGGTCGGCGACTCGTTCGGCGTCGCCGACCTCACTGCCGCCGCGCTCTTCTACCCAATCGTGCTGCCTGTCGGTGGTCCCGTGCCCGGAGACCAGCAGCTCCCTGAGGGGCTGGAACGCTTCCGCGCGCCGCTCCGCGAACGACCTGGTTATCGCTGGGTCGAGGCGACCTACAACAAGCACCGCAGGCCGGCGCCGCTGTCGGCCGCCGCGAGCGCCTGATTCTGCGCCGTCTGCGCCAGGCGGCGCGGTGAGATCACCCGGCAGAGGCCGCCGTGCCAACCTCCGTTGTAGCGGAGGAGGAAGAGGCCGTAGCTGCGTTCCAGGCGCCGCGGCAGCGCGCAGGCCGCCCCCCGTCGGGCGCTGCGCACCGCAAGCGTCGCGCCACGCTCGATGCCGGTGCCCCGATAGACGCGCAGCACCTCGTAGCGATACTCGGCCATCAGCCTGCCGTGCGGCGAGACCGACACCAAGCGGC
>Ga0157306_10000102_pt1 | contig 14899 bp, 14 predicted proteins | sample NitcycUS163409C2_FD_108391 | JGI IMG/M metagenome (GOLD analysis project Ga0157306, IMG submission 108391) | Soil microbial communities from Arlington Agricultural Research Station in Wisconsin, USA - Nitrogen cycling UWRJ-S163-409C-2 | ecosystem: Environmental > Terrestrial > Soil >...
CTCATCGACCCACTCGGCGCCGGCGTTGCGCAGATCGGTCCGCAGGCTGGGCCAGGAGGTCAAGGTGCGGCCGCGAACCACGTCCGCCTCGACCAGGGTCCAGGGGCCGTGACAGATCACGCCGACCGGCTTGCCCGCTGCGAAGAAGGAGCGCACGAATTGCACGGCCGTCCGATCGGTGCGCAGCCGATCGGGATTGGCGACGCCCCCCGGAAGCACGAGCGCGTCGAATTCACTGGGATCGGCATCCCCAACCGCCTCCTCAGCCTCGAAGGTATCTCCCTTGTCGAGGTGGTTGAAGGCCTGAATCTCGCCGACTTCGGGCGCGAGCAGCTCGGTCTCGGCGCCGGCCTCGCGGACAGCTTGGAGCGGCTCGGTCAGCTCGACCTGCTCGACTCCCTCGTTGGCCATCAGGAACGCGACTCGCTTGCCCTGCAGCTGCTCAGCCATGACTGCTCCTCTCGTTGCTTGCGGATCTTCCCCATTTGCCCATAGCTGGGGGCAGCAAACCTCGCGAGAGGCGGTCCTAAGGCGTTTCGCGCAGCACCTGCGCGGAGGCGCGCGGCACGGTGCGGGCGTCGCCCCCGGTCCAGGCGTTGAAGCGGTACCAGGAGGGCTTTGCTTCACGACTGCTGGTCAGCAGACCGGCTGAATCGCAGAACTGGCAGTTGCCCCCGATGTCCGCCCAAGAGAACCACCAGACCCCCCCGATCCGCCAGCGGCCCCGGTTGCCGACCAGGAGGGCGAACGAACGGTCGAGTTCGCGCGCCTGACCCCGAGGGCCACGCTCCCAGCGCGACTCGAAGCCGTCGGAGCCCCAGCCCATCTCGGTGACGTAGAGCTTGGTTCCGGCATCGCGGTTGTAGCGCATCACCGAGCGCAGGTTTTCGATCTGCGACTCCATCGCCGCTGCATCGGCGACGTAGGGGTGAAGAGCGACGCCGTCGAAGTGCCGCTCGATCCCGGGGATTTCGTAGAGGCGAGCGAGGAAGGTCGCCGAGTGGATGTTGGGCGGGACCTGCAGCGGCCGGCCGAAGAGGCCGCCGAGGATGACCGTCGAGCCGGGGTCGAGCCTGTGCAGGAGGCTGCCCGAGATGCGGATCAGGCGGCCGAAGGTGACTGGATCCGGTTCGCGCGAGAAGGTGACGATGTTCTCCTCGTTCCAGATCTCCCACTGGCGGACCGGTAGATACGGCAGCTCGAGGTTCTCCGCCCAGAAATCGCCTTCGGGACCGTAGCGTTCGGCCGCTGCGCGCAGGAAGCGCAGCCACTCGCGCCGCTGACGAGCGCTGGCCACAGGCTCCCCGCCAAGCCGCGGCGAGACCCATTCCGGCGTCCCCCAGATGAACGGGAAGGCCCTGATGCGGTGCCTGGCCGCCGTGCGCACCTGGTCGTCGAGCAGCGTCCATTCGGGGTCGAAGCGTTCAAAGGCCCTGGGCACGGTGTCGGCCCAGTTGAGCGGCAGGCGCACGCTCTTGATCCCCGCCCGGGCCATCAACGAGTAGTCCTCCTCGCCCGTCGGTCCCTGTGGTGAGATGCCGATGAAGCCACGCGGCAGGGTGGCGATCGAGCCCGCCATCGCCGGCGCAAGCGCCAGCAGGGCCAGCACGGTCAAGGGAATGATCAGCAGTCTGCGCATGCTTACCAGCGTGACCCTCTGCGCAGACGAAAGTCGCGGTTGACCGCGCACAGGAGACCTCATCGGGGCGCCCGGATTTGAACCGGGGACCTCACCGACCCGAACGGTGCGCGCTACCAGGCTGCGCCACGCCCCGAGAGGCGCGGATTATCCCAGACCGAGGCTGCATCTATCGGACGGACTCGATCGCCGCTTCGATCTGGCCCAGGCTGGGACCGTCCTGCAGCGTGCGGGTGCCTTCGGGGCCGCTGACGATCGCCGCCTGGCGAGTACGGATGCCCAGGTCGGCGCCGAGCTTGTCGTAGCTTTCGAGCCGTCGCGTAAGCGGGCCGTCGGCGCCGACCTCGCGGTCGAGCACGCGCTCCCACTCGGGAACGTCGAGTTCGCCGATCGAGCCGGCCAGCGAGACCATCAACTCGTCACCGATCCCGAACCTTTCCGCTTCATCCTGGTTGCGAAAGAAGAGATAGGTGTACTGCCAGCCATAACCCTGCTCCGCAGCCGCCTCCGCTCCGTAGAAGCCGAGCTCCAGCGGATTCTGGGCAACCGAGTAGTGGCGCATCAGGAGATTGACCTCGCCCGGTCTGGCGTAGTCCTCGGTCAAGGCCGGGATCGTCTCGAGGAAGTCTGCGCGACAGCTCGAGCACTGAAGGTCGTTGAAGATCTGGATCGAGACTGGCGCATCGGCAGAGCCGAGCCGATCCCCTGCCTGCGGGATGCCGCCGAAGGTGCCCTGCGCCTCGGCTATCCCGGCGACCCGCACGACGTCGCGACCCGGCGGGCGCGTGGCGATCTCGAAAATGACATAGCCGAGAGCAAAGACGGTCGCCCCGAGGGCGAGGATCACCCAGATGCGGCCGCGGCGAGGCAAAGGAACCGCCACCGGTTCGGTGCGTTTCTCGGCAGCGGCTGGCATCGAGCCCATTATCGCGATTCGCCGTCCTTGCCAGTTTCGCGGCGAGGCGAACATGCGGTTGACACGACCGTCCCCCGAGGTAAATTGGTCCCTACCCATTTTCAGCGACCAGGGAGGTCCGCCGTGGCCAATCACCTCACCCCGTCCGAGCTTGCCGAGGAGCTTCACATGAAGCGGCAGGAGGTGATCGGCAAGTGCATGCAGATGGGCGTGCCCATCTTCCACGGTCGCATCGACAGGTCCCTCTTCGAGACCTCGCTGCGCAGCATGGCCACTCAGCGCCAGAGCCACGAGGCACGCACCACCTAGTACTCATCTAGACTCCCCCTCCGGATGGAGCGGGGAACGCATTCGGCAACCCTGGCAGATCTGCTGCCACTTTCGGCCAGCCGCTACGGCAGCGCCCCAGCAGTTTGCTTCAAGCAGGATGGCGAGTGGTTCAGGCGCAGCTTCGAGCAGGTCCAGGAGACCGTCCGCTCGCTCTCCCTCGGCCTCATCGACCTCGGCGTCGCCAAAGGCGACAAGGTCTCGATCCTCGCCAACACACGCGTCGAGTGGACCTACGTCGACTTCGCCGCTCTTTCGGCCGGGGCGATCGTCGTGCCGATCTACCAGACCAACTCGCCCGAGGAGTGCCAGTACGTGCTGGAGAACTCCGACGCGAAGGTCGTCGTCGTCGAGGACGATGAGCAGCTGGAGAAGATCCGGGCGGTGCGCGACCAGTTGCCGCTGCTCGAGCACGTCGTGCGCATGACCGGCTCCAGCGATGACACGATCTCCTTGGAGGACCTCGCCGCGCGTGGCGACAGACGCGAGGCGAGCGAGTGGGAGGAGCGCTGGAAGTCGGTCACGCCGCAGGACATCTGCACCTTCATCTACACCTCCGGCACCACGGGTCCGCCCAAGGGCTGCATCATCAGTCACGGCAACTACCGGGCGATGCTCGACATGGTCAACGGGACCAGCGTCATCGAGCCCGAAGACCTCACCTACCTCTACCTGCCGCTCGCCCACTCCTTCGCGCTGCTGATCCAGCTCGGCAGCTTCGACCTCGGCGCCACGCTCGCCTACTGGGAGCGCGACCCGTTGAAGATCCTGCCCAACCTCGCCGAGCTGAAGCCGACCTACTTTCCCTCGGTGCCGCGCATCTTCGAGAAGATCTACACCGCGGCGACCAGTGGAATCGAGAAAGAGGGCGGCCTCAAGAAGGCGATCTTCAACTGGGCGATCGGGATCGGCAAGAAGATGCGCGAGACAGAACGCGCAAACCGCAAGCCCGGCTTTCTGCTGCGCAAGCAATACGAGTTCGCCGACAAGCAGGTGCTCTCCAAGATCCGCGGCCTCTTTGGTGGCAACTTGCGCCTCGCGGTCTCCGGCGCGGCGCCGATCAACCCCGAGATCCTGCGCTTCTTCGATGCGGCCGGGGTGCTCGTGCTCGAGGGCTGGGGGATGACCGAGACCTCGACCGCGGCGACGATCTCAACCCCCGACGACTTCAAGATCGGCACGATCGGCAAGCCGTTCCCGGGCTGCGAAGTGAAGATCGCCGAGGACGGCGAGATCCTCGTCAAGGGCCCCAATGTCTTCCAGGGCTATTACAAGAACGAGGAGGCGACGCGCGAGACGATCGTCGACGGCTGGCTGCACACCGGGGACATCGGCGAGATCGAGTCCGACGGCTTCATCAAGATCACCGGCCGCAAGAAGGACATCATCATCACGGCTGGGGGGAAGAACATCACCCCGGCCAACCTCGAGAACGAGATCAAGCAGCACCCGCTGGTCTCCCAGTGCGTCGTGGTCGGCGATCGCAAGCCCTACCTTGTCGCCCTCGTCACCCTCGACCCCGAAGACGCGGTCTCCTACGCCAAGGAGAACGGCCTGCCCGAGGATCCCGCCCAGCTGGCAGCCAACGGCGAGGTGCGCAAGGCAATCGAGGCTCACGTCGCGAAGATCAACGAGAAATTCGCCCGGGTCGAGCAGGTAAAGAAGATCGCCATCCTGCCCCACGATCTCTCCCAGGAAAGCGGCGAGCTGACCCCGACGCTGAAGGTGAAGCGCGCGGTCGTCGCCGCCAAGCACGAGCAGGAGATCGAACAGCTCTACGCGAGTTGACAGTTTTCCAGAAGGAGCCGGTTGCCTCTCTGGTCGAATTGATGTCGCACGCGCTTCGCGCTTAGCTCCAGATCTCGAGCGCGGCTATCGCCGCGCAATAGCCAGATTGCATGTCGCGGCCTTCGGCCACATTCGCCCAGAGAGGCAACCGGCTCCTTCTACAACAGCTCTCATCCCACGAGCGGAGCGTGTGAGGCCGGTGGCGCCTCAGCGGAAATGTCGCGCGGGCGGTGATGCGATCCGATGCGTGCTTGAAGGGAGGGCCGTTGGCCTCTCCCGGGAATGTCGCGAAGCGGCCTATGCAATCCGGTTCCCGCGCGGCGTCAGCCGCGCTCCGACATCGTCGCTAAGCGCGCGCAGCGCGCGTGCGACCTAAATTCCCGGGAGAGGCCAACGGCCCTCCTCCAGCTTGGGCGCTATGAGGCCTCGCCGGACTGACGCAAGAGAGCTGATGTCGTCTGCTCCAGCACGCGTCGCCAAGCAGATGCCTGCTCGGGCTCCTCCTCGGCGGCGCGCTCGACCACGCGACGCACGCGGCGCTCGGAGATCTCCAGGCCGTGGCGGTCGGCGATCTGCTTGTAGCGGTCGTAGTCCTCGGCAAGCGCGGCGGTGACCGATTCGAAGCCATGGCGAGCGATTTTCAGGCGTCGTGAGTAGTCCATGATCGGTGTGCCGAACATCAGCTCGTCGTTGGGCTCAGGCTCGATCAGGATGATGTCGACGCCCGGATAGCGCTCCTGCCACATCTCGACCGCCTGGTGCAGGCGCGCATGCGCGATCAGGCGGAAGGTCTGGTTGGCGATCGCCGGAAGACCCATGTCGGAGACGCGCCGCACACGGGTGCCGAAGACGGTTGGGATGGTCTTCTCGAAGTCGTTGACGTAGGGGACAAGCGGATTTACGACGACGATGAACTTGGCGCCCTTTTCGACCGCGACGTCGACGTTGGTGGTCGAGCGGACGCCGCCGTCGATCAGCTGGCGCCCCTTGAGCTCGACCGGCTTGTAGACGATCGGCAGCGTGGTCGAGCACTGGATCGCCTTGGAGATCGGCACGTCGTCCCAGCCCTCCTCGCCGAAGACGATCCGCTCGCAGGTATCGAGGTCGGTGGCGGTCAGATAGAGTTCTTTGTCGAGCAGGCGGAAATCGTCGACCCGCTCGGCTTCGGCCAGCGCCGCGGCGACGTACTCGGCGATCCCGCCGCCGGAGTAGAAGCCGGTCGGCAAAGCCTCGGCAAGCCCAACACCGACGTCCATGGCCGAGAACTGGCCCATCCGCGCCAGGCTGCGGGCCAGCTCCAGCGTGCGCAAGGGCAGCATCGCCGCCTTCTCCAGGAAGCCCACGTAGTTGGGTCGCAGCACCTTGCCGAGATCGAGGTCCTCGAGCTCCGAGGGGATGCGGCGGTTGATCACCTGCATCATCTCGTCCGGAGTGACGCCGTTGGCGAGCATCCCGGCTACGAAAGAGCCGGCGCTGGTGCCAACGTAGACGTCGAAGTTGTTGACCGTGCTGTTGACCGCCAGCAGGTCGAGGGCGCGCAGGGCGCCGATCTCATAGACGCCGCCGGTGAAGCCGCCGCCGCCGAGCACAAGGGCGGTCTTCGAGGGGCGTTTGCGGTTGCGGCGCCGTCGCGGTTGCGACTCTATGTCCACAACTTTGCCCATAAACATGCATTATCCCATCTAGTGAGGCGAACCCCGGCACTCTTTGCCGCGATTTGCGCGCTGCTCGCATTTCTGCCGGCTTTCGGCGCCGTCCAGGCAAGTGCCCGCGAGCCCTCCTGCGCTGCGATGCGCGCCCGCCTCGTCCAGGGTGGCGGCGGCGCCAGCGGATTGCTGGTCCTCGACGCGGAAAGCGGTAAGCGGCTCTGCGCGCGGGCGCCGAGCCGGCGGCGGCCGCTGGCCTCGAACATGAAGCTGTACACGACCGCGACCGCGCTCGCTCGCCTCGGCCCGGAGGAGCGGATCGAGACGACGCTGGTCACAGACGGCTACGTCGATCTTGCGGGAACCGTGCACGGCAGCCTCTACCTCGTCGGCGCCGGCGACCCGGCCCTGGGAACGCCCGCTTTCTACGAGCGCTTCCTCGGCGGCTTTGGAACCGACCTTTTCCAGCTCAAGAGCCAGCTGATCGAAGCGGACATTCACCGGGTGACGGGCCGTCTTTACGCCGACGACAGCATCTTCGACCGCCTGCGCGGCGTCGCCGACTCGGGCTACGCGACCAGCTCCTATATCGGGCCGCTCTCCGGGCTCTCGCTCAACTCCGGATACAGCAGCGCCAGCGGGCGCAGCTTCGCCGCCGATCCGGCGCGCACCGCGGCTGCAACGCTCGCCCGCGCGCTGCGCGGCGCCGGCATCGGCATCGCCGCCCAGGTCGGGCTGGGCACGGCGCCGACATCCGGCCCGGTGCTTGCAACGGTCGAGTCGCCCACGCTCTCGCAGATCGTCAACGTCACCGACGTCTACTCGCACAACTTCTTCGCCGAGATGCTGATCAAGCTTCTCGGGGCACGGCTCGGCGGCAGCGGCAGCACGGCGGCCGGCGCGCGCGTCGTCGAGCGCTTCGCGCGGGCGCGCGGCTCGGGGGTGCGCGCCGTCGACGGCTCCGGGCTGACGCGCGGCAACCGTGCCTCCCCCGCCCAGGTCGTGGCCCTGCTCGAGGCGATGCGCGAGGAGCCGGTCGGCGAGGAGTTCATTCAGGACCTGGCGCTCACCGGCCGCGAGGGCACGGTCCTCGGCCGCATGCGCGGCACTGCCGCCTACGGGCGCTGCCGCACCAAGACCGGCACCCTGACCGGCGTCAGCAACCTCTCCGGCTACTGCTTCAACCGCAGCGGCCGGGTCGTGCTCTTCTCGATCCTGATGGCGAGCGTCTCCAATCTCAGCCTCGCGCACCTGGAGCAGGACCTGATCGCCGGGGAAATCGCCTCCTACTGAAGCAGGGCGCGGAGCCCGGCCTCGTCAAGGACCTCGGTCTCGAATTTCTCCGCCTTGGCGAGCTTCGAGCCCGGGTTTTCGCCAGCGACGAGGTAGTCGGTCTTCTTCGAGACCGAGTTGACGACCTTGCCGCCCGCTGTCTTGATCAGGGCTGCCGCCTCCTCACGGGTCATCTCTGACAGGGTGCCGGTCAAGACCAGCGTCTTGCCCTCCAGCGGACCGCCGGTTGCGCGTCTTTCCGAGGCATCCTGTTCGAGGCGCAGGCCCTTCTCGCGCAGCTTCTCGACCAACTCCCAGGTGCGCTCGTCGGCCAGCGACTCGGCAATCTGGACGGCCATGATCGGGCCGACTCCCTCGACCTCCTCGATCTGCTCGGGATCGGCTGTGTGCAGGGCATCGATCGAGCCGAAGTGATCGGCCAGCGCCTCCGCGGTCACATAGCCCACGCCAGGTAGCCCGAGCGCGTAGAGGACGCGCTTGAATGGACGGGACCGGGAGGCGTCGATCGCCGCCACGAGGTTGCGGGCCGAGATCTCGCCGAAGCCCTCGAGCCCGACCAGCTGCTCCTCGCTCAGCTCGTAGACGTCGGCGACGTCGGTGATCAGGCCTTCCTGCAGAAAGCGCATCGCCTGCTTCTCGCCGAGCCCGTCGATGTCCATCGCCCCCTTGCTGACGAAGTGCTTGACGTGCTGGAAGGACTGACCGGGGCAGCCTGCCCTGTTGGGGCAGATCGAGAAGACAGCCTCCTCGGCCTTCTCGACGGGCGTTCCACATGCAGGGCATCTCTGCGGCGGCTTCACCCGCCGCGTCCCCTTTTTCCGCCGCTGCACGAGGGGGGCGACCACCTGGGGAATCACGTCACCGGCGCGCATAACCACCACCTCGTCACCCAGCCGCACGTCCTTGCGAGCCAGATCCTCCTCGTTGTGCAGGGTGGCGGTGGAGACGGTGACGCCGCCGACGTGGACGGGCTCGAGCATTGCGAAGGGGACGAGGTGGCCGGTGCGGCCTACGTTCCAGACCACGTCGAGCAGCTTCGTCGTCGCCGTCGTCGGCGCGAACTTCCAGGCAATCGCCCAGCGGGGCTCGCGGCCGACCACGCCCAGCTCCCGCCACAGAGCCCGCTCGTCGACCTTGACGACGACGCCGTCGATCTCGTAGTCGAGCTCATCGCGGCGCTCCTCCCACCGGCGGCAGCGCTTGACCACCGAGTCGATGCCTGGGTGGTGGTCCGTGTCCGGGTTGACCTTGAAGCCGCGCTCGTCGAGCCACTCGATCTCCTCGCTGTGGGTGACGAGGTCAAGGCCATCGGCGGCGCCGATCCCGTAGATCCAGATCGAGAGCGGGCGTTCCGCCGCGAGGCTCGGATCCAGCTGGCGAATCGAGCCGGCTGCCGAGTTGCGCGGGTTGGCGAAAGCGGGTTCGCCGGCCTCCGCCCGGCGCTCGTTCAGCGCCTTGAAGTCGGCAATCGGCAGATAGACCTCACCGCGGACTTCGACCGATGCGGGCGCCTTCTCGATGCGCAGCGGAATCGCCCCGATCGTGCGCAGGTTGCGGGTCACGTCCTCCCCAACCCGTCCGTCGCCGCGGGTTGCGCCACGGACCAGAACGCCATTCTCGTATGTGAGCGCGATCGCCAGGCCGTCGATCTTCGGCTCGGTCGTGTAGCTGAATTCGGCGGCGGTGATGTCGAGGCGCTTGAGGTGGTTGCGGATGCGGGTCTCCCAGGCACGCAGCTCCTCCTCGTTGCGGGCGTTGGCGAGCGAGAGCATCGGCTCGGCGTGCTCGACCCGCTCGAAGCGGTCGAGCGGCGGCGCCCCCACCCGCTGCGTCGGCGAATCGGGTGTGCGCAGCTCCGGACGATCGGCCTCGATCGCGCGCAGCTCGTCGAGCAGCGCGTCGTACTCATCGTCGCCGATCAGGGGATCGTCGAGGACGTAGTAGCGGCGGTTGTGCTCCGCCAGCTCGCGCCTCAGAAATTCCGCCCGCGTGCTCTGCTCTCGCTCCTTCGCACTCATAGTCACCGGCAAATCTTGCTCGCCCGCACCCGCGTCCACCGCGGGCGGCTCACACGCAGGCCGCCAGCATCTCCTCGAAATTCCAGCCGCGAAGCCGCTCGAGCCCACCGTGATCGGTGAGGTCGAAATGGATTGGGGTGACCGAGATGCGGCCGTTGGCAACCGCGTTGAGATCGGTGCCCTCGATCTCCTCGTAGTCGGGTTGCCAGCCGTAGATCTCGTAGTGACGACGCCCGCCCTCCTCGCCGACGAGCTTCAGCTCGTCGTTGTAGATGCGCTTGCCGAGCTTGGTCACCTCGATGCCCTTGGGCTCGCCGGCGGGGCAGTTGACGTTGATCAGGGTCGCCTCTGGCATCGGCTCGTCGATCAGGCGACGAACCAGCTCAGCAGCGAAAGGCGCAACCGCGCCGAAGTCGAAGCGACCGCTGACGTAGCCCATGCCACCGCCCGACGACTGCTGGGAGACCGCCACGGCCGGTATCCCGAGCACGATTCCCTCGAAGGCGGCGGCGACGGTGCCGGAGTAGGTGATGTCATCGCCGAGGTTGGCGCCGTGGTTGGTTCCGGAGACGATCAGGTCGGGCCGGTGGCCGACCAGCCCAAGCTCGGCGAAGCGCACGCAGTCGACCGGGGTTCCATCGGTGGCATAGCCCACGCTGCCATCGCCAAACTCGACCTCCTCGACGGTGAGCGGCGAGCGGGTCGTGATGCTGCGCGCCGTAGCACTGCGGTTCGAATCGGGCGCGATCACGTCCACCTCGATCCCCTCGATCTCGCGCAGCGCCCGCCGCGTCGCCTGCAGCCCGGGGGCGGTGATCCCGTCGTCGTTGGTGAGCAGAATGCGCATGGGGGTCGATTCTAGGTGGTGGGGCGGGGCACTCCCGCCCGGACAAATCGCGCGCTAATTAGCGCGCGATTTTGAGTATCCGCCCGTTCGGGAGTGCCCCACCCCACCTCCGCAAGCCGGCATACTGCGCCGCCGTGAGCAGCGTGAGGCTGGACATCGAATACGACGGGGCAGCTTTCAAGGGCTGGGCGAAGCAGCCTGGGCTGCGCACGGTTCAGGGGGAGCTGGAGGCGGCTCTGGCGACGGTGCTGCGTGAAGCGGTTGAGCTGACCGTGGCCGGGCGGACGGACACGGGCGTGCATGCTCGGGGGCAGGTGGCGAGCTTCGCGACGGATGCGGAGGTGCCGGGAGATCTGGCACGGCGGTTGAATGGAGTTGGCCCGAAGGACGTCGCCGTGACGGCAGCAACCGTCGTCGAGGACGGCTTTGACGCACGGTGCGACGCGAAATCGCGCACCTATCGCTACCGCGTGCTCGCTCGGCGCGCGCCGAGCCCCTTCGAGCAAGGCCGAGCCCTCTGGTGGCCCCACCGCCTCGACCGTGAGGCGCTAAAGGCCTGCGCAACAGCCCTAGTCGGCACCCACGACTTCACCGCCTTCACCCCCACCCAGACCGACCACGTCCGCTTCGAGAGAGACATCCTCGCCGCCAGCTGGACCTCAGAAGGTGATCTCATCTCCTTCCACATCACCGCCGACGCCTTCATGCGCAACATGGTCCGCGTCCTCGTCGGCACTCAGCTGGAAGTCGCCTCCGGCCGTCGCACCCCAGAAAGCTTCGAACAGCTGCTGCGCGGCGCCCGCCGTTCGGCCGCTGGCGATACGGCTCCACCCCATGGTCTCTACCTCGAGTCCGTCAGCTACGCGTAGCGAGAGTTGACCCCACCAGGGTGTGGTCAACTCTCGCAGCGCGAGCCAGACCAGCTGGTTGACGAGAACTGGTCGGCTTGGGCGGGGGCGGGTGCCTCCCGGGCTGGCGGATACTCAAATTGCCGGTCTAACTAGACCGGCAATTGTCAGAACGGGAGGCACCCGCCCCCCGCCCCCGCTAAACCAGCTCGAGATAGACCATCTCAGTCGAGTCCGACTTCCTCGGACCCAACTTGACGATCCGCGTGTACCCGCCCGGCCGCTCCACGTAGCGCGGCGCAACCTCCTCGAACAGCTTGTGCACGATGAACTTGTCGTTGTGCAGCGTCGCCAGCGCCTGGCGACGGGCGTGCAGGTCGCCGCGCTTGGCCAGCGTGATCAGCTGCTCGACCTCCGGCTTGACCGCCTTGGCCTTCGCCTGGCTGGTCTTGATCCGCTCGTGCTCGATCAGCTGCTTAGAGAGGTTGGAGAGCAGGGACTCGCGATGCGCCGCGTCGCGACTCAGCTTGTTGCGCTTCTTGCGGTGGCGCATCGCCGGCTCAGCTCCTCAGTCTCCCTGGAGATCGAGGCCGCGCCCGTGCAGGGTCTCGATCACTTCCTCGATCGACTTCTGGCCGAAGTTGGGGATCGCATTCAGCTCCGAGCGCGTCTTGCGCACCAGGTCGCCGACGGTCTGCACCCCCGCCCGCTTGAGGCAGTTGTAGGAGCGGACGCCGAGCTCCAGCTCCTCGATCAGGATCTCGTCCAGACCATTGCTGCTGGCGATGCCATCGGCGCCGCCCGGGCCGGGCAGCACGTCGGCGGCGTGCGGCGCGACCGGCTCGCGCGCGGTCAGCTCCTCGACCCGGTCGGCGTCGGTGAAGATCGCCAGGCTCTTGATGAGGATCTCCGAGGCCTCGCGCAACGCCGCGCCGGGCTCGATCGAGCCGTCGGTCTCGAGGTCGAGAGTCAGTTTGTCGAAATCAGTGCGCTGCCCGACTCGAGCCGTTGCCACCGAGTAAGAGGCACGGCGGATCGGCGAGAAGATCGAGTCGATTGGGATCACGCCGATCGGCTGCTCGTCGGACTTGTTCTCCTCGGCTGGCGAGTAGCCACGGCCACGGCCGATCGTCAGGTAGATCTCGAGCTTGGTTTTCTTCTCGAGCGTCGCGATCGGCGCGTCGGGATTGAGAATCTCAACCCCCGAGGGCAGATCGATGTTCTTGGCCTTGATCTCACCGGGACCGGTGGCGACCAGCGGCGCCTCGACCTCATCGGCATCCGTGTGCATGCGGACGACGAGGTCCTTGAGGTTGAGGACAATGTCGGTGACGTCCTCCTTGACGCCGGGCACGGTCGAGAACTCGTGCGCGACGCCCTCGATGCGGACACTGGTTACCGCAGCGCCGCCCAGCGAGGAGAGCAGGACGCGGCGGAGACTGTTGCCGAAGGTGTAGCCGAAGCCCTTGTCGAGCGGCTCGATCGTGAAGGTGCCACGGCGGTCGTCAACCTTCTCGGAGGTGATGCGGGGGACCTGGAAGTCAGTGGTCATGTGTTCCTTGCGTATTGCGTGTTCAGAAAACTGGTTCCGGTTACTTGGAGTACAGCTCGACGATCAGCTGCTCTTGCACCGGCGCCGAGATCTCCGCGCGCTCGGGATAGCGCAGGACCTTGGCCGTGAGGGAGTCGTGATCGGCCTGCAGCCAAGCAGGCACGGTCGAGACCAGCTCGGTCGCCTTGCGAATCGTGTCGGTGGCGGCCGAGCTCGACTTGATCGAGATCACGTCCTCGGGGCGTACCTGGTAAGAGGGGATGTCGACGCGACGGCCGTTGATCAGCCAGTGGCCATGGCGGATCAGCTGGCGGGCCTGGCGCCGGGAGGCGGCGAAGCCGAGGCGGACCAGCACGTTGTCGAAGCGTGACTCGAGCAGGCGCAGCAGGTTCTCGCCGGTGACGCCGTCCTGGCGCGAGGCCTTGTCGTAGTAGGCGCGGAACTGTTTCTCGAGCACCTGGTAGTAGCGCCGCGTCTTCTGCTTCTCACGCAGCTGCACCCGGTACTCGGACTGCCGCATGCGGCCGCGGCCGTGCTCTCCAGGCGGGTATGAGCGGCGCTCGACGCCGCACTTGTCGGTGAAGCAGCGCTCGCCCTTGAGGAAAAGCTTTTGGCCCTCGCGACGGCACTGCTTGCACTGCGGCGCAGTATCGCGAGCCACTAGACCCGCCTCCGCTTCTTCGGGCGGCAGCCGTTGTGGGCCTGGGGAGAGACGTCCTTGACGGTGGTCACGTCGAGTCCCGCCGCCTGCAGCGAGCGGATCGCCGTCTCGCGGCCGGATCCCGCTCCCTTGGCGAAGACCTCGACCTTCTCCAGACCGTGTTCCATGCCTTTCTTGGCGGCAGCGTCGGCGGTGACCTGGGCCGCGAACGGGGTCGACTTGCGCGAGCCTTTGAACCCGGCCGAGCCGGCCGACTCCCAGGCGATCACGTTGCCCTCGGTGTCGGTCAGGGTGACGATCGTGTTGTTGAAGGAAGTCTTGATGTGTGCCTGCCCGTAGGTGACGTTCTTCTTGACACGCCTCCGCGAGCGTCCTTTGGCCGGTTTTTTCGCAGCTGCCACTGACTCTCCCTACTTCGGCGTCGGCGCCTTGCGCTTACCGGCGACGCTCATCCGGCGCGGTCCCTTGCGGCCGCGCGCATTGGTCTTGGTCCGCTGGCCGCGAACCGGCAGGCCGCGCCGGTGGCGCAGGCCGCGGTAGGAGCCGATCTCCATCAGTCGTTTGACGTCCTGCGAGCGCTCACGGCGAAGGTCGCCCTCGACCTCGCGCTGCTCGACAGCGTCGCGCAGGCGAATCACCTCATCCTCGGTCAGGTCCTTGACCAGGGTGTCCGGATCGACCTTGGCCTCCTCGAGGATCTTCTGGGCGGTCGACCGACCGATGCCGAAGATGTAGGTGAGACCGATTTCGGAGCGCTTGCCGACCGGGATGTTGACTCCTGCGATACGTGCCATCGTCGCCTGCCTAGCCCTGCCGCTGCTTGTGGCGCGGGTTTTGGCAGATCACCAAGACCGCCCCATTGCGGCGGATGATCTTGCACTTTTCGCACATCGGCTTTACGGAAGCTCGAACCTTCATTGCTCCGGTCTCGTATCGAACACAGGACTCCTGCGGCGCCCCAGGAGTTGGACGGCAGGCAACCACCGGCCCACTGGGCCGACCGGGAAAGATAGCAGGGGGTCTGCTTCGGGGCGTGCCTGGTTCGGGTCGGACGGGTGGGCTCTCGGGGGAATTGACCACCGCGCCTGCGGCGCGGTGGAACCTGGTGCGCGGCTGCGCCGCGCAGGAGACAGATTGCATATCGCCGCCTGCGGCGACATTCCCCCGAGAGGCCACCCGTCCGACTTCGACACGCCCCCGAAGCACGAGCAGCTTGGAAGCTGCAGACGGGACCAAGGGTCACAAGCTCTCTCGAGCCTCCCGCCCCCCGGCCCGCCGACTCTCCGTTAGCCGCGGAGAGCTTATGACGAAGGGGTGATGGGCCTCTGCGGGAATGTCGCGAAGCGGCCTATGCAATCCGGTTC